>LXNI01000279.1_pt1 | contig 64969 bp, 47 predicted proteins | sample 809091 | NCBI WGS metagenome assembly LXNI01 (sample SAMN04870527, study PRJNA318959) | sponge metagenome | biome: 01000161; feature: marine sponge reef; material: water | host: Sarcotragus foetidus | place: Greece: Milos, Mediterranean Sea | collected 2013-05-29 | depth 5-7 m
AACCCGCTCAGCCAACACCCGAGTAATCGCCGCCGTCAAAGTCGTCTTCCCATGATCAATATGACCCATAGTCCCAACATTCACATGCGGCTTCACCCGCACAAAACGCTCCTTACCCATAACGATTCTCTCCTCGTGTAGAAGGCTGCTGGCACATACGTTCGGCGGGCCGCCATCCCACGCAGGGGACACCGGCCGTTCGTAGCGGCGGGCAGACTTGAACTGCCGACCTCTCGATTATGAGTCGAGCGCTCTTACCGACTGAGCTACGCCGCCAGGCATCGGGACAGGGACGAACCGCGGTTCGCCGGCCTGCCGAGCCCCCTTCCGGATTCGAACCGGAGACCTCCTCCTTACCATGGAGGCGCTCTGGCCTACTGAGCTAAGGGGGCCTGGTTGGAAGGACGCTTCACGTCCACGCTAGTGCCGGGAGAAGGATTCGAACCTCCGAAGGCATCGCCGGCAGATTTACAGTCTGCTCCCTTTGGCCGCTCGGGCATCCCGGCGCCCGGGTGGCGGGCACCACCTGGTCAGCGGGAGAATGCTAGTCACTTCGAACCCCGGCAGAAACAGGGTACCGCCTGGGCCGGCCCCACAGGACCAGCTGTTCAGATGCGGTAGTACATGTTCTCCAGCCGGCTGATCCTCTCCTCGATGGGCGGATGGGTCGAGAACAGCCGGCCGGCCCCGACAGGGCGCCTCCGGCCGAACGCCTTGAGCGGGTCGGCGATGAATAGCTGGCTCACCGCCGGGTTGACGTCCATCGGTATCCGTCCCGAGGCGGTTCCGATCTTCTGCAGGGCTCGGGCCAGGCTGAGCGGCTGCCCGGTCATCTCGGCGCCCGAGGCATCGGCCTGGTACTCGCGAGCCCGCGAGATCGCCATACGGATGACCATGCCCGCCAAGGGGGCAAGTATCAACGCAGCCAGCGCCACCACCATGCCAACGGCATTGTTGCTGCGGTTCCGGCCGCCACCGAACCAGAAAGCCATCCGGGCGAAGATGGAAAGGGCGGCGGCCAGCATGGCGGCTATCGACGAGATCAGGATGTCACGGTTACGGACATGGGAGAGCTCGTGGGCGATCACACCCTCTAGTTCGTCGTCCTTCATGATCTTGAGGATGCCCGTGGTCACGGCCACGGCGGCGTTCTTGGGATTGCGACCGGTGGCGAAGGCGTTGGGCTGGTCTGACTCGATCAGGTGGATGGAGGGCTCGGGCATGTTCGCCACGGCGGCCAGGCGGCGCACCATGCCGTAGACCTTGGGCAGCTCCTCTTCGGTAGCCGGTCGGGCCCGGCTCATGGCGAGGGCCAGCTTGGCGGAGAAGAAGTAGGCGCCGACGTTCAGAACCAAAGCGAACACCAGCCCTATATACAGGCCCTGCGAGCCCCCGAACAGCAGCCAACCGAGCATCCATACCAGGGCGCTCATCAGGCTCAACAGTGCGACCGTCTTCAGGTTGTTCATGGTGAATCGAAATGATAATGGAACGCTGAGCCTTACCGGGTGGCGACAAGCACCCGGAAGTCGCCGAAGCCCCGCGGGTGGAGCAGGGTTTCGATCTCCTTCACTCTCGACCGGAGACGGAGCCGCTCCATCGGGTCCCCACCCCGCGCCTCCGCCAGTTCCCGTTGGCGAAGCTCCGCCATCCTGCCGTCCAACCCCAGCTCGGACAAGAACTCGTCCTGGCGACACAACCTGGCCTGCGTTCCACGGTCGGAGGCGACCCTGGCCAGAGCTGAGAAGTCGACGTCCGCGGTTATGTCCATCGAACCCGGTTCGTCGAGCGGGTGCCGGGAGAGGTGATGAGCTCGGTAGGTTCGCAGCGTTCCACCCCTACGGCGGCGGGGCAGGAGTCCCTCCGAGGTGTCCCCGTAGTCGATGACCACGACCGCACCGGCCTCGAGCAGATCGATCATCCGCCCCATCCAGTCGCCGGCGGCCAGCTGGCATTCCACCACCCCGCCCGCGGGAACATCTGCGGCGTGTGCCTCCAGCCAGGACAGCACCTCCGAACGGGCCGGCGCCTCGACCAGCACCAGATCGGCGCCGTCGGACCAGACCCGGCGCTCCGTCCAGCCCCCGTCCTCCGTCCGCACCGCAATGGCCACCGGCAGGTTGTCCAGGACTTCGTTGGCGATGACCACCCCCCGGAAGCCATCCAAATCTCTACGGTCCGGTACCACCTCGACGGCCGGGAGAGCCTGCCGGAGGGCCTCTCGGGCGGCGGGAGAGACCTCCAGCGCCAGGGTTCGGGGCGCCCAGTCCAGCACCCCCAGCAGCGGCGAGAGCAGCGTGCCCGACCCGGCGCCCACCTCCAGGAGGGTGAACCCGGCCGGGCGGCCCAGCCGCCGGAACTCCTGGTCCACGAAACGGGCGAGCGTAGCGCCGAATTCGCCGCTCGTCTCGGGGCTGGTCAGGAAGTCCCCCTCGGCCTGGGAGCGCAGCGGGCCCGAGCTGAAGTACCCGCCGTCGGGGTCGTAGAGCGCCATGTCCATGAAGCAGTCGAACGGGATCGGCCCCTCACGGCCGATCAATTGGCGGATCCGCTCCTTGAGCCCGGTGTCCAGTGGCCGGTTACCAGTGGCCGGTTGCCTGTTTCCAGTGGCCAGTGGCCAGTCGCCAGTTGCGGCTGGGTCTTTCTTGTGTCTCACGAGCCACCTCTGATGGTCCGGTGTGTCCCCTGCCGGCGGCCAGTGACCAGCTGCCTGTCGCCCGTCAATGGGGTCCTTCGGACCTCTGACCGCTGACCACAGGCCACTCCTATAGCTTCGGAAGCAGGCTGTCGAAGAGCGCCCGGAGGTTTCCTGCCGCCCGGCCGGCGGTCTCGATGACCTCCTCACCGGTGATCTTGCGGCCGGCCAGCCCCGCAGCCCGGTTGGTACACAGCGATATCCCCAGCACTTCCGCACCCATGTGGCGAGCGGCGATGGCTTCCGGCACGGTGGACATCCCGATCAGGTCGGCGCCCAGCGTGATGGCCATCCTGATCTCGGCCGGGGTCTCGAACATCGGCCCGCGCCACCACATGTAGACGCCTTCATGCAGAGGGATCCCCACCGAGGCGGCGGCGTCGGTGGCCTTGCGGCGAAGCACCGGGGAGTACACGTCTGTCATGTCGGGGAACCGGGTTCCGAGGCGCTCATCGTTGTCTCCCCGCAAGGGGCCGAGACCGGACAGGTTGATATGGTCGGTCAGGAGTACGAGGTCGCCGGGATCGATGCCGGGCGTGCACCCACCCGAGGCGTTGGTGAGCACCACCTTGCGAGCGCCGGACATAATGGCTGCTCGCACCGGAAAGACGATCTCGGCCGGGCTGTAACCCTCGAAGTGATGAACCCGGCCCGAATAGAGCAACACCCGGTTGCCGCCCATCTCCAGAGAGTAGGCCGTGCCGGCGTGGCCGGGCGCGGAGGGTCGCGGGAAGCCCGGTATCTCCGAGTAAGGGACCGGCACCGCTCCGTCGAGGGTGTCCGGGTAACCACCGAGACCGGAGCCCAGTACGGCCACGACATCGTGGCCTTCGCGTCCGGTGAGCCGGTTCAGGGTCTCAGCTGCCTCTGTAAGGCGCTGGTGAAGATCGCTCATGGCCGCGATGAGGCTAGCGACGAAGTTCTTCTGCTCGGGCCGACATATCTCGCTGGAGTCTTGCGGTTGTCCGGGAGTCGAATCCGATCTCTCCCACCCGATCGATCCAGCGAGCACTCCGTTCACAGATCTCGAGGAGCTTGCGGTGCGCAAGCCGAGGCCGTATGCCGAACGACTCCGCAAAGTGCACCAGGTCGCGACCCCGGATGCGATTGTCGCGACCGTCCACATGCAGGGCCAGTCGGTGGTCCAGAGGATACGGACGGGTGGATACCAGGTCATACACCGGTGTGAGATCCACAAGCTGCTCGGACCATAACCAGCGAATGCTCACGTTCTTGGCGTGCATATCGCCGTTGACGATCAGGTAGGAGAGGGCTGTCCGGCGGACCAGTTCCAGCACCGCGGCCTTCGGCGCTGAGGCCAGAGCGGCCACCCTATTGGAAATCGAACGCATGGAAAGGCGGTACTTGTCGGCCGGCCACTTTCCGGAGAATTGGCACGCGTCCTCCTGCGCTATTCGGCGGACCTCTCCGGATCGGACTACGCGGTCGAATCGCTCCACCAGCAGTCCGGCCTCCCCGCGGCGGTCGTGAACCACGCGAAAGGGTGGTACCCGGAATCCGCACGACGCCGCCATGTTCAGGAAGAACTCCTCGTTCTCAACCAGTCTGGGATAGCGCCGCGGCGTGAGTTTCAGGATGGCGGGACCGCCTCCCGCCACTACGGGAAACGAGACGAGGGCATCCGAGAGCTTGTCCTGAACACCGGGTAAGGCCGTGTCAAAGTCCGGATCGACGACGGAGATCGAGCGGGCGAACAGATCCGCGAACGAGACGGTGCCAGGATCGCTAACCCCCGTTAACCCGCCCGGATCACGCGGGCGCTCCCCCACGGGGACAACCGTAACATCCCCTACGGTGTCGCCGGCCACCGCCAGCAACAGCGACATCTCGTCATCGGCGGAGGTCTTAACGCCTTCGACGATCGCCTGCAGGCGAGCCCCCTCGGGCAGTAGGCCGGCGAAGAAGGCCGGAACGGCGCCGCCCGGAGTGACGTACGGCTCGCGGCGGGCAGGGAGCGTCGAAGCGACCCTTCGACCTCCCTCCCGCAGATAGCCGGCGTCGTAGGAGAACTCGACATGGTCGGCCTTCCTCCGAAGCCGGCCTGCGCGGGTATCTCCCTTGAACACATCAGCGACATCGACCGCCTTGATCTCGTAGGGGTCGCTGATCAAGGCCCATCCTCGGGATATCGAGGCCGGGAGACTACGTCCAGCCCCACCGCGTCGCAGATGGCGATCAGGTTACTAAGGGTGACGGAAACCGCGGCCCGCTCCACTTCCGACACCAGCCGCCGGCTCACACCTGCCAGATCCGCTACATCCTCTTGGGTGAGCAGCAACCGCTTGCGTCGTGCGCGGATCTGGACACCCATTTCCCTGGCGGCCACGGAAGCTCCCTAAGTGTGAGGAATATGTAACATTAGGTAGCTGACCGGCCGCTTTTCAACTACCGGTTAGTCGCAGGTGAGATATGCGTACCATCCACTGTTGCCGGACGGCCGGTCAGCCGTCGATGAGGGCATCCAAGCCGATGTCGATCATCGCCTCCACCGCGTCGTAGACGACCTGGCGGTGGGGATCGTAATCACCCTTCTCGTCGTGTAAGGGATTGCCGTCCGCCACCAACACGGCCCCGGTGGCCAGCGCGTTGAGCGAGCCGCTGATGAACAGGGCGGCACACTCCATCTCGACCGCGATAGCGCCCGCCCGGTGCCAGAACTCCAGGTCGCTACCTAGCACCTCGCCCGGATAGAACAGCGCGTGGGTGAGCACCACGCCCTCGTGGGAACGGTGGTCGGTGAAGGCCACCGCCCGGCGGATTGCGGTAACCACGTCCACCGAAGCGAGCGCGGGGAAGGGCGGGGGGACCATGGCGTCGGTGACGCCGTCGGTCCGTATGGCGCCGGTGACGATCACCAGATCGCCGTCCTGGACCTCGGCGCCAAGACCCCCGCAGGTTCCGGTCCGGATGATCCGGCGGACGCCGGCGCGGCTCAGCTCCTCGAACGCGATGACCGCGCCCGGCGATCCCACCCCGTGCGAAGTCACGGCCACCTCTACGCCCCGATGGGTCCCGCCGTATGTCACGTATTCGCGGAAGCTGCCCAACGTCCGGCGACCCTCGAGGCGCCGGGAGGCCAGCTCCGCCCGGGCCGGATCGCCCATCACCAGCACCTGCTCGGGCATTTCATCCGGATCGACCCGAAGGACCGGGGTTCGATCAGCCATCCAATACCTCCTCGACCGGCAGCCTATTCAGACCACCCGTTCGTTGCCGCCGTCCACCGGGATCTGCGCGCCCGTGGTCACCGCGAACGCGTCCCCGCACAGTTCGGCCACCACCCGGGCCACCGCGGCCGAGGTCACCTCGGCGGACATGAGGTTCCGGGTCCGGTACTCCGCCTCGCTGAGCCCGTAGGCGGCGGCTCGCGCGGCGATCAGGCCCTCGTCCCAGAGCCCCGTGTCGAACACCCCGTCGGGGTGGACCAGGTTCACCCGGATGTTGTCATCAGCCCACTCCAGCGCCGCTACCCGGGCCAGCTGGGTGACGGCTGCCTTGGATGCGGAGTAGGCGGCGGCGCCCCGACCCGGAGCGGCCACGTTCTTGGATGCGATCACTACCACCCGGCCCCCCACCGGAGAGCAGGCCAGGAAGGGATGGACCGCAGCGAAAAGGGTGGCCACGGCGTCCGCGTTGACGGACATCGTCGCCCGCCACCGACCTTCGTCCAGCTCGCCGACCGGCTGAGCCTCGCCGAACACTCCGGCCGCGGACACCACGATATCGATACCTCCGAACCGCTCCACCCCTGCCTCGATCGCCGCCTGCTGGGCGGGGCCGTCAGTGACATCCACCGCTATTCCCAGCCAGGCCGGACCATCGAACGTGCCCACGACCGCCCCGTCGCGGTCCAGACCGACCACCGCGCACCCCCTCGACAGAAGGGCCGAAGCGCAGGCCCGGCCAATGCCTGAAGCCGCTCCGGTTACCACCGCCACCATGCCGGCGAATTCCGGAGGCCGGCCGGATCGACGCAGCTTGGCCTGCTCCAGATCCCAGTACTCGCAGTCGAACAGATGGCCCGCTTCCAGCGCCACGTACCCGCCCAGGTGGTCCTCGCATCGTTCCAGGACGGCCATGGTGTGCTGGTAGATGTCGGCGGCGACCCGGGAAGCCTTGGCGGTCTCGCCCACGGTCAGCAGGCCCAACTCCCTATCCACCACCACCCGGGGGGCCGGATCGAGCATGGTCAGCTCGGTCCGGGCGCGGTGCCGGTTCTCCTCGAAGTAGCGGCGATAACCGTCCACGTAGGCATCCACATCGGCGCCCACCATGGGAAACCGCTTGGTGCGGATGACGTGGTCGGGAGTGAGCGGGCCCCGGGTCGCCAGGCTCTCCAGGTCGGACCGGCCGACGAAGCGGGCCGCGGCGGCATCCGTATGGCGGGTCATGATCATCGGCTTTCCCGCCGTGGCCGAGATGTGGTTGCGGAGCTGCGCCAGCGCCACGGGCGCCGCCGGGGGGAGAGCCGCCTGATCCCGGGCAGGCGCCATCGGAGCGCGGGCGTCAAGCCATTCCTCGGCCCTGGAGATCAACTCGACATGGCGGCCGTATGCCGCCTCCGTGGTATTCCCGAAGGTGAACAGGCCATGGTTGAGCAACACCATTCCGATGGCGCCGTCATGGTGCTGCTTGTGCCATATCTCCACCACCAGCCGGGCCAGGTCGAAGCCGGGCATGATGTAGGGCACCACCAGCACGTCCCCTCCGAATACCTCCCTGATGCGCCCCTCCCCGTCACCCAGATTGGTGAGGGTGACGATCACGTCCGCATGGCTGTGCTGGACCGCCGTGTGGGGCAGGAAGGCGTGCAGCAGGGTCTCCACCGAAGGTTGCGGGGCGGTAGGATCGAGGCGGGCGGCGGACAACTCCCGCATCATGTCCGGGTCGGAGAGCCGGTCGAGCGCCAGCAGGTCCTGGAGCCTGTCGATGGGAAGGGGTGTGAACCCCGGCGCCTCGATGGTGGCCAGGTCCCACCCCGAGCCTTTCACGTAGAGGGCGTCGATGGCGCGCCCGGTTATGTCGCGAAACGGCGCCTTGACGGATGTGTTGCCACCACCATGCAGCACGAGGAAGGGGTCGCTCCCCAGCAGGCGGGATCCGTAGACGCACTCGCCCAACGGCCCCTCGAATGCCGCCGCCTCAGCGTCGTCCCACCTGTCTTCCATCAGAATCTCCCAGGCCCTGCGGAGGCAAGATTAGAGGCCAGGACCGGTTGCCGGTCGAAGTCAGGCGATGCGGGTCATCCGGCTGACCACCACGTACTCGGTATGGTCCGCGATGGAAGCCAGGCCATCGGCGATGTGGGGTTCGTCGAGGTGAGCGTCGAGGTCGGCTTCGCTACGCCAGAAGGCGACGAAGCAGAAGAGGCCGGGGTCGCTGTCGACCACGTGTAGCCGGTAGTCAAGACAACCCTCCTCCTCGCGGGTGGGCGCGACCATCGCTATGAGCGCGTCCCGTACGGTTTCCTCCGATCCGGGAACGGCCCGCACCCGTGCCACGGCTGTGAGAGTGCCCTCCATGGGTTTCAACTGTACCGCCCTGCCAGCCGGCGGGTAGAGGTCGGACAAGCCGTCAATACCAGGTGTCGCCGCCGTCCACGTTGATGGCCTGTCCCCGGATTATGTGCGCCGCGTCCGACAGCAGGAAAGCGATGACCCGGCCCACCTCTACCGGGGCGATACGCCTGCCCAGCTGCGCCGGGCCCATCGATCCCAGCATCTCGTCGGCGGGGATGTCGAGCCGGGGCGAGAGCCACTCGGCCACCCCCGCCAGCATGGGGGTGTCGACTCCGCCCGGGCAGACCGCGTTGACGTTGATGCCATGCTCGGCCCACTCCATTGAGAGGGAACGGGTGAGGCCCAGGACCGCCGACTTGGAGGCGTTGTAGGCGGCCATGTTGCGGTAACCCACCTTCCCGCAGTTGGACGCCACGTTGACGATGCTGCCCCCGCCGGAGGCCTTGAGCCGCTTCCCGACAGCCTGGGCGACCAGGAACGACCCCGTGACGTTGATCTCGAGCTGGTGGTTCCAATCAGGACCGGTCGCCTCCCAGGCCTCGTCGAGCGTGACTACCCCGGCGTTGTTGACCGCGCCGTCGATGCGACCGAAGTGCTGCACCGCTCCCTCCACCGCCCGCTCGACCTCGCCCGCATCGGACACGTCGGCCCGGAAGGCCGCGGACGATTTCCCGGTGAACCCGATCCGGCGGGCCGTTGCTTCGGCGCCCTCCAGGTCGATGTCCACCAGCGCCGCCATCCCGCCTGCTTCGAGGATGGCTCGGGCGATCCCCTCCCCGATCCCGCCTGCCGCCCCGGTCACCAGGTAGACGCGGCCCTCGAGGTTGGTCGCGCTCATGGGATCGACCTCACCAGGTGGGATTGCTCATCACGCCGCCGTCCACCTGCAACTCTGCTCCGGTGATCCACCGGGCGAGGTCGGAGCAGAGGAACACGCAGGCGTCCCCGATGTCCTCGGGAGTGCCGAGCCGCCCTAGCGGGCAGGCCTCCTTCCAGCGCCCCACCCCTTCGGGCCAGGCATCCTCGATACCGGGGCGGGAGATCAGGCCGGGCGAGACCACGTTGACCCGAACCCCTGCGCTGCCGTAGGTCTGTGCCGCAGCCCGGGCATGCATGATCATCCCGGCCTTGGAAACGGAGTAGTGCCCGTGCCCGGGCGCCGGGTAGCTCCCCTCCACGGAGGCGATATGGACGATCGCCCCTCCCGATTCCTGAGATGCCATGGCGGCCGCCGCGGCCTGGGTCAGCCGATGGGTGGCTGTGAGGTTGGTAGCGATCATCTCCGACCATTCGGGATCGGTCAACTCGGCAAAGCCGGCCACGGTCTGGATGCCGGCGTTGTTGACCAGACCGTCCAGCCGACCGTACCGGTCCAGCGCCGCGTCAACCACACGAAGGGGCCCGCCGGTGGTGGTCAGGTCGGCGGTTACCACCAGCCCGGGCCGTCCCGAGCGGCCGCCGATGGGCTCGACCGGCGATGACCGCGTGTGGGAGACCACCGTGGCGCCGGCCGCGGCCATCCTCGCCGCTATACCGGCCCCGATATTGCCCCCGGCGCCGGTGACCACCACCACCCGGCCGGCCAGGCCGATCAACTCGGCCGGCGCCCGCAGGCCATCGGATGCCTGCATGCCGGACTTATTCCCTGACATAGCGGGCGATGAGTGCGGCGGCGTCCGGGTAGAGGTCGACCAACTCGGCGAAACTACCCAACTCGAATCCCTCCTCACGGTAGGGCGGCGCCATGGTAGTTCCCACCAGCGACCAGTCCCCGGTCGTCGCGGCGCCCATCCACACTCCACCGGGAACCGCCACGAACGGGCGCTCCCCCGCCGCCAGGTCATCCCCGAGCAGCAGACATCCCACCCCACCTTCCGGTTCGAGCAGCAGCATTTCCACCGAATGACCTGCGTAGTGGTGCCAGAGCTCCGGACCGTCCAGGCGATGTAGTGCCGAGAAGTCGCCCGGCTGCATCAGGTAGTAGATGGCGGTGCCGCTCTCGTCCCGCCAGGTCTGGGCCCACATTCCTCCCTCGGAGGGCAACGGCGCCAGACCCAGCAATCGGGCTACTTCGGCGCCGGTCACTCTGCCAGCCGCCGGGCGCGCTCCGTCACCTCCGCCCTCACCTCGTCAATGTCCATGGTGAGAATCCGGCCCTCGCTAACCACCTGCTCTCCACCCACCCAGACCGAGCGAACGGCCCGCGGCGATCCCGACCACACCAGGCGTGACACCGGATCGTCCTCGTGCGGTATCACCGGGTGAAGAGCCGACTCCGACGGCGACAGCTGGACCATGTCGGCCCGGCAACCCGGCTCGATCCGGCCCAGGTCGGAGCGCTCGATGGCGTCGGCAGCCCCGGCCGTGGTCATGTGGAGCGCCTCGTGGGGTGGCATGGAGGCCGCATCCCCGCGGTGGATCCGGGCCAGCCGGATGGCGGTGCGCATCTCCTCGAACAGGTCGAGCCGGTGGTGCGAGGCCGGGCCGTCGGTGGCGATCCCCACCTTGATCCCGGCCTGGATCATCTCGTCGACCCTCGCCAGGCCCGAGCCGTGCTTGGAGTTGGAACAGGGGCAATGCGCCGCCCCGACGCCGTAGCGACCCAAGATCTCCATGTCCTCGTCCGACAGCCACACGCAGTGGGCGGCCAGCAGCCTGGCCTCCAGCATGCCGAGCGACTCCAGGTAGGCAGGCGCCGACAGGCCGCCCGACAGCTCCCGCACCGCCGCGTCCTCCCACTCCTGCTCGGCCACGTGGATGTGAACCAGCATGCCCTGCTCGCGGGCGATCCGAACCACCATCTCCAGGCACTCCCTCGACACCGACCAGGCGGAGTGAGGACCCAGGCCCACCTCGATAAGCTCGTTGGATGCCCACCGGTCCCGGGTGGCGACCATCGCCTCCAGCTGTTCCTGCCAGGTGCCCATCAGGTCCAGCTGGGCGTCCTCGATCACCGGGGCGGCCACCACGCACCGGAGCCCCGCCTCGGCAGCCCCCCGAGCGACCGCGTCCCCGAAGAAATACATCTCTGACGATGTGGTGACGCCGTTGGAGAGCAGCTCGGCGGCGCCCATCATCATGCCTACCCTCACGTCGTCCGGGGTCAGGCGCCCCTCCCGGGGCCACATGACCTCGTGGAGCCAACGATCCACGGGCAGTCCCTCCCCGGCGCCGCGGAGCAGGATCATCGGGGTATGGGCGTGGAGGTTGACGAATCCGGGCATCAGGATGCCGTCTATCCGGTGTACCGGCGTCCCGGCCCGGTCGGGCGCATCCGAGGCGGCGCCGGCCCAGACCACCCGTCCCGCCTCCACATCCACCACCCCTCGCGAGATGGGGGTCTGGCCCTCGGACATGGTTAGCAGCAGGTCGGCTTGGTAACGGTCCATCTACTCGCCCCCGGTCAAGGTGGGTACGTGCTTGTAGCATAAATATCATGCAGCAACTGGGTAGCCGTCCGCTCGACTGGATCGAAGGTGGGGTCTCGATGGTCGATCAGACCAGACTCCCCGACCACTACGAGGTGATGCGGATCGAATCGGTCCCCGACATGGTGGCCGCCATCCGCCGCTTGTCGGTGCGAGGCGCCCCCGCCATTGGCGTGGCCGGGGCCCTCGGGGTGGCGCTGGCCATCAAGGCCCACGGGACCTCCGGACCCGACCTCGACAGGGCGATCCGCTCCATACGGGAAGCCCGACCCACCGCGGTGAACCTGGCCCGGATGGTGGACAGGGTGGCCCCCCTTGCCACACAGGGTCTGGACCGTGTTCTGGCCGAGGCGCTCGCCATCCGGGACGAGGAGATAGCCGCGTCCGTATCCATGGGCGAGTACGGGGCCGATCTCGTGGCCGATCTGGTGACCGAACGGGCAGCCCGGGCGATGACGATCTGCAACACCGGAGGCTTGGCGACCATCGAGCGTGGCACCGCCCTGGCGGTCATCCAGACCTTGCACGAACGAGGCACGCTGGCGGAGGCGCTCGCGCTCGAGACCCGACCCCTCCTTCAGGGCGCCCGCCTCACCACCTGGGAGTTGGCCCGCATGGGTGCCCCCCACCGGCTCCTGGTCGACTCGGCTGCCAACTTCATGCTGGCCCGCCGCCAAGCCGACGTGGTGCTCACCGGCGCCGACCGGATCGCCGCCAACGGGGACACGGCCAACAAGATAGGCACCTTCTCCCTGGCTCTCGGCGCCCGGTACGCCGGGGTCCCCTTCATCGTGGTCGCCCCCGAGTCCACCGTGGACATGGACACTCCTGGGGGTGAGGCCATCCCTATCGAGGACCGGGACGCAGGAGAGGTGGTGTCCGTCCGCGATCGCCCCACCGCTCCCGCGAATACCGACGCCGCCAACCCTGCCTTCGACATCACGCCGGCCGACCTGATCACCGCGATCGTCACCGATCGGCGGGTGGTCAGGCACGATAGAGGTGATAGCCTCCGCTCAGTGCCGCTCGGGGTGCTTCGCCGACCGGTTACCGAGTAGTGACCACCTAACCGACACACCAGCGGAACGACCGCTTTGAGGGAGGAGAAGCCCATGACCAGACCCCTGAAGATCCTGGTGCTCGTACTGGCGCTTGCCGTGGTGGGCGCCGCCTGCGGAGATTCCGGTGACGACGCGACGACGACAACCGCCGCCCCGGCCACCACAGCCGCGACCGCCACCACAGCCGCGCCGACAACCACGATGGCGCCAGAGGATCCGATCAGCCTGATCTACGTGACCCCCAACCCGATGGGCGTCAACAGCTTCCTGATCCTGGGCGAGGTCGGTACCAAGCGTGCGGCGGAGCGCCACGGCGGTACCTGGAAGACCTTCGAATCGGTGGACGACACCACCCGGCGGGCCAACATAGAGGCAGCCATTGACGAAGCCCCGGACGTGGTGGTGCTCACCACCTTCACGCTGACGGAGATGGCGGACGAGTACTCCAAGGCCAACCCGGACCAGCAATTCATCCTCATCGACTCCTGCCCGGATGAGCCGGCCCCCAACCTCCACTGCGGCGTGTTCCGCGAGCACGAGGGCGCCTACCTGTTAGGCGTGATGGCCGGCCACCTGTCAGAGGCGAAGCAGATCGGCTCCGTAGTGGCCCTCGACATTCCCTTCTTCAAGCGCTGGTGGGAGAGCTTCTGGGTCGGCGCCCAGTCGGTGGATGCATCGATCGAGAACTCGGCGGTGTTCATCGCCGGCGACAACCCGTTCTCCGACCCGGCCCGCGCCAAGGAGTTGGCCCTCTCGCTGGCAGCGCAGGGACCCGACCACATCTTCGCCGTGGGCGCCGGTTCCAACGGCGGTGTGTTCGAGGCAGCGGCAGAGGCCGGTTTCGTGTCCTACGGCGTGGATATCAACCAGTGTCCGGAAGCCCCCGGGTACATAGTCGACAACAACATGAAACTCGTGGACGCGGTGGTCGATCAGCTCATCGAGCAGGTGCTTGCCGGCACCGCGGGGCCGATGGTCGACTTCGGTCTGGCCGAGGGCGGCACCGGCGTGATGGCCCTCCACCCCGACCTTGCCACCAGCGAGTGCCTGATCGCCGATTATCCGGAGATCGTCGCCGAAGTGGAGAGGGTCGCAGCGGGGATCATCGACGGCTCGATCGTGGTCAACGATCCGCTGTTCGGCTGATCAAGGAAGGTGCTGACCACCGACTGAAATGAGCCTGGCCCTCGAGTTCCGAGGCATCACCAAGCGATTCCCCGGTGTCCTGGCGAACGACGCCATCGACATGAAGGTGGAGGCCGGCCACATCCACGCCGTGGTGGGCGAGAACGGCTCCGGCAAGACCACGCTCATGTCGATCCTGTTCGGGCTGTACCCGGCAGACGCCGGGGAGATCCTGGTGAACGGCGAACGGGTCAGGTTCACCTCGGCGCTGGAGGCCATCCGGGCCGGGCTCGGAATGGTCCACCAGGCTTTCCGTCTGTTCCCCACGCTGAGCGTGGCCGACAACGTGGTGTTCCGGGACGAGCCGACCCGGTGGGGCACGATCGACCGTGCCGCCGCCGTGGAGCGGGTGGGCGCCCTGGCCGAGCGGTACGGCCTGGCGGTCGATCCTCGAGCCGTGGTCGAGACGCTGCCGGTCGGCGTACTACAGCGGGTGGAGATCCTAAAGGCCCTGTACCGGGATGCCAGGATCCTCATCCTCGACGAGCCCACCGCCGTGCTCACCCCTCAGGAACGGGACAAGCTCTTCGAGGTCATCCGGCGCCTGCGCGATGCCGGACGCACCATCCTGTTCATCACCCACAAGCTCGGCGAGGTGATGGCCGTCTCGGACCGGGTGACCGTGCTCAGGGACGGCCGGTCGGTGGCGGATCTCGTTACCGCCGACACCAACCCCACCGAGATCGCCCGGTACATGACCGGACGGCAGGTCGATCTGGATCGCCGCGCGCCGGCCCATGAGGCGGGTGGCGCGGTGCTGACCGTGACCGATCTCACGGTGACGGGCCAACATGGGCGGGAGGCGGTCAAGAACGTGTCGCTGGAGGTGCGGGCAGGCGAGATCGTAGGCGTGGCCGGAATCGCCGGTAACGGCCAGAGCGAGCTCATCGAGGCCGTGACCGGTCTCCGGGACGTACCGGATGGTTCGATCCACCTGCACGGGAATGACATCACCACCTCCGGAGTCCTAGCCCGCCGTCTGGCCGGGATGGCGTACATCCCGGAGGACCGCCACGGGGTGGGCACCAGCCACCTGGCGACGGTGTCGAACAACCTGCTGCTCGGCCACCAGCGGAGGGACGGGTTCCAGAGCAAGGGATGGTTCGACCGCATGGCGGTCCGGCACCACGCCAGGCGCCTGATCGAGACCTACGGCATCAGGTCCGGGCCCATCAACTCCCCGGTATCGACGCTCTCGGGAGGGAACCTCCAGAAGGTGGTCGTAGCCCGCGAGATGTCCCATGGCGCGCCGCTGCTCATCGCGGAACAGCCCACCCGCGGCGTCGACATAGCGGCCATCGAGTTCATCCATGATCGCCTGATCACCTTCCGTGACGATGGCGGGGCCGTACTACTCGTTTCGGCCGAGCTGTCCGAGATCCGGGCCCTGAGCAGCCGCATCCTGGTGATGTTCGACGGGCGGATCGTGGCCGAGCTGGATCCTGCGGAGGTCGATGAGGCCGCCATCGGCTACTACATGACCGGCGCCCACGAGGAGGCGCTCAGTGGCTGAGCAGCCGCTGGACGCGCCGGCCGGCCTCGGCTCGAAGATCGGGAACGTGGCGGGGCACCCCGCCCTGTTCTCTCTCATCTTCGCCTTCGCCCTGGGCTGGGCGATCGTGTGGCTCACCGGCGGGGATCCCTGGTTCGCCTACCGGGAGATGTTCGACGGCGCCGTCACCGGCTCCGGCCTGCGCAACACCCTGAGCAGGGCCATACCGATCGTCGGGATGGCGCTGGCCGTGTCGGTGGCGTTCCGCTCGGGCGTCATCAACCTGGGCGGCGAGGGCCAGATGGTGGTGGGCGGCCTGGCCGGGACGGTCATAGCCATCTACATGCCGGGACCAGGCCAGCTGGTCATACCGGTGGCCATGGTCGTGGGCGGCCTGGCCGGTGCCCTCTGGGCCCTGCTTCCCGCCCTGGGACAGACCCGGTTGCGACTTCCCATCCTGATCACCAGCCTGCTGCTCAACTACGTGGCGAGGGCCATGACCGGCTACCTGGTGCGGTTCCGGCTGCTGGACGACAGCGTGACCCTCACCTCCACCGAGCAAGTCCCCGCCACCGCCCGCATGCCCAAGATCCCCGTGTTCGGCGGGGTGAGCTACTCCCTGTTGCTGGTGGTGGTCCTGGTCATCGTCATCTGGGTGGTGTACGGACGCAGCGTGTCGGGCTACGAGACGCGGATGGCCGGCCTGAACGGGCGCTTCGCCCGCTACGGCGGGATCCAGGTGGAGCGCCAGACGGTTTACGTGATGGCGGTGGCCGGCGCTATCGGTGGCGTGATCGGTACCCACATGATCCTGGGCGATGCCTACCGCTACATCGACGGGGAGTTGGTACTTAGCGGGCTGGCCTGGACCGGACTCCTGGTGGCGCTCCTGGCCAACAACCATCCCCTTCTGATCCTGGCGGCCGGCCTGTTGTTCTCGGGCCTCCAGATCGGTGGCCTGGCCATGCAACGTAACGCCGACGTCTCGTGGCGCCTGGCCCAGGTACTCCAGGCTCTGGTGATCGTGGCCGTGGCCAGCCGGCTCACCTTCACCTGGTTCAAGCGACGTACCGACCGGGGGGTGACCCCCGGCGAGGTCGAACCGGCCGGAGTCGGAGAGGTATAGCGATGTTCGACCAGCTCTTCGACGCCGCCCTGTTCGACTCGGTGGTCCGAGCCATGATCCCCATCCTGCTAGCCGCGCTCGGAGGGATGATCTGCGAGCGGGCCGGCGTGTTCCAGATCGCCATGGAGGGGATGATGCTGTCCGGCGCCTTCGCGGCGGTGGCCGGCTCCTACCTGGCCGTCTACAGCGGCCTGGGAGTGGTGTTCGCGGTAGGCGCCGGGGTGCTGGTCTCGCTGATGCTGGCCTTCGGTGCGGTGAGCAGGCGCGGCGACCCCATCGTGCTCGGCATAGCCCTGAACCTGATGGCCATCGGGCTGACCGGCTTCCTCCTTCCACAGATCTTCGGAGTGCGGGGAGTGTTCCAGCACGAACGCATCGACGGATTGGACCGGCTGGCCATCCCCGTACTGTCCGACATCCCCTGGATCGGATCGGTCCTGTTCAACCAGACCATCCTGGCCTACGTTGCCTTCCTGCTGGTGCCCATCCTCTGGCTGGTCTTGTTCCGCACCCCCATCGGGCTCCGGCTGCGCGGAGTCGGGGAGCGTCCCCTGGCGGCCGAGTCCCTCGGGGTAAGTCCTATCGCCTACAAGTACGGGGCGGTGATCGCCTCCGGCGTGCTGTCCGGCCTGGCAGGCGCCCAGCTGGCTCTCGGCAATGTGGTGCAGTTCGCCGAGAACATGTCCAGCGGACGGGGCTGGGTGGCGGTGGTGGCGGTCATGCTGGGCCGGGCCCATCCGTTCGCCGTGTTCGGCGCCAGCCTGCTGTTCGCCTTCGCCGAGGGGCTCGGATTCCGGCTCCAGGGCAACGGGCTCCCGGTCCAGATCACCGATGCCCTGCCCTTCTTGGTGACGCTGATCGCCCTGATCGCCGCCCGAAAGCGCTTCGCCCGGCTCCTGGACCTCACCACCGGCGGCTAGCCCGATTCCTCAACCGGATCATGCTGTTCGGGCGGGGTTGTCGCCCTTGACCAGCTCGATGAGGAGGGCGGCGCGTGGGTCGAGGTCTTCGTCCGACCTCCAGACCGCCTCGATCGGCCGCAACGCCACCAGCGGTCCTTCCAACAGGTCTGATACCTCCCCCGCCGTCGCCACATGCCGGGGAAGCACGGTCCGGGCGTAACCGAGCACCGCCATCTGGCGGAGCACGGTGGGGTGGGACGACTCGAGAGCCACCTCGGGCTGGATACCCAGTTGGGCCAGGCCTTGGTCAATGAGCAGCCGGGTGCGAGAGTCGGACGGGTAGAGCGCCCAGCCCGCAGGTGCGGCGACCTCCGATCCTGAGCTCGAAGAGCCGGCAATATCGTCCGGCCAGGAGTAGACATGCATCCTCTCGGTGACGATGGCCTCCGAGTTGTAGCGGGAACCGGCCGGGCCGACCACCAGCGCCAGGTCCACCTGGTATCGATCCAGCATGGACAGCAGCTCCTCCGACTCGGCCACCACCAGCTGGAGATCGATCCCGGGCCGCTCCCGCTGCAAGCGGGACAGGCCGGGCGGGAGGGTGTAGAGACCGACGGTATCGATCAGTCCCACCCGGAGCGAACCGACCTCTCCCCGCTGCCAACTGTCCAGCCATCGGACCAGATCCCCGGTCTGGCCGATCACCCGATCCGCATAGCGCACCACCCGCTGCCCAGCCTCGGTGAGCACACGCTTGCGCCCGTCCTTCCTGAACAGTGGCACCCCCAACCGCTTGGAGAGCTCGGCCAGGGAATGGGAAAGAGCAGGCTGGCTGATGCCCAGCTCCCAGGCCGCCTCGGTAAACGTCCCGCGGCGTTCCACCTCCTGGAGATAGCGCAGGCTCCGGAAGTTCAGCACAGGCAAATCCATAACCATTATCTATGGATTATAGGTGCTTCATCTATTTGACTGTATCGATCCAGCAGCCAGACTCAGCGAGTTCGAGCCGAGAGGATACGGTGTGGGCAGGATACGGGTAGCGATCGTGGGGGTGGGGAACTGTGCATCCTCGCTGGTGCAGGGTGTCGAGTTCTATCGCGACGCGGCCGCAGACGAGACCATTCCGGGCCTCATGCATCCGGTTCTGGGCGACTACGGCATCGACGACATCCAATTCGTGGCAGCGTTCGACGTGGATGCCACCAAGGTGGGCCAGGACCTGTCCAAAGCGATCTTGGCAGGCGAGAACAACACCACGGCCTTCGCCGAGGTCCCTCAGCTGGACGTGACCGTGCAACGCGGGCCAACCTTGGACGGGATCGGCGCCTACCTGACCGGCGTGGTGGAGGAATCGGCGGCGCCCGAAGTCGATGTGGCCGAGGAGCTGCGCAAGGCCCGCGCCGACGTGGTGGTCTCCTACCTACCGGTCGGATCGCAGCAGGCCACCGAGTTCTACGCCAGCCAAGCCCTGGAGGCCGGCTGCGCCTTCGTCAACTGCATCCCTGTGTTCATCGCGCGCACCGGAGAATGGGCGGAACGCTTCCGCCGGGCCGGGCTACCGATCGTGGGCGACGACATCAAGTCCCAGGTCGGCGCCACCATCCTGCACCGCACTCTCGTCAACCTCTTCCAGGATCGGGGAGTGAAGGTGGACCGGACCTACCAGCTCAATTTCGGCGGGAACACCGACTTCCTGAACATGTTGGAGCGGAGCCGCCTCGTCTCGAAGAAGGAATCCAAGACCAAGGCGGTGACCAGCCAGATGGAGACCCGGCTGCCCGTCGAGGACATCCACGTGGGCCCCTCGGATCACGTTCCCTGGCTCACCGACCGCAAGTGGGCGCACATCCGGCTCGAGGGGACCGCCTTCGGAAACACCCCCCTCAACGCCGAAGTGAAACTGGAAGTGTGGGACAGCCCCAACTCGGCCGGCGTGGTGATCGACGCACTGCGCTGCGCCAAGATCGGTCTGGACCGAGGTATCGCGGGTCCGCTTTACGAGGCCAGCGCCTACTTCATGAAATCGCCACCCCGCCAGATGCGGGACGAGATCGCCCGAGAAGCCCTCGAGGAGTTCATCGAGGGATAGACGGCCGGGGAGTCGGCAACCTCCTCTGTCTTCTCCCCGGTACTGCTTAGTTACTAGTTGAGCTAGTTGTTAGATGCTATTTATATCTATTATCTGATCCACAAAGGTACAACTACCGACTATGGACTATCGGCTAGAAACTATTCGTGGGTCACGATCTCGGGAGGGTGAAAGGCTTGATGGGGCGGGGGCGTTCCCTGCCATCGCTCCACTCGCACCAGGCAGGTCTGGGCGGTGGGTCCCTGGGCCAGGCTCGAGGTTCCGACATCGGCGGTGAGCACGTTGGGGTTGCCGTGCAGGCAGGTGCCCTCCAGGTTGTGTCCGGCGCCCGGCGAGTACCAGGCCCCGGTCGCCAGCTGGACCACCCGTCGGCGGATCCGGTCGGTGATCGCCACCCCGGCCAGGCATGCCCCCCGGTCGTTGAACACGCGCACCACATCGCCGTCCTCGATACCCCTCCGGGCGGCGTCATCGGGATGCATCCGTAGCCGTTCGAGACCGGCGACCTTTGCCGCACGGCTGTTCGACCCGTGGTCCAGCTGGCTGTGGAGCCGGGTATAAGGCTGGTTGGAGATCAGGTGCAGATCGGCCTCGCCGTTTGCTTCTCCCAGCCATTCGCGGGAAGGCGTCCAGGCCGGATGCGGCGGGCAGTCCTCGTATCCGAAGCCGGCGATCCGCTCGGAGTAGAGCTCGATCCGGCCGGACGGCGTACCGAGCGGATACCGGTCGGGGTCCTCGCGGAATTCCTCCAGCATTACCCGCTTCGGCTCCCCACCCCCGAGCCCGCGGTCGATGAAGCCGACCTGCCAGAACTCCTCGAAGATGTGGCTACCCGGTTCGCTCCGCCGGTATTGCTCGTACAGGAACCGCACCCAGCCGTCAGCAGTCCGGCCCTCCGAGAACGCATCCGCGGTGCCGAGTCGGGCGGCCAGACCACCGAGAATATCGTGGTCGTTCCTGGCGCCGCTCACCGGCTCGATGACCTTCTTCATGGCGAAGAAATACGGGTCGTTCGGTTTGCCGCCGATGTCGTTGCGTTCCAGGGCGGTGGTGGTAGGCAGCACGATGTCGGCGTGCTTGGCAGTGGCGGTCCAGAAGGGCTCGTGAACGATCACCGTCTCGGGGCGTTGCCAGGCTTGGCGCAGGCGGTTGAGGTCCTGGTGGTGATGGAAGGGATTCCCGCCCGCCCAGTAGACCAGGCGGATGTCCGGATAGGTGCGGGTTCCACCGTCGTACTCGTACTCCTCCCCCGGTCCGGCCAGCATGTCGGCAATCCGGGCCACCGGGATGAAGGAGTCGGCGACCGGCCGCCCTGGCTTCAAGCGGGGTAACCACGCCTTGTCGAACCCGCTGCCGAGTGCCGCCACCGCCCCGTAACCGATGCCGAAGCCGCCCCCGGGGAGGCCGATCTGCCCGATGGCGGCGGCGAGGGCCACGGCCGCCCAGATGGCGTGCTCGCCATGGTGCGCCCGCTGGAGCGACCAGCTGGCGTTGATCATGGTGCGCCCCGCTACCAGCGCCCTGGCCAGCGACCTGATCCGCTCCGGCGGGACGGTGGTGATCGGGCCGGCCCATTCCGGGTCCTTGGGGATCCCATCGGTGTCTCCGGTGATGTAGGCGGCCAGGGCCTCCCAACCCACGCAGTAACGCCGGACGAAGGCGCGATCGTAGGAATCGTCCTCGATCAGGGTGTGGATGAGGGCCAGCATCATGGCGACGTCCGTACCCGGCCGGATCGGGACCCATTCCGGGTCCACGTAGTCCGCGACATCGTCATCGATGGGCGACACGTTCACGAAGCGGGCGCCGCGCTCGGCACACTTGCGCAACCAGCCTTTCACCTCATGGCGTCCCACGCCGCCGTAGTCCACCTGGCTGTTCTTCACCGGGATGCCCCCGAACGCCACCATCAGGTCGGTCTCGGCGGCGATCACGTCCCACGAGGTGTGGGCCTTCTCGAGAGCCCACCACCGGGTCCCGACCACATAGGGAAGGATGACCTCGGCCGCCGCCAGGCTGTAGGTGTTGACCGAGTAGGTGTAGCCGCCGATGGAGTTCAGGAAGCGGTGAAGCTGGCTCTGGGCATGGTGGAAGCGCCCGGCGCTGGCCCAGCCGTAGGAACCGGCGTAGATGGCCTGGTTGCCGTGCTCGCTCCGTACCCGGTCGAGTTCTGCGGCCACCAGGTCGAGGGCGTGATCCCAACCGACCTCCACGAAGCGCTCCCTGCCGCGACGGTGGGCGGCGGCGCCGGGGCCGGCCTCGAGCCAGCTCTCCCTGACCGACGGCATACCAACCCGGCACCGCCCGATGTCGGCCAGAGAACTCCCGATGGGAGACGGATCGGGATCGTGGCGGAAGGGCCGTACCGCCTGGATCGCGCCGTCCGAGGCTTCGATCTCGTAGGCGCCCCAGTGGGTCAGCGTCAGGCCCGAGGCGCCGCTATCCAAGTCGGGTGATTCCATGATCCCTAGGTATTGTACGAGGCGAGAGTCGCGGACGGTCGGAAACCCTCAGGCCGGGGGGCGACGCGGATGTCCGCCGCATTGGCGGGCGCAGCCCACTACAGTTATATTCTCGTATAACACTGGGAGGTGAGAATGCGTACTGCCGTGCTGCGCCAGGTCGGTGGCTCGGTGATGCTCGCCGTGCCCCCGGCGCTTCTCGATGTGCTGGAAATCCGCTCCGGTTCGATGGTCGACCTTGACATCAATGCCGGACGTCTGATCGTCGTTCCAAGGCATCCTCCGAGCTACACACTTGAAGATCTGATCGCGCAATGCGACCAGACGGCCCCGCCCGACGATGACGATCGGGCCTGGATAGACGGCCCCAGCCTGGGCAAAGAGCTGCTTTGACCCAACGTGGGGAGATCTGGCTCGTAGATCTCAACCCGACAGCAGGCCACGAGCAACGCGGTACCCGACCAGTCATGGTCGTTTCGCCCGCAGCCTTCAATGACCTGACCGGGACACCCATCGTGGTGCCCATCACGACCGGCGGCCATTTCGCCCGGCGGCGTGGGTTCGCAGTCTCTCTCGAGAATGCGGAAACGCGAACGCGCGGAGTTGTCCGCTGCGACCAACCTCGCGTCCTCGACCTGGCCGCCCGCAACGGCAGATTCCTCGAGGCCGCGCCCACGGAGACCGTGCACGAGGTCATGGCCCGCCTAAGGGCGATCCTCGGCTAGCCGTCCATCCTGACCGGTAGGCGGCTTCACCTGCCTCGGCGCCGTGGGTGGGTTCGATGTGTCGGCGGCGCTATCACGCCCATGGGACAGGGTTACGGATCTCTCACTAGCCTCCGGTGCCGGACCTGGACCCCGGTGGGACGGACGAGCCATGGGCACCTTCGACAAGTCGGCCATCGACAAGGACGCACGGCAGTACGCCACGCGGATCAGGCGTGGAGACGTGGGCCGTTACGTACTCCTACCGGGAGACCCGGCCCGGGTCGACCGGATCGCGACCCATCTTGACGATGTCGAGCAGGTGGCGGACAGCCGGGAGTTCCGCACGATCACCGGCAGGCATCGGGACATCAGGGTCAGCGCCATGTCCACCGGCGTCGGCTGCCCCTCCGCCTCCATCGCCGTCGAAGAGCTGGTGAACGCCGGCGCGACCCACTTCATCAGGGTGGGCAGCACCGCCGGTATCCAGCCAGGCATCAGGACGGGTGACATCGTCATCAACACCGGAGTGCTCCGCAACGACGGAACGTCTCGGGCCTACGTACCGGATACCTACCCGGCGATCGCCGACCATTTCCTGGTACACGCACTCATCGGCGCGGCGCGGGAGTTGCGGCAGCAGGCGGGTTTCGGGCTGCACATCGGCCTGGGCGCCTGTGACGACGCCTTCTACGCGGAGACGCCGGAGTGGATCGAACGCCATTCGAGGCTCGGGCTGCTGAACATCGAGATGGAGAGCTCGGCCATCTTCACGGTGGCCCAACTGCGCGAAGTCCACGCGGCGATGGTGTGCGGCGTGTCCGGGAGCCTCGTGGAGGCCGACTTCGACTACGACCGGGGCGAGCACGGCAACCAGCGCCTCGTCGATGCCTGGGAGAACGCGATCACGATCGCCCTGGACGCGATCGTCCGCCACGACAACGAACATTCCCGCCCGGCAGCCGGAGGATGAACGATCAAGCGGCTTCCACACCTCTGGACCGCTTGATCGCGGGGATGCCCAAGGCTGAGCTGCACATCCACCTCGAGGGGTCTCTCCAACCGGCTACGGCCATCGAGTTGGCCCGGCGCCACGACCTCGTCCATACCCTGCCCACCACCGACCCAAACCGGCTCGCCGACTGGTTCGAGTTCACGGACTTCGCGGACTTCATCCGGGTCATCCGCGCCATCCAGAACCTGATCCGCACATCCGATGATTTCGCCCTGGTTGCATACCAGGCCGGCGCCGCCATGGCGGACCAGAACATCCGCTACAGCGAGCTGACGGTCTCCCCGTACAACCACACTCACATCTTCGACAAGGGACTGACCATCGGGGCGATCCTCGCCGGTCTGGACGAGGGCCGGCGGAGCGCGAAGGCGGACTTCGGTGTCGAGATGCGGTGGGTGTTCGACATCGCCCGGAACTTCTGCTTCTCCGGCCCGGAAGGCGCCTACGACCCCCATCCGGCCGAGACGACGCTCCGCTACGCGCTCGATGGGCAGGAACACGGCGTGGTGGCGCTGGGGATCGGGGGCAACGAGGAGGGGCGCCCTCCGGAGCCCTTCGCGCATGCCTTCCAGGAGGCCGGACGGCAGGGCCTCGGGAGCGTACCCCACGCCGGGGAGTCCCTGGCGCCCTGGGCTGCCGGGCATGTTCGCGGATCGATCGAAACACTCGGGGCGGACCGCATCGGCCACGGCATCGGGGCGATCATGGACCCTCACCTCCTCGGAGTGTTGCTGGACCGCGCCATACCTCTCGAGCTGTGTCCCACCAGCAACCTGAGAACCCGCGTCTGCGAGCGTCTCGCACTGCATCCCTTCCCGCACCTCGACAGGATGGGTTTGATGGTCACGCTCAACAGCGACGATCCGCCCTTGTTCGGAAATACCCTGAACGACGAGTACCGGCTGCTGGCCACCCGATTCGGCTACGGACCGGCCGACCTTGCCAGGATCGCCCGCAACGCCTTCACCGCAGCCCTGTGCGAACCCGCTCTACGCCGGTCACTTCTCGAGGAGTTCGACGCGTGGACCGGTACGCACGGCATGGAGGCAACCTCCGAGAGCTGTTGACGCTCCGCGAGATCCTCTCAGGACCTGCGGTGGTTGACCAGCCGAGCGGTGTCCCGGGCTATCAGAGACTCCTCGTCGGTAGGGATCACCAGGATGCCAACGGAGCTGGTGTCGGCGGAGATGCGCCTCTCCCCCTCGCCACGGTTACGGGCGGGATCCACGACCAGACCGAGCGTCTCCAGACCACTCAGGATGAGCTGACGGACCTCATGGCTGTTCTCCCCGATGCCGCCGGAGAAGATCACCCCGTCGCATGGCGCCACCTGCACCAGGAAGGCGCCCAGATACCGGCGGACCCGGTGGGCGAAGGTCTCCACCGCCAGAGCGGCGGCCGGATCGCCTGCCCTGGCGCGGCGGGCGACCTGGCGAAAGTCGGACGATATCCCGCTCAGGCCGAGTAGGCCTCCCTCCCGCTGCAGACCCAGCCGGATCTCGGAGGCGGGCAACCCTGCCTCCATGAGGTGGAACACCACCGCCGGATCGATATCGCCGCTCCGGGTGCCCATCACCAGCCCCTCCAATGGCGTCATGCCCATGGAGGTGTCCACCGCCTTCCCGTCCCGGATCGCGCATGCCGAGGCGCCGGCGCCGAGATGGAGGGACACCAGGTTGGGCCGGGGGACTTCCAGCAACCGGGCGGCTCGCTCCGCCAGGTACCGGTGGCTGATCCCGTGGAACCCGTAACGCCTCACCCCGAAGTCCCGCCACCAGCGCTCGGGAACCGCGTACCGGTAGGCGTGGGGCGGAAGCGTGGAAAAGAAGGCGGTGTCGAACACCGCCACCCCCACTGCTCCCGGCAGGAGCTCGCGGGCCGCCCGGATGCCGGCCAGGTTGGCCGGGTTGTGGAGGGGGGCAAGCGCGCCCATCGCCTCGACCTCCTCGATGACCGAGCGGTCGATCACCAGGGACTCGGAAAAGCGGTCGCCTCCATGCACGACCCGGTGGCCCACCCCGACGATCTCGGCCGGGTCGCCTATCAGCGGCGGGGACCCCCACCCGGCCAGAGCCTTGACTATCGCGGCCACTCCGTTGCGGTAGTCCCCGACCTCTGACTCTGCTTCGAACTCCCGATCGCCCGCAGCGTGGAGGTGCTTCGGCCGTTCCTCCCCGACCCCTTCGATGATCCCGCCGCCGAGGAGGTTCTCCACCCCCAGCCCGTACAGCTTGTACTTGATCGACGAGCTGCCGCAGTTGATAACGAGTACCGGCACCTGATCCCTTTGCGGGCGCTCCGGAGAGCAGCGACCCTAGGAGGGCTGTCCGGCCGTCAACGCGTCGAGGATCTCGGGAAGGGCCGCTTCGGCGAGGGCCCGCATCTCCTCATCGGTACGCTGCTGGATCGGATGGGCGGTGAACACCCGGCGGGGGTGCATTCCCAGAGCCCGACCTTGTGCGTCGGCTGCCTCAACGAAGCGGTCCGAAGCCACGAAGACGCCCGGCACGCCCAGGTCCTCCAGATCGACTATGTCATGCACACTGCACGACGCGCAGGAGCCTCAGTCGGCCAGAGCTTCGATCACCGCCCCGCATTCGGCGGCGATCTGGCGGCGCAGGTCGAGCGGCGCCGGCTTGGAGAAGGTGGGTTTGCGGTAATGTCGCACGGCCACCCCCATCTCGGTGAGCAGTTCTTCGAGCCTCCCGAGGAACACGTCACCACGAGGCTTGGAGATATCCAGCAGGGCGACCGTGCCATCCGCAATATCGGCGGGACGAGCGCTGATCGACCGCTCCCCGGTGGTTCTCTCGCTGGTCGGATCCAACAATGTCGTCATATTCATCCCTAACAATCGATTGCCGCGGTGGTCATCTCCGAGCCGGCCCTACCACCGACCCAGCCCGAGATTATCGCCGAGAAGCCTCCGGCACTCCCGCCCGCATGGACGAACCACAGACCTTCAGGGCCGAACTTCGGAATCTCCTGCCGCTTGTCCGCCGGCCAAGGCGGCATGCCTTCGGCTATCCCGCCCGCCCCGGCCACCATCTCCGAAGCAGGGAGCGTGAGCAGCGAGTGGATCTCCTGGGCCAGATCGGCCTTCGTCCATCCCGCCTTCCGGAAGAGACGGGCATGTTCGGGGGAGACCACGACAATCGCTTCGGACATTCCCGCCAGCTTCGGGTGCGCGACCACACGCAGCTGCAGTGCCAGGGTCCTGGCGAGCGACTCGGGCGTGCGGGACTTCTGGTCGACCACCTCGATCGGTCCGTGCGCGGCGAAGAGCGTCACCGTGGACTCCTCCGGCGAGAAGCCCCGTTCTATGGCCAGGGACTCCCAAGGGGAACCCTCCTCATCCTCCGGGAAGCAGAGCGAGAGCTTGCTCGGGCTGCCGAAAGTCGCCTGATCCACGCCGCCGGGGCGGGCGCCGCCGACGTTGCGGACCACCAGGTTGAGAGCCCGCCCGATGGTGAGATTGGCCCGGTTACCCTGACCGAGCACGTTGACCCCCGAGTTCATCCCGATCCGCCCCCGTACCGGCCCGTTGACGATCAGCACCGGCCCCGAGAAATAGGTGGTGGCCGACACCCCGTGGATGTTGAAACGGGGCCCGGCGGCCGCCTCCACCGCGGCCAGCACCACCGGAAGGTATTCGGGTCGGCAGCCGGCCATCACCGCGTTGATCGCCACCTTCTCCACGGTGCATTCGGCGAGGTCGGGCGGCAGGGTACATAGCAAGTGGCCGGGAGGGAGATCGGTGCCCTCCAGCATCCGCGCCACCCGCTCCTCGGTGGGAGGAACGACGGGCAGGCCGTCTGTCCAACCCCGAGCGAAGGCAGCCTCTACGGGATCTTCGGCCGTCCCCAGCTCCACGCGCCCGGACGACATGGGGTAGGGCGAGTGACGCCGGAGCAGCCTCTGGTAGGTGTCGGGCAGCATCGTGTCCGAGCCGCATCCGGGTCGCTGATCCGGGAGTCCGGCCCCCAGACCGGTCACTCCGGTCACCCGCTCCCATCCGGCCCGATCCCACCCGACCTGCTGATCGACCGCTTCCCCACCCTCAATCCGGTAGATGGTGGGAGTCGTCTCGGTGCCGAGGTGCCACGAGATGTCCAGTTGCTGGTCGTGGATGGCGTCGAAACCGGCAGGGAATCCGGCCCGATCTTGGGAGACCGTCACCAGGGGCTCCTCCCCCGCGGCGAGCTCGCCCAGCACCGGCATCACCAGGTGGCACGTCTCGCAGTCGTCCTTGACCACCACCAGTAGTCCGTCAGTGATAGGCAGGCTCATGAGTGGCCGGTCCTCCCGCGTTGACCGATTCAAGATAGTCATCCGACGATGCGAACGATACCCTCTCGACCGTCCGGAACCACGAGTCCGAAGCGGATGCTGCTATGAAATCACTGCTTTCGGCATCCCTACGGGGCGGGTACCGTGTTGGGTGAACGCCGCCGGGCGCGACCTTCATCCGGCTGCTCATCGCGGTGAGAGCCGGACGGCGTGCCGGTACGTCGGTCCGGAGACAGGTCCAGCCGACGATGGCGTACTTCGAGGATCGGGACTTCCCATTCGGGTACGACCACCTGCTCCCGGAATCCGGGCTTGCAGTCCTCCTCTCGGCGAAGCACCATCGCCAGGACACGCACATCCATGCCCTGCATCGTGGCCCCTCGCCATGTACGGGAGGCGGATCTCGAAAGCCTCGCCACCTCGATACCCTCTTCGTCGAGCACCCCGACCCGTTGCCGACCGCGGTCCAGCCGGAGCATGTCACGCGTCCCCAAACTAGCCAGGGCACGATGGATCGGATCCTTCTCCCCCTTGCGCCCGGCGAAGTCGAGGAACAGGTCCTCCAAACCGAGAACCGTGAATGTGTCCTCAGCCGGCACGGTCCGCTCGCTGCGGGCTACCCCCACCCTTCGCTGGACAAGGCCCGGCCCCCGCAAGTCATACCGGTACGGCAAGGGATCGTCCCTCCGGCTCAGGAGGGTGAGCGTCTCCCGAGCGCGGGTCATCGCCACGTAATAGAGCCTTCGCTCCGCTTCCGCGGATTCTCGCTCCTCCGACCCTTTCCGCCACTCGCCTCCCAGCACGATGACATGGGGGAACTCAAGGCCCTTGGCTGAGTGCACGGTACCGACCAGAACCCCGTCGCCCACGATGTGCGACCGGACATGATCGCCCAGCGCCAAGTGAACGGTCTCTGCGATCCCGGTGGCCGGGCACGGGTCGGCGCCGTTGTCCCCCTCGACTTCCCTAAGCACGCGCTCCGCCATGGCCGTCCAGAGCGATTCGACGCCCCAGACCCCTCTTAGCCGCATCCAGAGTTCTGGGACGGATACATCCTCGGCCCGGAGTTCTTCCAGGTGACCGAGCAGCTGCCTGAACTCCCGGATACGACCCAGCCAGGGCAAGCTGCCGGTGACGGCCCGCCGGACCGGCACACCCTTCATCTCCAGGACCGCCCGCACTACTCCAGCCTGCCTGTGGGTTCTGCCCAAGACTGCGAAGTCGTGCCAATCGGGCGCCGGCGCCAGGGCGCGGAGCCGCTCGATCTCAGCGAGCGCGCGAGCGGCCTCGGCGGCGCCGTCCTCCACCTCAAGCAGCAGGACCCGGCCTCTTACGCGCGGATCCAGCGACTGCCACTTCCCGCCAAGTGGTTCGCCAGAGCGCCGAGTATCGATGCGAACCGGACGATCCGGCTTCATCCGCTCCTGGTTGTGATGAATCAGGTCATTCGCAACACCGATGATGTGCTTCGACGAACGGTAATTCTCGACCAGGTAGTGCCGCTCGGCGTCGAACTCCCTCTCGAACCGGCGCAGGAAGGCCACGCTGGCACCGCGCCACTCGTAGATGCTCTGGTCGTCGTCGCCCACCGCCAGGATCGCTGCGAACCGGTCCTCATCCTCTTCGCTTTCCGCCCGCCGGGCGATGTGGGTGATCATCTCGTACTGCTTCGTATCGATATCCTGGTACTCGTCGACCAGCACGTACTCGAATCCGGCGAGTAGCCGGTCGCGCAGTTCGTCGGCGGCGACGCCCACCTGCTGATCGTCACCTCTGAGGAGGCGGTTGGCGTCCTCGATGATCGCGTCGAAGTCGATCGGGGCAATGTCTCCCGCCTCAAGTCGAGCCGCCACCACGGAGCGCTCGGTCAGCCGCAGGGCCAGAGAGTGGTAGGTGTGCACCGCCACCTGCCGCGCCAGGTCTCCCACCAGATCCCGCAGCCGGCGCCGGAGTTCGTGCATGGCGGAGCGATTGAAGCAGATGACCAGGATCCTCTCGGGACGGACCCGTTCCACCCTGAGTAGGTAGGCGCAACGATGGACCACCACCCGAGTCTTGCCCGATCCAGGCCCGGCCAGCACCATCAGGTTGCGCTCCTTCGGGGCGGTCACGATCCGTTCCTGCGCGTCGTTGCCGAGGCTCTCCACGATCTCGGCGTAGCTTTCCTGCGAGGTGGCCCGGGCCAGGGCGTCACCTTCGTTCCCGAAGTAGCGCCGCTTGAAAGGGGCCGAGGACATCTGGAAGTAATCGTCCACGTACCGGCGGGCCCGGCCTTCCAGGCCCTCCTGCGCCTCTGCCACGTACCGCCCGATGGCGTGGATCTGGAAGACCCGTCCCTCGTAGTGATTCTGGAGATCGCGGTAGTGCTTGGTCGAGTAGCGCCTTCCCTTCGCCTCCTCGTGCATGCGGAGCGTCATCGCCTGGCGAAAGATCGCCATCCCGTGCTGTAGCCGGATCACCTGGTGCTCGTCGAGAAACAGTAGGGTCTTCTCGATGGCTTCGAACGGATCGGCGAGTCGTTGCGCCAGGCCGATACGCCCGTCGAGCGCCCTCCCGAGATCCTCCAGCGAGAACAGGATGAGGCGCTCCCCCACCAACTCCTGCTCGTCGGCTTTAGCCCCGAGCGTTTCGAGGATCACTCGGCCCACCTCGGTGCGCAGCTCCAGCTGTTCCACCAGCTCATCCCATCCCACCTGCAAGCCGAGGCGGATACCGGGGCGTCCCTCGCTCCGCAGCGTAACCGGCGCCCGGCGGCCGAGCCCACCGCGCGCCCAGCCGGCCAGCAGCTTCAGCAGCGTGTCGTTGATCAGGTTCACTTTCCTCGCACGCAGCCGCTCCTGCAAGCGGGGGACGGACATCTCGATCTCGTCACCGGCGCCGAGGTCATGCGCCTCCTCGCGCAACAGATCCAGCAGCTTGGTCTGCGCCGCGTGTATGTCGTTCAAGCGTTCCGGTGACCTACCGGTCGTCTTGTGGCGCAGCCAGGCCGAGAAGTAGGTCCCGCTCTCCAGCAGTCCCGCTCGGGACATCTCGTACAGGGTCCGGAATATCTGGCGGGTCGCCTCCCTGTTCATCCGGCCTACATCACCGCCGTACCGGGACTCGAGCGAATCAAACACCGAACGGAACGAGGGAAGGGCGGCAAGCTGTTCGAGATCGATCCCCTCCCGCAGGTCGGCGGTCTGGAGCACGTGAAGGACCTGCAACCAACGCCGGCGCATACTCGCCGATAGGTTCAATCCGGCCATCTTCACCTGCGCCGCGTCGAGATCGGAAACCGCCGGCACCCCTTGGAAGACGCGGGTGCGGTTCTCGTCCCGCAGCACGAACCGGGCCCGCTCCAGCCACGAGATGGCGGTCTTCACCTTGGTACCGGCGGACCCGTCCCGGGCATCGAAGGATGTGTCCGTGTCGGGTACTCGCAGAAGTTCCCTTGGAGCGACCACGATCTCGTCCAGGTCCTTCCGCCGCACCCGGCGGATCGCCCTGAGTATCTGGGCGATGTCCCGCTTCGTGAGCCTATCCCGGGAGGCGAGATCGAACTGCCTCTCGAGATCACCCTTGGTGAAGAGCAACACGCACCGGGCGGGTTTGCCATCCCGCCCAGCCCGCCCAGCCTCCTGGAGGTAGTTCTCGAGAGAGCCCGGCACGTCGGCATGCACCACGATTCGCACGTCTTCCTTGTCGATGCCCATGCCGAAGGCGTTGGTGGCCGCGATGATCGGCACTTCTCCCTTGACGAAAGCATCCTGGACCAGTTTCTTCTCCGGCGGATCAAGGCCGGCATGGAAGTGCTCCGCCTCCCAGCCCCGCTCCCGGAGCTGTGCTGCCAGCTCCTCCGTGCCCCTACGGCTGGAGGCGTAGATGATCGCCGCGCCCCGGGGTGAGTCCCCTATCTCTGCCGCCAGCAGCTCGTCGATTCGCCCCACCTTGCGAGCGGTCGCCAGCTCCTCGACCGAATAGCGCAGGTTGTCCCGGTCGAGACGGTCACCAGCGATAGTCTTGATGTCCTGGCGCAGATCCTTCCAGAAAAGCCCGACTATCTCCTCGCGGACGTCCGGCCTGGCGGTGGCGGTGAAGCATGCCACCGGCGCGATCTCCACGTCTTCCCTCTTCGAGAACTCCCGTTCCCTCTTCGAGAACTCCCGGATGAACCGGGCGGCGTAGAGGTAGTCGGGGCGGAAGTCGTGACCCCACTTCGAGATGCAATGGGCCTCGTCGAACACCCAGGCCCCTATCTCACGCTGCCGGATCGCCTGCTCGAAGGAGACGTTGCGCAGCTGCTCGGGTGATACGTAGAGCAACGCGTAGCGTCCCAGCCGGACGCCCTCCAGCACGTCGTGGCGCTCGGGCATGGTCAGCATGCCGTTCAGCGTGGCGGCGAGGGTGAACGACCGAGCCTTGCGGTTGAGGTTGTCGACCTGGTCCTTCATCAGGGCTTGCAGGGGCGATATCACCACGGTCAGGGCGCCGGTCTGCTCGTTGCGAATCATGGCGGGCAGCTGGTAGCCGAGTGACTTGCCCCCGCCGGTCGGCATGATGGCGAGCAGCGGCGTCCCCTCGACACCGTGCTCGACGATCCGCCGCTGGAGGCTCGCACCGTCGGTGGTCTTCGGATCGTCTCGGAAACTATCGAAGCCGAAGTACTTCTTGAGCTTGCCATCCAGGCTGTGGTGCTCGGAGCAGTACACGCACGTCAGGTTGCGGCACGGTACTCCGCGCACGGCTCGGACGTACCGGGATGCCTCAGGGAACCGGTGATGCACCCACCTCGGCAGTACGAACCCGGTTCCAGCCACCATTGTCCACGCAAGCGCGTAGGCGACCGCGGGCCGGGTCTCCGGGCGGCCGAGGAGTGCCGGGAGGTGGCGCCGGATCGCATCCGGGCACGCCTTGCCGGCGGCAAAGTGGAGGAATCCGTCGACCAGCCGATCACGCGACAGCTTCTTACCGCCCATGGCTTCGAGGAACCGGCCTGTTCCCTCCAGCTTGAGATCAGATGTTCCGTCCTCCCCGTCCGAATCGTCGAAGCAAGCCCGGTAGAAGGCCAGCAGCCAGGGTTTCTTATCCCCCCGTTTCTTGAGAGCCTCCCAACAATCCCCGAGGACTTGCTGGGTGAGCCTGCAGTCGGCGACCGGATCGCTCTGCTCGGCGCCGACGAGTTTGTAGTCCTTGACTAGGCGGTGATACGGGACTTCCGGCTTCGCCAGCGGCGCCAGGTACAGGGTGTCCACCACCGGCAGCTTCAAAAGGGCCGATCCGGGCAGATGCCTCTCCACAAAAGCCCGATCATGGGCCACGATGTTGTGGCCCACCACGAAGTCGGCACCGTCGCCGAAGGCATCAAGGCGCCGGAGTGCCGAGGCCGATGACTCCACATCCAGGATCTTGAACGGGCGGTCGCCCCGCAAGGCGCCGACGGCCTTGATCGACCCATCGGGTCCCACTTCCAGATCAAGGATCAGGCAGCTGCTGAGAAAGTGGCGCCAATCTTGATCGGCACTGATGGACAAGCCTTGGCCGGTCATGTTCTCAGGCCTCGCGGAATCAAGATTGCTAGCCAAAGAACGTCCTGATGATGTATTCGTACAGCCGGTTGTCTGCTTGCGGCCCATATCTTACGATCCTGGCAGGGGCGATTCGCAGGTCAAGGTGTCCGCGACTCAAGCCGGATCGTCCTACGGTGCCGCAGTTCGAGCCTGAACCAGGCCAGGGCCATCGCGAGGACACGGTAGGGCAAGGCCGGAATCAGGCTCGATAGGCCGATGTGATGCGCGACGGGTGGAGTCTCAGGATCGGGAGTTGTTGAGAAAGAGTTTCACATCATCGTGAAGCGAGTCGTATGGCCCGAGCCGTTTCGATCAACGCCAGGTGGACCGAGGGCGGCCTGATCTACGCTACGCCAGCCCCCTGACCAGCGAGACCTCGACGCTTCGCCGCACCTCCACGAAGAGCCAACACCTGCACACAGTCTTGAGAATATATATCTATTAACACCTGTATCAGCCGGTGTATGTCACACCGATCCGTTAGGATACGAACCTATGTACGGATACCTACTCGACTTCGCAGACGCCGACACTGCTCAGCCCACCGAATCCGTCCCCCGGCCAACGGATGGTTCACCTCTCGACTTATTCATGTCGGACTATCAGAGGGAACGGCAACGGGTTTACGACCGGGCAGACCACATGGTCCGCAGCTCTCGCTACCCGCATCCCGAAGTGGAGTGCGCCAAGGCCGAGGCCGCACTGGTCCGGGGCGAGGCCCAGATCAGCCGAGCCCGTGGGGAACAACTCGCGTGGCTCAAGATCATGTTGCGGCACCACGGCCCGGCCCGCTTCGGGTACCGGAACCCGGTCGATCTGGTGGTGTCGCGCCTGGACACACCCCGCCATCTCGCCCGCGAGCTGGTCTATTTGGCGCAGCGACTCGACGACGGGTTGATCCAGAGCATCCGCTCGGGCGAGCTTTCCTATTCCCGGGTGCTGGAGGAGACGCGGCTGAGGGAAGCGGGCGCATCGGCCGAGGAGATAGCCCGCGCCCGTGACCTCGACCCCGACGGCTCAGAAGGGTTCGCCAGCAGCACCAGCGGATGACCCGCCGCGGCGAAAGGCAGACCTTCGACAGCCAGTACGTAGCCTTCCAGCCGTCTCTGGACGGCTCCCACGTGAAGATGAGCGGGCGACTGGGCGCCATGGAAGCGGAGATTTGCCGCCAGGGTCTCGACCGTCGCGGCGAACGGGTCATGCCGGCCGGGGTAGAGCGCCCCGACGCGGGACAGCGGCGGGCGCTGTCGCTCACCACCCTCTGCCAGGACGAACTCGACCGCAAACCCACCCACCCGGCCACGACAGCGGAAAAGGTCCGAGCAGCCAGAAACCGGCGCGAGCCCCTCCTCATGGTCGTCGCCAACAACCCCACCGCCGAGGCATCAGGGTTCGAGCAAGGCACCGCAATGCTGGCCGGCGGAAGGGTCGGACCCGGCACCGTCGACCTCATCCAATGCGTCGGACGCGTCGAGGCCATCACCACAGAAGGACAGGAAATCATCCGGCACGGATCGAGATCCGGCATCCCACCAGCATTGCGCCGGGCCGTGCTCGCCCGTGACAACGGATGCACCATCGACGCCTGCACCTCGGTCTACCGGCTCGAAGTCCACCATGTCGTCCCCCGCTCCAAGGGCGGGGACCACTCTCCCCACAACCTGACCACCCTCTGCTGGTGGCACCACCACGTGGCCGTACACCGCCAAGGTCTGCGCATCGACCCCCAATCCCCACCCCGGCGCCGGCGGTTACTACCCACCCGCCGCAGCTGCGGCTACCGACCACCCGACCCCGACCCCCACACACTGGCAGTCCTCCGCGCCCTCCACACTCCCACCAACCGAGCACCTCCCTAACCTCCGCAACCTCCCTCCCCCCACCCTGACCATCTGACCTCCAAGACATCCGAAATCCCTGACCCCACCGGCCACGCGGGCGAGCCGGCCGGGCTTCCGCGCGTCGTCCTGCCGGGCTCCACCCTCAGTCAGCCCGAAGAGAACGGTGGCCTCGCAGCGTGGACGCCGGAACGTGGAGACGCCGCAGGTAAACGCGCCGTTGCCGCTACGGCAATCCTCGACTGCGATCACATCACCGCCGCACCCGAGGTGGGCCGCGAGGATCGCCATCCGCGGTCGGAGCATCACGGATCTGGGTAACCTCTGGGCGCGTGTGGGCAAGAGGTCTAGACCACCGGATCGTCCATCGAAGCTGTGTGCCTCCCGAACGAACTCCGGCTCGTCCACGTGGCAAGGGGGTCAGTAACAAGTGACGCAACCGAACGGCGGTGGCCGTTCCGCCAAGCACGGGACGGGACCATCGGATCAGCCCATCGCGATCGTGGGTATGGCGTGCAGGTTCCCGGGAGCCGGGAGTATCTCGGCCTTCTGGCGCCGGTTGGAGAACGGCGAGAGTTCGGTGATCGAGGGAGTTCCGGGTTCCGGTCGTGGACGAGTTGGCGACCTCTTCCGTGACGGCACGGTCCAGAGCGAGGCCTGCCGATTCGGGGCTTACCTCGACGATCTGACCCGGTTCGACGCCGCCTTCTTCCGTATCTCGCCCGTCGAGGCCCAACTGCTCGATCCCCAGCAGCGCCTCATGCTGGAAACGAGCTGGCGAGCCATCGAGGACGCAGGCATGGACCCTGAACGCCTCAGGGGAACCCGAACCGGGGTCTACGCGGGGATCAGCAACAACGAGTACCGGGGGCTGATCCTGGAGGTGAGCGATACCGCCGAGCCGGCGCCCAGCCTCTACACCGTCACCGGCACCTCCTTCAACACCGCCATCGGCAGGGTGGCCTACGTGCTCGGACTGCAGGGACCGGCTATCGCGGTGGACACCGCCTGCTCCTCCTCCCTCGTAGCGGTACACCAAGCGGTGACCGCACTGCAGCGGGATGAGGCGGATCTTGCCCTGGCAGGGGGTGTCCACACGATCCTATCCGGGCGCCTGCTGGAACTCCGCGGCAATGCCGGGATGCTGGCCCCCGACGGACGGTGCAAGACCTTCGACGCCGCCGCCAACGGCTACGTCCGGGGAGAAGGATGCGGGATCCTAATGCTCAAGCGACTCGGCGACGCGAAGGCCGACGGCGATCGGATCTGGGCGCTGATCCGGGGGGCGGCGCTAAACCAGGACGGGGCGAGCCAAGGACTGACCGTACCGAACGGGGCGGCCCAGGAACTGGTGATCGAGGCCGCCCTGCGTCGAGCCGGGATCAGGCCGTCGGAAGTGGACTACGTGGAGGCGCACGGCACCGGAACGCCGGTCGGGGACCCGATCGAGGCGCAGGCGACCGGGACCGTCTACGGAAGGGGCCGGGAAGAGGACCGCCCGCTGTTGATCGGTTCGGTCAAGACGAACATCGGTCACCTGGAGTCGGCGGCCGGAGTCGCCGGAATCATCAAGACCGTTCTCGCGATGAACAAAGGAGTCATTCCCCAGCACCTGAACTTCCGGACTCCCAACCCTGCGATCGGCTGGGAGAGGCTCCCGCTCCGGGTCACTTCGGAAGCAACTCCGTGGCCGCTCCTTCCCGACCGTCCACCTCTGGCTGGAGTGAGCGGTTTCGGTTGGTCGGGTACCAACGCCCATGTACTGCTGGAGGGTTACCACACGCCGGACCGGACCCGCTTGGAATCTGCGGACGGGCAATGGCCGTGCGGTCCCGAACGGCAAGTGCCCATTCGCCTCCCGGACGGTATTCGGCACCAGGCGCCCAAGGAGCGGTTCGCTCCCCGCACGACGCGGATCCTTCCATTGTCGGGAGAGACGTCCCAGGCATTGCGGGACCTGGCGGGACGCTATCTGGAATGGCTCGACGAGCACCCCGCGATCCTCGCCCCCGGGGACTCGACCACCGACTCCTTCCTGGCGGACATGGCCTGGACCGCAGGCGTCGGGCGCAGCCACTTCTCCCGGCGAGCCGGGATCACGTTCAGCGACGCTACTTCTCTCCGTCAAGGTCTGGCCGCAATGACGACAACGGAAGGGGAAACATCAGCGCCGACGGTCACCACGGTTGCCTTCGCCTACACGGGCCAGGCCAGCCAGTGGGTGGGTATGGGCGAGTCGTTGTACGAGAGCGAACCTGTGTTCCGCGCCGTCCTCGACCGCTGCGACCAAGCCTTGCGCGGACTGCGAGACGTTTCGCTCCTCGACGTCATGTTCGGCCGAACGGGGCACGAAACCCTCCTCGACGACCCGGCCTGGACCCAGCCGGCCATCTACGCGCTGGAGAACGCCCTCACGGCGCTATGGGCGAGCCTCGGGATCGAACCCGACGTGGTCGTCGGACACAGCCTGGGGGAGATCGCCGCCGCTACGGCGGCAGGCGTCTACACGCTCGAGGACGGACTCCTGTTTGCGGCCGCCCGCGGGGAACTGATGGGGGCCGTCCCCGGCGACGGGGCGATGGCGGCCGTTTTCGCCCCGGCCTCTCGCGTGCTGGCGGCGGTCGAAGAGCAGAACACTGTATCGGAAGGCCCTGGCGTGAGCGTCGCGGCCGACAACGGCGCCCAGCAGGTGGTGAGCGGTCCTGCGAAAGATGTCGAGGCGCTGGTCAGGCGTTTCGAGTCGGAGGGTCTTTGGGCCAGGAAACTGAGGAACAGTCCCGCATACCACAGCGCCATGGTGGAACCCGCTCTGGACGGCCTGGCGGCCACCGTGGCATCCCTGGAAACCTCCATCCCTTCATGCTTTCTGGTGAGCAGCATGACCGGCCGGGTGGTCGAGGCCGGAAAGACACTCGACGTCGGCTACTGGCGGCAGCAAGCCCGCCGGCCGGTGGCCTTCCGCGACTGCATTCAAACCCTGGCCGCCCTCGAGGTCGACGTGGTGGTGGAGATCGGACCACAGGCGGTCCTCGGACCGATGGTGCTCATGAATTGGCCCGACACGTCGGACCGGGCACCGCTCGCCCTCTCGATCCTGAGCGGACCGCCGGCGGAGCCGTCCGGCCCCGTGGAGGGCAGCGGATTCGAAGACGCGGTGGCAGGCGCCTACGAAGCGGGGCTCGCCGTAGCCTTCGAAGGGTTGTACGCCGGAGAGGAACGCCGCCGGGTTCCCCTCCCCGGCTACCCGTTCCAGCGTCGCCGCCATTGGGTACAGGCATCCAAGCGGCGTAGGCGCGACGGCGCACATCCCCTGCTGGGCGCCAGGCACGAGTCCCCTCATGGCGAGGTTCTGTTCGAGACAGATCTGTCACCTTCCGATCCGGCCTGGCTGGCTGACCACAGGGTGTTCGACCGGGTGGTGGCGCCCGGAGCGCTCTACGCGGCGATGGCGCTTGCCGCGGCCGGCTCGGAGAGCCCTGGGGGGTCGGAAGGGAACGTCTCGGTGGTCGTGGAGGACTTCCAGCTGCACACCGCTCTGATACTGCCGGAGCCGGACCCGGAGTCGGGCGACGGAGAAGGGGGCCGCCGGGTCCAGACCGTGCTGGAGGGTTCCGGTACGGCAGGCTCGCGCCGCTTCGAGGTGTTCAGCAAGGATGAGGACGAGGGCGGCTGGACGCTGCATATGGAGGCGAGGCTGTCATCCTCCGCCACCGGCCGGGCCACCCCGCGGATCGACGTCGGAAACCTCAGCGCCCACCTCTCGCCGGCGGACCCGTCCGAGTTCTACCGGGCCAGGGCCGCCGCCGACATAACCCTGGATCCACTCTTCCGGACCCTCAGGAGGCTCTGGTCCGAGGACGGGCTGGCGGTGGGCGAGATCGCCCTACCCGAGACGTTGGAGCCGAGCGGCCTGGAGGCGCACCCGGTCCTGCTCGACGGTTGCTTCCAGGTGATGGCAGCCGCCCGGGGAGTCAGTATCGCGCCGGACGGGACCACTTACCTGCCGTTCGGGTGGGACCGCATGTGGCTGTCCGAGCGGCTCCCCGCCCGGGTGTTCTGCCAGGCCCGTATCAGGGAGGGAACCCTCCTTCCCATCGCACCTGGCGGGGCTGACGGTGAGACACCGGAGGTCCTGGCCGGCGATCTGACGATCTACACGCCGGACGGGTGCGAGGTCGGGGGGGTGACCGGCTACACCGTCAAGCGGGCGACACGGGCCGCACTCCTTTCGGCTACCGAGAGCGGGAATGAACTCCATTACGAAGTCGTGTGGCGCGATCGGCCCCTCGCACCGGCCATGCCGGCCGCGGACTTCCTGCCGAGCCCGAGCGAGGTCGGTGCCCGGTCCGGACTCTTCTCGGAGTACCTGGCAGCCGAAGGAGTGGGCGCCGACACCAGGAACGACCTGCTCACCGACCTCGAGCGGCTGTCCTGGTCCTATGCCCTCTCCACCTTGGAGCGCATGGGATGGGAGCGCCGGCGGGGCGCGGTGACGGAGGTAGAAGATCTCCGGCGCCGTCTCGGGGTTCTCGACGAGCACGAGCGCCTGTTCCGCCGCATCTTCGAATTGCTTGCCAGGGCCGGCGTGGTGGAGGCGGCCGGCAGCGGCTTCGCGGTGAAGGTCGGGCCCGGGGATCCGCTCCCCGGCAGTCTGGCTGCGGACCCCGAAGAACTCGCAACCCGGATGCACGCCTTGTATCCGCACGGAACCAACGAGATCGGCCTGTTCCGCCGGAGTGCGGGCGCTCTGGCGGACGTGCTCGTGGGCCAGGCCGACCCTCTGACGTTGCTGTTCAGCAGTGGCGAGCCGACCGCGGCCGACCTATACATGAAGGCGCCTGTTGCGCGGGCCGCCAACCGGATCCTGGGCGACGCCATCTCGGCGCTCCTCGAGAACCTGCCGGAGGGACGGAGGCTGCGAATCCTGGAGGTGGGCGCAGGTACGGGATCGGCCACGGCGGCGGTGCTACCCGAGTTGCCCGCAGGGCGGTTCGACTACATCTACACCGACATATCGGCCGGTTTCTTCGCCGAGGCGGAGACGCGCTTCGCTCAGTACGGCGGGTCCATCGAGTACCTGGTCCTGGACATCGAACTCGATCCGGTGTCCCAAGGATTCGAACCCCATGCGTACGACCTGGTCATCGCCTCAAACGTACTGCACGCCACCCGGTTCCTGCGGGAGACGCTCGCCAACTGCCGGGAGCTTCTCGCTCCGTCGGGCCATCTGGTGGCCCTCGAGAACCTGAGGGGCCAGGGCTGGCTCGATCTCACTTTCGGGCAACTGGACGGATGGTGGCGATTTGCCGACAGCTACCGGCCCCACCACGCCCTCGCCGGTCCATCCGTCTGGGCGCAGGCTCTCGGGGACGCAGGCTTCGGGGATGTCGAGGTGCTGGGGGTGACCGATTCCGACGAACAGCCGGACCGTGGCGTGATCGTGGCGCAAGGCCCGGTAGACGTAGCCGAGCCCCCCGGTGTGTGGGTACTGGCCGCGGACCGAACAGGCACCGCCGAGGCGCTTGCCGCCGAGCTGGCGGAACGTAACCAGACCGTCCTCGTGGTGGGCGGGGAAGCCCGGGGGGACGCAGCGGCAACGGGAACGGCGACGGGCATCGACCGCGCATCGATCGACAGGGAATGCCGGGATTCCTGGAGGTCGCTCCTCGAAGAGATCCCGCCGGACTTACCCCTCAACGGGGTAGCTCATCTGGTGGCGCTGGACGGTAGCGGGCCGGACGCCACCTCCGCCGATTTCGCGCGGGACGTGCGCGACGCGGCGGCGACCGCGCTGGCGCTGGTGCAGGGCATGGCTGACGCAGATGTGACACCAGCCAGGGGCGCGTGGTTCCTGACCCGGGGCGGGCAGGTCCTGGAGAAGGAGGGCGAAGGCGACCTCTCCGGGGCCGTGCTTTGGGGCCTCGGCAAGGTGGTGGACCGCGAAGCAGCCCACCTGCACCCCCGCATGATCGATCTCGACCCCGCGGCAGACCCACCGCTCCCCGACCTCGTCCGGGAACTGCTGCATCCCGATACCGAGACCCACATCGCATACCGCCTCGGGCTCCGCCAGGTCGCCCGGCTGGTCCGAGCTGAGGACGTGACCGACCGCCTCACGCTTCCCGACGAAGGCGGATGGCTGCTGGAGCCCGATCCAGGCGGTTCGCTCAAGGGCATGAGCGTCATGCCCTGGCCGCCCCCGCCTCTGGAACCGCGGGACGTTCGCGTGGCGGTGGAGGCGACCGGGCTCAACTTCTGGGATCTCTTCCGTTCCCTCGGGGTCATAGACGAGGGGCTGCTCGGGGGCGAGTTCTGTGGCCGGGTCCTCGAGACCGGATTAGAAGTGTCGGCGGTGTCGGTGGGCGACCGGGTCGTCGGGCTGGCTTTCGGCACGTTCGGATCCCAGACCGTTACCCGGGAGGAGATGGTGGCGCTCGCTCCGGAAAGCGTCCCGCTGATGGGCCTCGCGACGATGCCGACCGCCTACGCGTCGGCAGTGCTCTCGTTCGATCTGGCACGGCTCGAGGAGGGCGAGCGAGTGCTCATCCACGCCGGTGCGGGAGGGGTGGGCACAGCAGCGATCCAGCTGGCGCACGCGCTGGGAGCGGAGGTGTTCACGACGGCCAGCACCTCCAAACATGCCTTCGTGCGCTCGCTGGGTGTGGAGCACGTATTCGACAGCCGCCGGACGGATTTCGGCCGCCAGATCCTCGAGGCGACAGGAGGCCGGGGCGTCGACGTGGTGCTGAACAGCCTCACCGGAGAGGGCTTCATCGAGGCCGGCCTCTCCTGCCTGGCGCCCGGTGGCCGGTTCGTCGAACTGGCCCGTGTGGGCATCCTGAGCGAGGAGGAGATGGCCGCATCCCGGTCCGACGTCGCCTACTGGATCCTCGAGCTGGACACGCTCAAGGAGCACGACCCGGCACAGCCGGGCGACGCTTTGAGGCGGGTGATGGCACAACTCGAGGCAGGAGATGTGACTCCGCTACCGCATAGCAGGTGGTCGCTCAACGAGGCGGGACCGGCGATGGACTTCATGCGGGCCGCGCGCCACCGGGGCAAGATCGTCTTCGCCGCCTCTCCCCTCGAAACCGGCCACCTGCGGGAGGACCGGACCTACCTGGTAACAGGAGGATTAGGTGGGATCGGATGCGCTCTGGCTGTCTGGCTGGCTGACCTGGGCACCGGCGCCATCGTGCTGAACGGACGGCGGGACCCCGACCCCGAGGCGGAGGCGGCGATCGAAGACCTGCGCAACCGGGGGGTGACCGTACGGGTCGAGCTGGCGGACGTGACGGACGGTGCGGCTGTCGACGCGATGCTCGCCCGCATCGATGAGACGCTGCCGCCCCTGGGCGGCGTAATCCATAGCGTTGGGGTGCTTTCCGACGGCGCTCTCACCAACCAGACATGGGACAAGTTCGAACGGGTGCTCTGGCCCAAGGTGCTGGGCGCTTGGCATCTGCACCGGGCCACCAGGGACCGCGACCTGGACCTGTTCATCCTCTTCTCCAGCGTGGCGGGGGTGATGGGCAATCCGGGCCAGGCGAACCACTCCGCCGCCAACGCGTTCCTGGACCAGTTGGCCGGTCACCGGCGGGCTCTCGGCCTTGCCGGGCAGTCGATTGCGTGGGGAGCGTGGTCCGGACTGGGAGAGGCCGAGGAGCACCGGGAGCGGATCGCTAGGCAGCTGGAAGCGGCCGGGACGGGGTGGATCACGCCCGCTCAGGGTTTGAGGGCCCTCGAACGGCTGATCCGCCAGGACGTGACCAGCGGGATGGTGGCGGCGGTGGACTGGGACGTGGTCTCGTCGGGTCACGATCACCTTCCACCTCTCTTCGAGGAACTGGTTACCGAGGCCGTCGCCGATGATGACGAGCCGGCCGAAACACCTGATGATCTTCTCTCCCGCCTCCGGGACGCCTCGGTTGATGACCGAGAGGAGATACTGGCGGCGTTCCTGGCGGGGGAACTGCAGGCGGTGATGAGGCTTCCGAGCCTGCCGGCCAGGTCAGTGGAGTTCTCTGACCTGGGAATGGACTCTCTGATGGCGGTCGAATTGAGAAACCGGCTGAACCGCGCCTTCGCCGGGGATTACACGGCGCCCAACACCGTGGTTTTCGACTATCCCAACATCGTGGATCTCGCCCGCCATCTCGCCTTGGAGGTCGGGGGAACGGAACGGGACACGGAACGGTCCACGCCGACGCAGAGGACCCCTCCATCGGAAGACGCGATCGCCGTCGTGGGCATCGGACTCCGGTTCCCCGGCGCGGATGATCCTTCGGAGTTCTGGCGGCTACTCGAGGCGGGCGGGGACGCCTTGACGGACGGACGCCGGGATCCCGGTCCCTGGAAGGGCGTGGCGGGGGATCCCGCCGCCGAAGACCCGGCCACCCGCCGTGGCGCCTTCATCGACGGTGTCCACATGTTCGACCGGCGCTTCTTCCGCATATCCCCGATCGAAGCTCGGTCGATGGACCCACAGCAGCGAATGCTGCTCGAAACGACCTGGCACGCACTCGAGGACGCCGGAATGGACGTAGACCGGCTCCGTGGCAGCCGCACAGGCGTCTACGTGGGGATCGGCGGCAGCGAGTACCGACGCCTCATAAACGCCAAGGGCAAGGACGACAGTTACGTGGGCACATCCGGAAGTGTGGCCGTCGGTCGCATTGCCTTCGCCCTCGGGCTGGAGGGGCCCGCCATCCCGGTGGACCTGGCCTGCACGTCTTCGGTGGTGGCTTTGCACCAGGCCGCTATGAGCCTGCAGGGAGGCGAGATCGACATGGCGCTGGCCGGGGGCGTGAACGCGGTCCTCTCCCCCTCGGTCATCAGGTTCCTGGTTGGTGCGGGGATGCTGTCCCGTAGCGGGCGGTGTTGGGCCTTCGATGCAGCGGCGGACGGATACGTCCGTGGTGAAGGCTGCGGGATCCTGGTGTTGAAGCGGCTCGGCGATGCAGAACGGGACGGCGACCGGATCTGGGGGGTGGTCCGCGGGTCCGCCGTGAACCAGAACGGAGCAGGCCTAGGACTCACCCAACCCAGGGGTCCGGCCCAGGAACGGGCTATGGCGGAAGCGCTGGCGCGGGCAGGCGTGACACCGGCCGAGGTGGACTACCTCGAGGCGCACGGAACGGGAACGCAGCTGGGCGACGCGGTGGAGATCAACGCCATCGCCTCCGTATACGGTCCGGGCCACGAGCCTGACCGACCGCTGTTGGTGGGTTCCGTGAAGACGAACATCGGGCATCTGGAGGCGGCGGGCGGCGTGGCCGGTGTGATAAAGGTCTTGATGGCGATGCAGCGAGGCGTGATCCCCAAGCACCTGAACTTCCGGGATCCGAACCCCGACATCGACTGGGAAGCACTGCCGGTGCGGGTCACATCGGAACCGATCGTCTGGCCCTCGACCCCGGGCCGTTCACCGCTGGCCGCGGTGAACGTCTTCGGTATCTCAGGCTCCAACGCACACGTGGTGATCGAAGGGTACGGAGCATTCGACGGGGATCCCGCCCTCCTCTACGGCGAGCTCCGCCCCGCGGGATCGCCGAGGCCGATAGCGGGTTCCTCGGCAGGGGACATCGACCGGCCGGCAGCGGAAGGAACGGATGCCCGGACGGTCCGGCTCCTACCACTCTCCACGAGAGCCGAGCCGGCGCTGGCGGAGTTGGCCGGACGTTATCTCTCCTGGCTCGATGAGCACGCCCACCGGCCGGCCAACGGAGACGAGGCGGCCGCCGGTTTACTCTCCGACATGGCATGGACCGCGAGCACCGGCCGCACCCATCATCCTCACCGCGTAGCCGTGGTGTTCGACAGCATCGTATCGCTGCGTCGGCAACTGGCGCTCCTCGCCGCGGATGGCGCGGCGCCGGAGGACCGCACCGATCTCCACCCGAGCGCCGGCGGCGCCACGGAGGGTTCCGATGCGTACCGGGAGCTAGTCGAAGCTTTCGCAACCGACTACGAGGCCGGCGAGGCCGTGCCCTTCGAGAGGCTGTTCGAGGGCGAGACGCGCCGCCGGGTGTCCCTCCCCACCTACCCGTTCCAGCGGCTCAGCCACTGGTTCGAATAGACCGGGCGATCAGCCGCTCGGTCCGCTGTACTGAAGCTCATCGTGGTGGTCATCGGCATACCCTTCCATATGCATACGATTAGTAGTTCGATTTGTATACGATATAATCCTCAGTTTGCTAACGTTCGGGCAGGAAGACCCGTGGGAGAGGACACAGCATGGCACGCCGCCACTCGGGCGCCTCTCCACGAGCCGGCTACATACCCAGGCAGATCGATGCGCGGCTCCGCGCTGAACTCGATACCTGGCCCTCCGTCGTCATCACGGGCCCGCGCGGGGTGGGCAAGACGACCACGGCCCTGCAAGTCGCGGAGTCCGTTATTGACCTATCCCAGCCCCAGCAGCGGGAGGTCTTCATGCTGGACATGGAATCCGCGCTGCGTGTCGCTCCGAAACCGGTCCTGATCGACGAGTGGCAGCAAGCCCCCGATGTGTTGTGGGTGGTCAAGAAGCTGATCGACCAGGACGCCATGACGGGATTCGTCATCGCCGGCTCGTCCCGCATCCGGCCCAACGATCAGCACGGCAGCAGTCAGTGGCCGCTCGTGCACCGCGGCGTCACGCTGGAAATGCATCCGCTGACCGTGGCCGAGAAGCGCCGCAAGGAGTTCCACTCCGTCACAGGTCGGCTCGTCGACGTAAGCGCAGCCTCCGGACACCGGGGCGCATACGTCCTGTACGACTACATCGACATAGCCCTGGAAAGCGGTTATCCGGCATACCTGGATGTCGCAACACCCTCCACCCGCCGGGCGCAGATGGAGAGCGCCGTGCGTGACATCGTGCGGCTCGATGCAGCAACCGGCCGCATCGACCACCGCAAGATGCTCGACTTCCTCCAGGTCTACGCCGCCAACTCCTCGGAGCTCATCAACCAGACCACGCTGGCCGAGCACGCCGACATCTCGCGCGCCTCAGCCGAGAAATACGAGCAGGCACTGCACGACTCGTACATCGTGTCGCAGCTTCCGTCATGGCATCGAACGCTTTCGAGCCGCACCGGTAAGCGTCCCAAGCGCTTCGTCAACGACACGGGGATGTGGGCCGCGATCCTGGGAGTGGGCCGCGAGGACGTACGGGCCGACCCCAAGCTGGTCGGCAACCTGATGGAAACCTTCGTGGTATCGCAGATACGGGCTCAACAAACCGCTTCCCGATCACCGCATACCCTTTACCACTACCGTGACCAAGCCGGACGGGAGATCGACCTGCTGCTGGAGGACCGCCGCGACCGCAGCCTGATCGCGATCGAGATCAAGGCATCCAGCAGCATCACCCGCCATGACACCCGCCACCTGGAATGGTTGCGGGACCAATTGGACACCGCCCGCCCACACCGACTCATGCGCTTCGCCCGGGGCGTGGTCCTCTACTCGGGTCCCCAGACCGTCAAGGTCAGCGATCGCGTCTGGGCCACACCGATCTCGGCGCTATGGGAAGGTCGGTCCCCGGAGCCATAGAGTCGCGCCCAACACCTTGGGAGAACGCCGATCACCAGATGCTTGACACCTTTTTGACGGCTGTCAGCCGGTCCACGGACCCAGCCGGAAGACAAATGGTCTACACGACCGCAACGTGATTTGCGTATGAAATACGGAGTCGTATATACTCTCGTCTATGCTTCTACGGAGACTAGCGACGGTTCAACAAGGTATTGCCCTGGCTGGGCGTGGGGCCGGGGCGCGGCGTGGGGGTTGGGAGCTTCGAGTCGTGGCGAGCGGGGACCTGCCGGACGACGGGTGGTTGGAGACCGAGGGCTTGCGGGAGGTCGGGTTCGTACGATCCGCTCGGATCGAGCGGTACCTGCTCCGGCCATTTGACGTGCTGGTCACTGGCCGGGCCGGCTCGGTCCGGGTTGCCCTCGTGCCTCCCGACGTATCGCGTACGGTGGCCGGCGCGACGTTGCTGGTTGTCCGCTCCCCCCATCCCGAGACCGGAATGGGCCACTGGCTCTGGTACTTTCTCACCTCAGCGCACGGCAAGGCACAACTCGCCCGGCGGCTGACAACCGGCACGGCGATCACCTTCCTATCCAAAAGGAACCTCGGAGAGCTGGACGTTCCGGTTCCTTCACCTCGCGATCTCGACGCTCTGGCCAGAATCGTAGAGGCATCCGAGGCCGCTCACGCTGCCACTATGCATGCGGCCCGGCTTCGCCGAGAGGCACTGCGGGACGCTCTCGTGGCCGACGTCATCAGCCGAGCAACGTCGAACATCTGAAGGAGACGATATGCCCCTTGCAAGCCAGGAACTGGAAGCGAAGCTCTGGAAAGCGGCTGACATCCTGCGCGGGCAGATCGATGCGGCCGACTACAAGAACTACATCTTCTCCATCCTGTTCCTCAAGCGGCTTTCGGATCGGTTCGAAGAGGAAGTGGAGCAGGCCGTGGCGTTCAAAGTGTCCCGCCAAGTCGCCCTGACCGACCGTGACGAGCATGAGTTCTTCGTACCGGAGGAGGCCCGATGGTCGGAGATCACCAAGGCCGCCATGAACTTGGGCGAAACCCTGAACGTGGCCTGCCATGCCGTCGAGGAGGCCAACACCCCTCGACTGGACGGCGTGCTGGTGTCGACCAACTGGAACGACGAGTCCAAGCTGGGCAGCCCGGCCAACCGGGAGCGGATCATCCGGAGCCTGCTCAACCACTTCGGCGATCTGGATCTGAGCGACTCGAACCTGCGGGTGGACGCCGCCGGTGGCGGCAACGTGCTGGGGGACGCATACGAGTACCTGATCGACAAGTTCGCAGACGACGCCGGCAAGAAGGGGGGCGAGTTCTATACCCCTCGCCCGGTGGTGCGCCTCATTATCGAGTTACTCGAGCCCGCAGAGGGAATGCGGATCTGTGACCCCACTGCCGGGTCTGGGGGAATGCTCATCTACGCCGCCCAGTACGTGCAGGAACACGGCGGTGACCGGAGCAACCTGGTCCTTCACGGCCAGGAACGTAACCTCGGCACCCTGGCCATCGGCAAGCTGAACTTGCTCCTCCACGGCTTGCGCGCCGGGAGGCTCGAGCCGGGCGACGTCATCGCCGAGCCCCAGTTGAAGGATGGCTCGGGCCGCCTACTCTCCTACGACCGGGTGATCGCCAATCCGCCCTTCAGTCTCAAGAACTGGGGCCACGACTTCGCGCCCAACGACCCCCATCACCGGTTCGACCTCCACGGCGCCATCCCTCCCCGCACCAGGGGCGATCTGGCCTTCCTGCTCCACATGCTGGCCGTGACCAACGCCCGGGGCATGGTGGGAGTGGTGATGCCCCACGGTGTCCTGTTCCGTGGCGGCGCCGAGGGGAAGATACGCCGCGGGATCGTGGAGGCCGACCTGTTCGAGGCGATCATCGGCCTAGCCCCCAACCTGTTCTCCGGCGCCAGCATCCCGGTAGCGATATGCGTACTCAACAAAGCCAAGCCCGCTGAGCGGCGCGGCAAGGTGCTGTTCATCGACGCCAACCAGGAGGGCTACTTCCGATCAGGCAAGGCCCGCAACTTCCTTGACCCGGAACACATCGGCAAGATCGCCAAGGCCTACCACGCCTTCGACGAGGTGGACCGGTTCGCCCACGTAGCCGACCTCGACGAGATCGAGGACAACGACTTCAACCTCAACATCAGCCGCTATGTCGACACCACCGAGCCGATCGAAGTAATGAGCGTCGAGCAGGCCCTGATCCAGCTACGGGAAGCAGAACAGGCCCGTGACGAGGCGGTGGCCCACATGGACAAGCTCCTCTCGGAACTCGGATATGCCCCCCAACGTTAGGGACGCGATACGGCTGATCGAGCGGGATGGCTGGTACTTGGTGCGAACCCGCGGGAGCCACCGGCAGTTTCATCACCCGAAGAAACGGGGCACGGTTACGATAGCCGGGCGAATGAGTAAGGACCTCTCGACGGCGATGCGGGCCAGCATCCGTCAAGCAAGCCGGGCTTGAGAAAGGTACCTTATGACGAACTACATCGTGGTCATCGAAAGGACCGGCAACGGCTACGGCGCCTACGTGCCCGACCTGCCCGGCTGCGTCGCCGCTGGCGACACCATCGAAGAGACCGAGGCACTGATCCGTGAGGCCGTCGGCTACCACGTGGAGATGCTCCGCGAGAACGGCGACCACGTCCCGAAACCCCAGGCGAGCGCCCATCTCGTGCCTGTGTAGGCAGAGAGCGGGTGGTGACACCAGATAATTTCCGCGCTTGTGCCTAGAGGCACGCCCCTTCCCAGAAAGTCGGCATGACCTGTAATGGGCTGGATGTGTATTCATGACTAACACTAGGTCGACCCGCACCCTCCACGACGGCTGGCGGATGGTGCGACTCGATGAGGTCGCACAAGTTAACCCGAGACGCCCCAGACTGAGTCTCGATCCTGAGACGCTAGTAACGTTCCTACCGATGGCAGCAGTCTCAGAGGATTGCTCTGGCATTGTGACTCCTTTGCAACGTCCGTACCAAGAAATCTCTAAGGGGTACACGTACTTTCAGAAGAACGACATCCTCTTTGCTAAGATCACACCGTGCTTACAAAATGGCAAACATGCCCTAGCAACGGGTCTGCATAACGGCTTCGGCTTCGGCACGACCGAGTTCCATGTTCTTCGAGCACGAGCTTGTATCGACCCTCGTCATCTCTTCCGAGTCGTCACACAGGCTGTGAACATCGAGAAGTTCGCTAATAGCTTCACCGGAACAGCTGGACAACAACGTGTCCAGCCGGAAGTCCTCAAGTCGCTCCGCTTTCACCTACCGCCCCTCGCGGAGCAGCTAGCCATCGCCGAGGTGCTGGATGCCATCGATGATGGCATCCAGCGCATGGGCGAGGTCATCTCCGCCACCGAACGGCTTCGCGAAGCTCTGCTCCAGGAGCTACTGACAAAGGGCCTCCCAGGGTGGCACACTGAATGGCAAGAACATCCCAACCTCGGCACCATCCCCGCCGACTGGCAAGTCGTTCGCCTTGGAGATATTTCGGAACGCCCGAAGTATGGAGCAACCGCTCCAGCGTTACCCAGAGAACACGGGGGCCCACGATACGTCCGCATTACGGATATCACCAACGACGGGCGATTGCGTCGCACGGATGCAAGATCAGCCGATCCCAGCAAAGTGAAGGGATATGAACTCGAGAAGGGCGACCTTCTCTTCGCCCGGAGTGGCAGCGTTGGTCGTACTTACCTATATCGCGAAGTCGATGGGCCATGCACATATGCTGGCTACTTGATCCGCTTTCGACCCAGACTTGACATGATACTCCCTCAATTCGTTAGTGAATTCACTCATTCGCAGTCTTACATGAGATGGACACGCGCCATGAGGCGAGTCGGAGCACAGCCGAATATCAACGCATCCGAATACTCGGATCTACGTATTCCGCTCCCTAAGTTAAAGGAACAGGCGACGATCATCGAGGTGTTGAATAGTATCAATGACGTGATTGAATCTACGCGAATGCAAGCCGAGTCGCTAGCGACGTTCAAGGACTCGATGACCGACATACTACTAAGAGGACGCCTACGAGTCAGGAAGGAAGGACCCAGTTGATCAAGCATATGGAAACTGCAGTGGGCGATCTCATTGTCAAGTCACGAGAAGCTGCACTCAACGCCGTTCAGACATTCAATAACCCGCTGACGACCTTCAAGTCTGAGACTTTTCTGGTCCTAATGGTGATTGCTTGGACCTATCTCTTGCATGCCTACTACGAGAAGCTAGGGGTTAACTACCGATACAAATCTAAAGGTAACAAAGACACGAGGTATTGGGAGCTCGGCAAATGCCTAAGGGTCGCCTCTTGTCCTCTAGACAAGGACACCAAGACGAACTTGGACTTCCTGCTTGGCTTGCGGAATGAAGTGGCTCATCATCTCTCCTATACTGTCGATTCTCAGTTCTCTTCCCGGTATCTTGCCTGCTGCCTCAATTATGAACGTGTACTGTGCCAACTGTTTGGTCGGGGGCATTCACTAGGTAATACTACCGCGTTTACTCTCCAGTTTCGTGACTTGATGACGGATGAATCGTCTGACGAGACAACACAACCTCTTCCATCCAAGGTAACTCAGTACATCGAAAACTTCGATGCCGACTTGTCAGACGACGAACTCAACTCCCCATACTTCAGCCGTAGATTCTTTCTAGTCCGCAAGGTCGTCGGCAAGCGAGGACAGGCCGACAGGGTTATTGAGTTCGTGCCATCTGAAGCAGAGGGCGCAAAGACACTAAATGCGCCAGGCCAACTCGTGATGATCAAGGAGGTAGAGAGGCCAAAGTACCTACCTGGAGCAATTGTAAAGAGTATGCAGGAAAAGGGATACCAACTGTTTAGGATGCATCACCATACGTCCCTATGGAAGAAGATGGATGCTCGGAGGGAAGCGACAGGATATGGTACATGGGTTTCGGGCCATTGGTACTGGTATGAACGGTGGACGGACGTAGTTAGAGATCACTGCCTAAGTAATGCCCAGAAGTATATCGCTGATCGAGAGAGGAAACTACTTGACCGCCCTTCGGTCCGTGGCTAGCGAGGCGAGCCATGCAGAGGAGCCCGCGCGGCGGTTGCTGGAGAACCTCGGGTGGTCCTACGTGCTCCGGGACGAGCTGGCGGCTGAGCGGGGATCGTGGCGGGAGGTGTTGCTTAAGGCGCGGCTCCGGGCTGCTCTCCTGCGACTCAACGAGTGGATGACCGAGGAACAGGCTGATCGGGTCATCTTCGATATGGAGAACCTTGAGAGCTTCGGCATGGCTCGCAATCAGCGTGTTCATGAGTACCTGACATACGGGATGCCGCTCCAAGTCGACGGTTATCGTGGGCGTGAGACTCGGATCGTTCGGTTCTTCGACTTCGATTATCCGGCGCGCGGCCTCAACGAGTTCGTCGTCACCACCCAGTTCCGAGTTAGGAAAGGCAACGAAACCGGAGGCCAGAGCGGTGGCCGGACCGTCATCCCCGACCTGGTGCTATTTGTCAACGGCATCCCGCTGGTGGTGATGGAGGCGAAAGCGCCCACTCTGCTCGGTTGGAAGACCGAGGCGGTGCAGCAGCTGCGGCGCTACCAGAAGACCAGACCCGAGCTGTTCCATTACAACCTGCTGTGCGTGGCCCACTGCGGGGCCAATGCCGCCTTCGGCACGCTGGGGGCGCCGGAGCGGGCCTACGTCCCCTGGAAATCGGTCCTACCGTACTCGGAGCAAGAAGTAGAGCAGCGCTTCGGCACGGCCGCAAAGGGGCAAGCACAGCTGATCGTCGGCCTGCTCGCTCCGGTGACGCTTCTCGACATCCTGCGGGACTACGTGGTCTACGAGCCGGAGCATGGTCGTATCGCTAAGAAGGTCCCCCGGTACCAGCAATACCGCACCGTGACCGCCGCTATGAAACGGATGCTGTCAGGCCGTAACCCCCTCGAGCGGGGTGGCGTGGTGTGGCACACCCAGGGATCCGGCAAATCACTAACTATGTTATGGCTGGCCACCAAGCTGCGCCGGGAGCCCCGCCTCAACAACTCAACCATCGTGGTGTCGACCGACCGCACCCAGCTCGACCGCCAGATCGCCGGCACGTTCAAGCGGTGCGGTTTCCCAGAGCCCGATCAAGCTCGTTCGGGTCGCCACCTCCGGGAACTCCTCACCACAGGCGTAGGTCGCACCGTGATGACCACCATCCAGAAGTTCGAGGACGCTCTGACCGCGCCCGAAGGCGGACTCGACCTGCTCAACGCTTCTCCGGATGTCCTTGTCATGGTGGACGAGGCTCATCGCACCCAGTACGGGATACTGGGAGGGCGCATGTCCAAGGCGCTGCCGAATGCCGCCCTGATCGGCTTCACCGGAACGCCCATCGAGAAGAGCTACAAAGGTCGTAAGCACAGCACCGTCGGGCGCTTCGGCTCGCTAATCGACTCCTACACCATCCCACAGTCGGTGGCGGATGGCGCCACCGTGCCCATCCACTACCAGGCCCGGCTGCCCGAGTTGGCCATCGAGGGACCAGCGACCCTCGACAAGGTGTTTGATGCAATGTTCGGGCACGAGCCACCGGAGGTTCGGGAGCGGATCCGGCGGCGTTATGCCAATAAGGAGACCGTTGCGGGGGCGAGTCGCCGCATCGAGATGATCGCCCTGGACATCGCGGGACACTTCAATACCCATGTCCGGCCCAACGGGTTCAAGGCTCAGGTGGTGGCGCCCAGCAGACTCGCAGCCATTCGCTATGCCGAACGGCTCAACGTTTTCGGCGTCAGCGCCTACCCGATCATTACCACCGACGCCAAGGACGGCCCCGAGTTCGCGGTGGCTCGGGAACTCGACCGGGACCAGATCGAATCTGCCTTCGTCGATCCGGAGGGGGAACCCGAGATTCTGGTGGTGGTTGACATGCTGCTGACCGGGTTCAACGCTCCTGTGGAACAGGTGCTCTACCTGGATCGGTCCCTGCGCGACCATGGCCTCCTCCAGGCCATCGCTCGCGTCAACCGGCGCTTCTCCCACCGTTGGAAGGGCGTTGTCACCGAGAAGACCTACGGCTTGGTCGTCGATTACCACGGGGTCTCCACGAATCTGGAGGCGGCGCTCCAGACCTTCGACCGGACCGACGTCCAGGACGCTATGAGCGCGCTGGATGAAGACCCGGGGCCGGTGATCGAAGCGGCGGCTGTCAGGGCCGAGGCCCACTTCAAGGGCTTGGACCTGAATGATCTCTGGGCGTGCGTCTTCCGGTTCGAGGCTGACGAACGCACTGAGGGCGACTTCAAGGCTGACTTGTTCGAGGCGTTCAATGTCGATTACCGGCAATTCTCCCGGCTACTGGACCGCTACCTGCCCGACCCCAAGGCCCTCGACTACACCGACCGCCTGGCCCGGTTGACGGAAATCCGGGGCTACGTGCGGGCGCAGTACCTGAGAGAGGACGCCAGCGCCGACTGGACCGAGATTGGTGCGAAAGTCAAGCAGCTGGTGGACGAACGGATCAGCGCCGAGGTACGCGAGCTGATGCAGCCCGTCTCGATCCTCGATGAGGACTTCGAGCAGAAGATCGCGGCCCTCCCCCGTGACGAGGCTCGGGCCAGCGTCATGGAACATGCCCTCCGCGCACAGATTCACGAGCGTGTGCGCGCCAACCCTGCGTTCTACCAGAAGCTCTCTCAGCAACTGGAGCGCATCATCGAGGATCTGCGGAACCAGTTGATTGACTCGGCGGAGGCCTGTCGCCGTATGGCCGAGCTGCGCCGCAAAGAGCGGAGCGAGGGAGACATCGCAGCCCAGCACGGGCTGTCGGAGGTCTCGTTCGCCATCTACGGGCTGCTCGAACGCGTCGACGAGAAAGCGAAAGAGCTCTCCCGAAGGATCGAGAAGACCATGGATAAGGCTACCTCCGTGGTCGATTGGCAAGCCAACGATGAGGTCAAGCGGGTGATGCGCCGCGACATCAAGCGACTGATCCGGCCTACCGGTGACTTCACGGAGGAGCAGATCGACGAGAAGGCGATCCAAATGGTCCGACTGCTGGAGGCCCGGCGACGGCGATGACCGAGCGGAGCAGCGTCCGCTTCGGGACCGCCACCATCGAATACGAGGTCCGCCGCAGCGTAAGACGCAAGAAAACCATTCAGATAACAGTGGACGGCGGCGGCGTTCACGTCGCCGCGCCTGTGGCGACACCGGCAAGCGAACTCCGGGCCATCGTACGCAAACGGGCGCCGTGGATCCTGCGCAAGGCCTCGTCCGCGGCGTTGGAGGCACCGCCCAAGCGCTTCGTCAGCGGCGAGACCTTGCCCTACCTGGGGCGCAACGTGAAAATCATCGTGGAGCCGGGGAAGGTGCGCTCACCCCAAGTCCGCTTCGACCATTGGCGCTTCCATATCACCGTGCCGACCGGCTTGAGAGGCGAGGAACGGTACGACGCCGTTCGCAAGCCCATCGTCGGGTGGTACCGCACTCGGGCCGCCGCCCGATTACCCGATGTCGTGGACCGCTGGCGCCCCCGGCTCGGCCTGACCGGTGCCTGCCGGGTGCTGGTACGTGATCAGAAAACCCGCTGGGCTAGCTGTGCCCCCGACGGAACCCTCCGCTTCAACTGGCGAACCATGATGCTCAAGCCCGCCCTAATCGAATACGTAGTAGTCCACGAGCTAGCCCACCTCATCCACCCCAACCACTCCCAGAACTTCTGGAACACAGTAACCAAAGCCATGCCCGACGCCCCCGAGCGCCGAAGTGCGCTAAAGGCAGCAGGCCGAGAACTCCCCCTATGAGAAGGAATCCGTATCCGTGAACATCCGAACTCCACAGTCTGGCCCTGATCGGGATCGGTTCATGTACCCCTGGGAGCGCTGGTGGATGCCAGCGGATAGTGATCCTGCATTGGACGGGTGGGACATGCTTGATGATCCAGGCGGCATGGCCGGAAAGTACCTGAACCCTTCAGCAACCACACTGCCCGGCCTCCAGGATGTCGCCTGCCTGCTCCTCCTCGGCGAGCCGGGGATGGGAAAGACCACTGAACTCAATCGTGAAGTTTCTCGGCTCCGGGCCGAGAACAGAGTCGTTGTCCATGTCAAGCTGGGCGGCTACACGGACTGGCCGACCCTTGAGAGCGAACTGACTGCGAATACTGGGCAGGCCATGGCACAAGCCATGGAGGATCAGGTCGTGCTTGTGCTGGACGGCCTTGACGAGGCAGGGTTGGAGATAAAGCGCCTCGCCGACGGTGTTCCCCGTTGGTTACGTAACACAGATAGTTCCCGGTTGTGCCTGCGCCTCGCTTCTCGACACACTGTTCCTCGCCTGTCCGATCTGACCGAATCTCTCAGGGAACTGTGGCCGGATGGGCTCCAGATGTACCAGTTGGCACCGCTCACACGGGCCGATGTCGAAGTTGCCGCCGAGCACCGCGGACTGGATGGTTCGGTGTTTCTCGACCAAGTCACGACCCGGGGGGTCGGGTATCTAGCAGCCAGACCCATCACCTTAGAAATGCTCCTCGCGCGCGCGTCATCTGGATCCGCTTTGCCGGGTTCCCGGTTTGCAATATACGACCGGGGGATCAGAGCACTCGCAAAGGAGCACAATGACCGGTACATGGAATCAGGGCACCCCAATGTGCCAGCCGACGACATCGTCAATGCCGCTAAACGGCTCGCAACCGTCTCCCTCTTGGCAGGCCGCCCTCATATCGTCCGAGAGGGCTCCCCCCGGACTGAGACTGATTGCGTAAGCCTCGACGACCATCCCTCGTCGGGGATCCGGCTGTTGCATCCCGATGCGGTATGGAAGTCTGCGCTCTTCATCCACGACGGCCCGGAGACCACCACATTCTCACATCGAAGTATTACTGAGTTCCTTGCCGCGGAGTATCTTGCCGGGTTTGACTATGACGTTCAGCGGCGATTGTTGGCTGATCCGAACGACCTGGGAGTCGTCACTCCCCAGCTAATAGGTGTCGCTGAATGGCTGAGTTATGGCAGCCCTGACGTATTCAACTGGCTGGTTGACACGGACGTTGATACTCTTCTGAACCCGGATCTCCCATCACGTTCTGAGGAGCAGCGCCGACAACTCGGCCAGAAGATCATTGAGGACCTCACCGACGAGTGTGCCGTGGCTACGTCGCGTTACTACGGCGGCCTCACTTATCACAGTATGAATGAAGACCTGCGGCCGCTCCTCCGTTCCCATGTGCCATGGCAGATACGGCTGGAAGCAATCATGATTGCCATGGACAATGAGATCACCGGGCTTGACACCGAACTAATGGCACTTATCGACAATGCCAATAGTGATTGTTCGCCGGAAGACTACAATGTGGACATACGGCTTGGTGCCGCCGCCATCCGTGCGCTTGCCACGACCGGGGAAGTTGAAGCGCGCCAGCAGGTGCTCGACCTGGCATTCGACGCGTCAATCTCCAGTCACTTACGTATCGCCGCTCTCCAGACCGCTATCCGTTTTCTTGGTACCCACGAGCTATGCGCCCGGTTGGATCTCACAGAACCACAGAATCGTGACCGGCTATTTCTGGGTGAGCTCTGTAATGAACTTCGTGATGCTCTAGATACGAATAGCACACATGACCCAGGGGTCTTGGTCTGTTGGCTATCCGAGCACGTCAGCAACTCCGATGACGTGCGCCTCCTTCTCCAGTTAGCAGATGTGGTGTTCCGCTTCGCTCTGGAGCGTCATGACCAGTTAGGCGAAGACGTGTGGATCCAGTTGGGCAATGGCTACGCGCGGGTGCTTGACCAGACTGGTTTTCGCCTAGTTTCGAATCTCGCATTATCCGACCGACCAGCAGCTCGCCGCAAGCTTGTGATCAAGGTGCTCCTACACTCCCAGAACGCCTCCTACGCCGCCCATCGACTTGTCCAAGATGGACTGATCGTCGACGACGACCTCGCACACTGGTTACAGCAGTATGCGATCGCTCTAGAGTCTGAGAGTACGGACGCTCACCTAGCGGAGATGGTAGTTCGAGAGATCTCACAGCCAATTGACGAGCACAAACGACTGGCTTCCAGAGTTATACAGGACTATCCGGTCCTACAGCCTCTCTTCGAGGATCTTTTCTCCCCTCAGGCAATGGACTGTCGTCGGATGCAACTTGAGGACGCCGTTCGGCAAGAAGCAGAGGACGTAGCCAAACAGACGGCCGAATTGTTCTCTCTCAACCGTTTCGACAGCGCTATCGACACTGGGGACTGGCTCCAAGTTCGATCTGAGTTGGAACGCAACGTGGCCGTGGATAGTTCATCTGGTGACACTGGTGACGTGCCACTTTCGCGGGTTCCCGCCTGGCAATATCTGGACGAGGCGCAGCGGTCGAAAGTGGTTCTCATAGCACAGAAGTTTCTGAGCCAGCCAGGTTCCGAGATATCTTGGGAACCAGTGGACGCCAGTAGTGTCGCTGCTGATCTGTTGGCCGACCGCGATCCCGGTCTCCTAATGCAGGTCCCAGCCGAGTCGCTGATCTTCTGGACATCCGTGATCGCCGATTATACGAACTGGCACGAAACCTGCTCTAAACTACTGTCGACGATCGCGAACACAAACCCGGAGTGGGTCGACAACTTCGTGATCGAAAGGCTCCGTCAACAGTCAAATGGCTCTTTCGCCCGGGTGATCCATCAGATGGCGGAGTGCAACTCAGAAGGCATAGTCGACACGCTGGCCGAACTCGCGATGTCAGACAACACCAATCCACATTGGACACTCGCCTCGTTTCTGGCAGCAGGCTTCGAACGCGCCCCCACCCGCTTCGCGGACTTGTGCATGGTGATCATGGAAGGGCGGCCGGACGAAAAGCTCGACACGGCTGCCGAAGCCCCCCATGACTCGGCAAGCATCTCGTGGAACAGAGCCGTCGCCGCAACTCACGCCCTCGCATCATCAACCCAACTGCCCCACCACTTCGACACCCTTATCAAGAACCTCCAAGCGTCGACCGCCTTTGCTGCGGATGTTATCCGAGGCGGCCACCTACCGTCTAGACCACTTCCGTTCCTCTCGGCGACTCCGATACAGCTCGCCAGATTGATTCTGTGGGCTCGCGCCACCTTCCCACAGACCGAGACGCAAGTCCCCGGAGAGGTTTACTCCGTTGACCCTCTAGTAGAACTTGCCGGCGAATTGTTCCGTCATGTTGCTGGAAATCCTACGCACGACAACCTCGCGACTCTCGAATACATAGCTGCTCAGACCGGAGGTAGGTATGATCGCGCCGCGGTCCGCGACATGCGACGCGCCATCCGTGAGAGCACCTGGAAACCTCCTCCGCCGGCCGACATTGCCGACGTTCTCAGCGATGCCGCACGTAGGATCGTGTCAACGGATGCCCAACTCCAAGACCTGCTCGTCGATACGATAGGCGAACTCAACCAGACCATCAGGACCGATGCTACGGTGCGTAGCCTGTTCTGGCATCGCCAACTAGGTAAGTCCAAGATGTGGATCCCCTGCTGTGAACTGGAGTTCTCGAATCGCTTCGCATACATGCTTCGCCGACAACTCCAAGGAGTCGTCGTCCATCGGGAAGTGCAACTCCAACCCCCGCTCGGTAGCCAGACAGGAGAAAACCCCGACATCGACACGACTGTGGTAACCAGCGATGGGGCAGCGCTCAAGTGCCTAATCGAAGTCAAATGCAACTGGAATGACAAGATCGAGACCGATATCACCGAACAGCTAGCAGAACGCTACCTCCAAGGACCCGGTGGCACCAACGGGATCTACCTAGTCGCCTGGTACGAAGGTATGAGTTGGCTCAGCGATGACTCTAGGCGGTCTAAGGTGGCCCGCCGCAACAAGAATCAACTATTGGACAGTCTTCGAGAACTCGCCGTCGGCCTGAACGACCAAGGAGTCAATATCGACGTATGTCTGATAGACCTTACCCTGGAGCGGAGTCGGTGAGAGAAGCACTCGCGAAGGAGTCGCGGTACCTGTATGGGTCCGAGACTGCGATCGAGAAAGAGCTTAGGCAGCCCTTCGGGATGCGACACGTACAGCGTCCTCTATCTGATCCGTAGGAATACCGAACTCTTCCCTGAGCTCCGCGACTGACTCGCCGGCAAAGAATCGGCTAACCAGATCCTCCACCCGGTATCCGCCAGTCAGAAAAATAGGCGCGCCGGACGATCGGGTCGGGTCCACAACTACCTCGGCATAGCGATATGCGGGCACTCGGAAAAGCTCGACATATCCGTCCTCGGAATACTGGAATCCTTGCAAGTACTCCTCGATCACCTCTGTGAACACCCACTGCTCGTTGCGGATGACGACCAACCGTCGCGCCGCGCGGCCGGCCTCCTCGTCAGGATGACGCTCCGAGAAGTCGTACAACAACTCGGCCCCATCCGTATACAGCTTCTTGTGGGCAAGGGCGTGGCGGAGGCCCAGCCCTTCTTGGAGCCTCCTCAAGGCGGGCCTGATTCTTTGCATGGGTACACCGCTCCCACGGACAGCGGCCAGCACCGTTGCCTCGGTCAACCCGACGAACGGGATCAACGGATGGCTCCGTCGCGGCTCACCCACGCTGGTGATGATCGGATCACCCCGCACCTCGGGACGGCCTGGGGGCCGCCTCACGTAGCCTCGCGCCCATGTGGTCAGCGTGGTGGCAGGCACCTTGACGATATCGGCTGCCTCGGAAATGGTATAGAGCGGGTCGACGAACCTAGCTTGGTCAATGGTCACGGTCGGCTCCTCCTGCCTTACGCCTCATTCCAGCATCGAAAACTTACCGATTACGGCAATGGTAGGTGGGGGGTTTCAGATGCCGGTGGTTACTACCTTGGCTCAGCGGGCCGGCGGCCGCGGCCGTGTCGGCGCCTTCGGGGACGTAATCCATCCACATGGTCTTGCCGCAGTCCTAGCGACGCTAAGTAACCTCTGGCGACGGTTGACCGGGAGCTAACGATCGAGCGGTCGGAAGGCGAACTCTATACACACGGGTACCACGAGGCCATCGTCAGTACCTATGCCCAGCGTACGGCCGAGGAGTGCGCCGCATTCCTGCTGCCCCACTTGCGTGCCGATGCGGTGGTGCTCGACATGGGCTCGGGGCCGGGGACGATAACCGCCGGTCTGGCCCGACGGGTGGGGCGTGTGATCGGCTTGGACGCTTCCGAGGAGATGGTGGATGCAGGCCGCAGCCTGGTGAGGAACCAAGGCATCGACAACGCTATCTTCCGGCTCGGTTCGGCCTATGACCTCCCCTGGAGAAACGGCCACTTTGACGTGGTCTACGCCCACCAGTTGCTCCAGCATCTCGCCGAACCCGTCCGGGCCTTGCGAGAAGCCCGCCGGGTCCTCAAGGCCGGAGGACTGCTCGCGGTACGCGACGCCGACTACGGGACGATGGTGCATTCCCCCATTGATCCGGCACTCAACCGGTGGCGCGAGTTGTATCACCGGGTGACCGCGGCCAACGGGGGTGAGGCCGACGCAGGACGCTTCCTGCTGTCCTGGGTCATGAGGGCGGGGTTCGCCGACCCGGTCGTGACAACGCGGACCACGACCTACGCCACGCCTGACGAGCGCATCGCCTGGGGCGGTCTGTGGGAGGTGCGAGTCATCGAGAGCGACTTCGCCGACCACGCAACCAGGAACGGGTTGGCGACGCGCGCCGAACTGGCCGAGATATCCGCCGCCTTCCGGCGCTGGACCGGCCGACCGGACGCCTTCTGGGCATTCCTCCATGCCGAGGTACTGGCGGCCAAACCGTGACCATCGACGGGTGACCCTCCGGACTTTCCTATCCCGTATTCTCGCCGAGATCTCTCTCGAGATGGTCCAGGAACCCCGCCGGGTCCTTGCGCAGGGAAGCGATCAACTCCCTATCCATAGCCAGGCGCCAGGATCCCTCATCGCCCACCAGCACGGCCGGCAGGGACCCGGCCTCGGCCAGCTGTGACTCGGTCGCCATGTCGCGGTGGATCAACTCGATCGGCACGGCGCTCGCCCGGCAGGCTTCACGCCATGACCGCTTGCCGAAGGCGTTCCAACCATGGGTCAGGTCGCACAGACCGCAGTCGCTCCGGCCGAGGATCTTGTCCACGGCGTAACGCAACTCACCCGACAGTCCGCCGTCAGCGTTGTAGATTCCTACGACCCTCATAGTCACCTTATCTATTCACGTCCGGTCAGAACGCCCAGAGGCGAGGAATGAAGATGACAGACAGGATGCAAAAGAGAATGTTGAGCGGCATCCCGGCCCGCAGAAAATCGGTGTACCGGTATCCCCCGGCGTTGTAGATCATGGTGTTGGTCTGGTAGCCGACCGGCGTGGAGAACCCGGTGGAAGCGGCGAACGTAATAGCCATCAGGAACGGCCGGGGATCCACCCCGATTTGCTCCGCGGTGGAGATGGCTATGGGCGCCAGTAGCACCGCCGCCGCCGCGTTGCTCATGGTTTCGGTCATGAGGGCGGCCAGCAAGTAGATGGCCGCCAGGACCGCCACGGGTCCCATATCCCCCACCAATCCAACTGCGTGGTCGGCCATGAAGCCCGCCGCTCCGCTGGTGTGCATAGCGATGCCCAAAGGAAGCACCCCGGCCAGAAGGAAGATGACCTGCCAGTTGATAGCGTGGTAGACCTCCTCCGGGCGGAGAACGCGGGTCATCACCAGGGCGACGCAGCCGAGAAGGGCGGCGGCCAGGATCGGGAGAACATTGAAGGCCGCCAGGCCCACCACCGCCACGAGTATCCCGATGGCCAGCGGGGCCTTGCGCCGCAGGACGGAGCCGGGCACTTCGTTGAGAACGATGAAGTCGCTGTTGTGGCGCATTTCCCGTATCGCCGTCTCGTGCGCCTGTACCAGCAAGGCGTCTCCCACTTCGAGTTTGATCGAACTGAGCTTGTCGTTGATGGTCTCGCCCTTGCGCTGCATGGCCAGCACCAGCGCCTTGTAGCGGTTCCGGAAGTCCCGTTCCTTGAGCGTGTGTCCTATCAGTGCCGAACTAGGTGACACCAGGGCCTGGACGAGGCGCAGGTCCTCGGTCTGGAGGGCTTCGTCGCGCAACGTGAAGTCGGCGTCTATCCGCAGCCCCATCGTGCCGCGGAGGCGTATCAAGTCCGGCACGGAGCAGTGCACGAGCAGCACGTCCTCGGGCTGGATGACCCGGCGAAGGGGCGCCCATCCTTCCTCGCCCGCATCGAGCACCCGCAGCACCGTTATGTCATGGTCCTCGCCGAGGCGGCTGTCGAGAACAGACTTGCCCACCAGCGGGGAGTCGCGGCGGACCCTCAACTCCGTCACGTACTCCCCTAGGTGATACGCGGCCGCCAGTTCCCGCACCTGGCGGTCGGGTAACAGCCACCGCCCGAAGACCAAGAAGAAGGCGACCCCCGCTACGAAGAGGATCAGCCCCATCCGGGTGAACTCGAACATGCTGAACGATCCGTACCCGGCCTCCTCGGAGATAGAACTGACGAGGAGATTGGTGGAAGTGCCGATCAGGGTGCACACCCCACCGAACTGGGAGGCGTAGGAGAGAGGTATCAGGAGCTTGGAGGCCGATATCTGCCGACGGTTGGCGAGAAGGGTCACCAGGGGAATGAACACCGCAACCGCAGCCGTGTTGTTCACGAAGGCCGACATGATGGTGATCGTCACCATGATGACCACCAGAGCCGTGTAGTGGTTCCGGCTGAATCGCACCATGAGCCGCCCCACCGCCGCGGTGGCACCGGTCTTCTGCAGTCCGGCGCCCAGGACGAACATGCAGGCCACGGTCAGGGTCGCCGGGTTGCTGAAGCCGGAGAATCCCTCCTGGAGCGTGACCAGACCGAGAGCCAGCAGCACTCCCAGACCCAGCAAGGCCACGATGTCCAGGGGGTACTTCTCGGAGACGAACAGGACCACGATTCCGACGAGGATGACCACCACCAAGATGCCCTCGACGGTCATGCCAGCCCCTCACAGGCAACAGCGAGAGGAGTCGAAGCAGGCACATCAACCACCCGTGGTGCTTCCGACATCGTGTTGCAAAGGATCACTGAACCTCGAAGAGTCAAGAGTGGGGATGGGCGCATCCCTCCGTCATGCCCATTCAAGCATCGAGTGGTCCGGTGCTTGGGCAGCGCGACGCTCAAGGATCCGGCCTGGCCTCCACGAAGCCCGCTGAACTGAAGTCACCGTCGAACGCGAGCGCTTCCCTGATCCGTTCCCGGCGCATTATTTCGAAGCTCGTGGCATCGACATAGGAATAATGCCGCTCGTCGTGGCGGCGCAACCATTCCCAGGCTCGTTCGTCGATACTCTCATCCACGACGAAGACCGATACCCGCTTCGAGCGTCGCACAACATCCACGAAGTGGACAGCGGCTTCGTGACCGGCTCTTCGCCTTAACCAGGTCCATGTTTCGCCGATGACCAGGTTCGAGGTTCGCACCGGGCGCCGGTCGTGGCACCACAGTTGGAGCGCATCAGTGTGTCGCTGATCTCGGGGAACCTGGAGACCGATCCAGAATGACGTATCGGCGAATCTAACTGTCAAGGCTCGTAGATTACCGAGTCGATGTCGTCTGCCGGTTCGACATCAAGCCAGCCGATCAACTCGTCGACCGAGTCACCGGGACCACTGGAGTCGGCCCGCAGCGCGAGCCTCACGGCATCGCGAACCAGCGCTGATCTTGAGGTCCCCAGACGCAAAGCCTTGGCCGACAGGGCATCGTCGAGGTCATCATCCATGTATAGCTGTATACGCTTCATGAGGACAGTATACACCGGACGTAAGAGATGATGAACTCAGATGCCGGTGGTTACGACCTTGGCCAGGTCGGCGAAGACTCCGGCGAACTCGAAGGGGAGGATGCCGGCCACCACCACGAAGATGGCCGTGATGCCCAGGGCCAGGGTGAGGGAGCCGCTCAGCGGGCCGCCGGCCTCGGCCATGTGCGTGGCGCCTTCGGGAACGGGGTCCATCCACATGGTCTTGGCGATCCGGGCGTAGTAGACCAGGGCGATCACCGCGTTGACCGCCGCTATCACCGCCAGGGTGGTGGCCCAGGCGTTGCCGGGG
>LXNI01000280.1_pt1 | contig 64959 bp, 57 predicted proteins | sample 809091 | NCBI WGS metagenome assembly LXNI01 (sample SAMN04870527, study PRJNA318959) | sponge metagenome | biome: 01000161; feature: marine sponge reef; material: water | host: Sarcotragus foetidus | place: Greece: Milos, Mediterranean Sea | collected 2013-05-29 | depth 5-7 m
GTGATCATCCCCATCGGGGAGTACACCGTGCCCGCTCCGCGCGGCTCGGTGATCGACCGCAATGGCCGGACCATCGCGTTGTCGCTGCCGGCCGCGACGATCGTCTCGAATCCCCGGATCATCGAGGACCCCCGCGGCGCGTCCGAAGCCCTGGCGGAGGTCCTGGGGATGGAACCCTCCGAACTGCTGGAAGAGCTGCAGCGCGATGGCGCCTTCCGCTACATAGCGCGGCAGATCGACCCGGAGATCGGCGAACAGGTCGACAGCCTGGGGATCCAAGGCATCACGGTCATCCCGGAACCGCGGCGCGAGCACCCCAACGGCGGCTGCTCGGCCCTTGCCGCAGTAGGACGGGTCAACACCGATCATGTCGGGATGAGCGGCATCGAGGAGACCTACGACGAGCACCTGTCGGGCACCCCCGGCCGCGTGGTGAAGGAAGTGGGGGTGGACGGAACGACGATCCCCGGTGGCATGCAGGAGGTGACAGCGCCGACCGTGGGACACGACGTCGCCGTGACCCTGGACCGCAACATCCAGTTCCAGGCCGAGTCGATGCTGTTCGACGTGGTGGCCTCCGCGGGCGCGTCGTCGGGCGTGGCCCTGGTCTCGCTCCCCGCCACCGGGGAGGTGGTCGCGATGGCCAACGTGGCCCGCGGCTCCGACGGCATCGTCGACTGCACCCGCCAGAATCTCGCCGCCACCTGGACCTACGAGCCCGGTTCGGTGTTCAAGCCGGTGACCGCAGCCGCCGCGCTCACGAGCGGGGCGGTGATGGAGCACACGAGGATCGAGGTGCCGTCCTACCTCACAGTCTGGGAGCACCGCTTCGAGGACACCCCCACCCACCCGGACGTGGAATGGACGCCCGTCGAGATCGTCACCCGGTCGTCGAACATCGGAACCATCAAGATGGCCCAGATGACGGGGGAGGAGCGGCTGTACCAGACCATCCGCGCCTTCGGCTTCGGTTCCCGCACCGCGCTCGACTTCAAGGGCGAGTCGAAGGGGATCGTGCCACCGCAGAGCCGCTGGAACGGGCTCAGCCTGCCCAACATGGCGATCGGCCAGGGGCTGGCGGTCACTCCTCTGCAGATGCTGCAGATGTACAACACGATCGCCAACGACGGCGTGCGGGTGCCTCTGCGGCTGGTCGACGACGGCGCCCATGCGTCCGGGGAGGAGCGCCCGGCGCCGGTGCGCATACTCAGCTCGGACATGGCGTCGTCGCTGATGCGGATGCTGGAGTCGGTTGTGCTGGTCGGAACCGGCCGGGAGGCGGTCGTGGAGGGCTTCTCGGTGGCCGGCAAGACCGGCACCGCCTGGCAGCCCTGCGACATCGGCTACGAGTGCGTGAACGAGCGGGACGAGCTGATCGGCCGTCACCACACGGCCACCTTCGCGGGGATCGTCAGCAATGACGACGGACCTGCCCTCGTCGTGCTCGTGGTCATCGACGAGCCCAAGGGCGACGTCATCTCGGGCGGGCGGCTGGCGGCGCCGGCCGTCAGCCGGATCGCCGAGTACTCGCTGCGCCAGCTGCGCATCCCGGCTGTGCTCGACGCCGGGACCGGGCACCGGCGCAGGGCCGAGCCCGCCACGGCGCCGACGACGACCTTGCCCGACCCGGACGGGACCGACGGGGCGGGCGGCGCAGGCGAGGCCCGGACATGATCGGCCTGGGCGAGCTGTCGCGGGCGCTCGGCGCCGAAATGGTCCTGCCCGGCAGCCCGAGCCATCGCCAGGACCGGTCGCAGGCAGCCTCGGCCGCCGTGCGCGACGTGGAGCACGACAGCCGGCTGGTCGGACCCGGCTCGCTGTTCGCGTGCATCCCGGGCCAGGCGCACGACGGCCACCTCTTCGCAGGCGACGCCGTGCGTGCCGGCGCGGTCGGGCTGCTCGCGGAGCGCCCGGTGCCCGCGGGCGTGCCCTGCCTGGTCGTCGAGTCCGCACGGGCCGCACTGGGGCCCGCGGCCGCCGCGGTGCACGGGCATCCCAGCCGGCGCCTCGACGTTGCCGGCGTCACCGGCACCAACGGCAAGACCACGACCGTCCGCATCCTCGCCGGGCTGCTGCGGGCGACCGGCACCGCCACGGCCGAGGTCGGCACGCTGACGGGGACGCTCACCACACCGGAGGCCACCGACCTGCAGCGCGCTCTGGCGCGGGCCTTGCGCGAGGGTGCCGGCGCGGCGGCCGTCGAGGTCTCCTCGCACGGGCTGGTGCAGCACCGGTTGGACGGATGCCGGTTCCGGGTGGCCGCGTTCACCAACCTCGGACGCGACCATCTCGACTACCACACCTCGATGGAGGACTACTTCGCGGCGAAGGCCCGGCTGTTCACCAGCGGGCTCGCCGAGCGGGCCGTCGTGGACACCACCACCGAGTGGGGACGGCGCCTGGCGGAGGCGGCCGCCTCAGAGATCCCGGTCACCGGGGTGGACCAGCGCCAGATCGAGGTCTTGGAAGCCGACACCCGGTCGAGCAAGTTCCGCTGGCGGGGTCACGAGGTGACGCTGCCGCTGGCCGGAGCCTTCAACCGGGCCAACGCGGTGTTGGCCGCGGAGGCGGCTGCCGCGCTGGGCATCGAACCGGCCGACGCCGCGGCGGGCCTCGCGTCGGCTGCGCCGGTGCCCGGCCGGTTCGAGTCCGTCCAGGCCGGACAGGACTTCGCGGTCATCGTCGACTACGCCCACACTCCCGACGGGCTCGCGGCCGCGCTGCGAGCCGCTCGCAGCCTCACCGACGGCAGCCTCACGGTCGTGTTCGGCGCGGGCGGCGACCGGGACCGCGGCAAACGCCCCGAGATGGGCGCCGCCGCGGCAAGACTGGCGGACCGAGTGATAGTCACGAGCGACAACCCCCGCTCGGAGGATCCCGAGAAGATCATCTCCGAGATCGTCGACGGGATGGGACGCGCCCCCGACCGGCGCGACCCCGACCGGCGCCTGGCCCTCCGCCATGCGCTGTCCACCGCCGCCGGCGGCGACACGGTGCTGGTGGCCGGCAAGGGCCACGAGACCAGCCAGACGATCGGCCGCGAGCGGCTGGCGTTCGACGACCGGGCCGTGGTCTGCGAGGAGATCTCACGCCTGGCCGCCGGCGGAGCGACGGGGGGCGAGCGGTGATCCGCCTGCTGCTGGCCGGCAGCATCGCCATGTTCGTGTCCCTGGTGGGGTGCTGGATCCTCATCCGCCTGCTGGTGCGCTACGGCATCGGCCAGCCCATCCGCGACGACGGCCCGCAGGAGCACCGGCTGAAGTCGGGCACGCCCACGATGGGCGGCATAGCCGTGGTGTTCGCCGCCACCGCGGGATACGTCGTCAGCGACGTCTTCGGCGGCATCCGCACCCGGTCGGGCATCATCGTGATGCTCACCATCGTCGCGGCCGGCGTGGTGGGCCTGCTCGACGACTGGATCAAGGTCGTGGCGGCCCGCAACCTCGGCCTGAACAAGAGGACGAAGATCATCGGCCTGCTGGCCGTCGGCGCCGGGTTCGCCTGGGCCATGACCCAGTTCACGTCGGTCCACACCACCGTCTCGTTCACCCGGTTCGACTACCCGGGCCTCGAGTTGGGGCGGGCGGGCTGGTCGATATGGGCGGTCCTGCTGATCATCGCCACCGCCAATGCGGTCAACCTGACCGACGGCCTCGACGGTCTGGCCGCAGGCGCCAGCGGGGTCGGCTACGGCGCGTTCATGATCATCGGCTTCTGGCAGTTCGACCACCACGGGTCCTACCAGGTGGCCCACGCGCTCGACCTGGCCATCGTGAGCGCGGCCATGGCGGGGGCGATCATCGGATTCCTGTGGTGGAACGCCGCCCCGGCCCGGATATTCATGGGCGACACCGGCTCGCTGGCGCTCGGCAGCGGCCTGGCCGCGCTGGCCCTGGCCACCAACACCCAGTTCCTGCTGCCCATAATCGGCGGTCTCTTCGTCATCGAGACCCTGTCGGTGATCATCCAGGTCGTGTCGTTCCGGGGCCTCGGCCGGCGGGTGTTCCGCATGGCGCCGTTGCACCACCACTTCGAACTGCGGGGATGGCCGGAGACCACGGTCATCATCCGGCTGTGGATCCTGTCGGGACTGTGCACCGGGCTGGGGCTGGGACTGTTCTACGGGGATGCCGTCAACTCCGGCATCGTGGACTCGATCTCGAGGCTCACGCCGTGAGGTGCACGGCCGCCGGCGCGATGGCCGAGGTGCCCCCGTCGCTGCTGCTCGCCGGATTCGGCGCGACGAACCGGGCGGTGGCCCGGGCCCTGCTGTCGAGGGGCCACGCGGTGACCGCCTTCGACGACGGGCCCGACGCAGCCGCGGTGGCCGGCGCCGAGGCCCTGGGCCTGGACCTGCAGATCGCACCCGCCGACCGCCGGCTCGACGAACTGGTAGGGGCCGCGGATGCCATGATCCCCACACCGGGGCTGCCCGAGCGCCACCGGGCCATGGCCGCAGCCAGGGCCGGCGGCGTGCCCACCGCCAGCGAGTTCGATCTGGCCCGAGCCTGGGACTCCCGGCCCATCGCGGCCGTGACCGGGACCAGCGGCAAGACGACCGTCACCGAGATGGTGGTGGCCGCGCTGCGGTGCTCGGGCCTGGAGGCGGCCGCGGCGGGCAACAACGACCTTCCCCTCGTCGCCGCCATCGAGGACGCCGCAGCCGAGGTGTTCGTGGTCGAGGCGTCGTCGTTCCGCCTGGCCCACAGTCTCCGTTTCGAGCCCCGGGCCGCGTGCTGGCTCAACTTCGCGGCCGACCATCTCGACATCCACCGCGACCTGGACTCCTACGAGGCGGCCAAGGCCCGGCTGTGGCGATGGCTGCCGCCGGGCGCCACCGCGGTGGCCAACCGGCTCGACCCGACCGTCATGGCCCATGTGCGGAAGGACCGGGCCGCCTGGACGTTCGCGCCGCATGGACCGGCCGACTGGCGACGCCGCGGCGACGTGCTGACCGGACCCTCGGGGCCGGTGGCGAGCGTTGGGGAGCTGCGCCGGGCCATGCCCCACGACGTCGCCAACGCCCTGGCCGCGGCGGCCACCGCCGTCGCGGCCGGCGCCACGGCGGAGGGAGTGGGCCAGGCCCTCCGCTCGTTCGAGCCGGGCGCTCACCGTGTCCAGAAGGTGGCCTCGATCGACGGCGTCACCTTCTACGACGACTCCAAGGCGACGACCCCCCACGCCACCGTCGCAGCCCTGCGGGGATTCGACGAGGCGGTCCTCATCGCGGGCGGGCGCAACAAGGGCCTCGACCTCAGCGGGCTGCTCGACGCCGTCGACCGCGTGAGCAGCGTCGTCGCCTTCGGCGAGGCCGCGGACGAGGTGGCCGGGGTCTTCGCGTCCGACCGGCCGGTGCGGGTCGCGGCCGACATGGGCGAGGCCGTCGAGCTGGCCGCATTCGCCGCCGGGCCGGGATCCGCGGTGCTGCTCTCTCCCGCCTGCGCCTCCTTCGACCTGTACCCGAGCTACGCAGCCCGCGGCGACGACTTCGCCCGCCTGGTCAAGGACCTGGCTCGCCGGTCCGGCTGCGAGGCGGCGCCGTCATGACCGCCACCAGGTACTCCCGAGCCCGCCCGGCGGCGCGGCAGGAGGCCCGCCGCAGCCACCCGACCGCGAGGGCAGCCCCGAACGGCCGCGGCCCCCGTCCCCCGATAGGGCGCCGGACGGGGCCGTTCCTGGTGCTCTTCCTGGCCGTGGCCGCGCTGGTGCTGCTCGGCCTGGTGATGGCGCTGTCGGCCACGGCCGCTCCGAGCCTCTCCGGCACCGACTCGGCGTGGTCGCTGTTCAAGAGCCAGGCCATGTGGCTCGGCGTCGGCACGGTGGGCTTGCTCGTGCTGCTGCGGCTGGACTACCACCGCTGGCGGCGGCCGGCCGCGCTGGGCATGGGCGCCTGCCTGCTGCTGCTGGCCCTGACCGCTCTGCCCAGCGTGGGGCTGAGCGCCAACGGGGCCCGCCGCTGGCTCGGGACGGGCTCGATCGTCTTCCAGCCGTCGGAGTTGACCAAGCTCGCCTTCATCGTCTTCGTGGCCGAGCTGCTGTCGCGGCCCGAACGCCACATGGAGGACACCCGCGCCACCCTGCAGCCGGTCCTCGCCATGACCGGAGTCGTCAGCGCCCTGCTGATGATGCAGCCCCATCTGGGAGCCTGCCTGCTGATCGCGGGCGTGGCCGCCACCATGCTGTACTTCGCGGGCGCGCGGCTGTCCCACCTGGCGCTGGCCGGCGTTGCCGGGGCCGCGCTCACCGCCCTGATGATCGCCTACTCTCCCTGGCGCAGAGCCCGCGTGCTGGGCTTCCTCGACCCGTGGGAGGATCCCCTCGGCAACGGCTACCAGACCCTGCAGTCGCTGCATGCCCTGTCTGCCGGCGGCGTCGACGGGCTCGGGCTCGGCTCGGGCCGGGCCAAGTGGGGCTTCCTGCCGTACGCGCACACCGACTTCATCTTCGCGGTGATAGGCGAAGAACTGGGCCTGGCGGGCTCGCTGTTCGTGGTGACGCTGTTCGTGGTGGTCGCCGCGACCGGCCTCACCGTGGCGCTGCGGGCGCCGGACCGCTTCGGGATGCTCCTCGCGGCGGGCATCACGTCGTGGATCATCATGCAGGCCGTGCTGAACATCGGCGCCACCGTCGCCGTCTTCCCGGTCGTCGGGATAACGCTGCCACTGCTCTCGTTCGGCGGGACCTCGCTGGTGACGACCATGGCCGCGGTGGGGGTCCTGCTGAACGTGGCGAGGCAGATCCGATGAGCGCGCCCGCGTCCCGGAGGCGGGGAGGGTCGGGCGAGCGCCCCGGCTCGTCCTGGGCCGTGATCGCCGGAGGCGGGACGGCCGGCCACGTGCTGCCGGGAATCAGCATCGCCCAGCAGATCGTCGCCGGGGGCGCGCCCCGCGAGGCCGTGCACTTCGTCGGCAGCGCCCGCGGCGTCGAGACCCGCCTGGTGACCGAGGCCGGGTTCGGGCTGACGGCCCTGCCCGGGCGGGGCCTGCAGCGGCGGCTGGCGCTGTCCAATGTGGCCGCAACGATCGGGCTCCTACGGGCCTTCGCGGAGGCCCTGGTCGTGCTGCGGCGCCGCAGGCCCGCGGTCGTGCTGGGCCTGGGCGGCTATGCGTCGGCGGCCTGCGGGGCGGCTGCGGCGCTACTGCGGATTCCGCTGGTGATAACCGAGCAGAATGCGGTTCCCGGCCTGGCCAACCGGCTGTTGAGCCGGTTCGCGACCGGCGCGGCCACTGCCTTCGAGGCAACCGACCTGCCCCGTGCCACCTGGACCGGCAACCCGGTGCGGACCGAGGTTCTGGCTGCGGACCGGACATCCGGCCGGGCGGCGGCCAGAGCCGCATTGGGGATCGGCTCCGAGCGCCGGCTGGTGGCCGCCTTCGGAGGCTCGCTCGGCTCCCGCAGCATCAACGAGGCCGTGGCCGCCGCGTCGGAGATCTGGCACGACCGGGGCGACCTTCACATTCGCCACATCGCAGGGCGACGCGACCACGACGAGCTCGCCGGTCGGGCCGCACCCGATCGAGGGAGCGCGCTGGGCTACGACCTGATCGCCTACGAGGACGACATGGCCACGGTCTACGCGGCCGCCGACATCGTCGTGAGCCGCTCCGGCGCCACCACCGTCGCCGAGTTGGCGGCGGCAGGCGTGCCGGCCGTGCTCGTTCCGCTGCCGGGAGCGCCCGGCGACCATCAGACGGCCAACGCCCGCCGGCTCGTCGAAGCGGGTGGGGCGGTCATCGTCAGCGACGCCGAACTCGACGGGACCCGGCTCGCGGCAGAGGTCGACGCACTGCTGGACGATCCCGACCGCCTCAGTGCCATGGCCGGCGCGGCCACGGCGCTGGCCCGGCCCGATGCAGCCCGCGCCGTCGTGGATCTCATCGAGCGCTGCGCTCTCCGCCCGCAGCCCCGCGAACAGGAGGCCGCTCCGTGAGAGCCGTCGACCTCTCCACCCCCCGGGCCATCCACGTGGTCGGTGCGGGCGGGGCGGGCATGGGGGCCATCGCGTCGGTGCTGCGGTCGATGGGCCACCGGGTGTCGGGATCGGACCTGCGCGACGGGCCTGTCGTGGCCCGGCTGCAGGCGGAGGGGGTGCCGGTCGCCATCGGCCACGACCCCGCCAACCTCGGCGACGCCGACCTGGTCGCCATCTCCTCAGCCATCCACGACAGCAATCCCGAGGTTCGGGCGGCCGAAGCACGCGGCGTTCCCGTCGTGCGGCGCAGCGACATCCTGCCCGCCATCGCCTCCCACCGCCGAACGATCGCGGTGGCGGGCACCCACGGCAAGACCACCACAAGCTCGATGCTGGCGCTGGTGCTGCGCGACGCCGGGCTCAACCCCTCGTTCATCATCGGCGGAGACGTCAACGAGATCGGCACCGGGGCGATGTGGGACGCCGGCGAGTGGTTCGTGCTGGAGGCCGACGAGAGCGACCGGACGTTCCTGGCCATCGACGCCGAGGTGGCCGTGGTGACCAGCATCGAACCCGACCACCTCGAGGCCTACGACGGCGCGCCGTCTGCTCTCGTCGATGCCTTCGGCGAGTTCCTGGCTGCGGCCCGCCACCGGGTGGTGTGCGCCGACGACCCGGTGGCCGCCCGGGTCGGCGCAGCCGCCGGAGCCACGACCTACGGCACCAGCGCAGACGCCGACTACCGCATGAGCGACGTGTCGCTGCAGATGCCGGAGTCGGCTTTCGACCTGTACGAGGGTCAGACACCGCTGGGGCGCCTCACGCTGGCGACGCCGGGCCTGCACAACGCCCGCAACGCGGCCGCCGCGGTGGTGGCCGCGATCGCGGCGGGCGCCCCGTTCGAGGACGCGGCCCGCGCACTGGCCCGCTTCGGGGGCGTGGCCAGGCGCTTCGAGTTCCGCGGCGACTCCTCCGGCGTGACCTTCGTCGATGACTACGCCCACCTTCCCAGCGAGGTCGCGGCGGCCCTCGACGCGGCCCGCGCCGGGGCATGGCGCCGGGTGGTGTGCGTCTTCCAGCCGCACCGTTACAGCCGGGTGTCGTCCATCGGCGCCGACTTCGCGCACTCCTTCACCGGCGCAGACCACCTGGTGCTGACCGGGATCTACCCGTCGGGCGAAGCCCCGCGGCCCGGTGTGACCTCCAAGATCGTGCTCGACGCCGTGCTCGACGCCCATCCGTGGTCCTCGGTGACGTGGCTGCCCCGCCTCGACGAGGTCGCCGACTGGCTGGTGGGCCGGCTGCGTCCCGGCGACCTCTGCCTGACGCTCGGCGCCGGGGACTTGACCTCGGTGCCCGACGTCGTGATCGAGCGCCTCGAGTCTGCCCGCACCACCGGCCGCGAGCCCGAGCCCGCGGGGGCGCGGCGTTGACCGCCGCCGTCCGGGACCTGCTCGCCGACGTGGACCGGCGGCTGACCGACTCGCAGCTCGCGCCGTCGGTGAGGCGGGACCACCCCCTGGCGGCCCACACCACCTACCGGGTGGGCGGGCCGGCCCGGCTCTTCGTGACCGTCAATGACGGCGCCGGACTCGACACGCTGGCATCGATCGTGGCCGACTCGGCCGCGGCGGGCGGGCCGCCTCCGGTGCTGGTCGTGGGACGGGGCTCCAACCTGCTGGTCGCCGACCGCGGCTTCGACGGCCTCGCGGTGGCCCTCGGCAGCGGGCTGGCCACCTTCGAGATCGACGCCGCCACTGTCAGCGCATCCGGCGGGGCCCTGCTGCCAGTGTTGGCCCGAGCCTCGGCCGACGCCGGCCTGACCGGCTTCGAATGGGCTGTCGGCGTGCCCGGGACCGCCGGGGGCGCAGTGCGGATGAACGCGGGCGGTCACGGCTCGGACATGTCCGAGTCGCTCGTGGAGACGGTCGTGGTCGACCTGCACCGCGGGGGCTCCACGGCGCTCCCCGTCGAGGAGCTGAACCTCGGCTACCGCTCGAGCAGCATCGCCGAGCACCAGGTGGTGGCGTCCATCAAGCTCCAGTTGAAGTTCGGAGACCGGCAGGCCGCTCGAGCCGAGTTGGCTGAGATCGTCCAGTGGCGGAGAGCCACCCAGCCCGGAGGCCGCAATGCAGGGTCGGTGTTCACCAACCCCGAGAACGCCGCGGCGGGCGCCCTGATCGAGTCTGCGGGCGCCAAGGGACTCCGGATCGGTTCTGCGGAGGTCTCGCCCAAGCATGCGAACTTCATCCAGTCCGACGAGGGAGGGTGCGCAGCCGACATCGTCGAAGTGATGAGAGAGGTGCGCCGGCTGGTGACGGCCGAGCACGGTGTGGACCTGGCGATGGAGACCCACCTCGTGGGCTTCGAGCCCTGGGAGTTGCCGTGAGCAGCGCAACCGTGGCCGTGGACCCGCGCATGAAGGCGCGCCGCACCGCAGTGCTGCGGGCGCAAGGGCGCCGGCGCCTCCATATCCTCACCGCCCTGGCCGCCGCAGCGCTGGTGGCCGGCCTCTCCTTCGGCATCAGCCGCACGCCTCTGATGGACGTGGACCGGATCTCCATCGACGGAGGCGGAGCTCGATCCGCCGAGATCGCCGGGATCCTGGAGAGCTCGGGCTTCTCCACAGAGGCGCCGATGCTCTCGTTGGACCTGGACAGGGCCGAGAGGTCCATCACCTCGCTGCCCTGGGTGAGGTCCGCCCGGGTCTGGCGGGACTGGCCGGGCACGGTGCGCATCACGGTCGAACCCCGCGTGCCGGTGGCCGAGGTTCCCGCCGTCGGGGGCCGCACCGTGCTGATCGACGCCCACGGGTATGCCGTCGACTGGGCGCCGGCCTCGGCTGAGCCGGGCGGACTTCCCCGCGTCGCTGTGCCGTTCACCGGCCGGCTCGGCGACATCCACACCACAGCGGACGGGCCCCTGGCCGTGGTCGCGGCGATGCCCGACGACCTGCGTGCCTGGGTCGGCGCGGTGACCCTCGATCCCGACAACGGGCAGATGGGGCTGCAACTGATCGGCGGAGCCAAGGTGGTGCTCGGCGAGCAGAACCTCCTGGACGACAAGATCAGCGCAGTGCGAGCCGTGCTCGCAGGCAGCGAACTCGATTGCATCACCGAAATCGACGTGATCATGCCCGACATCTCCACGGTGACCCGCCACCAGCCGTGCCTGCCCCGCGGGTGAGGCTGAGGCTTACCCGCGGGTGAGGTTGAGGCTTGGCGGCACCGCAGTGACCCGTCAACGGGCATGCGGGCTCCAGGAGCGCGCGCGGGCAGGCGCGAGCCCGTTGCGTCGGGGCGGTGTGTCTCCCGCTCTTGTTCGCTGCGCTCACGGGCCGCTCGGGCCACGGCCTCGCCCGTATGCACCGGTGTCGCCCGCCTACTCGCTCGGCCTCTAGGATGCAGTGATCGCGAGCCAGGGAGGTTCAACACGGTGATGGCCGACTCTCACAACTACATCGCCGTCATCCGGGTGGTCGGAGTCGGAGGCGGGGGCGTCAACGCCGTCAACCGGATGATCGATGCGGGCCTGCGGGGCGTGGAGTTCATCGCGGCCAACACCGACGCCCAAGCCCTCGGCATGAGCGACGCGGACCTGAGGATCGACATCGGGAAGAACCTGACTCGCGGCCTGGGCGCGGGCAGCGATCCCGAGATCGGAAGGCAGGCGGCCGAGGAGCACGTCGACGAGATACGCGAGGCCCTCAACGGATCCGACATGGTGTTCATCACCGCCGGCAAGGGCGGCGGGACGGGCACCGGTGCCGCTCCGGTGGTGGCCGAGGTGGCCAAGAGCCTGGGCGCGCTCACCATCGGCGTAGTCACCCGGCCGTTCAGCTTCGAGGGGTCCCGTCGCTCGGTTCAGGCCGAGGAGGGGATACAGCGTCTCAAGGAGAAGGTCGACACCTTGATCGTCATCCCCAACGACCGGCTCATCGCCATCGCCGACGAGAAGACCTCCATGCTCAACGCGTTCCGCATGGCCGACGAGGTGCTGATGCAGGGGGTCGGGGGCATCACCAACCTGATCACCACACCGGGGCTCATCAACGTCGACTTCGCCGATGTTCGCACCGTGCTCACCGAGGCCGGAAGCGCCCTCATGGGCGTCGGGTCGGCCACCGGCGAGGGGCGGGCGGTGGCCGCGGCCCGCGGCGCCATATCGAGCCCGCTGCTCGAGTCGTCGATCGACCGGTCCCAGGGCCTCCTGCTCAACGTCTCGGGCTCATCGAGCCTGGGACTGATGGAGGTCAACGAGGCAGCCGAGGTGGTGCACTCGGTCGCGCACCAGGAGGCCAACATCATCTTCGGGACGGTGATCGACGACGCGCTCGGAGACGAGGTGCGGGTGACCGTCATCGCGGCAGGGTTCGAGAACGACCGGCAGGCCTACGGCACCAGGGACCGCCGTGTCCGCCGGGACCGCAGGCAGACCGCGAGGACGGCCGAGGAGGACATGCAGATCGCCGACGTGTTCGCCACGGCCGAGCATCCCGACGCGCGCGGCGGGCTCGACCTCGACGACGAGTTCGATGTGCCCGACTTCCTGAGATGATCGCGCCGCCGGCCCAGCCCCCCTCGGCCCGTCCAGCTGCGTGATCGAGAGGGTGGTGCCGGCGGGCGACGGATGGCTCGCCAGGGTGCGCTGCTCACAGACATTCGAGGGCGACTTCCGCTGCGATCACGACGGCGGGGCCGGCGCCGGGGGCGCCGAGTCTCTCGAGCGGCGGCGCCAGAGGCTGATGAGCGGTCGCTGGACCTGGCTCGAACAGGTGCACGGCGCCGACGTGGCCTTCATCACCGAGCCCGGTGGATGTGCGGGGGCGGTGGCCGACGGAGCGGTCACGGCTGTGCCTGAGGCGGTACTCGCCCTGCACACCGCAGACTGCGCTCCGGTGGTCGTCGTCGGAGGCGGCGCGCTGGGCGTGGCCCATGCCGGCTGGCGGGGCATCGTGGCCGGAGTGATCGGCCAAGTCGTCGACGGAGTGCGCCGGGCCTCGGGCGCCGGGGCGGTGACGGAGCTGCGCGCCGTGATCGGTCCGGTCATCAGAGCGTCGAGCTACGAGTTCGGAGCCGACGATCTGGCCGCGGTGGCCGCGGTGGCCGCGGCCGCCGCTTGCGATGTCTCCGGCGCCACCTCCTGGGGCACGCCGGCCCTCGACCTGTGCGCCGCAGTGCTCGGAGCACTGGACGCGGCCGGCGTCAGCGACGTGGAGGACCTGGGGCTCGACACCGCCCGAAGCGGCTTCTTCTCACACCGGGCCCGCGGCGATCGGGGCCGCGGGGCGACCGCAGCCCGGCTGGAGAGACGGTGAGCGTCCCGCCGGCGGCGGCCGCCACCCTGGCCGGACGGTACGAGGCCCTGCAGGCCCGCATCACCGGCGCCGGCGGCCAGGGTGTCACCGTCATCGCGGTCACCAAGGCGTTGGGGGCATGGGCCGTCGACGCGGCCGCCGCCTGCGGCATCGGCGACATCGGCGAGAACTACGCCCAGGAGTGTGTGGCCAAGGTCGCCGAAGCGGCCGCTGCGCCCATGCCCCGGGTCCACTTCGTCGGCCGGCTGCAGCGCAACAAGGTCAGGATGCTCGCCGGTTGCGTCGACGTCTGGCAGACCGTCGACCGGGTGGAGCTGGCCCGCGAGATCGGCCGGCGCGCCCCGGGAGCGGATGTGATGATCCAGGTGAACATCTCGCACGAGGAGACCAAGGCAGGCTGCGCTCCCGCCGACACCGAGTCGCTGGCCTCGGCAACCGACGACGCCGGACTCAGTCTGGTGGGCCTGATGGGCATCGGTCCGCTCGGGCCGCCCGAGGAGGCCCGCGCCGGCTTCAGGCAGCTCAGGCGGCTGGTCGACTCGCTGGGACTGCGCCACTGCTCGATGGGCATGACCGACGACCTCGAAGTGGCTGTGGCCGAAGGCGCGACGATGGTCCGGGTGGGAAGGAGCCTCTTCGGGGCACGTCCCCGCCAGGGGTTGCGCGGCGTGGCACAATATGACGCGCCGCCAGAGGATCGGTGAGGCTCGCAGGCACGCTAGGGTTTTCGCAAGGAGCGACGTATCGATGCTGAAGAAGGCGATGATCTATCTCGGGCTCGGTCCGGACGAGCACTACGAGAGCTACGACGACCCGATCCGCCAGACACCGTCGCACGGTGCACAGCCAGGCCGGTACGCGCCCGAGGCCGCGCAGCCAGGGGTCTCGGTCGCGTCGGGCAGCGCTCCCGGCGACCCGGTTCTGGGTCGGACGGTGCGGCCGGTGCAGCTCGCTCCGACCGGGGGCGAGGCGGCTCCGGGAGCGGGCTACGACAACCCGGTGCGGCCGGTGCATTCCATGCCCGCCAAGAGCATGAAGCCCCACGCGGTCTCTCCGGACGCCTTCAACGACGCCCAGGAGATCGGGGACCGGTTCAAGTCGGGCCAGCCCGTGATCGTGAACCTTCAGGCAGTCGATCGGGACCTGCAGCGGCGCCTCGTGGACTTCGCGAGCGGCCTCTGTTACGCCATGGGCGGCAAGATGGACCGAGTCGCCGACCAGGTCTACCTGCTCACCCCCGCCGACGTGGAGGTGTCGAAGGAGACCGCCAGGCCCAAGCGCTCCTGACTCTGGTTCTCTGGACATAAGTGCTCTGGTTCGTCTGCCTGCTGCTGAACCTCTACCTGTTCGCGATCTTCGGTCGCGTCCTGTTGAGCTGGTTCCCCCTCAACCCGCACGGGGCGATGGCCACTGTCGCGGGATTCCTGATCACCGTCACCGACCCCGTCATGAACCGGGTCCGGCGGATGCTTCCGGCCGCGCGGTTCGGCGGCATGGCGCTCGACTTCTCCCCGGTGATAGTGATCTTCGGGATCGTCATCCTCCAGCGGCTTCTCAGGGCGGCCGGCATCTGCTGACCGGCTGCGTCCGGGCTGCTCCTCGAGCTGCTCGCAGCCGGGACGACCGGCAGCCCGAGACCGCCGAGCATCCACCAAATGCGGGCCTGACCGTGGCATCATCCCCCGCATGAATGCTCTCAATGATCTCAGCACCGAGGTCCGGTTTCGCGAGCGCATGCGCGGCTACGACTTCGAGGAGGTCGACAGCTACGTCAAGGCGGTGAGCCGGGCAGTGGCCAACGGCAAGGACCAGATCTCGGATCTGCGGCAGCGTCTGGCTCAGACCGAGCCCCAGACCGGCAACGGCGACGGGCTGAGCGAGACCCGCGAGATGCTGCTTCGCACCCTCGTGCTGGCGCAGCGAACCGCCGACACGGCAGTCTCGGAGGCGCGAGCCGAGGCGAAGTCGATCACCGACTCGGCGCAGGAGCGAGCAGCCAAGACAGTCGCCGAGGCTGAGGCGGCCGCCAACGAGCGGCTGCGCTCCTCGGAGGAGCGGGCAGTCCAGACCGTGGCCGAGGCCGAGGAGAACTGCCAGTTGATTCTCAGCGAGGCGAAGCGGACAGCAGCCGCGGAGCTGGCAGCCGAGCGCTCCCGCAAGATCGAGGAGATCGAAGCTCTCGAGGCAACCCGCGCCGACCTCGAGGCGGCCACCGCCGCCATCGGGGCCAGGCTCGACAGCGAGCGGTCGCAGTTGCGCAGTCTGGCGGCATCGTTCCAGTCCTTCGTCGAGCAGTTCGAGCCCATCACCGATCCCAGCGATTCCACGGACGCGCCCATCGAGGCCGACAGCTCGGGCGGGGGCACGGGGATTGCTGACCGCGCGATGCCGGGCGCGGGCGAGCTTGTAGCGGAGCCTGAGGACGAGGCCGGCCGTGACGCTGCGGAGGAACCGGCGATCGAGTTCTCCCTTCACGCCGGCGAAGCTGCAGCCGCCGAGCAGACCGGACCGGTCGAAGACACCGCTGCCGCTGAGAATGCCGGGCAGGCCGAGGACGCCGAGCAGGCCGAAGCCACAGACGCCGAACAGACCGACGACACCGCGGCCGCCGAGCAGGGCGGGCACACAACTGCCGTCGAGAATGCCGGGAATGCTCTGGTGGACGCGCTCACCGCCGACGCGCCCACCACCGACACGCTGCCCGATCTCCCGCCCGTGGAGTGGGCCCACGAGGACGCGGACACGGTCAACACGGCCTCGCACCGCGCCTACCCGGCCGGGCCTGTCGGCGCCGAGCAGGCCCCCCGGGCCTCAGCGGACCCTCATCGGTGCGCCGACACGGTGGCCGCGCCGGCGACGCGCTCGGCGGAGACCCGCAGCCCGGAGCTGTTCGACATCGAGGCCGAAGAGGACGACGAGTTCATCGAGCAACTCCGGCAGGTCGTCAGCAGCGACGCCCCCCTGCCTCGTGCTGACGCCGCTATGGCTGCCTTCTTCGACCACGATGAGGGCACCGGACGTGGCGGTAGGCTCGGCCCGCGGGCCTGAGCGCCGCAGACGTTTGAACCGCTGATACAACCCGGGTGTCCTTCGCCTGACGGCAGGACGGGAGCTTGACATGGCCAGGTCCGAGAGCGCACAAGCCGGCAAGACCACGAACACCAAGCCGACCGGCTCCAAAGCGTCGGCCAGGAAGTCCGGCGCGAAGGCGTCCAAGGCGAAGCCCGGGTCCAAGCCCCGCTTCGATGCCAAGTTCCTCGAGGACATGAGGCGGAAGCTGCTCAAGGAGCGGGCCAAGTACCTGCACTCGGCCGAGGAGTACCAGGCCGAGGCAGAGTCGCTGCTGGCCACCCGGGAGCCCGGCGACGTCCAGTTCGACGAGGAGGGCGGCGAGGGCACCACCGTGGCGGTGGAACGCGAACGCGACCTCGCCCTGTCCAGCCAGGCCCGCCACACGGTGGGTCAGATCGACGCCGCTCTCGAGCGCATAGACAACGGCACCTACGGCAACTGCATCACGTCGGGAGCGCCGATTCCCATCGCCCGCCTCAGAGCCATCCCCTGGGCCGCCGAGCGTGTCGAGGTCAAGGCGGGCGGCCTAGGCCGCCGGTAGGTGGACAACAACGGCAGACAAGCCGCCGGGCCTGCCAACCGCCATGGTGCCGCGGTCCTGGTCTCGGTCGCGAGCGTGGTCGTCGTCGACCAGCTCACCAAGTGGTGGGCGCTGGAGACGCTCGACGGTGGCCGCGTCATCGACCTCGTGTGGACGCTGCGACTGCGCCTCGTGTTCAACACCGGGGCCGCCTTCAGCAGCTTCCAGGGCCTCGGGCCCCTCCTCGGCGTGGCGGCCGTGGCGGTGGCCGCAGTCCTGCTGCTCAACCGGCGGCTGGTGTCCGGCCGGTTGTCGGCCGTCGCGACCGGATCCATCGCCGGGGGAGCGATCGGCAACCTTGCCGACCGCCTCTTCCGGTCAGACGACGGCTTCCTCGGCGGGGCAGTGGTCGACTTCATCGACGTGCAGTGGTGGCCGGTTTGGAACGTGGCCGACATGGGGGTCGTGCTCGGCGGCGCCACCCTGGTGTGGACTGCCTACCGCCGGCAGAGATGAGCCACCCGGGCGAGGTCGTCGGCTCGGCCCTCGACGGTCTGAGGCTCGACCGCGCCGTGGCCCTCGTGGCCGATGTGAGCCGCTCGGTCGCAGCCCGGCTGGTAGCCGGCGGCGGCGTACGCCTCGACGGCGCCGTGGTCACGTCGGGCGCCAGGCGGGTCGCGGCGGGCGAGTCGCTGGCCGTCGCCGTCGATCGGCGCGACGATCCAAGGCCCGCGCCCGACCCGGGCGTGGCCTTCGACACAGTCCTCGAGGACGCTCACCTGGTCGTGGTGGACAAGCCGGCCGGCCTGGTGGTCCACCCTGGCGCGGGGCATGACAGCGGCACACTGGTCAACGGCCTGCTGGCTCGCTATCCCGACATCGCCGACGTCGGCGACGCCTACCGGCCCGGGATAGTGCACCGGCTCGATCGCGGCACTTCGGGGCTGATGGTGGTGGCCCGCACGCAGCAGGCGTACCAGGGGCTGGTCGAGCAGTTGCGCTCCCATCAGCCGCAGCGGACCTACTGCGCCCTGGTGCGAGGACAGCCGGAGGCGGCCTCGGGCGTGATCGATGCCCCGATCGGTCGATCGAGCCGGAATCCGCAGCGCATGACCATCACCGACCGGGGACGGGCGGCCCGGACCGGCTACACGGTGGAGCAGCGCTATTCGGAGCCGGCGAGATCCGCTCAGCTGTCGTGCCGGCTCGAGACCGGCCGCACCCACCAGATCAGGGTCCACCTTCGGGCCATCGGCCATCCGGTGGTCGGTGACCCGACCTACGGCTCAGGCCGACTCGACGACGTCTTCGGGCTCTCCCGGCCGTTCCTGCACGCCCGCAGCCTGTCCTTCACGCACCCGCTCAGCGGCGACACGGTCCAGGCCGAGTCGCCGCTCCCGTCTGACCTGGCCACCGTGCTGGCCACCTGTAGCTAGCCCGAACTTCAAGCAGTTGACCACCGCAGAGGTGGTCAAACGCTTGAAGTTCGCCACCAGCCCTCGTGGAGTGCCACAGGTTCGGTCGCGACGGCCTGCCGATCGATCCTCGCTCGCTGCTAGCCCTCCGCGTCCACGGGCCAGGGCGCCTCACCCTGGGCCATCTCGGTGATCTGGGCCAGGCTGAAGGAGTCCAGGAACCGGCGCATGTGCGAGCCCGACGCCGACCAGATCGCGAGCAGCACGCACTGGCCCTCGTGATCGCAGGCGCCGTCGGTGTGGGGCTCCCCGAAGTCACCGGCCGCTATGGGCCCGTCCACCGCCCGCACGATGTCCGACAGCTTGATGTCGGACGGGTCGCGGGCCAGGACGTACCCCCCGCCCACGCCCCGCTTCGAGCGAACCAGGCCGGCTCCCTTCAGCGCCAGGAGTATCTGTTCCAGGTAGGGCTGCGGCAGCGCGGTGCGCTCGGCGATCTCCCGCACGGAGGTCGGAGCGTCGTCGCTGTGCAGCGCGAGGGACAGCAGGGCCCGGGACGCATAGTCGCCCCGCGTCGAGACCCTCACGAGACCCTCACCGGCGGGCTGCGGCGACAGGCGTCAAGGCGCAGCTCCGGCGTGTAGACACCCTCATTCTGGCATCCTAGATTGATGGCATCCTAGATGCCGTGGCCGGCCCGGAACCTGTCCCCGAGCGGCGAGAGCCGGTCCTGCCCGCCTACGGCGGGGGGTGCGTGGCCGACATCGTGCCCGCGATCCTGGAGCCCGGAAGGGCTGAGACGGCGAGCCCGCTGCCCGCGGAAGTGCTCGACGCCCGTGCCGTGGTGGTGCTGGTCCTCGACGGTCTGGGCGCCGAACAGCTCACGGCCCGGCCGCGAGTCGCACCCACGCTCAACGAGATGCACGCAACCACCATCACCACCGTGGCCCCGAGCACGACGGCCTCCGCCCTCACCTCCATCGCCACCGGGGTCGGGGTCGGCGAGCACGGCATCGTCGGCTACCGGATCCCGACCTATGACGGCAACCTCAACGTCTTGCGGTGGAGAACGCCGGTGGGCGACGGACTGGACCGCCACCCGCCCGAGCGGTTCCAGCCGGTGGCGTCCTTCGGTGGGCAGCGCCCGCCGGCGCTCCAGAAGGCCGAGTACCGCAAGTCGGGGTTCAGCCGCGCCTACCTGCGCGACGCGCGGCGCTTCGGCTACAAGATGCTGTCGAGCCTCGTGGTGGAGGTCCGCCGGCTCCTGGCCGCAGGGGAGTCCTTCGTCTACGCCTACTACGAGGGCCTCGACATGGTTGCCCACGAGCACGCCTTCGGAGAGCACTACGAGGCCGAGCTGAGGGCCTGCGACCGGCTGATGGCCGATCTGCTCACAGTCCTGCCCAGGGGTACGGCGGTGGTGGCGATATCCGACCACGGCCTGGTCGACTGCTCCGGGGGGATGGTCAAGATCGACCGCTCGGTCCTCGACTGCTCGCAGGCCGAGTCGGGCGAGGCCCGCTTCCGCTGGCTGCACGCCCGGCCGGGCCGGGGCCGCGATCTATACGAGGCCGCAGTCGACTCCCACGGGCAGCAGGCCTGGGTGCGCACCGCCTCCGAGATCATCGACGGGGGCTGGCTCGGCCCCGTCGTGACCGACGCCTCCCGGTCACGGCTGGGCGACGTGGCCCTGGTGGCCCGGGACCGCTGGGCCTTCGTCCACCCCGACGACGGCGGCTCGAAGATCATCGGCCGGCACGGCTCGCTCACATCGGCCGAGATGCTGGTGCCACTCCTCGTTCATGCGTCCTGAGAGGCCGCGCAAATTGGTGGGACAGTGCGGCCCACACGGCGGGCGGCCGTGGCCCGAGCGGCCCGTGAGCGCAGCGAACGAGAGCGGGAGACAGGATCTCTGACCGCGAGGCGGTCACGCCGATGATCACTGCCTCTAGGGTTGTCGCGTGGACTCCCAGGCGCCCCAGGCGGGGCACGGCACAGAGCCGGAGGTGCTGGCTCCGGACATGATCGGCGTCTCCGGCGGCGACGGCGACGACGACGAGATCAACGAGACCATCGACCATCCGGCCAAGGTCATGCGCATCGGCACGATGCTCAAGCAGCTTCTGGGCGAGGTCCGCGACACCGAGCTCGACGAGGCCAGCCGGCAGCGGCTGCGCGAGGTCTACGAGACGTCGGTGTCCGAGGTCGGCTCGGCCCTGTCGCCGGACCTGCGCGACGAGCTGGCTCGTCTCGCCTCACCGTTCGACCAGCCGGAGCCCCCCTCAGCGGTGGAGCTCCAGATCGCCAAGGCCCAGCTGGTGGGGTGGCTCGAAGGACTCATCCAGGGCATGAAGGCCATGCTGCTGGCCCAGCAGATGACGGCTCACCAGCAACTCCAAGCCATGCGAGGGGAGCTGCCACCAGGAGCCGACCCGAGAGCGCCCCACGCCCCCGACACCAGCCCCCGCCACGGCACGTACCTGTAGAGCCTTGCGCCTGTAGAGGCCGGCCCGGTCCCGGCAGAATGTCAGGTCCACCAGCCCGGCCCCGCCGTTGGGGTCTGCGCTTGGTGGCCGTGTTGGTCGGTCTGGCTCTCGCGAGCGCGGTGTCGCGGCTTGGGCGGAGGCGTGGCGTTGCCGGTGGCGGCGCCGTCGGGGGTTTCCCGGTGTCCCCTCCGTCAGTCACGCACACTCTCGCAGCATGAGCATGCCGTGCCACCACCACGCCTGCCACGGCAGCGAACACCAGGCGACGGCTATGACGGTGCGCAGTCCGATCAGGTGGGCGAACTGCATCGACACGGCGATGCACAACACCGCTGCTGTGAAACTCCACGAAGTGTTGAACCAGAGATCCCGGCTGGAGAGGCTGTCATACAACGTCGGGAATATCTCGCCGGGGTGCGCGCAGGCCAACCGCGTCTCACCTAACGTTGCTTCGGCTCCTGTTGTTCTGCGTCTGAGTTCGGCGCGGAGATGGTGCCGGAAATTGAACCAACCGAGGACAGCTTGAGCGCCTCTCAACCGAGGACAGCTTGAGCGTCGCGTGGAGTCGCTCGGGCGCTGTGCAGCGCGGCTCGGGCGGCTTGGAGCCCGTTCGGGCCAGCCCGGCTGCCATTGCTGGGACTGCCATTGCAAGCGTCGTTGCTGCCGGGCGAGCCGGGAGGCTCGGGTCCGGTGCCGTGGGGCGGCTCGGCCGGGGCGAACAGGGGAGCGGGGTCGGGCATTAGCGCCGCGCCGTGGTGGATGCGGTCGGGGGGTCGGATGGTGTGTTTGCCGTCGCCGGCGGCGACCACTTGCCAGCGGTGGTCGTGGATCTTGGCGTGACAGCCCCAACAGAGCGGTATGAGGTTGTCCAAATCGGTGCCGCCGCCCCAGGCGAAGGGGTCCATGTGGTGGGCGTGCAGCTTGTGCTCGTCGGGTTCGTCGCAGCCGGCGCAGCCGCCATAGAGCGCCATCAGCGCCTGGAACTGCGAGTCGGTGGCCCGGCGGATGTTGCGGCCCTTCCACATGGGCACGCCCTTGGCGCTGAGCACCAACCCGAACCAAGACGACTCGCCCGCGATCCTCTCGATCACCCCAGCCGGAAGCGGATCGCCGTCGGCGGCAGAAACCATCAGCTTCTCGGTCTCAGGGTCGAGGCGGGCCACCAGCGCAATGTCCGCATACGGCTTGCCGCCACCGGCGGTGCCGCCAGTCATGTTCTCGAACGCGTCAGCCATGCACTGCTGCAACGAACGAACCCCGCTGCCGGCCGGGGCGCGACCGCCGACACGCTGACCCCCATCGGGTTCGCAGTGAAGGCTGCCGGCCCCACCGTCGCCGGCCCGGGCGCGACCCTTGCCGGCGCCGGCCAGGCCGCAGGTCTGTTTCTTGTCGGCGTTGAGCAGCCGGTGGGCCTCGGCGTTGAGCCGGCTGCGAATGCGCCGCCCGGTCACCGGATCGAACTGCCCATGCAGGTGCACCATGCCGTCATCGCCGTCCCACATCCGCACCGCCCGCCGGGCCCGCAGCCGGCGATACTCCGCCTCGCCGCCGTCGGCCTGGCGCTCAGCAGTCCACCGCTTGGCCTCCTTGGCGAACTGCTCGGGCGGCAGCGACTCAGCCTTGGCCAACAACTCCCCATCCGACTCGACCTCGCCAGCACTGGTCTTGTCCAGCGCGTCGGCGAGCCGCCCGGCGTTCACAGGGGAGATCCGGCCCTCCTCGACAGCGTCCCGCACCGCAGGCATCGCCCCGACCGCCGCCGCGGTGCGGACCTGGCGGCGAGCATCGTGGCGGGACATCCCGGTGCTCGCAGCAAGCACATGAGCCCCGCCGTCGCCGTGGCGGCGGCTCCCCGCCACGCTCGCGGCAGCGAGAGCCTGGACAGCATCGAGCTTGCCGCGCACGGCCTTGGTGCCGGCCAGCACACCGAGCTGCTCCTCCGAGGAGGCCTCGCCCCGCTTGAGACACGCCAACAACTCCGAGGCCGCCGCATCGAGGCGCTCAACCAGTTCGATCACCATGCAGCCAGTATCGCACACCCCTGTGACATCTGTCAGGCATTCACATTAATTGTCATGAGTTTTCTTGTATTGGAGCTGCTAGCCGTAGGTTGAAGGCCGCAGCGACGCTGCCGGCGGCGACGAGGACGAAGACGGTGCTCTGTCGCTTTCGCGCTGCGGCAAGGCGGTTACCGACGACCCGACGCTGCCCATTCTCGCAGACGGGCGACAACGTCTGCCTGCACTCCGAGGGCCCCTGCACCGGAATCGTGGCCTGCGGTGCCCGCGCGGCCGGGACGGTGCTGCTGACGTTTGGCGCGCGAGGGCGCTCTCACCTCGGCCCGCGCCGGATGAGCGCGGGCGTGCCCGACGTGGCGGCCCCCATCGAGCACGGGTCCCGCCGCACCACCGGCAGCCCGTCATCCGGCAAGACCTGGGTCGCGCCGCTGTCGTAGACTGCGGCCCGCAATCCCGGCCGCCGACGCAGGAATCTCCGAGTGCAGCACGAAGAGTTGTCGAGGCGGCTTCAAGACGGCGACTTCGACGCGCTGTTCCGCAGGATGGGTTGGGACAACCCCGAGCAGCGTGAGCCGGTCAACGTGGCCGAGAGCGCGCTGCGTCCGGTGGCGGTGGCCGACAAGCGGGGCGTCACCGCGTGGCGGGTGGACTGCCCGGACGGCCTTCCGAAGCGTTCGGAGCAGCACCGGGTGGTGCGCCACCTCAAGCGGCTCAGCCGCGACCAGCTCGTCGTCTTCGTGTCCCCCGACAGGCACCTGTGGCAGTGGCCCGAACAGCGGCCGAGCGGAGTGGGGTACCGGCTGGTGGACCACGAGTACCCCGTGCAGGCCCCAACTGAGGCTCTGCTGCAGCGGCTCACTCAAGCAACGTTCAGGATCGATGAGGAGCCGAAGCTGACCTCGAGCTCGGTGCTGACCAGAGTGCGGCGCTCGTTCAACGCCGACAGGGTCACGAAGTCCTTCTACCGCGAGTTCCAGAAGCATCACAAGAACTTCGCCGCGACGGTGGAGGGCATCCCGTCGCCCCAGGATCGCCGGTGGTATGCGTCGGTGCTGCTCAACCGGCTCATGTTCCTCTACTTCATCGAGAAGCGAGGGTTCTTGGACGGCGACCGGAACTATCTCCGCAGCCGCCTCGAGATGGTGCGAGAGCACTACGGGGCCGACCGGTTCTACGCGTTCTACAGGCAGTTCCTACTGCCGTTGTTCCACGAAGGACTGGGGAGTCCTGACCCCAGCTACGCCGATGCCGGCGTCAAGACCATCGTCGGCGATGTCCCCTACGTGAACGGCGGCATCTTCGAGCCCCACGACCTGGAGAGGACCCACAACATCCAGATCAGAGACGAGGCGTTCGAGTCGCTGTTCGAGTTCTTCGACGCCTGGCGCTGGCACCTCGACGACCGTCCGTCGGCCGAGGGCAACGAGATCAACCCCGACGTGCTGGGCTACATCTTCGAGCAGTACATCAACTTCACCGAGGCGGGCCAGAAAGAGAGGGGCGCCTACTACACCAAGCCCGACGTGACCGGATACATGGCCGAGTCGTCGATCCTGCCGGCCGTCGCCGACCGGCTGGTGGCTGCGGGGCTCGGCGACCCGGCGCTGTTGCTGGCCGGCTCCGGCGGTGCGTATGTCCGTGGCTCAGCAGCCCACGGAATAGACTTGTCCACTTCGACCGACCGACCGACCGACCGACCGACCGACCGACCGACCGACCGACCGACCGACCTCCTGTCGGCGATCTGTGGCCTTGGCAGTGGCGCAGCGGCGATCCGGAGGAGTACGTGGAGTTGCCGCCGCCGAGCGACGACTTTGCGCTGCCGGGGGAGCGCTGGTGCGATGTGGTGCATCGGCGGGAGCGCTACCGGAACCAGTTCGAGCGCCTGTCGGACGGGCGGCGTGACTGGAGCATCGACGACGCCATAACCGAGAACCTCGACCTGCCCGAGCTGCTGCGCGACTACATGAGCCTGCTCGCGGGCGCCGACGAGTGTGAGCGGGCCTTCAGGGTGCTGCGGTCGCTGACGGTGTGCGATCCCACGGTCGGCTCGGGCGCGTTCTTGTTCGCGGCGATAGACGTGCTGGAGCCGCTGTATGCGGAGGTTCTGGCCCGAGCCACCGAGCTTGAGGACTCGGGCGGACCGGCACCGGACTTCCTGGCCGAGTCCCGCACGCATGCCAGCAGCCGCTACTGGCTCATCAAGACGATCTGTCTGCACAACCTGTTCGGCGTGGATCTGATGCACGAGGCGCCCGAGATCGCCAAGCTGCGCCTGTTCCTGAAGCTCGCCGCCCAGATCGAGAGCGTGGATGACCTGGAGCCCCTGCCCGACCTCGACTTCAACATCAAATGCGGCAACCTCCTGGTCGGAATCGCCGACGCCGAGGACGCCGGCGGTCGCCTGGGCGGCGGACGGCTCGACTTGGGCGGCGAGATCGCCGAGATGGAGGCGCTGGCCGCGGAGACGGGCGAGGCGTACGACCGGTTCGTGGCCGACCAGTCCCAGAGTGTCGGGGCTGACGCGACGGCCGCCAAGCAGGCTCTCGCGGCAAGGTTCGACGACGCCCGGCAGCGCTGCCACGAGTTGCTGCACAGCATCCGCGGCACGACTCCGTTCGAGAAGTGGATCGAGTCGCATCAGCCGTTCCACTGGTTCGTGGAGTTCCCGAGCGTGTGGCGCAACGGCGGCTTCGACGTCGTGATCGGCAACCCTCCCTATATCAAGAAGAGCCTCGTCACCGACTACACCTGGGTCGGATACAAGACCGAGAAATGCCCCGACCTCTACGCAGTCTGCACGGAGCGAGCGTCAACCCTGCTCAACAACCAAGGCCGCTTCGCCATGATCGTAATGCACTCCCTCTGCTTCAGCCGCCACTTCGTGCAGTTGAGACAGTGCATTGATCGGAGGTTCGGTTCATACTGGGTCTCATCGTATTCTCGAATCCCTGACGCTCTTTTTGGTGGCTCGGTCCGGGTTCGCAATTCGATCCTCATAGCTCATTCCAGTGAAGAGCCCCGACGAGCCATGACGCCTTGTATGAGATGGACTGCCTCCGCTCGCAACCATCTCTTTGATGCTCTCGAATATGGTATTCCTAACCGGACGTTGCGTGTTACGAACCTGATGGATCCCTGGCCCTTCATGGATCGGTCTGTTCAGCCGGCATATGAGAAGCTGGCGCAAGCGAGAACAAGCCTTGGTGGAGCGCTCGTGAAGTATGATGGTCACCTGTTGGGCTTCAAGACAACAGCGCAATACATGTTGGGAGTGTTCGTATCTCTGCCACCAACACTAGATGTTGCGACTGGACAGCCCGCGCGAATGGGAAGTGATCGTCACCAGTGGCTCCGCTTCAGAGACTCTGTCAGTCGCGATCTATCGCTGCTAGCGCTCAGTGGCCGCTGGGGGTACTTATGGTGGCTCATGTACGGCGACGAGTTCGATGTCACCCGCGGCACGCTTGCAGCCTTCCCGGGCGACATCGAAGGACTGACCAAGCCCACACCGGGTGACATGGAACTCGTAATTCTACTGGACCTGTCAAGGACCCTCCAGGATGAGATGCCCAACCATCTGGCTTGGAAGCTCAACGCCGGTGTCAATGTCGGCCGGTACAACATGTTGAAGCTGCGGCACATCACCGACCGGGCCGACTGGCTTCTGTCCAAGGCATGGGGGATCGAGGACGCGTTCGAGGCGGCCGGCAACCTGCGTGACCGCATGGTCTTCGGCAACAAGGAATGATGAACAAACCTGCTCCGAGTCAGGCGTATTCCCGTACCTGGTGGTCGAGCCCGGATCCTCTGGCTGCTGAGTCCTTGCCATGCGCTGCGCGTGGGATCACCTGTCGAGGCGTAGGCGGCCCCGTGAGTATTGGACCCAAGCACGCGGACCGTAGGGCAGTGCGTCGAGTTGATCCTGCCAGGCGGTCACCCTGCGGGCGGACCCCGCCGGGCCTAGACGGCGAACTCGGCAACGCCTCTCACCTGGCAGACGCTCAACTCGTACCAGTCGGCGACCTCCCGTTCGGTTGCGTCGGCCAGGTTGGCAAGAATCGTCTTGACCGGGATACGGGTCCCTCTAACCGTCGGCGCTCCGAAACACACGAGGGGGTCGATGTCGATCCACGGGGATATGTCCCAGGCTGCGGCTACGTCGCCGGCGAAACGGATTTCATGGGCGAAGGTTCTGACTGCTTCGCGGAACGCGAGCTGTTTGAGATTGCGGCCGACGATCTCCTCGGTGCCGCCCACGACCTCGGCCCACACGTTCACGTCGTCGGTGAAGAAAGAGCGGTGAGCCAGCGGGCGCGCGATTTCCGGTTCTGCGGATCGAAGCGCCGCAAGCACCTTGCGAACCCTCTGCAGCGAGGTGCCCTGGTCCCGGAAGCGACGGACCGTCTCGAGGCTCACGAGGTCGAGGAAGCTGATCGTCTCGATGGAGTGGGGTTCACCGGTCGGGGCGATGATCACAGCCAGCCAGCGCCGCAACTGCTCATGTGTCGCGCCGTTGCGCCGTCCCACGATGGCGGCCGCCTGCGGGACCGAGTAGATCCCCTCGGACAGGCGCGCCGCGGCGTCGGACGCGTGCGCAGCGGCGGTGTTCGGAGGTCTCCTCACGGGTTCAACGCTAACGCCGGGGCGCTCGGCGGACGAGGGCTCCGCGCCGGCGCGGGCGCCGATTCACCAAAGGCGCAGCCGTCGATGTCCTGCTCTCACTCGTTGCGCTGCATGGATCGAGCCTCTCGGAATGCAGATGTGGAACAAGGCGCGGCGTGCGCAGGCGGTCGACCGGCGTGCCGCTGATCCTGGACAACATCGATCGAGGCACCGAGGCCGAGCTGCTCAAGACTCTCGGATCGTCGAACCGACTCGACGCGGCGATCGGCTACTTCAACCTGCGGGGCTGGGGGCTGCTGGCCGAAGCTGTGGACGCCCTGCCCCAGCGGGATGGGCCGAAGGCCAGGATCCTGGTCGGCATCCACGAGGCTCCGGCCGAGGAGATGCGCCGGCTGGCGCGGATGCGCCGGCCCGATCCGGTCGACAACCGCACCGCGGCCCGGTTGAAGGCAGAGACCGTCTCGGAGTATCGGGAACAATTGCAGGTCGGGCTTCCCACCGAGGGCGACGAGTCGTCGCTGCGGACGTTGCTGCGCCAGATCGAGGCGGGCGATGTGCAGGTGCGGGTCCACACCGCGCATCGGCTGCACGCCAAGCTGTACCTCTGCCACCGAGACGACACCGCGGCGCCGCGGGTGGGGTATGTGGGTTCGTCGAATCTGACGGTGGCGGGGCTGCGTGAGCAGGGCGAGCTGAACGTCGATGTTGTGGACGGCGACGCCACCGACAAGCTGGCCCGCTGGTTCGAGGACCGCTGGAACGACCCGTTCACCGTCGACGCGATGCCGGAGCTGGCCGAGTCGCTGCGGGAGTCGTGGGCGTCGGAGGACCAGCTCGACCCGTTCCTCGTGTATCTGAAGATGGCGTACCACCTGTCCAGGGAGGCCCGTGAGGGGCTCATCGAATACGGGCTGCCAGCTTCGATGCAGGACAAACTGCTGGACTTCCAGGCCGCCGCGGTGAAGATCGCCGCCCGCATCGTGATGCAGAAGGGCGGAGCGATGATCGGCGATGTGGTCGGGCTGGGCAAGACCCTTGTCGGTACTGCTGTGGCTCGGCTGCTGCAGGAGGAGCAGGGCTTCGAGACGCTGGTGGTGTGCCCGAAGAACCTCACAGAGATGTGGGAGTCGTATCTGCATGAGTATGAGGTGCGGGGCAAGGTCGAGTCGCTGTCGATGGTCCACAAGACCCTGCCTGATGCTCGCCGGTACCGGCTGGTGATCATCGATGAGGCTCACAACCTCAGAAGCGACAAGCGCCGTGACCACGGGGTTCTTCAGAGCTACATCGCTGACAACGACTCCAGGGTGCTGCTGTTGACCGCCACCCCCTACAACAAGGAACTCGGTGACCTTGCCTCCCAGTTGTCGCTGTTCATCCGTCCTGATACCGATTTGGGCCTACGCCCGGAGCGGGCCATCACAGAGGTCGGGGCTCCGGATTTTGAGCTGGTGTGCAACGGGCAGACCTCCACGCTGGGGGCGTTCAAACGGTCCGAGCATCTTGGGGACTGGCAGGCGTTGATGTCGCAGTACCTCGTTCGCCGGACTCGCCGGTTCGTTGAGGACAACTACGCGCTCGAAGATGACGAGGGTCGCCGCTACTTGGAGTTCGGCACCGGCAAGCGGTTCTACTTCCCGAAGCGAGTCCCGATGCCCACCGAACGAACCCTTGCCGAAGATGATCCCGCCTATGCGATGGCATCCGAAGACACGCTGAACTCCATCCGTGACCTGCTGCTCCCGCGGTATCAGTTAGGCAACTACATCGACAACAAGTTCGAGCCGTCCAACCCGACAGAACGTCGACTCGTGGACGACTTGGAGAACTCGGCCCGTGGCAATCTCGCCGGATTCACCCGAATCACGATGTTCAAACGGCTGTCGTCGTCGGGGCCTGCCTTCATCGCAACACTGCGCCGTCATCGCCTGCGGAACCTCGTGACCGCACACGCTCTCGACAACAACATGTCGGTGCCCATCGGCTCGGTAGACAACGCACTGTGGGCAGCCGAGGTGGACAGAGACCCCGAAGACAGCGGCGAGGACGACGACGGCACGGCGCTATTCGACTCCGATGACGGCACCGCCGCAAGCGCCTACGACAAGCTCCGAGCCAAGAACCCCCAAGCGATCCGCTGGGCACCCCATCACATGTTCCGAGACGACCTCACAGACGACCTGAAGCACGACGCAGAGGTCATCACCGAGATGCTCGACTGCTTCGGAACCTGGGACGCAGACCGTGACGGCAAGATCGCAGCGCTGGAGGGCCTGCTCACAGACCGCTACCCCGACCACAAGGTGCTCATCTTCACCGAGGCAGCCGACACCGCCGGCTACGTGTGGGAGGAACTACTGCGACGAGGTGTTGAAGGCATCGGGGTGGTCACCGGCGATTCCGAGAACCCGACCGCCCTGGCCCAGAGATTCTCGCCGGTGTCCAACAGCGTGGTCACCAACGGCTCCCCCGTGAAGGACGAACTGCGGGTGCTGGTGTCCACCGACGTGCTGTCAGAAGGCCAGAACCTCCAAGACGCCCACATCATCGTCAACTACGACCTGCCGTGGGCCATCGTCAAGCTCGTCCAACGAGCGGGACGGGTGGATCGCATCGGACAGACCTCGCCCGAAGTGCTGGTCTACTCGCTGATGCCTGCTGATGAAGTCGAAGGCGAGATCAACCTACGGGGACGCATCCGGGACCGCTTGGGTGAGAACGCTCGGCTTCTTGGCTCCGATGAGACGTTCTTCGGTGATGCCACCGAGAGCCAGATCATCTCCGGCGTCTACGACGAGTCGTCCTCCTACGGGCTGGGCGGCATCGAGGAAGTGGACCCGGTGTCCATGGCCTATGAAATCTGGAGGCACGCCAGCGACAGCTACCCAGAGATCGCCCAAAGAGTCGCTTCGCTGCCCAACATCGTTTACTCGACCAAGCACACCACCGACGATGCTCCAGACACCGGCGTGCTGGTCCACACCCAGACCGTCGCAGGAGCCGATGCTTTCGCCTTCGTGGAACCCGGCGGCCAAGCCCGACGCGTCACCCCACAAGAAACGCTACACCTCGCAGAGTGCGAACCGGACACTCCCTCGGTGCCACGCCTGGATGACCAGCACGACCTCACCGCAGCCGCCCTCGGAGGGCCGCTGCGAACCCCCGCCGGACGCGCCACCGGCGCCCTGCAGGGCGTGCGAGGCAAAGTCTGGCGACGGCTGCACGACCAGATGGACAGCTTCGCCGACAACCTCCTGTTCACCAGAGCCGACCTGGCAGCAGCCCACGACGCCATGAACGAACGACCCCTATACGAATCGGCCACCCAACGGCTAGCCAAAGCCGCCCGCGACCGAAGCATCGAAGACCTCGCCGCCCTCGTCGCAGACCTCCACAACGACAACCGGCTCTGCGTGCCACCGACACCAGACGGCGCAGACAACGAACCCACCATCGTCTGCACCATGGGGTTGCGGGAGCAGATCAGCATCTGACCAGCATCCGAGACCCATCGAGCCTGTGCGAGAGCGGCGAGGGGGTGGTCGGGCGTCGAGAGACGACACCGTGGAGTCGTCGGCGACGGCTCCCCGTCCGCCGGCTCGGCCGCAGCAGAGGACTCGACGGTGCTTGCGCGCCGCGCCCGTGCCACGGCTAGGGTGCGAATCACACCCATGTGCTTTGTCCCCAGGGTGTTCCACAGCTCGTCCAGCCTGTCCACAGGAGCCGATCATGCCTGACTCCTTCGTCCACCTCCACACCCACACCGAGTACTCGATCCTCGACGGAGCGTCCCGACTCGACGACCTGATCGCGGCGGCCGTCGCCGACGGCCAGCCGGCCCTGGGCATCACCGACCACGGCAACATGTACGGCGTCCTCGACTTCTACCGCGGCTGCAAGCAGGCCGGGATCAAGCCGATCATCGGCACCGAGGCCTACATGGCCCGCGACTCCCGCCACGAGCGTCCCCCTCGCCGCGGCCGGGTCGACGACTCGGGCGGCGACACCGACGGCGGCGGCAAGCTGTACTACCACCTCACGCTGCTGGCCGCAGAGGACGCCGGCTACAAGAACCTGATCAAGGTGGCCAGCCGGGCCTTCATGGAGGGCTACTACTACAAGCCCCGCTGCGATTGGGAGACCCTGTCCGACCACAGCAAGGGGCTGATCGCCACCACCGGCTGCCTCGGTGGCCATGTGCCCCAGGCGCTGCTGCGGGGCAACACCGACGAGGCCCTCTCCAAGGCCGCCCGCTTCCAGGACATCTTCGGCCGCGACAGCTACTTCATCGAGTTGCAGGACCACGGCATTCCCGAGCAGCGGCAGATCCTCCCGCAGCTGCTGGAGATCGCCCGCAAGATCGACGCGCCGCTGCTGGCCACCAACGACAGCCACTACACGCACCGCAGCGACGCCGCGGCCCACGACGCGCTGCTGTGCGTGCAGACCGGGTCGCTGCTGGAGGACACCGACCGCCTCAAGTTCCACGGCGACGAGCACTACATGAAGACCGCGGCGGAGATGCGCCACGTGTTCGCCGAGCTCCCCGAGGCCTGCGACAACACCCTGCTGATCGCGGAGCGCTCCGATGTGACCATCGAGTTCGGCACGCCCCGCCTGCCGCACTTCGAGGTGCCCGAGGGCTTCGACGACGACCGCGCCTACCTGGATCACCTCACCTACCAGGGAGCGCTCCAGCGTTGGGGCGACCCGCTGCCCGAGGACGTGGCCAAGCGGCTCGCCTACGAGCTCGAGGTCATCAACAGCATGGGGTTCGCCTCCTACTTCCTCATCACCTGGGATCTGATCGCCTACGCCCGTCGCAGGGGCATCCGGGTGGGGCCGGGCCGCGGCTCGGCCGCGGGGTGCGCGGTGGCCTACAGCCTGCGCATCACCGACCTCGACCCGATCCGCTACGACCTGCTGTTCGAGCGGTTCCTCAACCCGTCGAGGGTGTCGATGCCCGACATCGACATGGACTTCGACTCGCGCCACCGCGACGAGATGATCAACTACGCGGCCGATCGCTACGGGCGCGAGCATGTGGCCCAGATCATCACCTTCGGACGGATCAAGGCCCGGGCCGCGGTGCGCGACGCCGCCCGCGTCCTGGGCTATCCCCACTCGCTGGGCGACAAGATCGCCAAGGCCATGCCTCCGCTGGTCCTGGGCCGCGACACCCCGCTGCGGTACTGCTTCGAGGAGTCGGACAGCCACCGGGACGGCTATGCGGCCGCGGCCGAGCTGCGCCAGATGTACGACACCGACACCGACGTGGCCAAGGTGGTCGACGTTGCCCGGGGCCTCGAGGGCATGAGGCGCCAGGACGGCATCCACGCCGCCGCGGTGGTCATCACCCCGGAGCCGCTTACCGAGTACATGCCCATTCAGCGCAAGCCGGAGTCGGGCCGCGACCCGTCGGAGGCCCCCATCGTCACCCAGTACGAGATGCACGGCGTGGAGGACCTCGGCCTGCTGAAGATGGACTTCCTGGGTCTGCGCAACCTCGACGTGATCTCCGACACCGTCGAGCTGGTCGAGCGCACCCGGGGCACGACCGTCGACATCGACGCCGTCCCCCTCGACGACGGCGCCACCTTCAAGATGCTGCAGGAGGGCGACACCATCGGGGTGTTCCAGCTCGAGAACCCGCAGGTGCGGTCGCTGGTGCGGTCGCTGGCGCCGACCGCCTTCGACGACATCTGCGCGCTGGTGGCGCTGTACCGGCCGGGGCCGATGGCGGCCAACATGCACCACGACTACGCCGACCGCAAGAACGGCCGGCGACCGGTGGAGTACTTCCACGACGACGCGGCCGACCTGCTGTCCGACACCTACGGGCTGATGATCTACCAGGAGAGCGTCATGCGGGTGGCCCAGAAGTTCGCGGGCTACTCCCTGGCCGAGGCCGACTCGCTGCGCAAGGCCATGGGCAAGAAGATCCGGGAAGCCATGGCGGCCGAGGAGGAGAAGTTCGTGGCGGGCGTGGCCGCCACCGGCTACGAGGAGGGGCTCGGCGCCGAGCTGTTCAAGATCATCGAGCAGTTCGCCGACTACGCCTTCAACAAGAGCCACAGCTACGGCTACGGCCTGGTCGCGTACCAGACCGCCTTCCTGAAGGCCAACTACCCGGTCGAGTACCTGGCAGCGTTGCTCACCAGCGTGAAGGGCAAGCTCGAGAACGCCTCCGTCTACCTCAATGAGTGCCGCCTGCGGGGCATCGACGTGCAGGTCCCCGACGTCAACCGGTCGGCATCGGACTTCACGCCGGTCCCCACCGACGACGGGACGGGCCCGGGCCGCGTGGTGTACGGGCTGTCGGCGGTGCGCAACGTGGGGGAGGGCGTCGTCGAGAAGGTGATCGCCGAACGCGACGAGTCAGGTCCCTTCGCCTCGTTCGTCGACTTCGTCGAGCGGGTGCACGTCGACGTGTTGAACAAGCGGACAATCGAGTCCCTCATCAAGGCGGGCGCCTTCGACTCGCTCGGGCACCCCCGCAAGGGCCTGCAGCAGGTACACGAGTCCATAATCGACATGACGGTGCGCAAGCGGCGGGAGCACGACGCCGGTGTGATGTCGCTGTTCGGCGAGCAGAGCGAGGGGCCGTCCTTCGACGACCGGCCGGAAGTGCCTGACGTCGAGTACGAGCGCATGCAGAAACTGGCCCAGGAGAAGGAGATGCTCGGCCTCTACATCTCCGACCACCCCCTGAAAGGGATGGAGGCCAGGGTGCGCCGCCTCGCCGACTGCACGATCGGTGATCTGGCGGCCGGAGCGAACCTCAGCGACGACTCGGGCTTCTGGTCGGTGGGGGGAGTGATCACCGGCCTGCAGCGGCGCTGGACCCGCAGGGGCGAGCTGATGGCGAGCTTCGGGCTCGAGGATCTCCAGGACCGGATCGAGGTTCTGGTGTTCCCCAGGGTGATGGCTGAGCAGGGATCCAAGCTGGCCGACGACGCGGTTGTCGTGGTGCGGGGGCGGCTCGACTCCAGGGAGGACACCCTGAGGTTCTTCGCCAACGAGGTGCAACCCGTCACAAGCGGCGAGCCTGACCCTGCGCTGCGGGTCAATCTGGGTCTCGAGCACCAGACCGATCGGCTCGTCGGCGAACTCAAGTCGCTGCTCATGGCCCATCCCGGTGGGTCGCCGGTCGAGTTGCTGCTGGGCGAGCGCCGGGTGGCGCGCCTGGCCGAGGACTTCGCCGTGGACACCGCCAACGGGTTGCCGGCCGAGCTCCGTGAGCTGCTGGGCGCCGGGGCGATCGCTGGAGTCTGATCGGATGCTTCCAGGCGCCGGTTCCGGCCGTTCCGCCTGATCGAAACAGGCCCCGAGGGTTGCGAAATGTCCCCGTATCCCTGAGACTGGAGCGGACGGCATGGGCGATCGATAGAGGTGTAAGCCACCATGGCAATCGCGATCGAGACCAGGGATTGCACCGCACTGGGGGACTCCGATCTGGCTGAGATGGCCGATCTCTGCGCCGTCTCGTCCGACATCTACGAGGTGGGCTCCCTATCCAAGCAGGCCGAGGCCTGGGTGCTGGTGACGGAGGCCCGCGACAACGGCAAGCTTCGCGGCTTCTCGTTCTGCACCCTGGAGCGCATCGGCGGAACGCCGTGCGTGCTGGTCGGCGCCAGCCACACCTGCCGCACGACCCGCCGCGACACTGTCCTGAGGGGCATCGTGGCGGACCAGCTGCGCCGGGCCGCCCTGTCCTTCCCCGACGAGGACGTGCTCGTCGGCATGCAGATCAGCGATCCGGGCGCCTTCGAGGCGTTCAAGAACCTCCACGATGTCGTCCCCCGGCCAGGCCACAAGGCCACCGGCGAGGAGCGGGCCTGGGGACGCCGGCTCTCCAAGCGCTTCGGGATCGGCTCGCTCAGCTACGAGGACCGCATCTTCACCACCCGGGGCAAGGGAGGCCCGCCGGTGGTGCTCGACCACGCGAGCCTCAAGCCCGACAAGATCAAGCCCGAGGCCGCGGCCCTGCTCGACGGACTGGTCCTAGAGGACGGCGACACCTTGATCGTGCACGGCTGGGTGATGGCCGAGGAGCTCGAGAAGCTGCTCTAGCGAGACGGTCGCGCCCGCGGCCGGCGCGGCGGATCCATGGAGTTCGAGCAGGCAGTCCGACGGCGCCGGATGGTGCGCTCGTTCACGAGCGAGCCGGTGGAACCGGAGACGGTTGGCGACATCTGCGATCTGGCCCGCAGAGCGCCCACCGCAGGCAACACCGCGGCGGTGGATTTCCTGGTGCTCGAGGCGAGCGACACCGCGGCCTACTGGGACGTGACCCTGCCGGCGGAGCGGCGCGACGGGTTCGCCTGGCCCGGCCTGCTGAACGCTCCCGTGCTGGTGGTGGTCTGGACCCATCTGGGCGGGTACCTGCGCCGCTACCGGGAGCCCGACAAGGACCACACCGGCCTCGGCGCCAGTGCGAGCGCCTGGCCGGTGCCGTACTGGTTCGTCGACGGCGGGGCCGCGGTGATGACCCTGCTTCTGGCCGCCCAGGACCGGGGGCTCGGTGCCGCCTTCTTCGGCATGTTCGATCATGAGCGGGCGGTGCGGAAGCGCTTCGGGGTTCCCCCCGACCGGCGAGGCGTGGGAACGGTGGCCATCGGCCATCCGGCGGGTAACACCCGGCCCAGCAGCTCGGCTCGCCGGGGCCGGCCGCCTCTCGACGAGGTGCTCCACCGGTCCAGGTGGTAGGGGCCCAGCTCCTCGTTGCTGCGCGGTATACATCCGGGTTCGCTGTTAGCCTCTGACGACGATGGCCACCGCTCGAGTTGCGCTAGTCGACTACCTGCACCTCGAGCCCGAACCGCACCTGTTGGCCAATGAGTGCAGCGGCTGCGGGGCACGGTTCTTCGACCGGCGAAACGCCTGCGCGCGCTGCGGCTTGACCGAGTTCGCGCCGGCTGAAGTCACCGGCGCAGGCGAGCTCAGGGCCTTCAGCATCGTCCACCGGGCTGCGCCGGGCATCCCGGTGCCGTTCGTGTCGGCCATCGTCCGCACCGACGACGGCACCTGGGTGCGCTCCAACGTGGTGAACTGCGACCCGACGCCCGAGACGGTCAAGCTCGGCATGAGAGTGCAGCTCACCACCTACCCGATCGGCACCGACGACGACGGCACCGAAGCCATCGCCTTCGGCTACGAACCGGTCTGAGACCGAGTCCGGCCGGCGGCGTCAGCGACCCAGCAGGGAGGCATTCCTACGATGGCAGCCCAGATCTCTCCAGACAGCGTGTGGGTGCTCGGCGCCCACATGACCCGCTTCGCCCGCTACCCGGACCGCGACCTGATCGACCTCGCCTCCGAGAGCGCCATGGGCGCACTGGCCGACGGCGAGGTCAGGGTGGGCGACATCGACGTGCTGGCGTGCGGGTCGCTGTTCCAGTCGTCGGGTGCGGTGGGCCAGCGCATCCAGAAGCAGATCGGCCAGACCGGCGTGCCCGTCTACAACGTGTCGAACGCCTGCGCCACCGGGGCCACCGCCATCCGCACCGTGATCATGGCCATCAAGGCGGGCGAGGCCCAGATGGGGCTGGCCGTCGGGGCCGAGCAGATGGGCAAGATGGGCCTGCTGGGCGGTGCTGCCAAGAAGGAGCAGAAGGTCTTCGAACCGGCCGGGCGCTACGGCGCGGTGACCGGGGTGGACGGCCGTCTGGGCACCGAGACGATGCCGGGCGTGTTTGCCCAGGCCGGCATGGCCTACGCCCATGATCACGACGGGGTGGGATTCGAGCAGTTCGCCCGGGTCGCCTACAAGAACCATCTCCACTCGACGTTGAATCCGCTGGCCCAGTACCAGAAGGAGTTCTCCATGGACGAGGTCGTGGAGTCTCCGATGATGAGCTACCCCAACACGCTGCTGATGTGCTGCCCGACCGGCGACGGCGCCGCCGCGGTTGTGCTGGTGTCGGGGGAGCGGCTGGCGTCGATGCCGGCCCACGTCCGCAAGCGAGCGGTGAAGGTCTCGGCGTCGGTGCTGACCTCGGACCCGTTCACCGAGGACTGCCAGGTGCAGCCGGACGTGAACACGCTGACCCGCAACGCCGCCAACCAGGCCTACGAGGCGGCCGGGGTGGGTCCCGACGACCTGGACCTGGTGGAGCTGCACGACTGCTTCGCCACCGCTGAGTTGATCCATTACGACAACCTGGGCCTGTGCGAGCCGGGCGGCGCGGGGGAGTTCATCGACTCGGGCGGCCCCTTCCGGGACGGCGCCACGCCGGTCAACGTGTCCGGCGGGCTCATCTCCAAGGGCCACCCGATCGGGGCCACCGGCGTGGCCAACGTCTTCGAGGTCACCACCCATCTCCGGGGAGAGGCCGGCGACCGCCAGGTCGAGGGAGCTTCCGTCGGCTTGGCCCACGTCATAGGCCTGGCATCGGCCTGCGGGGTCCACATCCTGGAGAAGGCCGCCGCCTGAGAGGCCGGCGCCCTGCCCGGAACGAGCCCCGACTTCTGCGCGGATGGCCACGACAGCCGACAGTCGGTGACGACCGGACGCCCGCCTCGCCATCAAAGCGTTCCAGAACCAGCAGGAGGCGCTGCTCGACGCGGAGCCGAGCCTGCTGGTCGCATGGCACTGGCTGTGCGCCGGTCCGGGCCACCCGGGTTTCGATCTCTTCTTCGAAGCTCTGCGCCGCTCGCCGAGACCCTCGGAGGCGGAAGGGTGCAATGCCGTCGAGGAACGTCTTGAAGACGTTGCCTGCGTCTCGCAGGCACGTCGAGTCATCGGGTCCGGCACTGGGCACGGCTGGTCGCTGGCTTACGCCCTGGCATGGCTGTCGGTGTGTGGCGGCAACTCGGTGATGCCGCCGTGGGTCCGTCACAAGTTCCCAGAGGCCGCGACGCTGGTCCGGCTCCTGCGCGACACCGCCTGCGCCGATCCAGATTGCCGCTGGTGTCGGCAGCGCCACGATGCCCGCGGCGAACTCAAGCGGTTCTTCGACTTCGATGGCTACCGGCGTGAGCCCGCCAACGAGCACGGACATCCACTGCAACAGGCCATCGTCGAGGCCGCGATGGCCGGTGAGCATGTGCTTGGCATCCTTCCCACCAGCACGGGCAAGTCGATCTGCTACCAAGTGCCCGCATTGTCTCGGTACGACAAGACGGGAGCGCTCACCGTGGTGATCTCACCGCTGGTCGCGCTCATGGCCGATCAGGTCGCCGGGCTTGAGGCCAAGGGGATCACGTCTTGTGTCGCGATCAGCGGCATGCGCTGCGCCAAGGCGACCGTGTATGCCGTCCTGACCCGCCGCCGCGACCAGTCCTCACCCGAATACCAGGCAGACCTCAAGTGCGACGAGTGGGAGGTGGTGCTGCCCGAGTTCGTCTTCGAGCCGCAGTGAACTTGCAGGGAGTAGCCCTAGCAGCTGAGGGGTGACTTGGGGGGCGATTCGGCTCGGGATCCGCACCTTGGAAATCTCTGCTCATCGTCGCGGTGGCCCAGGTTGGTGCCGAATCGTCAGGCACATTGCCGCCAGACTCTTGTCATGGGTGGACTACGAAGGCTTGGCGACGGTCGGGGCCGTAGCGGTAGACCCGGAAGTCGGCATCGAGGGCCAGCGCATCCACGATGGCCAGACGCTCCATGATTGCCCAGCTTGTTCGGTCCGTCAGTGAGAACGCCTGGTCACCGAAGGCCGCCGCCGACGTCTCGGCTGCCTCGAGGTCGGCGAGGGTGGCGCACTCGATCCGGGCGATCCCGGCGACGACTGCGGCCACCAACCGGTTGGCGGCGCGGTGGTCGACGCGGGCGTTCACGAGGTTCCAGAGCTCGGCCAGAACCAGGTCGCTTGTCACCAACGCGCCTGCGTGGTCTGCCAGCAGCGACTGGGCGACGGCGCGATGGGCATCGCCATCATCGGCGGCGGCATACCAGATGCTCGTGTCGACGAATGCCGGACCCACCGCTCAGAGCCCCTTGGCGGCGAACTGCCGGTCGATCGCCTCGCTGATCGTGGCCTGTTTTCCTTCGGCGATCCTCGATCCGCCACTGTAGAACATCCCGAATATCGCCGAAGGATCCCCCGCGGGAATCCTCGGCTCCAGGTCGTGGGCCACAAGGCGGCGGATGTACTCCGATAGCGAGATGCCGTCGCGAGCAGCCCTACGCTTGGCTTCAGCGTGGTGGTGGTCCGAAAGCACGATCATCGTCCTCATGCCCCCATCTTAGCATGATAGGCATGGCATATCTTATGCTAACTGGATTGCATCCTCAGAACGCGGCGGCACCCGGGCTGAACCAGCGCTTGATGAGGGCGTTCAGCGGTCCAGTCCCCGGTCCAGCGTCCACCGTCGGCCGGCAGGCAGTCACGCCATGCCCGCGGCCTGCTGGTCAGCGCCACGTTGACGCGGCATTCGCCGTCGCCGTTGAAGTAGCCGGGAAGTCTGTCGTTCCGGTCGTCGATGTAGCCGGGCAGCCAGCCGCCAGAACCCGAGAGCACGCACGGCACTTCGTCGGGGATGTGCCCCGCGTCATTGCAGCCCTGCTCCCAGCCCGGACCGCCGTCGTCGTTCAGGTCGTCGCTGCAATCGACGGCGAGAGCCCGCTCAGCCGCCGCTGCTGCCTCGGCCGCCAGCCGCTCAGCCTCGACCTCGGCTTCTGCCGCCTGCCTCTCGGCTTCGGCTTCGGCTTCTGCAAGCCGCTGCTTCGGTCTTGCCGCGCTATGCGGCCCGACGATGGCGATGCAGTCTCGGGCGGCACCGTATCGGGACACGCTGTAGCCGGGTTGCGGTTCGCCTTGGGCGCCTTCGATGGTGCAATCCGGCACGACGCAGCCACCGGACGCTTGGAAGAGTTCGGGGGACGACGGCGAGTTGCTGGCCAAGGCCGAGACGATGCGTCCCGATCAGTTCGCCACGGAGGCCCGCCGCTGGGTGGTCGACCGCGACGGGGACGGCGGCGAGTCGGAGCACCGGCGCCTGCGGGCCCGCCGCTGTTTGCGCATGTGGGAGACCGACGACGGGATGGTCGCCATGCACGGCGAGTTCGACCCCGCCACCGGGCGCCGCATCCGGAACCGGCTGGAAACCCAGGCGCGACGCCTCTATGTCGCCGACAAGAAGCTGGCCAGCACCGAGACCGGGCGTCGCAGCTTCCACCAGTGCACGGCCGACGCCCTCGATGCGCTCACCGCCGACAACGCTTCGGGCGACGCAGCCGGCAACGGCAAGCCCTTCGCCGACATCTGCGTAGTGGCCCACGTTGACGACGACACCGGCAAGCTGGTCACCGAACTGCCCGACGGCGGCCGGCTTCCTCAGGCGGTGCTCGAGGAACTCGCCTGCAACGCCAAGTTCACCGGCGTCGTCTATGACCGCAGGGGCAAGCCGATCTGGCGGGCCGAGTCCTGCCGCACCGCCACCAAAGCCCAACGCCAGATCCTTCTGGCCCGCTACGGCGGCTGCTTCCACTGCGCGGCCCACCCCGCCCTGTGCCAGATCCACCACATCAGACCGGTGTCACAAGGCGGGTCCACCCGGCTCGACAACATGGTGCCGGTGTGCTGGGACTGCCACCAGCGGATCCACCACCACAAGTGGCAGATCCGGACCACCAACGGTGCGCACACCCTGCACCCTCCGGGGCAACTCCACTTCGGTCCCGCCTATGCCCCGCACCAACCGATGCTGCAGCTGCCCGGCAACGATCCACCGCCCGAGCTGCACTGGGCAGAGAATGGAGCCTCTTGTGCTACAATGTAGAACATGGTTGAGATCGGCATCCGGGCCCTCAAGCAGAACGCATCCGAAGTGGTTGCCGATGCCGCCGCCGGGGAGGTTGTCACCATCACGCTACGAGGTCGTCCAGTGGCCAGAATGACCGCGATCGCCGCGTCCCGCTTGGAGGAACTGATTGCAGCGGGCCGGGCCCGTCCCGCCCGCAGCGACGTCACCAAGCTGCCAGCGCCTTCCACCGGATCCAGCCTCTCCCGAGAGCTGGAGGCCATGCGGGCCGAGGAGAGACACTGACCGTGGCCCACTACCTGGACACCTCGGCGCTGGTGAAGCTTGTGGTGCACGAGCCTGAGACCGGCGCGTTGCGGATGTGGCTGGCAGCAACCGAACGCGAGCCCGTGGCATGCGACCTGGCCCGCACCGAGCTGATGCGCACAGTGAGGCGGGTCGAGCCCGAACTTGCGCCGACCGCCCGGCGCGTGCTCGACGCGATCACCCTCACCCAGGTCACCACCACCGTGTTTGAGCACGCCGGCCGGCTAGAACCGGGCACCCTGCGCAGCCTCGACGCCGTCCATCTGGCCGCAGCGCTGGACTTGGGCGACGATCTGCACGGTCTCGTCACATATGACCGGGTGCTGGCTGACGCAGCGAGCAGCTGCGGCATCTCAGTGATCGCACCCGCCGACGGCTGATTCACCCGGCCCGGAGGTGAGGACGCGACGCAACCGGGCTGGACTGAGGTGATTGCTTCCGTGCGGCGGCCGGCTGGGCTGATGGTCTGCGGTCAGGCCTCGAGCTGGGCGGTCAGGTCCTCGGGAGTGGCGGCGGGGGACCGGCAGGCGAAATCACGGCAGACGTAGGCGAAGCCCTCGGGGCGGTCGGCCCACAGCGGCGAGTCGTAGGGCTCGCCCCAGGCCAGGACCGCACTGGGCAGGTAGCGGGTCTGCACCTCGGCCACCAGGTCGGGACGGTCACCGACCACGGCGATCTCGTCGAGGCCGTGGGCGGCCATGTCGATGGCCTCCAGCGCCCGGCCGAAGGCGGTGGGGTGCTGGGCCGCTGCGGAACTGAACAGGGCGATGATCTGGCGGGCGTGTTCGTCGTAGCGGGCCTCACCGGTCAGCGCCGCCAATCGCAGCAGCCCGCAGGCCGCCAGCGACTGGGCCGACGGGGTGGCGTTGTCCATCAGGTCCTTGGGCCGGGTAACGAGCCTCTCGGCGTCGTGGCCGGTGGTGAAAACCCCGGCGGCTTCGCCGTCCCAGAACAGCTCCAGAAGGCCGTCAGCCGCGTCCCGGGCCTCATCGATCCAGCGGGCCTCGCCCGACAGCTCCGCCAGCCTGGTCAAGGCGTCGATGAGGGCGGCGTAGTCCTGGGCGTAGGCCAGGTGGCGGGCCTGGGGGGGCCTGTCGGCATCGCCGGCCTGCCACGAACGCAGCCAGCGACCGTCGTCGCGGCGCAGGTTCGCCACCATGAACTCGCCGTTGGCGACGGCCGCGGCCCGCCATTCGGGATTGCCGGTGGCCGCAGCGGCCTCGGCCAGCGCCGACAGCATCAGAGCGTTCCACTCGGCGAGGACCTTGTCGTCGAGGCCGGGACGGATCCGGCTCTCGCGGCACTCGAACAGGGCCTCGCGGGCGGCCTCCACCGCGGGGGGCCTGATCAGGTCCGCCCGCACCGGCCGGTTCAAGATGTTGGCCCCCTCGAAGTTGCCCGCCGCGGTGACCCCCCACCAGGCGACCGCCTCGTCCGCGGCCTCCTCCCCGGCGCCCGCACCCGCGGCGGCCCGCACCACGGCACGAAGCTCGGGCTCGGACCACACGTAGAACTTGCCCTCGACGCCCTCGGAGTCGGCATCCTCGGCCGAGTAGAAGCCGCCGTCGGGGTGGCGCAGGTCCCGCAGCACGTAGCCGATCGTCTCGTCGACGACCTGCCGGTAGGCGGGTCCGCCGGTAACCATCCAGGCGTGCAGGTAGACCCTGGTCAACAGGGCGTTGTCGTACAGCATCTTCTCGAAGTGAGGGACGAGCCAGCGGTGGTCGACCGAATAGCGGGCGAAGCCCCCTCCGAGGTGGTCGTAGATCCCGCCGGAGGCCATGGCGTCCAGACTTGTGCGCACGACCCGGAGCAGCTCGGGGCGATCGCTCCGGCGCTGGATCCGCAGCGCCGAGGCGAGCGTCATGGCCGCCGGGAACTTGGGGGCACCGCCGAAGCCGCCCCATTCCGGGTCGAACGACGAGAGGATGGCGTCTCCGGCCTGGTCGAGCACGCGGCCGTCAGCGGCGCCTGTGGCTGCAGTCTCCGCTCCCACCGCCGCGGCGCCACGCGACGTCCGATCGATCAGTGAGGTGAGCTGGTCGGCCTGGGCGTGCACGTCGGAGCGCCGGTTGGTCCAAGCCTCGTCGATGGCCGCCATCACCTGGCGGAACGAGGCCATGCCGCCCCGGGGCCGGTCGGGGTAGTACGTCCCACCGAAGAAGGGCCGACCGTCGGGGGTGATGAACACGGTCATGGGCCAGCCGCCCCGGCCGGTCATGGCCTGCACCGAGTCCATGTAGATGGCGTCCACGTCGGGGCGCTCCTCGCGGTCCACCTTCACGTTCACGAACAGTTGGTTCATGATGGCCGCGGTGTCGGGATCCTCGAAGGACTCGTGGGCCATCACATGGCACCAGTGGCAGCTCGAGTAGCCGACCGACAGGAGCACTGGCCGGTCCCGCTCGGCGGCCTCCTCGAACGCCTCGGGACCCCAGGGGTGCCAGTCCACCGGGTTGTCGCGGTGCTGGCGCAGGTAGGGGCTGGTCTCGCCGTCGAGCCGGTTCATGTGGGCGAGCCTACGGGGCTGCGAGCCTGCGGGGCCGAGAGGCCGCGAGGCCGCGAGACTGCGAGGCTGCGAGCCGCCGAAGAGCGGATCGGTCTCGGACGAGGGCAGACTGGCGGCTGTGAGTGCGGGAGTCCGGGTGCTGGTGGTCGACGACGAGCCCTCCTACCGCGACGGCCTCCAGGTTGCACTGGGCGCCGAGGGGTTCCTGGTGGACTCGGCCGCCGACGGCGAGGAGGCTCTGGCGATGTTCGAGGCCCTCGATCCCGACATCGTGCTCCTCGACGTGATGCTGCCCCGGATGTCGGGCATCGACGTGTGCCGCCGCATCCGCTCGCTGGCCGACACCCCGGTGATCATGGTGTCGGCCCGACGGGAGGAGATCGACACCGTGGTCGGGCTGGAGGTGGGGGCGGACGACTACGTGGCCAAGCCCTACCGGGTGCGGGAGCTGGTGGCCCGGATGCGTACCGTGATGCGCCGCAGCCGGGCCCGCATGGCCAGTTCCGCCAGCACTGCGGCCACCCTCAGCATCGGGGACGTGACGGTGGACCGCGACCGCCACGAGGTGACCATCGCCGGCGAGCTGGAGCGCATGCCGCTCAAGGAGTTCGAGGTGCTGGCCCTGCTGATGGAGAACGCCGGGTTCGTGGTGTCCCGCCAGACGCTCATCGATCGGGTGTGGGGCTTCGACTACGTGGGGAACACCAAGACTCTCGACGTGCACATCAAGAGGCTCCGGTCGCGCATCGAGCGCGATCCCGCGGACCCCGAGCGGATAGTCACCATCCGGGGCCTCGGCTACAAGTACGCGGCGCCCTGACGGCGCCGGATCGGCCAGAAATGACCGCTATCCGCAATTGGGTGGCCGGCGCCCGTCCCCGCACCCTGAGCGCAGGGCTGGTCCCGGTGGCGGTGGGCGCTGCGGTAGCCGTTGGAGAGGGGTCGCAGACCGCCTGGTGGAGGGCCGGGGCCGCGCTGGTGGTGGGGATGGCGCTGCAGGTGGCGGTCAACTTCGCCAACGACTACTCCGACGGCGTTCGGGGCACCGACGACTCCACCCGGGTGGGCCCGCGACGGCTGGTGGGGTCGGGACTGGTGGAGGCCCGCAGCGTGAAGCGGGCCGCGTTCGCAGCGTTCGCGGTGGCGATGGCGGCCGGCGCAGTGCTGGCCGCGGCAGCGGGATGGGAGCTGCTGGCCGCGGGCGCGGTGTGCATCGCGGCGGGTTGGGCCTACACCGGCGGACCCAAGCCGTACGGGTACCTGGGCCTGGGCGAGGTGTTCGTCTTCGTGTTCTTCGGCCTGGTGGCCACTGCGGGCACCACCTACGTGCTGCTGGAGCGGCTGGACTGGTTCGCGGTGCTCTGCGGTGTTCCGGTCGGCCTCTGGGCGGTGTCGCTGCTCATGGCCAACAACCTGCGCGACATCGTTGGGGACGAGGCTGCCGGCAAGCGCACCCTGGCGGTCCGTCTCGGCGACCGGGGCACCCGTGTGGCCTACATGGCCGTGCTCGAAGCCTCCTACGCCGCAGCGCTGGTCGCATCGGTGTCGGGCCGGGCCGCGGCGGCCGCGGTGGCCGGAGCCCCCTTCGCGGTGCGGGCAGTTCGCAAGGTCCTGCGGGGGGCGTCCGGGCGGGACCTGATCCCGGTACTGGGCGCTACCGCCCAGGCCCAGCTCGCCTCGGGCCTGGCCATGGCGGTAGGAATAGCAGTAACCGGCTGAGCAGACTGTCGGCCATGAGTCGTCAAGCGGTCGTTACCCACCTCGAATCGCTGGGCGTGGCCTACGAAGTGGTGGAGTGCGATCCCGACTTCGCCGACACCTCCAACTTCTGCGAGCGCTACGGATACGCCATGGAGGCGTCTGCCAACGCCATCTGCGTCGTGGGCAAGTCGGCCGAGCGGCCCATGGCCTGCTGCCTGGTGCTGGCCTCCATGCGCCTGGACGTCAACGGGGTGGTACGCCGCCGCCTCGGCACCCGCAAGGCCTCCTTCGCCGACGCGGCAAGCACCATCGAGCGAACCGGGATGATGATCGGCGGCGTCACCCCGTTTGGCCTGCCTGCCGGGCTCCCGGTATGGATCGACGCCCAGGTCATGGAGTGCGACCAGGTGATCGTGGGCGGGGGCTCCCGGGATTGCAAGATCCTGTGCCCGCCCGCCTCGCTGCTGGCCATCGAGGGTGCGGAGGTCGTCGAGAACCTGGCCCGACCGGCCCAGTGACCAGCACCGGGTCGGGCTGGCGCCGGACCGTGGTGGTCCACGGCGTCAACCCCGGGTGGCGGTGATCAACTGGGCGATGCCTGTGCTGAGGCCGCGCCGACGGGCGTCGACGAAGCCGCTGGACTGAAGCGCTGCCTGCAGATCGTCCCAGGAGGGCAGGTAGGCGACCGACTCGGGAAGGTAGCGGTAGGCGTCCCGGTCCGACAGCACGGCTCCGATGAGGGGAACGACCCGGCCGAAGTACAGCCCGTGGCCCCATCGCAGGATCGGGTTGGAGGGCTGGTCCACCTCCAGCAGGCCGACGCGCCCGCCGGGCCGCAGCACCCGGGCCAGCTCGGTCAGCAGCGGCGGCACCGCGGTGAGGTTGCGCAGGGCGAAGCCGCAGGTCGCGCCGTCGAGCGCGCCGTCGGGAACTGGCAGCTCCAGAACGTCGGCGTTGACCAACCCAGCGCCGCCGGCTGGATCGCTGGGGGCCGCCCGCAGCATGCCCATCGAGAAGTCGAAGCCGACGGGGGAGTGACCCTGCCGGGCCAGCTCCCGGCACAGGTCCCCGGTCCCGCAGGCCAGGTCGGCCACCAGCGATCCCGCCGGCAGGCCCAGCTCGCGCACCGTCCGGCGTCGCCAGGCCACGTCGAGCCGCAGCGTCATGATGCGGTTCACCAGGTCGTAGCGGGGCGCGATGGTGTCGAACATCTCCCGAACGGCCCGGCGCTTGTCGGCGCCGGCGGGCAGGTCGCTCACCGCTCGGCGCTCGCGGGCGCCGGGGGCAGGCCGCTCACCCGCGCCGGCGCTTGGGCCAGTACTGCTGGTAGCTGCGGCTATGGGTATGCAACAGCAGGGCGAGCAGGGCGATGTCGAACAGCAGCCCGATCGGATCCGCCCACAACCACCGCACGTCGTTGGTGACGGCCAGCAGCAACAACACCAGGATGGGGAGCGCGGCGATGACCACGCCGAGCTTGTAGGCCCATCGCATCTCGTTGGCGATGCCGTAGGCGGCTGCCAGCTTTCCCGCCGCGATGACGAGCGTGTACGGCGTCAGGGCCCGCGCTCCGATCACTGTGAACAGCAGCCCGAGACCTCCCTGGAAGTACATCAGCAACTGTGCGATGTACAGCGTCTGAGGCTGGTGGCGGTTGACCCAAACCCGAGGCTCCATGGCTCCAGTATGCAGGCTTGCTAGCCAGACGGGCGGCGGTAGGCGCGGTCGGTGTGGTGGTGCTCGAAGCCGATCCGGCGGTAGACGGCGTTGGCGGGATGGTTGTCGGACTCCACGTACAACATGCCGGCGGTCAGCCCTCGTGCTGAGAGCCACTCCAGTCCGGCCAGGGTCATGGACCGGCCGAGACCGCGGCCCGAGAAGTCCGGGTCCACTGCGATGACGTAGATCTCGCCCAGCGGTGGGTCGTGATCGGGGTGGACCTTGGTCCAGCAGAACCCGGCCAGGCGGTCGTCGCGGTGGTGCAGGCGGAAGCCGTCGGCGTCGAACCACGGCTCGGCCATCCGGTCGTGCACCTCGCCGGCGGTGAGGCCGCCCTGCTCGGGATGCCAGTGGAAGGCCCGGTTGTTGACCGCCACGAACTCGTCGATGTCTTCGAGGGCAAAGCCCCTGGTGGACAGCCCCGACGGCTCGACCGGTAGACCGCACCGAAGCTGCCACAGGTCGCGATAGGGCTCGAAACCGTGCCGGCGGGCCGCGGCGTCGTCGCCGGCGGCCACGTCTCTGATCCAGAGCTGGGCGCCGGCGCCTTCCTCCACGCCGGCCAGGGCATCGCTCAAGATGCCGGCGACCTCACCAGCAGCCCGATCCTCGTACAGCACGATCTGTGCGTCGCCGCCCGCCTTGGTCGGGGCATTCACCTCGTAGCGCACCGGATCGAGAGTACCGCTAGCGTCTCGCCGATGGCCCGTCCGAGAACTCCCAAGGGCCGAGCCCGCCGCACCAACGAGCGCTTGACCACCGAGTATCCCGACGCGGTGTGCGAGCTCGACCATGGCAACCCATTCGAGCTCCTCGTGGCCACCATCCTGTCGGCGCAGGCCACCGACGTGGGCGTCAACAAGGCCACGCCCGCGCTCTTCGCCCGCTTCGGTGACGCCGAGGCACTGGCCGAGGTCGAGCCGGAGGTGGTCGAGCCCTACGTCAGCACGATCGGGCTGTTCCGCAACAAGTCCAAGAGCCTGGTGGGCATGGCCCGGATGCTGGTGGACGACTACGGGGGCGAGGTCCCCGGCCCCATGCGGGACCTGGTGCGCCTGCCCGGCGTGGGCCGCAAGACGGCCAACGTGATCCGCAGCGTGGCCCTCGGACTGCCGGGCCTGCCGGTCGACACCCACGTCACCCGGCTGTCGAACCTGCTCGGCCTGACCTCCGAGACCGACCCGGTGAAGATCGAGCTCGAGCTGAACCCGATGATCCCCGCGGCCGAGCGGGGCGACTTCAGCCTGCGGATTATCCTGCACGGCCGCCGGGTGTGCGTGGCCCGCCGGCCCCGCTGCGAGGACTGCGTGCTCAACGACTTCTGCCCGTCCAGCGCGGTCTGAGCCCTACCGCGGAGAACTCGACGCCGCACGCACCGACCGTTATATTCTGATATAACCTAATTGCGGATAGCACCCGGGAGGTTGGAAGTGATGGAAGTGCGAGGTGGAGGTGCATAGGGCGAAACTCCGCAAGGTGGGCGGTTCGGTCATGCTCGCTGTGCCGCCCGTTCTTCTCGACCTGCTGGAACTCCGCTCCGGTGCGAGTGTCGACATCGATGTCGATGACGGTCGTCTGATTGTCGTGCCCAAGCCTCGCCCGAGTTACTCGCTCGACGAGTTGCTCGCGCGGTGCGACGAGACAGCCGTTGACAGCGAGGCCGACCGGGAGTGGATCGAGGGGAAGCCCCTCGGCGCCGAACTTCTGTGATACAGAGCGGTGACGTCTGGCTCGTCAACCTCGACCCGACAGCCGGACATGAGCAGCGTGGAACCCGGCCGGTCGTGGTGGTATCGCCGGCGCCGTTCAACGAACTGACAGGGACACCCGTAGTGCTGCCTATAACCACCGGCGGGAGTTTCGCGCGCCGGCGAGGATTTGCAGTCTCCCTGGAGAATGCGGGAACCCGGACCACGGGAGTGATCCGCTGCGATCAGCCACGGGTCCTCGACCTGGGTGCCCGCAACGGTCGGCGCCTCGAGAGTGTCCCGGCCACGGTCGTGGAGGAGGTCCTCGCCCGCCTCGCTGCCATCCTGACCTAGGGGTCCCGACGGTAGCGTTGAGGGGTGCTGACCCGCCTCGATCTGCGCGGCGACGGCGGTCCCATCGCCGCACGCCTGCCGCGACCCGAAGCCGCGTCCGAGGGTCCGGTGGATGCGGTGCGGGCCATCATCGCGGCCGTCCGCCAGCGAGGCGATGCCGCCCTGCGGGAGCTCACCGAGCGCTTCGACGGCACCGCTCCGGCCGGTTTGACCGTCGAGGCGGGCGAGATCGCCGAGGCCGAGGCCCGCACGCCGGTGGAAGTGCGCGACGCGCTAGCGGCCGCGGTGGCCAACGTCGAGGCCTACCACCGCCACCAGCTGCTCGACGACGTGCTCCACGAACGGGGCGGCGTGACGGTCCGGGAGATTCACCGGCCGGTGCGCCGGGCGGGCTGCTACGTGCCGGGAGGCCGGGCCGCCTACCCGTCGACGCTGATCATGACCGCGGTCCCGGCCAAGGTGGCCGGGGTGGCCGAGATCGCAGTGTGCGTGCCTCCCGATCCTGAGGGCCGCATCCCCGACGTGACGCTGGCGGCGGCCGCCGCCGCGGGCGTTTCCGAGGTGCACCCGGTAGGCGGCGCCCAGGCTGTCGCCGCGCTGGCCTACGGGACCGAGTCGATAGCCGCCGTCGACGTGATCGCCGGCCCCGGGAACGTCTACGTGGCGTTGGCCCAGCGCGAGGTGGCCGGGGTCGTTGGCGTTCCCGCCGCGTTCGCGGGACCCTCCGAGGTGGTGGTTCTCGCCGACACCGCGGCCAACGCCACCTTCGCGGCGGCCGACGTGATCCTGCAGGCCGAGCACGGCCCCGACGGGCTGGCCTGGCTGGTGACCTGCGACGAGGCGACCGCCTACGCGGTGGAAGCCGAGGTCTCCCGGCTCACGGCCCGCGCCGACCGCCGCGACGAGATAGAGGCGACCCTGCGCAACTCCGGCCACAGCGTGCTGTGCGCGAGCCTCGATCAGGCCCTGGAGGTGGTCAACGAGATCGCTCCCGAGCACCTCGAGCTCCTGGTGGAGGACCCCGAGGCGCTCGTGCCGCAGGTCCGCAACGCCGGCGCGGTGTTCTGCGGGCCGTGGGCCCCCGCGTCGCTGGGCGACTACGCGGCCGGGCCCAACCATGTGCTGCCCACCGACGGCACGGCCCGCTTCGCCGGCGCCCTCGGCGTGCGCGACTTCCTAAAGAGCATGCACGTGGTGAGCACTGACCGGGCCGGGCTGCAGCGTCTGGCGCCCCATGTGATCGCGCTGGCCGAGGCCGAGGGGCTCACCGCCCACGCCGACTCGGTGAGGCTGCGGCTCGATGCGGCGGCGCCGTCGACACCGGAGCAGGCTCCATGACCGCGCCGGGCGCGCCGGCCGGCCTGCCCCAGCCGCGGGACGACATCGCGCTGATGGCCGGCTACCACTCGCCGCAGCTCGATGTCGCCGTGCGCCTCAACACCAACGAGAGCCCGCTGCCGCCCCCGGCCTCCTTCGGTGACGCGGTTGCGGCCGCCACCCGGTCGGTGGCCTGGAACCGTTACCCGGACCGCCAGGCCACAGAGCTCAGGTCCCGGATCGCGGCCCGCCACGGCGTGACCCCCGACCGGGTCTTCGCGGCCAACGGCTCCAACGAGGTGCTGCAGTGCCTGCTGCTCGCCTACGGCGGCTCGGGACGGTGTGCCGCGGTGTTCGAGCCCACCTACGCGCTGCACTCGCATCTGGCCCGAGTCACCGGCACAGCCGTAATCGAGGGGGAGAGGCGCGAGGACTTCACCCTCGATCCCGATGCGGCCCTGGAGCTGATCGCCTCGGCCCGGCCCTCGGTGACCTTCCTGTGCTCGCCCAACAACCCCTCCGGAACGGTCGAGCCCCGGCCGGTGGTGGCGGCGTTGCTCGATGCGGTCGGCTCGACCGGCGGGCTGCTGTGCGCGGACGAGGCCTATGCCGAGTTCTCTCCCCACAGCGCACTGGAACTCGTCGACGACAACACCCCGCTGGCAGTCACCCGCACCTACTCCAAGACGTGGGCCATGGCCGGGGCCCGCCTCGGCTACCTGGTAGGGCCTCCGTGGCTGGTGGCCGAACTCGAGAAGGTGGCGCTGCCTTACCACCTCGACGCCCTCAAGCAGGCCGTCGGCATCGCGGCCCTCGACTTCGTCGACGACATGCAGGCCAGGGTGGGCGCCATTGTGGCCGAGCGCACACGCCTGACGGACCGGTTGAGCGGCCTGGCGGTGGACGTGTGGCCCTCAGGCGCCAACTTCGTCTTGATCCGTCCCCGGGACCGCGACGGTGCCGAGGTGTGGCGGCAGCTCGTGGACCGGTCGGTGCTGGTGCGGAACTGCTCTTCGTGGCCACGGCTGGCCGGGTGCCTCAGGGTGACGATCGGCACCCCGGAGGAGGACGATCGCTTCCTGGCTGCCCTCACAGAGGTCCTGGCATGAGCCGCCCAGCATCGGGCCACCACCCTTAGCCTCAAGCGCAATACCGGAAGGAGCCGGACATGAGCCGCACCTCGACCCGTTCCCGGTCGACCAAGGAGACCCGCATCGAGTTGAGCCTCGGCCTCGACGGCTCGGGCACCACCGACGTCTCCACCGGGCTGCCGTTCTTCGACCACATGCTCGACCAGCTCGGCCGCCACGGCGGGCTGGACCTGTCGGTGCAGGCGCAGGGCGACATCGAGGTGGACGCCCACCACACCGTCGAGGACACCGGCATCGTGCTGGGCGAGGCCCTCCGCGAAGCTCTGGGCGACAAGGCCGGGGTGCGCCGTTTCGCCAGCATCACCGTGCCGCTCGACGAAGCCGCGGTGGAGGTGGTGCTCGACCTGTCGGGCCGGCCGTTCCTGTACTACGACGTGGACTTCCCCGGAGAGAAGATCCTCGGCGACCCGCCCTTCGACCCGCAGCTGGCCGAGGAGTTCTGGAGGGCCTTCGCCACCGCCGCCGCCATCACGCTGCACGTCGTGATGCGCCGGGGCCGCAACACCCACCACATCGTGGAAGCCTCGTTCAAGGGCGTGGCCCGAGCGCTGCGCGACGCGGTCCGGGTGGAGGGCTCAGCCCTGCCCTCCACCAAGGGCACGCTGTGAGCGTGGACGCCAATGGGAAGCCGCTCATCGCCATCCTGGACTACGGCATCGGCAACCTGCACTCGGCCCAGAAGGGCTTCGAGCACGCTGGGGCCGACGCCCGCCTGACCGCGGACCGAGGCCTGATCGACGACGCCGACGGGGTGGTGCTGCCCGGTGTGGGCGCCTTCGCGCCGTGCATGGCCGCGCTGGGCCGCACCGGCCTGGACGCGGCCGCCCGCGACGCGGCCGGCTCGGGCCGCCCCTTCATGGGAATCTGCGTGGGAATGCAGGTGCTCTTCGCCGGTTCCGACGAGGCGCCCGGCATCCCGGGCCTGGGAGTCTTCGACCGCGGCGTGCGCTGGATCCCCGGTCCGGTGAAGCGACCCCAGATGCAGTGGAACATCCTCGACCGCCGCCTCGACCACCCGATGCTCGACGGGCTGGACGACCCGGTGTGGGCGTATTTCGTGCACTCGCTGGCCCCGGAGACGGGCGACGGCACCGACGTGGTCGCCACCTGCGACTACGGGGGCCCGGTGGTGGCCGCGGTGGCCCGCGGCAACGTGTGGGCCGCCCAGTTCCACCCCGAGAAGTCGTCCCGGGTCGGCCTGCGCATCCTGGCCAACTTCGTGGCCGCGGCCACTGCCGGCCGCCGAGCGGTTTGAGCGCCGTGGACCTGTACTGCGCGGTCGATGTCCGCGGCGGCCGCTGCGTGCGGCTGCGCCAGGGCGACTACGGCGCCGAGACCGTCTACGACGACGACCCGGTGGCTCGGGCGGTGGAGATGGCCGAACAGGGCGCCGGATGGATCCATGTCGTCGACCTCGACGGGGCCCGCTCGGGCCGCCCCGACAACGCCGGCGTGGTCGCAGCCATCGCCGGCGCGGTCTCGGTGCCGGTGCAGGCCGGGGGCGGGGTCCGCTCCGCGGAGACCGCGGAGGCGTGGTTCGCGGCGGGCGTGGAACGGGTCGTGCTGGGCACGGCCGCGCTGCGCGACCCGGGCCTGGTGAGGGACCTGGCCGGCTCGCGCCGCGTCGCGGTCGGCCTCGACGCCCGGGCAGGCGAGGTCGCCACCGACGGCTGGCTGCAGGGCTCGGGCCAGTCGGTGCTGGATGTGGCCCGCAGCTTCGCCGCCGACGGCGTGGACGCCTTCGTGGTCACCGACATCAGCCGAGACGGAACGCTGGAAGGACCCGATCTCGCAGGGCTCGCATCAGTGCTCGCCGCGGTGCCGACCGACGTGATCGCGTCGGGCGGGGTGGGCTGCCTCGACGACCTGCGGGCGCTGGCCGGCCTCGAGGATCCCGGGAGCGGCCGCGGTCGCCGCCTGAGCGGCGCCATCGTGGGCACTGCCCTCTATGAGCGCCGCTTCACCGTGGCCGAGGCGGTCGGCGCGCTGGGCGGGGCCGGGGAGGGCGGCTGAGATGCACGTGGCCCGGGTCATACCGTGCCTCGACGTGGACGCCGGGCGGGTCGTCAAGGGCGTCAACTTCGTGGACATCCGCGACGCCGGCGACCCCGTGGAGCTGGCCGCCCGCTACGACGCCGAGGGCGCCGACGAGTTGGTCTTCCTGGACATCACCGCGTCGTCGGACCGCCGCGACACCACCGTGGCCATGGCCCGGGCAGTGGCCGACGAGGTCTTCATCCCCTTCACGATCGGCGGCGGCATCCGCACCCTCGACGACGCCCGCCGGCTGCTGCGGGCCGGCGCCGACAAGGTGAGCGTGAACACCGCCGCGGTGCGTCGTCCCGAGCTGGTGCGCGAGATCAGCCTGGAGTTCGGCGCGCAGTGCTGCGTGGTCGCCATCGACGCCCGCAGCGCGGCAACCTCGCCGAGCGGCTACGAGGTGTTCACCCACGGCGGTCGCACCCGCACCGGCATCGACTGCCTTGGGTGGGCGACCGAGGCCGAGCGCCTGGGCGCAGGAGAGATACTGCTCACCTCCATGGACCGCGACGGCACCAAGAGGGGCTTCGAGCTGAATCTGACGTCGATGGTCTCCGAGGCGCTCGGCATCCCGGTCATAGCCAGCGGAGGAGTGGGGAACCTCGACCATCTGGTGGAGGGAGTCGTCGAGGGCAGAGCCGACGCGGTGCTGGCCGCCAGCATCTTCCACTACGGCGAGCACACCGTCGCCGAGGCCAAGACCCGCATGGCCGAGTCAGGCATAACCGTCCGCCCCGCCTGAGATCCCACACCAGGCACCCCGCCCACCGCAACACGCGAAGCGTTCGCAGATCGCCCCTTCCGCAGACGCATCCAGCCCACTAGTGTCATGCTTGCGCCATCGCCCCGACCGCTGACGCCCGGAGGTCGCCCTTGACAGTCGCCGACACGTATCGCCTGTCCTCGCGCTACACCGACGACTCCGGCACGGTCTTCATGACCGGGCTCCAGGCGCTGGCCCGGCTGCCGATCGAGCAGCTGCGGGCCGACCGGCTCGCCGGCCTGCAGACCGCCGCCTTCGTCAGCGGATACCCGGGCTCGCCGGTGGGCGGCTACGACAGCGACCTCGCCAGAGCGATAGCCGAGGCACCCGAACTGCCCGTCGTGCTGAAGCCCGCCATGAACGAGGAGCAGGCGGTCACCGCGGTGATGGGGTCGCAGCTCGCGTCCCTGCGTCCCGACGCCCGCTACGACGGGGTCCTGGGCATCTTCTACGCCAAGGGACCCGGAGTCGACCGCGCCGGCGACGCCCTCCGCCACGCCGTGTTCGCCGGGTCCGACCCCCAGGGAGGAGCCGTGGTCATTGCGGGCGACGATCCCGCCGCCAAGAGCTCCACCATCCCGTCGTCGTCGGCCGGGACCCTCGCCGACAAGCAGATACCGGTGCTGTACCCGGGATCGCCGCGGGAGGCGCTGGACCTCGGCCGCCACGCCGTCTACCTGTCGAGGGCCACCGGCCTGTGGACCAGCCTGAAGATCGTGGCCGACGTGGCCGACGGATCCGGCACCGTCCATCTCGATCCCCGCCGGGTCGAGCCGATCATCCCGGCCCTCGACGGCGCGCCCTACACCCACAGGCCCGACGGCAGGCTGCTCACCCCCGAGACGGTCGACACCGAACGGGAGATCTACGAGGTGCGCCATCCGCTGGCCATCGAGTACGCGGCGCTCAACCGCCTCAACCATGCCACCGTGAATCCCGCCGACGCCTGGATCGGGATCGTCGCCTCGGGTATCACCTACCGGGAGTTGCGGGAGGCTCTGCGCCGCCTCGGACTGGCCGACGACGCCGACGTCGCGGCCGCGGGGATCCGCCTGATGTGCATGCACATGCCGATCCCCTTCAGCCCCGAGCGGGCCCGCAACTTCGCCCGCGGCCTCGAAGAGGTCTTCGTGGTGGAGGAGAAGCAGCCCAACATCGAGTCTCTCATCAAGGACGCGCTCTACAACGAGACCCGCCGACCCCGCGTGATCGGCAAGTACGACGAGCACGACACCATGCTCCTTCCGGGTCACGGGGGGCTCACCGCCGACGACCTGCTGGCGCCGGTGCGCCGCCGCCTGTCCGAGCGCATCGGCAGCCGCCTGACCCCCGACCGGCCCGCCCGGGAGCTGATCCCCCTCAACTCCGGCGTGGCCCGGACTCCCTACTTCTGCTCGGGCTGCCCCCACAACCGTTCGACCCGCGTGCCCGAGGGCGCCGCGGTGGGAGCCGGAATCGGCTGCCACACGATGACGCTGCTGATGGACCGCGACGACTTCGGAGACATCGTCGGGCTCACCTGCATGGGACAGGAGGGCACCCAGTGGATCGGCATGGCGCCGTTCGTCGAGACGCCCCGCATCTTCCAGAACCTCGGTGACGGCACGTTCTTCCACAGCGGCCAACTCGCCATCCAGGGAGCGATCGCGGCCGGCGTCGACCTGACCTACAAGCTGCTCTGGAACCGGACGGTCGCCATGACCGGGGGCCAGGACCCCCAGGGGATGATCGGTGTGGACGCGGTCGCCCGTGCGCTGCTGGCCCAGGGGGTGGCCCGCGTGCTGGTCACCACCGACGATGTCGCCCGCTACCGGGGTGTGGACCTGCCCACCGAGGTGGAGGTGTGGGCTCGCAGCCGGCTGATCGAGGCTCAGGAGCACCTGGCCGGCATCGAGGGCGTCACCGTCCTCATTCACGACCAGCAGTGCGCGGCCGAGGCCCGCAGGGGGCGCAAGCGCGGCACGGTCGCCGCACCCCGCCAGCGGGTGTTCATCAATGAGCGGATCTGCGAGGGCTGCGGCGACTGCGCCTCCGTGAGCAACTGCCTGTCGGTCCAGTCCACCGAGACGCCCTTCGGCCGCAAGACCCGCATCGACCAGACGACCTGCAACCTGGACTTCTCCTGCCTCGAGGGCGACTGCCCCTCGTTCATGACCGTCACCCGTCCGGGCCGGCTGCGGGGTTGGCTGCACCGGATCATCGGCCGCGAGCGCGGCGCGACACGGCCGGGGGTCGCCGCGCCGGCCGCGCCCACCGACCTGCCGGACCCGGTGCCCGCGGTGCCCACCGAGGACCTGTCGGTGCGCATCGTCGGCATCGGCGGCACCGGCGTCGTGACCGTGAGCCAGGTGATCGGCACCGCGGCGATGTTCGACGGCTACGAGGCACGGGGTCTGGACCAGATCGGCCTCTCGCAGAAGGCGGGGCCGGTGGTGAGCGACCTGCGCCTGTATCGGGACGGGACGGCCGCCAGCAACCGGCTCGGCGAGGGCCAGGCCGACGTGCTGCTGGCCTTCGACCAGCTCGGCGCGGCGTCGCCCTCGGGGCTGAGCAGGGCCGATTCCCAACGCACCGTGGTGGTGGGCTCCACCTCTCAGACCCCCACGGGAGCGATGGTGGCCCACCCCGAGCGAACGATGCCGTCTCCCGACGAGCTCGATGCGGTGATCTCGGCCGCGACCCGGCCCGACTGCCGCCACTGGGCCGACGCGCAGGAGATCACCGAGGCCCTGTTCGGGAACTCGGTGACGGCCAACGTCTTCGTGGTGGGCATGGCGGTGCAGGCCGGAGCGCTGCCGCTGTCGCCGCTGTCGGTCGAGCAGGCCATCGAACTCAACGGCGTGGCCGTGAACAGCAACATGGAGGCCTTCAGGTGGGGCAGGACGATGGTGGACCGCCCGTCGGCAGTCGCTGAAGCGGTCGCCACCCGCGGTGAGGGCGCCCGGCAGATGCCCCAACTCGACGCCGCTTCGGCCGAACGGGTGCAGGCCGTGGCCCGCACAGTCGATGCTGCTGCGCGGCCCGGAGCCGGCCATGAGGCCGGCGACGGGTATGACCGCCCCCTCGACCTGGAGGAGGCGTTCATCGAGCTGTGCGCCTTCCAGTCTCGGCGGCTGGCCCACCAGTACCTCGACTTCGTGGAGGGTGCGGCCGCGGCCGACGCCGAACGGGGCGACGGCTCGGGCCGCCTGACGGTGGCCGCGGCCCGGGGCTACTTCAAGCTGCTCGCCTACAAGGACGAGTACGAGGTCGCCAGGCTGATGCTCGATCCGGCAGCCAACGCCGAGGCCCGCGAGCTGGCCGCGGCCACGGGTGCACGCCGGGCCTGGAAGCTGCACCCGCCCATCCTGCGGTCCCTCGGCATGAAATCGAAGATCGCGGTGCCGGTCTCGTGGACGCCGCTGTTCCGGGCCCTGGTCGCCATGCGCAGGCTGCGGGGCACGATCCTCGATCCGTTCGGGCACTCCGCGGTGAGGCGGGCCGAGCGGTCGCTGCCGAAGGAGTACCGCGCCGCGGTCGAGTCGGACCTGCGGCGGCTGAGCCCCGACCGGTACCCCGCCGCGCTCAGCCGGGCCGCGCTGGCCGAGGAGGTGCGCGGCTACGAGCAGATCAAGATGGACAGCATTGCCAGAGTGCGCGAGGAGCTGAAGGCCTGAAGGCCGCCGCTCCGGATACTGACGACGTGGGAGACTGCAGCCGGCGCTGTTAGGCTTCCACCCAACCCAATGGTGACGACGACTGCTACCGCCACCTTGGACCCACGCTTGGCGTTGTCCGCGGACTTCGCCGAAGCTGTGCGCCGCCATGTCGATGGCCTGGCCACCGACGCGGACCTGGCGCTTCTCGAGGCCAACACCAGGCTGTGGGTTCGAGCCCTTTACCGACTGCTCGACGACGTCGCGGAATCGATCGACGGCGTCAGAGCCACGGTGAGGGGGCATCAGCGCGCCCTGATCGTGGCCGACCTCGAGAACGACTACCGCGCCATCGACGCCGTGCTGACGAAGCTGGCGGGCCCGCCGGTGGCGCCCCTCGAGAACGGCGCCTCAGCGGACGCCCGCAGCGCGGCCATCGTCGAACTGCAGCTGTCATGGGTGCCGGGGCGGGTGATCGCCTGGGCCGCCGGGTCGGGCCGGTCCACAGAGGCCGCGCCGGAGGTCCTCAAGCGACTCCGCGACGCCGGTGCCGGGACCGTCGAGTGGAGCGCGCACCGCCCGGTAAAGCTGAGCGGCGGGACCCGGGCCGAATCGGTGTCGGCACCGATCGAGAGCTGTCTCGGCTGGCTCGTGGCCCTCGGCGCAGCGGCCGAGGAGGACGGCATCGGGGCCAGCGTGTCATGGCTGGGACTGGTAGCCGCGCTGGCGGTGCGGCTCGCCGCCCAGGGGCGCATGGTTCCCCAGTTGAAGAAGGTCCGCCGTCGCTACCGGCCCGACGACGAGGCCAACGGCGCCAACGGTGCGCCGGTGGCCGCAGCGCCCCGGGCCGACAACGCCAGCTTCGCGGTGCGCTGGACACCTGCGCTGGTGGAGTCCGACACCGTCGCCGCACTGGCGGATTCGCTTCCGGGCGCGGTCGCGGCCTTCGAGAACCAGCGTGACGCGACCGCTTTCACCCAGGCCGCTCTGGCCGACATCTTCGACGCCATCGCCAAGGAGGCGGCCGAGCGGCTCGAAGCGCCCGCGCCCCCGCCCGCGCCGCGCACCCGGGCAGACGTGGCCGAGACGGCTCTGGCCCGGCTGGACGGCACGCCCTTCGATGTACCCAGCCGCCACGCCTCCGACCTGGCCCGGCGACTGGACCAGTGGGCCCGCCCGGTGACGGAGCCCTATGACCCCCGGCTCCGGCTCATCGTGCAGCTCGACCCGCCCGACGACATCGGCGCCTGGCACCTGTCGGTCCTGTCGGAGGCGAGTTCGGGAGAGCTCCAGCCGGTCGAGCGGGCTCTGGTGATCGCGTCACGGACCCGGCGCCAGGCGGTGAAGCACCAGATGACCCGCCTGGAGCGGCTCTTCCCGGAACTGGTGCGGCTCGGCGGCCGCCGCCGGGGCGAGGTGATTCTCGACGCCGACGAGGCGTGGCAGCTGATGACCGAGACCGGCCACATCCTCCAGGCCGTCGGCTACGAGATACGGGTTCCGGCACTCTCGCGCCGGCGTCCGTCGCCGACCCTGCGGCTCACGTCGGTTGAGGCCCAGGAGACCGTCGTGGGGGCCCGCCAGCTGGCCGACGTGCGCTGGTCGGTCGCCTTCGACGATGTGGAGCTGACCGCGACCGAGATCCGTGACCTGGCCACCCAGGCCCGGCCGCTGGTCAAGAGCCGGGGCCGGTGGGTGGAACTGGACCGCGCCGACCTGAACGAGGCCGCGGCCGCGCTCGCCGAGCGGTCCGAAGTGACCCGCATGACCGGCGCCGACATGCTGCGCCACGCCCTCGGCCTGGAGGGGTCGCCGCTGGCCGGGGGGACGACGGTCTCGGGCGAGGGGTGGGCCGCCGAGTTGATCCGCAGCGCCCGCAACATCGGTGCCGAGCTCCCCACCAACCCCGACGGCTTCAAGGGGACGCTGCGGACCTACCAGGCCGACGCGCTGTTGTGGCTGGGCTTCCTGGAGCAGGCCGGTCTGGGCGGCTGCCTCGCTCTGGACATGGGACTGGGCAAGACCCCCACGATGCTGGCCCACATCTACCTCACCCGCGGCAAGGGCCCGTCGCTGGTGGCCGCGCCGCCTGCGGTTGTTGGCAACTGGGCCAGCGAGGCCCGCCGGTTCGTTCCCGGTCTCCGGGTCGTGGTCCACCATGGACCTGACCGCACGCCCGCCAGCCAGGTGCCGGCCATGGTCAAGCGGGCCGACCTTGTGGTCTCCACCTACGGCACCACCATGCGCGATCTGGACGTTCTCGAGAAGGTCGAGTGGTCGACGGTGGTGCTCGACGAGGCCCAGGCCATCAAGAACCCGGCGAGCGAGACCGCCCAGCAGCTGCGCCGGCTCGACGCCCAATGCCGGGTCACGCTGACGGGAACCCCGATCGAGAACGGCCTGGGCGACCTGTGGGCCATCATGGACTTCTGCAACCCGGGTCTGCTCGGAGCCCGCAACCGGTTCATCGCCGAGATGTCGAAGACCTCCAAGCAGCCCGGACCGGATGCCGGCGGCACCGCGGGATCCAACGGTTCCGAATCGTCCAACGGGTCGCAGCCGGCCGCGTCCGGCAAGGCTGCCGCGGCCGGTGAGGGAGCGCTGGCCGCCCTCAACGGCCTTCTCGTGTTCCGCCGCACCAAGACCGAGCCCGCCATCGCCGCGGAACTGCCCGACCGCATCGACGAGCTCGACAACTGCACGATGACGGCTGAGCAGATCGGGCTGTACCAGGCAGTCCTCGACGAGTTGGTGGCCCGCACCGAGACGACGGCCGAGGGCGGCCCCGAGCGCAAGGGGGCGGTGCTGGCCGCCATCACCGCCCTCAAGCAGATCTGCAACCATCCCGTCAACTACGAGGACGACGGCGGTCCCCTCGACGGACGCTCGGGGAAGCTGGTCCGGCTGGAGCAGATCATGGGCCAGGTGTTTGCCGCCTCCGAGCGGATGCTCATCTTCACCCACTTCGCCACCTGGGGCGAGCGCCTGGCCGCCCACCTGAGCGAGCAGACCGGCCTGCCCATCAACTGCTACCACGGCGGCTTGGCCCGCGGCGCCCGCGACCGGATGGTCCAGACGTTCCAGAAGGGCAGGGGAGCCGGTGCCCTGGTGCTGTCGCTGAAGGCGGGCGGCACCGGCCTGAACCTGACCGCGGCCAACCACGTCGTGCTGTACGACCGATGGTGGAACCCGGCGGTGGAGGACCAGGCCCGCGACCGGGCCTGGCGTATCGGGCAGCGCAACACGGTGGTCTGCCACCGGCTGGTGTGCCCCGGCACCGTCGACGAGCGGGTCGAGGAAGTGGTGGCCGGCAAGCGCCGCATCGCTGACATGGTGCTGCCCAAGTCGTCGTCGGTTGGCGACCTGGACAGCGATCAGCTGCGGGCCGCACTGGGAATCGACCCCGACCAGCTGCTCATCGACGAGAACGGCGACAACGGCAACAGCGGCAACGGCGGCAACGGCGGATCCCACGGACCGGGGAGCGGGTCGTGAGCCCGGCCAACGCGGCCAACGGGGCCGACGCGGCCCGCAAGCGCTCCCGGCGGGGGAGGGGCAAGGGACCCGCGCCGGGCACCGCCAAGACCTCCGGGGACTTCTGGGGCTCCGCCGACAAGCTGCCCCCGGTGCACGAGGTGACCGTCTCCACCGATCCCTCGGCGGTGGTGAGGTCGCTCGGACGGCCCCCGTTCTCGGGCCACGAGGCGGTCAGTGAGTACTACCTGCGAGCCGTCTACGACAACACCGTCAAGCTCGCCGAGGTGCTGGCCACCGCCGGCGATCTGCTGGAGGGGTCCGCCGACGCCGGTTGAGCGCCAGCAACCGCGAAATATAAGAAATATCTATAACGAGACCCGTGCGATTGACACCGGGCCGGAGCGCGTCAAACATAGGCGGATGCCCGTTGGTCCCCGTGCGAGGTCGCGCCGCGCCACGCTAGGCCGACTCGGCGGCATCGTCGTCGGCGGCTCGGCCGTTCTTCTAGCGCTGTTGATCGGCGCGGCCATGATCATCGGACTGGGCGCCAACCCGCTGGAGGGCTACAAGGAACTGCTCGTAGGAGCGTTCGGCGGCACTGAGGAACTCGCCGAGTCGGCTGCGAAGGCCATGCCCCTGCTGCTCGTGGGAACCGGCATCTGCGTCGCCTTCCGGGCGAAGGTGATCAACATCGGCGGGGAGGGCCAGATAATCGCCGGCGGGCTGCTGTCCACCATCACCGCGCTGGCGGTCCCCGGTCTGCCGTCGATAGTGCTGATCCCGCTGGTGCTGTCGATGGGCCTGGTCGGCGGGGCCATCTGGGGCGGCATCCCCGGTGCCCTGAAGGCCTACCTGGGCGTGAACGAGATCCTCTCCACCATCATGCTCAACCTCGTGGCCGTTCAGCTCTTCAACTACCTGCTGCGGGCCCCGCTCATGGATCCCAAGCAAATCGAGCTGGGCACCCGCATACCCCAGACCAGGCGCCTGTCGGAGAACGCCGACCTGCCCGTCCTGATCTCCGGTACCCGCCTCCATCTGGGTGTCGTCGTAGCCCTGCTGGCAGCCGCAGTCGCCTGGTTCTTCCTGTGGCGCACCACCACCGGCTACCGGGTTCGGGCCGTGGGCGCCAGCGCGCCGGCAGCCCGCTACGCGGGGATGCCGGTGAAGCGCATGACGATGCTGGCCCTGACGATCAGCGGCGCGCTGTGCGGCCTGGCCGGCGCGGCTCTGGTGTTCGGCAGCGAGACCCACCGGCTGCAGACCGAGGGCTTTGCCACGGGCTTCACCGGCTCGGCCGGTTTCAACGGCATCGTCGCCGCCCTGTTCGGCGGTCTGCACCCCCTCTTCACCATCCCGTCGTCGTTCCTGTTCGGCGGTCTGCTGGTCGGGGCCAACGCGATGCAGCGGGCCATCCAGATTCCGGTGGCTCTCGTGATCGGACTCAACGGCCTGATCGTGGTGTTCGTAGTGAGCAGCAACTCGATGCGCGAGCGGTTCTCGCGCACCATGTCGATAGCCGGAGAGGCGGCCGAGCACGAAGTGGCCACGGCCGATGCGGTTGTGCCGCCCGTGCCAAGCCCATCCGGCGCCTTGACCGGCGGGGACGATTCCCCGTCCCGAGCCGACCCGGAGAGCGAGCCGTGACCGACTTCATCGCCGTCACTTTCACGGTCGCCACCTTCGCCTCAGGGGTGAGGCTGGCCACGCCGTACCTCCTGGCCGCGCTGGGCGAGACCCTCGGCCAGCGCAGCGGCGTGCTGAACCTTGGCGTGGACGGCGTGATGCTGCTGGGCGCGTTCTTCTCCTACTGGGCCGTGCTCAAGACCGACAGCATCACCGTCGGGCTGCTGGTCGGCATCGGCGTCGGGCTGCTGCTCGGCGTCGTCTACGCGGTCGTCACCGTCGGGTTCCGGGCCGAGCAGGGCATCAGCGGCATCGGCATATTCCTGTTCGGACTCGGTATGAGCGAACTGCTGTTTCTCGAGTGGGTGGGCACACCGCTGCCCATCTCGAGCTTCGACAGGCTGGCCATCCCGCTGCTGTCGGACATTCCCAAGATCGGCGACATGTTCTTCAACCACAATCTGCTGGTCTACGTGTCGATGCTGCTGGTCCCGGGATTGACCCTGCTGGTCAACCGCACAACCTTCGGGCTGAACATCCGAGCGGTGGGCGAGACGCCGGAGGCGGCTGACAGCCTCGGGGTCTCGGTGGCTCGGACCCGCACCATCACGATCCTCGCCGGCAACGCTCTGGCCGGGCTGGCTGGTGCTGCTCTGGCCATCGAGATCGGGATCTTCCAGCACAACCTCACCAACCAGATCGGCTTCATCGCCATCGCGCTGGTGTACTTCGGAGCCTGGCGCCCCAGTGGCGTGCTGGCGGGTTCGCTGCTGTACGGCCTGGTGACCGCAACCGTCAACCAGTGGAAGACCGCCGGGCTGGTGACCGGTGCGGCGTCCAGCTTCACGACGATGGCTCCCGCCGCCCTCACCATCGTCGCCCTGGTGGTGATCGCTCGCCGCACCGCCGACCAGCCGGCCGCGCTCACGCTGCCGTTCGCACGAGGGCACTGACGGCAGCCCCGGCACACCTGAGTACCAGATCCTATAGTCACGCAATGAAAGGGGCCCGATTACTTCGGGACCACACCTAGGAGGGAGAAAGACATGACGAAGAGATTGCGGTGGACGCTTGTCGTGTTCGCAGTATTCGGGTTGATCGCAGCCTCATGCGGCGACGATGAGGGCGAGACCGCCGTCCCTGACACCTCGGCTGCCCAGGCCGCGGCCGAGGCCGAAGCGGCTGCCGCTCAAGCCGAAGCCGACGCTGCAGCCGCCAGGGCCGATGATGCCGCGGCTGCCGCGGCCGAGGCAGAGGCCGCGCTCGCGTCCGCCCTGGCGGAGGCCGAGGGGGCCGCGGATCCAGAGGTCGTCGCGGAGCTAGAGGCGCAGTTGGCCGCGGCCCAAGCCGAGGCAGAGGCCGCTCAGGCCGAGGCCGCTGAGGCTGCCGCCGCGGCTGAGGAGGCGGCTGCCGCCGCAGCTGCCGCCGCGGCTGAGGAGGCGGCTGCCGCCGCAGCTGCCGCCGCCACGGAGGAGGCCGTCGAGGCCGATGACACCGAGATGATGGACGCGGAGCCGCTGCGGGCTGCGGTGGTAACACCCAGCGCGGAGAACGACCTGGCCTTCAGCCAGTCGATCGTCGACGCCCTGCACCGCATGGAGTC
>LXNI01000281.1_pt1 | contig 64933 bp, 53 predicted proteins | sample 809091 | NCBI WGS metagenome assembly LXNI01 (sample SAMN04870527, study PRJNA318959) | sponge metagenome | biome: 01000161; feature: marine sponge reef; material: water | host: Sarcotragus foetidus | place: Greece: Milos, Mediterranean Sea | collected 2013-05-29 | depth 5-7 m
CGCTGCGCGCCTTGAACGGCGCTACGCTTGAAACCGCGAAAAAACGGTCCGGTTTTTCCGGACCGTTTCCTCTCTCATCGAAAATAATATTTCATGACTATGCTCATCCCCGCCGTGTATATCGTTCCAGTAGACAGAGTCCCTTCTACCGGTTCGCTGCCGTCGCGTCGCAAATAAGGCGCATGGCTACGCAACGGATCCCAGTGAATACCGCCGGAGAACGAGCTGTAAAGCACGGTGCGGGCCTTGAAGCCCAATGTGACTTTCTCGCTAACGGCATAGTCCACGCCCGCCACGATCTGATAAGACAAATGGGTGTCTTTGAATGTGGCTTCTCCCACGGATACGGTGCCGGCCAGTGTCTGCGCAATCTGCTCCGCGTTAGGTAGATCACGCCCCGTTTCAATAGCCGCAGGATCCAGGTTGCGCGCCCACACGCTGCTATATACGGCTTTCGTGAAGGCAAGCCCTATCCCCCCTCCTATGTAGGGACGGTATCTGTCATTGCCGGCCGGTATGCTGATATAGGCATTGGCCAAGGCGTGATTTGCGGTGACAATCCCCAGCCGCCCTGCGGCAAATGCCAGTTCGTCACCCAGTTTGGCTACATTTATCGCCGCAGAACTTTGTATGGGAGATTGCTGTGAATAATTGGAGCTGCGAAACAGATACTCGGCTTCGAGGCGCACCAGGGGATGTACTGCATACCCCACAGCAACGCTTGTCAATATGCCCCGTGCGCCATCAAACGCCACTTGCCAAGTGTCATCCACTCCGCGGGGACCAGTGCAGCCCGGTACGGAGGCATACATTGGATTAATAAATTCGTCGCACACGCTGGGCCGGTCATTGGCCTCCCCGCTCATATCCCATCCTGACGCGAAATTCCCTCCCAATTCCATAGATACGTAAGCGCGCGAGGCAGGCTGGGCAAAGCCTGACGGCGCAAGTAGAGTAAAACACACAAGGCTGCACCCGAAAACAAGCATGCGCCTCATGCTCGGGTTACTTCTCCCAGGAAGCGAGAAAGAAAAAAATCTCCTTTGCATAATCTTACTCATAATGGTTTAAGAAGCCGGTCTTGATTCACGGCACGACCAGACGCAAGGCGTCCCCTCACGGCGCCGGGCTTTCGCGCAAACGCATCTTCGGGATGTGCCAGTACGTCAAGGCGCGCCAGGCCCATTCCAGCGGGCCGTACGCGAAGTAGCGCAGCCAGACGGGCGACAGCCACAACTGAATAAGCCATACGGCAAGTACGACAAAGAGTTGCTGATAGCGCTCGACGCTCCCGAACAGCCCGAACCCGTGCCCATAGAAAAGCAGCGTGCACAAAACGGTTTGCAGGATGTAATTCGTGAACGCCAGCCGGCCCACGGCGGCAAGACGGCGTTGCAGGTTCGGAAAGACGCCTTTCTGCACCGCCAGCATGATCAGGCCCAGATAGCCCAGCGCGACGCCCATGCTGCCCCAGTAGTTGAACTGCACCCCCGTGAAGAAAGAGCTCTGCCAGGTCCAGCCGCCGGAGAAATTCCACCACACGCCTGCGACGATCGCCGGCAGGCCCACCGTCATGCCGATGACAATCATACGCCGGTAGAACCGGCCGCTCCGCGCTGCGCTCAATACGCCCCACTTATAGAGCGCCATGCCCAGCAGCATGGCCCCGCCGCACGGCCATAACATGAACATCGGCATGACGAAGGTGTGCATTTCGAGCGCCGCGCGCACGCGATATGCCTGCTGAGCCATCCAGCCCCCCTGGTACGCAGCCAGTTCGGCCTCGATCGCGACAGCATCCGGCGCCCAGAAAGACGCCACGTTGGCGACGGCTTCCTGAGACGCGTAATTCATTAATCCCCAGGCGGAAAAGAAATCCACAAATGTACCCACCGAGAAAACGCAGACGCCCAGCACCAGGAGACGCCGGGGCGAGCGGTTGCGAAACAGGTATATCCCGCAGCCGCATAGGGCGTACGGCACAAGGATGTCCCCCGTCCAGAGGAAATAGACATGAGCCAGCCCGAAAACCAGCAGCCAGAACATCCTCCGGTAGTGCACGGCGACGGATCGTCCGCTGCGCGCCTCCGCCCGCTCCGCAAACAGGCACACGCCCGCCCCGAACAGAATCGAGAACAGCGTCATGAATTTCTGGTCGGCCAGTATATGGCTGACCAGCCAGGTCATCAGGTTGACGCCGGTCAGATCGCCCCACGCCGTCGGATTCACGTAGGCGGCAGTCGGCATGGAGAACGACTGCACGTTCATGACGAGAATGCCAAGCAAGGCAAAGCCCCGGAGCACATCGAGACTCTGGATGCGCTCGCCGGCAGCGACGGGGGTATAGGTGGACATGGCGAAGGGTATATTTATGGCTATGCCTTATTGCGCTCATGGTGGGGTACGACTTCTCCCAGCTCTATGTATCTGCGAAGCAACCGGAGGTACATGCACCACCAGAATGAGCACACCCGGTAGTGGTCGGTTACTTCGCGCCATCCCGTATGATAGAAATCGACCTGCGTAGCCTCGCCGACGGTCTTGAGTCGAAACCCGACATGCGTTCCCATCCAGTCGGGAGCGGCTTTGGTCATTTTCCATTCCAGCGCGGCCCCGGGTTCGCAGCGCACAACCTCGGCCTGCCATTGATAATCCGGACCGAACCCGAAGTCGTAGACTGCGCCGGATCGGGGAACGCCGCCGGCGGTCAGGGTCCACCAGGAATTAAGGCCTTCGGCCGTGCTGACGGCTTCAAAGATGCGTTCTTTGGAGCCGGCGATCGACAGGGTGTGATAGATATCCGGCATTTTTTACGAGAACGTGTTTCTGACGCGCATCGAGTTCTTGAAGTATTTCGTCCAGACGATCGCCCATCCCAGCGAGAAAATAACGATTCCCAAAAGAATCGGCAGGGCGGCGAGCAGTTCCTCGCTACTCGCTCGCGGTCGGCCCTCAAGGATACTCGAAAACAACACCCCATATACGATACGCAGGGTAATCAGGATGGATGCAGTCCACAATGCAGCGATATTCCACTTCGGCGCCCTCGGAGACTTCCGTGGAATGAGCAACAGCGGACTTGCAAGCGCCAGGAAGATCACGGCCATAAGCAGGACGGGATAGTCGAAGAACCACCCTGCCAGACCCGCCGAATAGAACAGCATGACCGGAATCGAGCCGATGACGTAGACCAGCAGCCAACCCCCTATGCCTTTCGCGCGGTCTCTTTCCATCATGACCCGTCCCACGGCCTGCGGCGGGGTATCCAGCGCGGCACATTCGCTTTGTAGCGCCGATAGTCTTCCCCGAAGCGCCGTTCGAGGCCCGGCTCTTCAAAAAACACGAAAAAGATCGTGTTGAGGAGGAAAAAGAAAAGCAGCCAACCGGCCAGATACCACGAGCCGAACAGCAACGACTCGGCCCCGAGCATGACATTTACGCTCGTGAGCATGGGATTTCGGGCATGGCGGTAGGGGCCGCGAACCACCAGCTTCTTCGGCGGCGCCCACGGCGCGGGCGTACCCTTGCCCACCTTCACAAACAACCTGACCGTCCAGGCGGCGAAAAAGAGGCCCGTCACGGCCAGTAGGACGCCGATCCAGAACCTGGGCTGTGCAGGCTCCGCCAGCTCCATAGCCCCCGGCGAGCCCGCCGAAAGCCATAGTATGGCCCCCGGAACGAAGACAAGGGCCGTCCCGGGCAGGATGATAATGGCCTTGACGAGTTGCAGATTCATGCAGGTTGCCTTATCCCGCATGCCTGCGGAAAACAGAACCTAATAGAACAAGGCGCTACGCCTTGCCACAGCAGCAGCAGCAAGAGCAGCACTTCTCGCAGGGGCAGCACGTGCAGCTTTGGCCTTCCGGAGTATTCATGGTAACCTCCAATGGTTTATACTCTTGGGGATTACTTCCTGAATTTTCACAAGACGATAATCCGCATTGTTCCCCTGGCGCCGGTCTCGCCCCGACCGAGCACCCCGTCCGGGAAACCATCGCCTCGCCTTATGCCCGATCTTAATTTCATACCCCATCCATTGACCGGAACGCCCTACGGTGCGGCGCTGGACCTGTGCATTGTCCTTGCGATCGCCGCCTACCTGTTGTCGGTGATCACGCGCGAATATTCCTGGGTTGACCGCCTCTGGACGACTTGTCCCCCGATCTACTGTCTGATCGTCGCCGCATCCCTGGATTTTGAATCCGCCCGGGTGAATCTGATGACGTTGCTCGTTTGCCTGTGGGGCGTGCGACTCACCTTCAACTACGCCCGCAAGGGAGGATTCGCCAAAAGCGGGGAAGATTACCGGTGGCTGGAAATCCGAAAGCGCATAGGCCCCGCCCGGTTTCAGTTGCTGAACCTGACGTTCATCGCTCCCGGGCAGATGTTCATCGTCTGGCTGTTCACGGCGCCCATACATATTGCCTGGATGCATCCGGATATCCCGCTGAACTGGATCGATATCGTGACGGCGCTGGTGTTTTTCACGCTCTGGATCGGAGAAATCGCGGGCGACGAACAGATGTGGCGCTTTCAGCAGGAAAAGAAGCGCAGGATTGCGGCCGGCGAACCAGTCGGTCAGGGCTTTATCACCTCGGGCCTGTTCGCCTGGTCCCGTCATCCGAGCTATTTCTGCGAGCTCGGCATGTGGTGGAGTTTCTACTGGTTCGCGATTGCGGCCTCGGGGCAACTCGTTACCTGGACCATGCCGGGGTTCATTGCGCTGACCATGGTTTTCTTCGGCTCCTCACGGCTTGCCGAGTCCATCTCGCTTTCCAAATACCCGTCCTACGCGGACTATCAGGCGAGCACTCCGCGCATCGTCCCGTTCACCGGAATCGGGAAGATCAGGAAGTCGGGGTGAAGGCCGGGCTTGACATCATGTCAGTTTCTTCGTAAATGTTATCGATAACATCCTCCTTTGCGAATCGCCACGATGGAGCGGAGAACGTTCTTACAGCTAAGCGGCCTATCCGGACATCGTCCGGAGATTCGAGGCGCTGGTGGAGTCCGGCCGCCGGGACCTGGGCGATGTCGTCGCCGGTATCCAGGGCGAGAACATCCGTCCCCTCGGGCGAGTGGAGCATCCCGATCCTCTTATCCCTCGTCCCGGGAATCCTTCTAAACAGGAGGAGCACGTTGATCGAATATTCGAGTAACCTATGAAAAAGATGCACAGGATCAGGGAAGTACGATTCGTCGCCGCGATGCTGGTAACCTGCATGCTTTTGGCGGCCCTAACTATCCAGGATCGCCCTGACGAACCGCTGCATCGCGCCGTGGAGGCGGGAGACCTCGAGACGGTCTCCACGCTTATCGAACAGGGCGCCGATGTGAATGCTCGTATGGGCGATTGGACCCCCTTGCATCGCGCGGCGGTGGCGGGACACGTAGCGATCGCCCGGCGGCTCCTTGCGGCAGGCGCCGAAGTAGATGCCCATGGCGCGGCCGGGTGGACGCCGCTGCACCGGGCAGTGAAGATGGGACAGGTGGAGATGGCAAGGCTGCTCCTGGCAAGCGGAGCGGATGCGCACGCGAAGGGCATCGACGGTTGGACGCCACTGCTTCGCGCTGCAATGGCCGGACAGGCCGAGACGGCTCATCTCCTGATCGAAGCCGGAGCGGAGGTCAACCAGAAAAGCACCAACAACGGCTGGACCGTGCTACACTGGACGGCCTATAGCGGTAGCCAGGAACTGGTCCGATACCTGCTCGATTCCGGGGCAGAGGTTCATGGCAGGGCCGGGACAGGGCCCACGCCGCAGGGGAATACACCCGCAGAGTTGGCGGCGCACTACGGCCACGATGAGATCAGAGCGCTGATTCTTGAACATGCAGGACCGTAAAACGAGAGGGTATCGATGAGTGAATCACGTGATATATCGGAAGGCGTCCTGTGGAAGAACAAACCGGAGGAGCAAAGCCGGCGGGAATTCCTGAAACTGGCCGCAACCGCCGGTGTGGCCGCTGCCGTGCCGGGTCTTTCTGCCTGCCTGGACGATGCGCCGGACGGACGACCACCCAACGTCATTGTTATCTTCGCCGACGACCTCGGCTATGGCGACCTGGCCTGTTACGGCTCGGAAACCATCCGCACGCCCAATCTGGACGGCCTTGCTGCTGAGGGCATGCGCTTCACAGATTTTCACGTGACGTGCTCCGTGTGCAGCCCCTCCAGAGCTTCCCTGTTGACCGGGCGTTATCCGTCTCGCTGCGGAATGCCTTATGCTGTGGGCGGGGTATATTCGGACCTGGGCCTGCAAGAAAGCGAAATCACGGTAGCCGGGTTACTTAAGGACGAAGGGTATGCGACGGCCTGTATCGGCAAATGGCACCTCGGCGTACCCCAGGGTTTCAATTACCAGACCCACGAGGGCTTCACGTCTTCTTCGGAGTTTCACCCGAACCGGCACGGCTTCGACCTCTTCTACGGCATGGTGGGCAACACGAACCCGGATGGATCCACCCCGCTGCTTGAGAACAATGAAATCGTGGATCCGGATGCTCATGTCACGACAATCACGGAGCATTTCACCCGACGCGCGACCGACTTCATCCGTGCGCACCGGGATCGGCCGTTCTTCATCTATCTTCCCCACACTCGGTCGCACGCCCCGTGGATGGCGAATCCGAGGTTTGCGGGACAATCCCCGGACGGTGTCTACGGAGACATGGTGGAGGAAATCGACTGGAGTACGGGCGAGGTGCTGAAAACACTGGACGAGCTCGGCCTGACGGAAAATACTCTTGTGATCTTTGCCTCGGATAATGGGGCCAGTCCGTCGCCTACGCATGGATCGAACGCACCGCTGCGCGGCGGAAAAGGCTCTACGTTCGAGGGGGGCATGCGTGTACCCTGCATCATGCGCTGGCCCGGTGGGGTCCTTGCCGGACAGACGAACGATGCAATGATCAACCTGATGGACCTTTTACCGACGATAGCCGGCCTGGCAGGGGCTCCCCTGCCGGAGGACCGGGTAATCGACGGGATGGATCTCCGGCCGGTGCTTTCCGGCGCCGAAGAGACCATAGCCCCTGACCGGATGTTCTATTACTACAATGGGCTGAACCTCCAGGCCGTGCGTGAGGGGCAATGGAAGGTGCATCTGCCGCGTCGGTCCGAGATGCTTGTGTGGTGGGAGTCAGGATTGCGCGAGCTCGAAGCGCCCATGCTATTTGATCTGGAAACGGACCCCGGCGAAACGAACGACCTGGCTGCGCAACACCCGGAGGCTGTTGAACGGCTGCTGGCGAAGGCTGAACAAATTCGTGCCGAACTGGGATCGTGGGAGCAAGGGGGCAGGGATCAGAAACCCATTGAGCACTTGATGGACGACCGCCGCCGTCTGCGTCACCTGCGAACGCAACAGGGACATCAACATCTGGGAAGGGATATACCGTCTACCTGATATTGCTAACCCGCATTTTGCCCGGAAGGACCTCGAATGCAGGGATAATGGCTGGAAAAGACATCCTCATGAAAAAGGAACATGATCTAAACCCCGTTATGGAGCCTGTAGCGAACGATTTGAAGACGGTCTTCCATGTGATGACGAAACCCATCGGGCCACTTTGCAATCTGGATTGTACATATTGCTTCTATTTGGAGAAGGAAAACCTCTATCCTCAAGCACAGAAAAGAGCGGCCTGGTCGATGCAGGACGATGTCCTGGAGACCTATATTCGGCAATACATTGAATCACAGGACACGCCTGTCATCAGCTTTGCCTGGCAGGGGGGTGAGCCAACCCTGCTGGGGATGGAATACTTCCAAAGGGTCGTAGCACTCCAGAAAAAATACGCAGACGGCAGGAAAGTCGAGAATGCTTTCCAGACCAACGGGGTAATCCTTGATGATACGTGGTGTGCCTTCTTTGCGGAGCACAACTTTCTGATCGGGCTTTCCATCGACGGCCCGCGCACGCTACACGACAGATACCGGGTGGACAAGGGTGGTCAGCCTACCTTCGATCGGGTGATACAGGGCCTTTCCTGTCTGAAAAAACACGACGTGGCCTTTAACACGCTGACGGTCGTCCAGCGCCATAACGGAGACTATGCACTTGAGGTCTACCGGTTTTTGAAGGAGATCGGTAGCGGGTTTATGCAGTTCATCCCGATTGTAGAGCGTGTGGCAACCGAGCCGGGGTTGGATCACTTGTCGCTTGTTTCTCCTGATTTTGCAGATGAGGCCGTTGTTTCCGAGTGGTCGGTCGAGCCGGAGCAGTATGGCCGATTCCTGTGCACCATTTTCGATGAATGGGTGCGCAATGATGTTGGTCAATACTTCGTTCAACTCTTTGATGTAGCACTGGAGTCCTGGACCGGGAGGCAGCCAGGCCTTTGTGTGTTTCGCGAAACGTGTGGCGATGCGCTCGCACTTGAGCACAATGGGGATCTCTATTCCTGCGATCACTTCGTCTATCCTGCCAACAAACTGGGCAACATCATGGATAAGCCGCTGCTATCCATGACGCATTCTTTCCAGCAGCAGTCATTCGGGGCCGCCAAACAAGATACGCTGCCGGATTACTGCCGCCGGTGTGACGTGCGTTTCGCCTGCAACGGTGAATGTCCCAAAAAGCGTTTTATGAAGACGCCCGACGGCGAAGCAGGATTAAACTACTTGTGTGCCGGTTACAAGATGTTCTTCAAGCACATCGACCCCTACATGAGATTCATGGCCGATCAGCTTTACCGGAGAAGAGCGCCTGCTGACGTCATGGCGTGGTCGCGCTGGCAGGATTTCCACGCCAGTGGCGGGCGCATAGGCCGGAATAAGCCCTGTCCCTGCGGCAGCGGCAGGAAATACAAGGCGTGTTGTGGCATTTTCAGGAATGGCGGGGATCAGTCTGCCGGATCTGCATGATCTGATCGGGGCAGATGACGCTCAAGCATGCGCTGCCGATAGTGTTCGTCGGTGCGTCCGGCAATGCGATAAACCTCGAATTCATCCATAAAAACCGGGCCCCCGAGAGTCGCGGCGCCGACGAATATGCGGGCTGCCTTCTCTGCCATAGCCAGCGCTGCGATGACCTCTGTGTGCTGCGCTCCCAAGGCAATGACGCCATGGTTCTCAAGCAAAATGGTCTTGGGCAGTACCCCCGTTCTTTTCCGAAACGTTTCCACTTCCCTGGCCATGTGCCGAGCCAGCGTAAAGCCAGGATCCACGTAGGGTATCAGAACCGATTCCACGCCACAGTAGACAACCTGGTCGGGAATCACGCGCCGGACGGCAAAATCCCGCTTTCGCGGTGAGCAGAGCACCTGGTTGACGGCGATGGCGTGGACGTGTCCGATTATCCGGATTCCCGGCAGAGTCAGCAACCAGGCGTGAAACAGGCTCTCGACCGAGGGCTTGAGTGCGTCCGGATCCGTGCGCACTTCCAATAGCAACCTCTCTATTTCCTCATCGGCAAGGTCTTTCCCTCCTTCCAGGGCCGCCAGCAATGGTCGGGCATCAACCCCTACCAGTTCTTCGGGTTTCAGCGTTGACATCCGGGTACCACTGGCTTTAATAAGGAAGTGGTGGTCATCCAGCTTGCCCGAGACATTCCCCTCCCCGGCGATAGCCATATGCCGCCCGTCCCCGAGATCGTGCGCGAGGTCAAGTAACAGGCGACGGATATCTTCCGTGGAGGTCATAGGCTGGATGTTTCTTTTTCCCGAAGGGCCCGCAAGCATTCCCTCAAGAAGCGATCCTTTCATGCGAGCCACATACGAAGGTTTCGATGCCCATGTTCTGGAACGCCGCTACTTTCGAGATCAGCGCCTTCCGCGCCGCGTCGTCATCGGGCGCATAGGCTACCTGGATGTGATTCGACTTGTGGCGGGCCATCATCTGGTCACGCGAAACACCATGCAGAACGGCGTGCATGATCGGCCACTGCGATGTGGTAAGCTGCCACCGGCGCTCCGTTTCTTCCCGGGGTAATTCCACGACCGTTCCCCGCCCCACGTCGGCCTTGAGACGACCGTCCTCGGCAAAAACACGGCTCCAGATTATCTCACCCGGCTTGCTGATTCCTTTCAGCGTTCCTCCGCCCAACCGGAAATACATGGATGGCTGGCGTTCGCTACTCGTCCCCGAATAGCCTCCTGTGAAATGTGCGGGCGGCGCAGCCCCGGAAATCTCGAAGACCCACACGAAATCTCCGTCATAGGACTCGCCCCAGCGAAGATCATGCAGAGTTGTCTCCGGTGGATACCCGAGTGCGCACCAGAGGCGATGGGTCACCAGGGCATCCAGCCCGGCACACTCATCGACCTCGTTGAAGTGTGGAAGCGCCGTTCCGGGATAGAGCTCGCGGGCGCCGTCGCGCGAATACACCGGCGGACGCTCCGTGTTGTTCAGAAGGCCTTCTGCCAGATCGGAGGCGGGCAGCAGATCTTTGAGCCCCTGCTGATATTGGATTCCGACGAGATCGCAACCGAAATCATCGGCGATGCGGAGTACGGCGATGTACATCTTGCACTGCTGTAAGACCTGTGCTTCCGTGAGATGTTCGTCTTCGTCCGGCCCCAACTGAAAACGCACGCCACGATCTTTGAGCCACTCGAAACAGGCCTGCGCCTCTTCCTCGGAAACCCGAGTGGTTTCGTAGTAGAGAGCGCTTTGGCTAAGGCGTTCTTTGAAAATTCCGACCGGGTGCAACAGTTCGTCGGGAATGATCGCATTATACATCCCCATGCATCCCTCGTCAAAAACCCCCATGATAGCCTTGTCCCGTCGAAGCTCTCCCGCCAGTCGTCGGCCAAGCTCCCACTCCGCATCCGGAAAATCCAGTTCAGACGCGGGAAGCACGTGGCTCAGATCGTGTTCTACGCTATCCGTTCCGAGCCAGGCGCAAAGCCCCTGTCTGAACTTCTCGTCCGTGAAATCGTCGCTCCAGAGTGTGCTGTAAGGTACGCCTGCCTTGGTCAGGCAACCGTTCATGTTAAGCATGCCGACGAGACCGGGCCAGGTTCCGCTCCAGTTGGCTACGGTCAGAATCGGCCCGCGATGGGTCGACAAACCAGGCAGGACGTGATGCGAGTACTGCCACGCCGCAAATGCAATCACCAGAGGCTTGTCAGGATCGATTTGCCGAAAGACTGCCCGGCCGTGCTTCTGACTGTCAATGAAGCCATGCTTCTTGTGGGGAAGTTCCTCGTGGGCGCGTACTACCTGATGCCCTTCCGCTTCGATGGCTCGCATGATTGCCTGTTCGACTTTCTGCTGCTCAGGCCAGCATCTCTGATTGGCTGCGAGGCGCAGATCCCCATTAGCAATAAGCGTAACGTCGTTCGTGGTCATAAGCTTCTTCTTTCTTTCCGCGGAGCGCGGGAAAATTCAATGAAAAATGTTAACCTTAACATCATTACTCCAGGAAAGGTAGCGATTCAGGCCCACCATGTCAAGTTAATCGATGATGGACAGCCTAATGCTCTGACGGCCACGCACAGAGCTTGCCGAAACTATTCCTCGCCGAGGAACCGGCGCCAAAAAACCGAAGAAATGCACGACGATTTGGCCGTCGTCAATAGATTGCGCATATTCAGTGCAAGGCAAGGTGCATCGAAACGGATGTCCCGGGAACCTGCACCATCAGGAAATCATGAAAAAGTGGTTTACCGGTGCGGGTTCCTGATCCGCGCCCCTTAATTCCTTTGATCGACCGCGAAGTTTGATGAACACAATTCTGGATGTCGCCAGCCAGGCGGGTGTCAGTGCGATGACCGTCTCACGCTACTTTAACCAACCCGACATGCTTGCGCCTGCCACGCACAAAAAAGTGCGTGCCGCTATCGAAGAGCTTAAGTATGTCCCCAATGCGGCAGCCCGCAGCCTTGTCAACGGCTGCACGAACGCCATTGCCCTGATTCTGTCCGACATTACCAACTCGTTTTACACCACGGTAGCCCGAGGAGTAGAAGACAGGGCGCAACAACACGGATACGCCCTCATTCTCGGCAACTCCGATGAATCGCTGGAGAAAGAACGCCGTTATCTGGACGTTCTCATCTCGCGCCGCGTGGATGGCGTGCTAATTTCTTCCGCCCCGGGAAACGACCACCACCTCGATATGCTTCACCACCACGGCATCCCGGTGGTGTTGATCGACCGCACCGTGGAGGAAATCGACACCGATGCGGTATGGGGCGATACATTCACCGGAGCCCTCCATCTGACCGGTCATCTCGTCGAGCAGGGGTTCCGGGACATTGTCCTCGTGGGTGGCTGGCCCGGGGTTTCTTCTCTGGAAGAACGCCAGGCCGGATACCTTCGCGCCATGAAGGAAGCCAGCCTCGTTCCTCACGTATATCCGGGACGTACGAGCCGCCAAAGCGGCGAGGAGATTACGGAACAACTGTTCGAGAAGAACTTGCTTCCTCAGGCCATTATCGCCGCAAACAACCACGTGGCGGTGGGAGTACTGGTGAGCCTGAGACGCCATGGGTTGCGTGTTCCGGAGGACATGGCAGTGGCCTGTTTCGACGATATCGAAATCGCTGCGCAAATCAATCCTTTTCTGACCGTCGTCGCGCAACCGGCTTACGAAATGGGGTCCCTTGCCATGGACCTGCTCCTCGAACGGATGCAGGGCTTCGACGGCCCCTCGCGCCATTGTGCGTTGCCTACGAAAATGATCGTACGGTGCTCGTCCCTTGCCCCTGGCGCATAACGAGAAGACGCAGATAGAACTCCGAGGAGTCTGCACTGCAAGAAAATCACGAAAGAACGTTTCTGCGGTACCGGCCCTACGGCGCAAACGCGCTGCGTATCTCGTTCAGTGTTTTTCCGAGGGTCTCCACAGCGATCCGATCGAGCGCTTCTTCGTTCCCTTGCAAATGGATCGTACGGTGCATGTGCGTCAGGGATTCCCCGGGCGCCAGCGCCACAGCCGGGGAAGAGCTTTCGAGTTCATAGAAGGGTCCGAGCGGTTCAGCGCCCGGCTCGGGCGGCCCATCGTTGTAACTGTTTATGATATCGCCTGCGTAGGGGTCCTCCTGGATTTCCCACATCGAGTTTACATAGTCCGTTGCCGTCTCCGACATCGTATATTGGACCAGCGTGAGTACGCGGTTGTCCGCATCGTAGCTCCCGAACACGGACTTGCTTCGCTTGCTGGTCAGGCCGATCTTGCTGCGATATTCGCCGTCGCCGCTGAAATAGATCACATCGTCTTCGATGATCAGCCGGTCCGGAGGCGGTTCGCCAAAATAGGCCGCGTTGACGATGGGGCCCAGCGCCTGCTCATCACCGGACTGATAAGGAATGACGACGGTTGTCGCCGGAGAAGGAGTGAACATGCCGAGAATCCAGATCGACAAGAGGCCCCCCTCTTTGGTCCAGGCCTCATCACCCGCGTTAGTGATGGTGTTGACGGATTCGAAGGTGATAACCTGGACGGCGGTATCCAGCGCCACACCTAACCCTTCTGCGACCTCAGCCCGACCTGACAGCCGAACCTCACGGTCCACCTCAAGATCGAACGTCGTGCCGGAATAGTTTGTCAGGCGCATTGCTTTCTCGAAAACAATCCGGTCACACTCCTGCGCCACCACGAGGAAGGGATCCCAGTCTATGGCGGGCGGCACGTACCAGTGTTCCATTTCGAACGGGACGCCTCCCTCGAAAAAGATGGAGAACTGTCCGCCTTCAGGCCCCAACCAGAAGCGATCTTCGCCACCAAACACATTGATGTGTTCCTGCCGCTCGCCCGAGGCAATAAGCTCCCGATTGATCCAGCCGTAGCTCATTCCATCGCTACCGGCAGCAGTACTCGTCAGGACACGTCCTTGCATGGCCGGGCTGACCACGACCTGAGCCTGCCCTGCTTCATCAGACAACACGACCACCTCGGTATGCTCGTTGAGAAAAGCAAGATCCTCCCCAAAGGTCACCATCTCCGTCACGGTGTTTGTCATCGTATCATCCGACTGGTTGCAGGATGTCAACAATACTGCAAATACTATGCTTTCCATGATGACCTTCTTCATAGGTAATCCTCTTTTTCGTCAAAGAAACCAGCATGTCTTCCACATTGACGCACAAAAGCCCCTGGGGTCAGCCGTCTTTTCACAATGCACTCCGCACGGCGCCATTAGGATGATACGATAAAAAACACCGAGCAGGTGATGCTCCCCCCCTCGCGCGCGACAGGGGGCGTATGCATCTGACCACCGCGCGTATCATGGACGAATTTTCAGCGGATAGCGGGCCAGTTCCGCCGCCGACCTTTCAAGGGGCGCTTCGTCGCCCACAACCAGCGTATAAGAGCCGTCATCCGGTAACCCTTCGACCTTCAGGAGCACCTCATACGGATCGTCGTAGGGTACCGGCAACGCGGTAAGCAACTTTTCGACATTCACCCGGAGCGTCCGTCCGTCAAGAGAATAACTTCGGGCAGCAATTCCATCAACCCCCACGGCCATATCCCGCTCCACGTTGACGTAGAGGCCGCCGAGTTGACGCAGTACGTCGGCGGCAGCGGCCAGTCCGCCTACCTCAGCCCAGCTCGGACCGGAGCGGAGTGGGGTCTGGGGAAACCCTTCATGATCGATGTTCTCCGGCCCCAGCCCCAGTGGAAACGTCGGAGCATTGTATATCCCGTTCTCGACATGCCGGGGAAAGGTAAGCAGCGCAAGCGAGGAACGGGCGGCTGCCACCCCTCGCTCGACCAGGTCCTGCCGCCCGGTAAGCAACCCGAGTCGGGCAAGTATTCCGGCGAAGCGGTGGTCACGCTGATCCAGCCATTCGGCATCGCCGATCTGTGAGGAGAAGCCCCCGAAGGGATACGCCGTAATGATATAGTGCGGCGCCCACACCGTTTGCAGAAAACTGGCATAGTCCGCAATGGCCTCGGCCGCTTCAAGGTAATGCGATTCCCCGGTTACTTCGTAGAGCGAAACAAAACCCTGCAAGGCCCACGACATCGACATGGCGTTGCGCGGCGGCTGGCCTGTCCGCGGATCGAAGAAGGTCTCGGCCTTGACGGCACAGGAGTAAAGCGCCTCAAAATCCACCCATTTTTGTTGAGGCATTACGTCATCTATCAGAAACTGTGCGGCACGTTTGGCTGCTTGCAGGAATTTCTCTTCACCGGTAGCACGATAAAGTTCGCTGAGTACCCACGCATGCGCTCCGCCATCGGCGTTCCAGCGCATGCTTGGACGAGGTTCGAGATGCTCGGTGAACCAGGCGGGCACGCTGCCTTCGGGCTGCATACGTGCTATGAGAAAGTCGCCATACCGCTGGACGTAATCCAGAATACGCGGGTCTTTCTGATAGAGACGATAGACCTCCATCAGATAGCCCGCAGTCACACTGGCCGATGCCGTCTGATAGTCCCCCTCTTCCCAGTTCCAGTAGGTCCGTGTTTCGTCCGGATCGTACCCCTCGGTCGGAAACCGCCAGAGGCTGCCTATCCAACGCTTCTCGTTCAGATCGTAGAGGGAGGGAAACAAACCCTCATGCTGCGGCGCCATGAGAGTCAGGTTGACCATGCGGCGGGCTTTGTCGATGAGTGAGGGGTCTCCAAGCCGCTCGCCCCAATAATAGAATCCGGTGGCATCCGCCACGTTATTCCACCAGGCTGTATTGTATGTCAGATGAAACCACTGCGGCGCCGTGAGCCGCAGCGCCCCGACCGGCTGACCCTCCATTTCCCACTGCTGCCAGGAATTCCAGGTATCCGGTCCTTCAGGGTCCCGGTGGACCATGACAGGTTTCCCGTCTTGCAACTCGACGGTAAAACCTTTATAGGCCAAAGATGCCGGATACGAAATCGAGGCATACTCGGCGAACGGCATCGCCTGGGGGCGTGGGCGCTGGAAGTAGTGCCTCCCGTAACGATCCCAGAGAAAAGTAGCCGCTCTTTGGTATCCCCGGTAAGGCGAGGCTTCGGCGTCCAGGATGAGATCCATCCCGTAACGCACCTCGTTGTCGGAAAGCGTACGAACGAGGGTTCCACCCGCGTTTTCATGACGCCAGTAGACATGCTGCTCCGTGATCGCGTCCATGACGCCATACGCCAGCAACGGGTGATTCGTCATCCCGGAGGCAAGTTCCAGATCCAACACGGCCGGCATGGATATCCTGGACGAATCGATAGGAACGCCGAAAATCCAGGGATGCTTTTGAGGTCGCGCGTCTTGTCCATATACAATGTGCTCGTTGATCTGGTCAAGATCGGGTATCAGGGCCGCAAACACGCTCCCGGTCTGCACGATGGCCGCGGGCGCAAAGAAGGCGCGATCGCCAATGACATCGCCGGGAGATCGCTTGTAGGCCGGCGCATGGCTGAAATCCGGGGATCCCGCCTCAGCGAAGGCAAATGGGGAAAACAGATATTCCAATTGCGGCGGATCGCCCCGGAGTACCCCCCGCACGTCGACGTGGATGATGTTTCTTCCCCGTTGCAGGCTCACGATCTGCTCGACGCGCACAATAGGGGTTTCCCCGGTAAGCACCACCCGTACTTCCTCGGGAGTTTCCTGGCTCACCTGCACCGTACGAAGTACTTCGGGGACGATCACGCGGTATTCCTCCGCAATACTCAGGGCCCGACCCTGTTCGTTGGAGCGATCCAGGTACAGTGCGGTGGTGGTGTGCGGGCGCGGGTTGGGAGGACGAAACGCCTCGGCCACAAGCACCCATTGCCCGGCCTGCGCGGCAAAAAAGGCCTGATCGACGCCTTCGGGTCCCGGCGTGAATCGGGCTTTGACGAGACCGTTGTCGATCTCGACGTAACCGTCGACCTCACGCACTGTGACCGGATCGGTCTGAGACGCCGCCCGTTGAGCAGATCCGCCAAATACCGTGGCGGCAAGAAGAAGGACGGCAGCGATACTTCGCCATCGAGGCTCCACTGTACGCCGACGCCCCGGTCGCGCGGCGGCGCAGGATGCGTTCGCCGGTGGGGTCGGTTCCATACGTGCTCGGAGTTGGTTGGCGGTATCTTGGGGACAGGAGCCCTACCGTCCGAAGGACAGCGAGAACATATGGGTGGATCCGAGAACGCCGAAGTCCCACCATGCATAGTTGACGGCGATGCCCCCGGCGCTGGTGGTAACTTTCAGGCCGCCCCCAAAGGTGAGGCCTTCCTCGTCGTAATTGAACCGGTATCCTGCCCGTAGCGCAAGCAGGTCCCGAAAGACATACTCCGTCCCTGTGTTCACCTTTTCAGGGCCGTCGTTCGGATGAACGAACTCGGCGGCGAAGGTCCAGGCATGCGGGCTGGCCTCCCCGGCCTCGATCACATCGTAGGCAAGGCCTAAACTGAAATTCACAGGCATCCGCACGTTGGCGGGTTCGTAGCCTATGCGGTCGTCGAACTCGGCGATTTGGGTGTCGGGACCGATATTTTTGCCAACCATGGTTACACGAAGACTGCGAAGGCCCGTGTAAAAGACCGTACCCACATCGACGGCCCAGGCGCCGACGTTAGCATCATCGAGCGTCTCGGAAATGTATTTGGCGTTGGCGCCAAAATAAAGGCGGTCCGTGATGCGGCGGGCGTAGCTGACCCCCGCCACCAGATTATGGGCGGAAACCGTGCCCAGGCCGGTGAGCACCTCCGATCGCCCGGTAGGCACCCCCTGGTCCAGAATGGGGCGGTTTTCGGTCCTCGGCATGTCTCCGTAATCGAGGTAGAAGACGTGAACGCCTACGGCGCCTATGCCCTCAAAGTGCTTGAGGGCGGCGGCGCTCTGATAAGAAATATCGGCGAACCATTGCACGTGAGAAATCGCCACATTGAAATTCTCAACGTTCACGGTCGAGGCTGGATTGGCGAATACCGTGGCGGCGTCCGCATAGCCTGCGGAAGACAGGATGCCGCCAATGCCCGCCTGGCGCGCACTTGTGGGCAGCTTCAAAAACTGAAAACCGGATTGCCCGACCCGCTGAAAAGCGGGCGATTCGACACCAATGCCCACGTCAGGCTCGAGTTGCCCATGGGCCGGATGCACCGCCAGAAACAGGATCGATGCACAGGCGAGTAAGGCATATTTTTTCATCTTGGCTACCCCCGGTAGAAATTCTCGGCGTTCGGAAGACGTTAAGATTTTACTCACTTGATGATGATGAACTTGCCCATGCGCGTCTCTCCTTCGTGGCCGGGCACATGCGACTCAATGTGGTAGATGTACACACCGGGCTGCACGTTTTGAAAGAAGCGGGTCAGCAGATAGTCGCCTTCGCGCGTGCTCCCCCAGGCTGCCTCCCCGAAACCGTCGTTGTGCTCAATAGTCCGAATCAGCTCTCCAGCGACGTTGAAAATGCGGATGGTGCACATCCCGGGAATGTTCAGAAAGCTGATTCTCTTTTCTTCGGAGGGATCGGAAAGACCACTGACCTGCCGGAAAGGATTAGGGATAACCAGTACCTCCGACAGGTCGTTGCTTGGCGCTGGCTTGGCGGCCAGCGCGTCATAGGTGTAGGCCGTAAACCCACTCTCCAGCCCATCTTCGTCATAGGAAGTGACCCAGTAGCGATACGGAATACCCGATTTCGTTGCAAGGCGGTAGGTGACCTTGTTGCCGGTCGTCAACCCGGCGGCCTGATCCCGGGAAATGTTTGCCACTTCCTCCCAAGGGCCTTCTATGCGCGACTCAGACTGGTATATTTTGTACCCGGCCCAATCGTTGCGTCCCTTAATCGGATCAACGTAGCCGTTCGGCACGGCCGTGAAGGTAATATCGAACCCCTGCGTGCCCGCCTCCGGATCGGCGAACAGCTCGACCTGGATCATGTCGTCGTTGCTGGCGAAAGGAGCGTCGCCGACGGTAGGCGGCGGATAGGCGGTGATGCCGGCGTTCCAGTCCCCGGTGCGTTGCCAGGCCTCTACGATCCCCAGAGCGGCTGCCCAGTTCTCCTTCAGATTGGCCATTCCCGCCTCAAGGTAGTTCTGCGTGGCCTCCAGGCCACCCCGCTCGGTAACGTTGCGGTCCATCTCCCCGAGCGCGATCACCCGGATCAGTTCGACGGAATCTCCGGGAGCAATGTCATAGGGGCCAATGCCCAGGTTGAAGGCGCCAAGGCGCTCATAGATATTGCCATCGACGGTGGACGCGTCAGCGTTCGCCTCGCGCCAGCTCATCCGCGGCTGCTCAGGGGTCATGCGCGTGAGAACATAGTCCGGGTCCCTGTTCGTGGGCTGCCAGAACTCTTCGTCGGGCGCGCCCGGGTTCTCATTCAGAATCCGGTGATAGATTCCTTGATAGACCGTCTTCTCACCGAGCTTGTTAGGCGTCACATCCACGATGTTGTCGGTGAATATCTGGGGCGAATAGAGCCTGCGATCAATCGAATTCTGGATGGTGATATTGCCCGGGTCCCCCCGATCGCCCGTGACGTCGCCGGGGGAAATGCTATAGGTCACGGGGCTCTGGTTCGGCGGCATGGCAGTGTCGTCGTAGAACACGAAGTTCCCCTGTTCTTCCCGAAAATTGCTGAAGGAGGCATCCCAGACGTATTCGTCATCGAACGGCGTCGCATACGGCACACCCGTAGCGATATTGATGCTGTAGGTAACGGCGTGATACCAGTCCTGGATGGTGGTGCTGCCCTCGTTCGTGTACACCTCGCGCTGTATGATGAAGTCGTCGTACTGCTGCAGGCTCCAGACCATCCTCTTTCGGGATACCCGCAAGGGGATAGTCGGCACGCCGGCTGCTGACGGATCAATGGAGGTGACCACATCGAAGGAATACTCCTCGGCTTCCTGCGCGCTTTGGCTGAAGTTGTAGTTCTTCACCAACGTGTGCCCGACGACGTTGAAGGTGGGCGGACCGGCAACGATCAAGTCCCCGTCGACAAGAGCGACCCAGTTTTCGAAGGTGTTGAACCAACTCGTAGGGGCCTCGAAGTAGCCCGGGTAGGCGGACCGCCAGGCGGCTGGGTTGGGAACTGCTTCACTGACAATGGTCCAGAACTTGCCCCGCGTGAGTTGGTGGTCAGTAATGTTCTGTGCAGCGACCGGGGCGGGGAATGCAGCCAGGACAGCGCCTACCACGAAGGCTATGAAAAAGGAGACTTGCCGTGTCGTTATGCTCATCGGTCTGGGCTCCGGTTAGGCTGAAAAAAATTTGCTTCCTGGGCGATTAAAAGCTCAATTGTACCCCGAAAAACACCTGCCGGGGAAGCTGGACGAGATCGTACCAGTCCCATTCGCTTTCTTCTCCCGTTGTTGGATTCACCGGGAGTTGATCTTCTTCGTGGTAAACGGCCAAGGCATCCTGTGAGGTGGGGAACCTGATGCGGTTGGTATTAAGCACGTTATGAACGTCTACGCTGAACTCAATCTCCGAAGAGCCAATCAGGCCAATGGCTTTCGAGATACGCAGGTTTGTGTTGTGGTAGGGTTTCCACCGCCTGTTATTGGGCTCGGTCGAGAAATCCCCCGGGGAGTGATAGGTGTAGCGGTGGCCGCTGGCGAAGCTGTAATAGAGGTTCACGTACCAGTTGCCCAACGGGTAAAAACTTCCAAGGCCAGGGCCGAACTGTTCCGGCGAGAACAAGTTCAGGGTTGCCTTGAAGCTCGTAGTCGGGTTCCATTGGTCGTTGTTCTGCCCGGAGGTCCCCCGGTCTCTCAGGCTCACGCCGTGCAACCGGTTTGGCCGTACGGGCTCGCCATTCTGCTCGACGAATATCTGTCTGAAACCGTACTGGCCGGAGCGTACGAAAGAGCGGTTGAAAACAAGCTTCAGGCGTGCGTTCCGCAAAAAGAGCGTCTCGATGGAAGCTTCGAGGCCTCTCACATCGACGAAGCCACCGTTGGTCGTTACCCGGCTACGGCCGCCTCCCGGCGCGAACCCAAGGGTGGCCACCGGGTCGGTATACACCTCGGTGTTCACCGAACCTCCGAGGCCGAAAAGGTTGCCGCCCGCTCCGAATCCCACAAAATCGACCCGCCCCTGGCTCACTCCGAGAGAAGTCAGACCCTTGCCGTCCTTGTAATAGGCGGTTAAATCGAGATTAGCCAACCGGGGAATATGCTGGTCGAAGCCAATCTCGTACTGAATGATCTTCTCGAAGGTGAGCTCCGGGTTGGCCGTGTTGGTGTTAGGATGATAGAACCCGAACGCATCTGCAGGTGAAGCATCCGGGGCGCCTTCCGAGCTCGACGTGATGTGAAAAATCGTCGGGCCACCACCGATCAGTTGCCATGCCGGACGCTGGTTGAAGTGACCGTAGGAGAAGTGCAGCACGGTCAGCTCCGTGATCGGATGGGATATGCCGAAACGTGGTGAAATCACGGCCCGAGGACTGGTTTCCACGCCGTGCGTTTCCGCATCGTAGGTGACCACGCCGCCCTCGTCGAACACGCCCGGATCGAATATCGAGGGGGCTACTTTCGTGTTCGCGTCAAAGGCGTCGAAACGCAGCCCTGCGTTGACCACCATGCCGTTCAACTCCACCTTGCCCTGCACGTAGGCTGCCGCGTCCCACGGCTTGAAATCAGGCTTCGTCGCCAAATTGGAATAGACGGCGCCCGGCATAGCTCCAGCCTTGAAGGTCTTCGACACGTACTGTGGGGAGAAGAATACGCCGGCCTTCAATTGAATCTCCTGGCTTACCTGATTCGTGTAGTCCACCTTGGCTACAGCGGCCTCTGAGCGCACCTTGAGTTGAAAAATGCCCGGGTGACGGCGGTGAAAAATGGGAGGCAGCAGAAACAGCGGGTTGCCCGGAATCATTGTCTCGTCCCAGCGGGTGCCAAACTCCTCTGACTCGGGATCATAGAAACCGCTGTCCTCGAGTTGAGCGAAGTTGTCCCGATCCAGACGCATGGTGGTATAGCTCACCTGGGCGTCAAGAAAAGATGAAGGATTGAATACGTGCGTCCAGGCCAGTTGTCCACTCTGCATCCGCATGTATTCCGGCGGCGTCGGAACCTGAAAGATGTTCGAGGTGCCGTAGGGCCAGTACTTGAACGTGGAATAACCGGAGTGGTAGTACGGCGGAGGGCCCCAGAACCCCGAAACGAATGCATCTTCACTGGACCAGTAACTCAACCGCGGGCTATCCGTGTTGTCGAAACCCTGGTAAAGGCCTGAAAGCTCAAACCGATTTCGGGAGCCGAGACGGTAATGCAGCTTGCCCTGGTAATTCCAATCCTGAGAATACTCCAGAAAAGCCGGGAAATTCGGTGCGCTTCGCACGTACTTCGCCGAAGCAAGAAACCCCAGGTCTTCCGTGATCGGCCCATAGAACGTTCCCTCGCCCTCCCAGGTAGAGCGCTCGGCATAATCCTGCATGCGCCGCGAAACGTCCCCGAAAAGATCCCCCGTGATGAAATTCGTCCACGCATCGAGGCGCTCCTGCGGGGTTCGCATGGCCCACTCGCCTCCCCCGGTGTTCTCTGTCCAGTAGTCGAGCGTAGCCATCACCTTCCATTCATAATTGTCCTGGCTGTAAATATTCCGACCCCAATGATATTGTCCCGCGGGGCGATATCGGGAACGTACCGTGCCGTGAATGCGGTCTGAAGCAGAACGCGTGACGATGTTGATTACCGAACCCATCGCGCGCCCGTACTCTGCGTTCCAGCCACCGGTAAGGACCTCCAGTTCCGCGATGGCCGTGGTGTTGACGCCCGCAAAGTTGCCCCCTGAAACATTGTCGCGCAGGCTGAGCCCGTCAATGTAATAGCTGTCCTCGAGTCCAAAGCCCCCGCGAATACCGCCGTGGATGTTCGTTCCCGTCTGAATCAGAAGCGCTTCGGAGAGCGTCTTCACCCAACTGTTATCAAGCTCCTCACCGCTCATGCGCTGTTTGCTGCCCGTGAGATCCACCTCTACAGGCGGACGCTCCGCAACCACCACCACCTCTTCTGCTTGTACCGTAGAGGGGGAAAGCGAAAAATTCAGCGGGGCCGTCTGATTAATGTAGACCCGCACGTCGGTCTGCGTCACTGTTGCAAAACCAATCATGGTCGACTGTACGGCATGCGTACCCGGGGGCACCTGCAAAATGAAGTAGTTGCCCTCGGCGTCGGCGGCAGCCCCCAACCGAGTGCCCTCAACCACCACATTTGCTCCGGCCAAGGGTTCTCCCGTGACTGCGTCGGTGATGGTACCTGCTATCTTACCCGTCTGCGCATGGACGAGACTTGTAGAGAGAAGCAAACCTCCAAGGACGAGAAGCGAAGAAGCGTATCTCCTGATCATGATCAACCTTGCGTCGTGTGGTGCATGAACCGCGAAAACCGTCGAGGGGCCACGCGGAAAGGAAGAATGTTAAGGTTATCATTTTGGGTCAAAAAAACACACCGAGGCACTTTTAACGTGCTACTCTATGCTTAGTATAAACGCCTGCCTGTTCTTTGTCAAGAAATTGTGAAATTTTTTTTTATAATCCGAAATGCCGAGTGAATACTCGAGAAAAACACACTCCGGGGCACCGCCGAAAGGGCCTGCCCGACACCCCCTACCCCGCCCGTACGATCGCCGCAAAGTCTTCTCCCTTCAGGCTGGCGCCGCCAATCAGTCCGCCGTCCACATCCGCCCGCCCGAACAGCTCGGCGGCGTTGCCCGGCTTGACGCTCCCTCCATACAGAATATGCAGGGCGCGGCCTGTCTCTTCACCGAATTGCTCGTTCAGCCGCCCCCGGATGAAGGCGTGCATTTCCTGCGCCTGATCGGGCGTGGCCGTTTCGCCCGTACCGATCGCCCAGACCGGTTCGTAGGCAATGACCAGTCGGTCCGGATTGCCTGGCGCCGCGCCGCGCAGGCTGTGCGCCAGCTGCCGCCCCACGACCTCTTTGGCCCTGCCCCCCTTGCGCTCTTCCAGCGTCTCGCCAACACACACGATCGGAATAAGGCCGTGGGCATGCGCCTGTCCGATTTTCGTGCATACCCCCTCGTCCGTCTCCCCGAAATACTGCCGACGCTCAGAGTGCCCCAGAATCACATACCGGCATCCCGCCGAGATCAGCATCGGGGCCGACACCTCGCCGGTAAAAGCGCCCGCATCCTCTGCGTGCATGTTCTGGGCGCCGAGAGCCACCGGCGTACCGGCAATCTCCTCGGCCACGACGGAGAGGCTCACGAAAGGCGGGCACACGACGACCGTCACATCTCCGGGGTCTCCCACCGAATCCGCAACATCGCGCGCAAGGGTGCGCGCCGCATCGATATCCGTGTGCATTTTCCAGTTACCGGCAACAAGCATGGGTTTTAACGTATGGTTGGATGGAAACGAAAAAGAAAAAGGAAAAGATCGGTGCGAACGGCTCGCGCACAAAGCGCGGGAAGCCCGGATACGGCGCGGGAAGCAGGGATCTACTCCCGGCGGGTTTCAAGGCCCTCGACCAGCAGTTTGCGCACAAGTTTAGGATCGGGCGAACCCTCGAACCGCCGCATCGCCTGTCCGATGAAATACCCGATAAGGCCCTCCTTGCCTCCAAGATACGCCGCCACCTGTTGCGGATGATCGTCCAGGACGCTTTCCACGACGGGCGCAAGAGAGCCGATGTCGGACACCTGGATGAGGTCCTGTTCCTCCGCAATCGCCTCCGGGGCGTCTTCCCGCTGGAGCATGGCTTCGAAAATTTCCTGGGCCGCCGTGGAGGATATCCGGTCTTCGAGACGCAGCCGGACCAGCGCGGCAAGACGCGGAGGGCGAATGGGCAGTTCATCTACGGACGTTGCGGTCTCCTTGAGCACGCGGAGCACATCGCCCATGATCATGTTGGAGACGCTTTTCGCGGGGCCATGCGTTTCCTTGCCGCTTCCTTCCGCCCCTAACGCCGTCAGGGTTTCCTCAAAATAGTCGGCCAGTTCGCGCTCTTCGGTCAGGATGGCCGCATCGTAGGCGGGCAATCCCCACGCATCCCGAAAACGGGCGCTGCGCGCCTCCGGCATTTCCGGAAGTTCGGCGCGAATACGGCCGAGTTCCTCATCTGTTACGAAAACCGGCGCCAGATCGGGATCCGGGAAATACCGGTAATCGTGCGCTTCTTCCTTGGAACGCATGGGCCGGGTCTCCTGCCGGTCCGCATCCCAGAGCAGGGTTTGCCGCACGACCTTCCCGCCGCCCTGGACCAGCCGGATCTGCCGGCCGATTTCGTAGTCGAGGGCCCGTTCCACGTTCCGGAACGAGTTCATATTCTTGATTTCGGTGCGCTCGCAGAGCTTCTTGCTCCCCTGGGGCCGGATCGACACGTTCGCGTCGCAGCGCAGCGATCCCTCCTCCATGTTGCCGTCGGAAATGCCAAGATACCGCACGATCTGGCGGATTTTTCGCATGTACAGGTAGGCTTCGCGGGGCGACCGCAAATCCGGTTCGGAAACGATTTCGATGAGCGGCGTTCCGCAGCGATTGTAGTCGAGGAGCGTATCGTACGGATCCTGGTCGTGGATGGACCGCCCGGCATCCTCTTCCATGTGAATGCGCGTCAGCCCTATGCGCCTGGTCACGGGCGGCGCATCCTTTTCCTGCAAAACGATATCCACGTGCCCCCCGGCGCAAATGGGCGTCTCGTACTGCGATATCTGGTAGCCCTTCGGCAGGTCGGGATAAAAGTAATGCTTGCGGGCCAGTACGGAGCGGGGCGCAATCCGGCAATGCGTGGCCAGCCCCATGCGCAGGGTATAATCGACCATGCGCCGGTTCAGCACGGGGAGCGTGCCGGGGTGGCCGAGGCTGACCGGATCCACATGCACATTCGGCCCGGCGCCGAACCGGGCGGAATCAGAACTGAACGCCTTGGAATCGGTAAGAAGCCGGCAATGCACTTCCAGGCCGATAACCGGCTCGTACGTAACGCGCGGCATGATCAATGAAGCATAGGGTTCGACAAATGGCGTGCAACGGGGTCCTTGCAGGCCTCTGTGTTGTTCTTGTCGGCGCATGGGCAGGATGCAAGGCGCCGTCCGCCCCTCCCGATCCCGACCGGTTCGGCGATCCGTACGAGATTCTCACCAATCTTTCGCCCAATTCCCCGGACGAGCCGCCGGCCATCGTCTCGGATTCGCTTTCGGTGCTGGTCGCTTATGCGGGAGGCTGCGCCGAGCATACGTTCGAGCCACGCGCCCGGGTGACGGGCCGGGCCGCAGCGATCCTGCTCCGCCACGACAACGGCGGCGATACCTGCGAAGCGTACCTGCATGACCGGATCGTAGTGCCCCTTCCGGGAGACGTGCTGGAAGCTCCTGAAATTCATCTCCTGAACCCCCATGCGGATACCCCGTTCGTGCTGCGTTGGGATATTACGCAAGATTGAATTTCTCCATGATTTCACGCGTGTGATTTAATACTTTCGGGCGCTTGAACACATGGACGATACACCCTGCTTCATCGATAAGAAACGTTGTGCGTTTGAGTCCCATCGTCTTCTTGCCGTAGAGATTCTTCTCGCCCCATACGCCGTATCGCCCGATAATGTCCTTGTTCGGGTCGGCAAGCAGCGGAAACGGTAAATCGTACTTCCCGGCAAATTTCACGTGGGATGCTTCGTCGTCGGGAGACACGCCGATCACAACGATTCCCTTGTTCAGCAGGTTCTGGTGGCCGTCGCGCAGGTTGCAGGCTTGCGTCATGCAGCCCGGCGTATCGTCTTTGGGATAGAAATAAAGGGCTACCTTGCGGCCCCGCAATTCGCTGAGGCGCACGCGTTCGCCGCCCTGCGCCGACCCTTCGAAGTCGGGGGCCGCTTCTCCTTTCTGAGGCATGTTCGTCGTGCTGTCCGCCATGTCCGGATGGAATGTTCTGATGGTTTCGATGGTGGTAAACTGCAGGGAGCGCCTTCGGGCTGGTTGTTTTATTAATACGCCAACAGGCTGTGCAACGCTTCGTCCAGCTTTGCGCGAGCGGAATATAGGGTTTCTTCAAGACGGATGGAAAACGGAATCGGCATATTTTCCGCACCGACCCGTACCGGCGGAGCATCGAGTTGCCCGAATGCCTCCTCTGCAATGCGGGAAGCCACCTCCCCGCCGAATCCCCCTTGCAGCGGCGCCTCGTGCAACACAAGCGCCCGGTTCGTTTTTCGCACCGACCCCAGCACCGTCTCTGTATCCCAGGGCACGAGCGTACGCATATCCACCACTTCAAGTTCGTAGCCCCGCCCGGCCCACTGCTCCGCTGCATCGAGCGCCCAGGGCACGCCCCCTCCCCAGGCGACGATGGTGGCCGCCGTCCCCTCGCGGGCAATGCGCGCCTTGCCGAACGGAATCTCGTACGGCGCATCGGGGACCAACCCTTTCACGGAACGGTACAGGCGCTTGTGCTCCAGGAAAAGGACGGGGTTCGGATCCCGGATAGCCCGCATCAACAGTCCCTTGGCGTCGTACGGCGTGGCCGGAAACACCACTTTCAGACCCGGTATGTGGCAAAACCAGGCTTCGTTCGATTGCGAATGAAAAGGACCCGCACCGATACCGCCCCCGATAGGCGCGCGGATCGTCACCGGCAAGGGCTGCCCCCACCGGTAGTGCGTGGTGGCCAGATTATTGACGATCTGGTTGAATCCGCAGGCAATGAAATCCGCATACTGTATTTCCAGGACGGGCCGGAAGCCCTCTATCGCCAGTCCCATGCAGGCCCCGACGGCCCCGCTTTCGATAATGGGGGTGTTCCGCACGCGATGGGGTCCGAATGCCTCCGGAAAGCCCTTCGTGACCTTGAATACGCCCCCGTATTCGGCGATATCCTGCCCCAGCAGCAGAACGGAGGCGTCCTCCTCCATAGCCTGCCGGAGCCCCTCCGAAACGGCGTCTATATACCGCTTCGATACGCCGGCTCCCCTGTCGGTTTCGGGCAATTTCTCGCGAAGAGGAGCCGCAGGCGCGAACACGCCGGCGCGTTCCGTTTCGAGGGTGCTTTCGGGCGCGGGCCGGGTCAAGGCATATTCGATATCTTCGTCGATCTGCCGGGCGATGCGCACCCGGACCGCTTCCAGTTCCTCCTCCGTAGCGCCCCCTGCGTCCAGCACCTGCCGCGCAAGCCGCTCCAGAGGGTCCCGGGTCGCCCACTCGGCGAATAACTCGTCGGGGACGTAGGCCGTGCCGGAGGCCTCCTCATGGCCCCGCATCCGGAAGGTTTTCATTTCAAGAAGAGACGGGCCGCCGCCGCTGCGCGCCCGGTCCGCAGCCTGCCGCACCGCCCGGATCACTTCGAGGATGTCGTTGCCGTCCACCACCGCGCCGGACATCCCGTACCCAGCGGCCGCGTCGGCAATGTCCCCGATCGGCACCGCCTCCTCCACCGGCGTCGAAAGGCCGTATCCATTGTTCTCGACCACGAAGAGCACCGGCAGTTTCCATATGCCCGCCAGACTCAGCGCTTCGTGAAAATCCCCCTCGCGCGTGGCCCCGTCTCCCGCAAAACACAACGCCACGAAGCGTTCTCCGTGCAGCTGCGCGGCAAGCCCAAGGCCGCACGCCACCGGCAGCATCGCAGCCATGTGGGAAATCATCCCCACGATACGCCGCTCGGGAAGCCCGAAATGATACGTACGGTCGCGCCCCTTCGTAAAGCCCCCCTCGCGTCCCATGAGTTGGCAGAAAAGGGGGCGCAAAGGGACGCCGCGGGTAGTCCACACGCCCGTGTTGCGGTGCATCGGCAGAATATAATCCCGTTCCTCGAGGCCAAGCGCGCATCCTGTCGCAATGGCCTCCTGCCCGTACCCGCTGAACCACTTCGAAAGGCGCCCCTGCCGGATCAGCCGGAGCATTTTTTCCTCGATCGCCCTGGGAACGTACAATTGCTCGTAGATCGCCAGGAGATCGTCCTGTTGCGCGACAGCGTGCGCCATGCCGGTTACTGGCCCTTGCCGAGAATAGCTGTTCGGATCGTACGGAACAGAATCTTGAAATCCATGCGGAGGCTTACGTTCTCGATGTAGAAAAGGTCGTAGCGGACCTTCTGCCGCACATCTTCAAGACTTGTATCGTATTTCCACTTCACCTGGGCCCATCCCGTAATCCCCGGTTTGACGCGGTGGCGCCGGTTGTAAAGCGGAATTTCCGCCGCCAGTTTTTCCACGAAGTACGGGCGTTCCGGACGAGGCCCCACCAGACTCATTTCCCCTTTCAGCACGTTCCATAACTGGGGAATCTCGTCCAGGCGCGTTTTGCGCAGCCACCGGCCCGGAGGCGTGTACCGGGGGTCGTCTTCCTGCGCCCAGACCGGCCCGGTTCCGGCTTCCGCATCGCGGCGCATGGTGCGAAACTTGCACATCGTGAAATCCTTGCCCTGTTGTCCGACGCGGCGCTGCCGGTAGATGGCCGGGCCCGGAGAAGTCAGGCGCACGACGAGCCCCAAGGCGATCCAGAAAGGAAGTCCGGCAATCAGGATAACGGTCGCTGCCACAAGATCTATGAGTCGCTTGGTGCTCTTTTCCCAAGCAGGCATAGGTTCAGGTAATACTTCAATAAGCGGCAGGCCGTAGATATGCTCGGTGCGCGCCATGCCCCCGATGAGCGTGTAAAAATCGGGCACCAGTTTGAGGGAAACCGGCTTCCCGTCGCACAGGCGCAGCACATCGATAAGGGGGCCGTGATCCTCCGATCCCAATGCAATCAGGACATCCTGCACCCCAAGCCGGTCAATGAGTCCGGGCAGGGCATCGATCGAATGTACATCGGTATCGTCAGCCGCTTGCGCAAAGGCGTCGTCGCCGTTTGCGATCGAGTACGACATGGCCCCATCGCCTTCCGAAGGGTCCGGCTCGTCGCGGCGCATGCGAATCGCGCCCACGATCTGAAGTCCGGCCTCCGGATACCGGGCCACCTCGCCATAGAGTTGTTCCACCCGGTCGGTCCACCCCACCACCAGCGCCTTGTGCATCCCCCGCCCGCGCACAAGCAACGCTTTCTGCACCGAGCGCACGATCACCCGGCCGCACGCCACAAACGATAGGGTCACAACCCAGTAGAAGAAAATGAGGCTCCGGGTGGCGCCCGGCTCCAGCGTGTCTATGAAAATCGCAAAAACAAGGACAAGCATCCCCGCCGACACCACCTTGCCCACGGAAACCAATTCGTCGAACCGGCTGTCTGCATACCGCTCGCGGTACATCCCGAAAAACAGGAAAAAGCAGAACCAGTAGATGGCCAGCGCGGCAATGGGCACAAACATCCAGGGAGGTTCCGCGTACTCCGTGCCGAACCATTCCCATTGAAACCGGCCCATGTAAAGGAGTACGCTGGCCACGCCGAAAGCCAGGAAATCGGCCAGAATCAGGGATATGAGCTCGGTTCTGCGCGACACGACGCGTGAGAATATCCGTCAGAAAGAAGATAATCGGGGGAAAGCCTGGCGCCGGTACGCAAGGAGCGGAAAGCCTGTATCGCCCCTTGCCGCCGACCGGCCTTGTTCGCGTGACGGGCATTCTTACATGAAAGCGCCCCGAAATGGTTTCATGCGCGCCGTATCTTGGGATACTCTGATCATGCAATCCGTTCGATCCGCCGCCATGCCGATGCTTCGTAGCCTGTGCCGCCCGCTTCTTGCGTCGGCGCTCGTCCTGCTCCTTGGAGCCGGGCCTGCGTGCGTATCGTCTGTCTCGGCGCAACATGCCCCGCCAGGGTCCAACCGGCTCGTGCCTGTCGATCACTGGGCCTACGAATATATCCATCGCTTGCAGGCCCGCGGATACCTGACCTCGCTGCATCCGACGGCGCTGCCCTATACGGGCGGCGAGATTGCTTCCGCGCTGAAATCGCTGGAGATCGAAGCACTTCCGAAACCGATCCGGCGCTGGGCCGAGCGATTGCACGAGGAATACGGAATCTCGCAAGACGAAAGCGGCCCGCAGGTGGGCGTCATGGTTCAGCCGGGCGTACGCGCTTCCTCGACGCAGCGTCTCGATCCGCTGCGCCCGGCGCCGGACAGCGATGTGCCCTTACAGGCCGCTGGCCTGCACGTATACCCGCAAACGGCTATCCGCGTGTTTCTGGAGCATGGCCCGCTGGTGGCGCAGGGCGGCATGCGCTTCGACGCCTGGTACCGTTACGATCCCGACGCGCTCGAAGCCGCCAACCGGCTCGTTTCGCGCAACGAAGAGGCATACATCGGTTTGGGGACCCGCTACGCGTCGGTCTACGCCGGACGGTTGGCGCAGCACTGGGGGACCTATGGAGAAACCGCGCTCCTGATGAGCCAAAACCCGGTGGATTTCGACCGGATCTATGTGCGCATTGGCGGAAACAGGCTCGCGCTCCGGAGCATCGTGGGCGAACTCGACAGCATGACGGGCGACGGACGGTTCACGGGAACCGCCGGAGCGGATAGCGTCCGGTCCGGCAGCATACGACGCTACCTGTCCGCCCATCGCCTCGACTGGCGCCCTTCCCGAAACCTGGCGATTTCCCTGATGGAATCCACGGTCTGGTCGGGTTCGTCGGCCGGACTTTCGCTCAAATTCTTCAATCCGCTCACGCTCCATGCCCTTGCCGTCGACGGACGGCCCAAGAACGACGAAAACAACGGGTTGCTGGCCGGCATGGCCTGGGCGCAGTACGGAACATGGACCTTCCAGGGGCAGGTGCTGCTTGACGATGCGGACCTGCTGAACCAGTCGGACGAACCCTCTTCCATTGCCCTGAGCGGCAGCCTCAAGTACGCCGGTCTCGCCCGGGCCGATCTGGGAACGGCATGGACCGCTGTGGCTGCGCGCACCTACAATGCGCACCAGCCGGAAGGCCGGTATACGCACCTGCTTCGAGGTCTTGGGGCGCCGTACAACGACTATGTCCATGCCGCTGCGTACGCCACCTTCTATACCGGACGCGGAGCACTCGATCTGGCCGTGTCTCCCCGCCTCGACGTACTCTTTCAGGGTACTTCGGACATACACGATCCCTATCCGTTCGCAGCCGATGCGGTGGAGTTCATTCTCGACGGCGTTACCGAACGGGTCGTGCGCCCCGGGCTGCGTCTTCGCGCCCAGCGTGGCGCCTCCTGGTGGGGACAGATCGATGTGGGCCCCGCCTTCATCCGGAACGAAGCGCACCGCACCGGCAACAATCGTACGGTTTTCACGGTCACGCTTTCCGCCATGGCGCGGTTCGGCGGGGCAAAGCGCATTTCCTTATCCCTGTGAGTACCTGCTCGACACGGGTGTTTCCTGTTCTCATTGCCGTGTGCCTGGCGGCAGGATGCCTCGCTTCGACGGCATGCGCCCAGGAAACGCGAGAACCCTTCTCGCACATTGCCTTGCGCGGCAGCATCACGCCGGCTGTCCGGCACAATGCTTCCTACATGCACTGGCAGAAGGCCTCCGGAATCACATTCGCCGCAGCCACTCCATTCTATGTCGGTGAAGTGGAGACAGGGGTGGCTCTGCACCGCTACTCGGCGGTGCGCCGGGAGACCCCTTCCTTCGACGCCTTGTTTACCTTTGCAGGGTGGGGCGTCGGGTATACGGCCCCCCGCGCTTTTTCCTGGTACGCGGGCATGCGTACGGGCATCTACCATATGCTGTTCGAGGAAGAAGTGGGAGACGAAGAAGAAAAAGAGTTTTCCCTCGCGCTCGTTTCCCGGATCGACCTGCATCTCTCGCAGACCGTACGCCTGTTCGTCGAAGGACATATGATGCGGACGTATACGCTCCCGAGGTTGGACACTGCGGGCCTGACAGGCGGGATCGGCCTGCGGTTTCGGAACCCGGACTGGCTGCGCGCCATCCTGAAATAAGAACCGGTCATGGGGCAAGCAACGAAACGAGGCGCTTCCGAATACCCGTCCTGTCCGGAGCGATCCGGACAATGCGCGCAATACTTTTTCGCCGTGCTGTGCCTGTGGCAGACGCTGGCGCTCGCACTCCCCGCCTACGGACAGCCTGAAGAGCAGACTGCCTGCGTCCCGGATATCGGCAAAGAGGTTATCACGCGCGAAGATATCGTCCGGCACGGTTTCTCTCGCCTTTCCGACGTGCTGGCGCTTTCCACGCTCTGGCATACTGCCGGCCTGGAGGGCTATCACTGGCAAACCGCCCCGCCAGGCTTTCCGGAGGGTACGGCGCGCTGGAACCTGTATATCGACGATATCCCCGTAGCCTCCCGCGTGTTGGGAAGAAATCGGCTCAACGCGCTGCCCGTCTCCCTGTCCGATCTCGCCTGCATTGAAATCGTATCGGGCACGGATATGGAGGAATCGGCATTTCTTCGTGCGGGCGCCCTCCGCATCTACACGCAAAAACCGAAATTCGGGCTGTCGATGGGGGCGGGCGTCGCGGTAGGTAACGAGATCAACGATCCCGGTCCGTTCCGCTACACGCTCCCGGAAACCATCAATATCGACCGCATCGGACCTGTTCACACGGCAAGCATGTCTGTCGGCAAGAAAACATGGCAGGGGCATGCAAGCGGGCGTCTCGACGAACTCCACGTAACGGATGCAGCGCTTCATGACCGGGCACGGCGGCTGTATTACATACCGGGCACACAGACACACATCCGGACTCAGGCGCTCGGGTTCTCGGGGGCCTTCGGACCCCATCCCCGGAGTCAGCGGATACTGGCGGGGATTTCGCACACCGGAGACATAGCGTTTTTTCCGGAAACGGGATTTGAAATCCCCACGACACACCGGATCGCTCTTCTCGGCGCAGCGGGCACGCTGCCGCTGCGAGGCGACGGGGTAGTGCGGTATGCGGTTTCTTCGAGCCGCGACGCCCTCGAACTGCGGCCGAATCGGGAAGATACCGACCTGGATTGGACGCAGCGCCAATTCGCAGCGGAAGCGGACGCCCACGTACATATGCTGCGCATCGGCGGACGCGCGCGAACCTTGCGCGGGCAGACATCCGGACTCCTGAGCGATGCAAACCTCCTCGATCTGCGGCTTTTCGGGGGGTTGGATGCGCGTATAGGCCAGCGTGGCCGCACGCGCCTCGTTATGGAGTGGATCCGACGAGAGGAACGCAGCGGGGCCGTGGCGTACGCCTCCATAGAAATGCAGCCCGGAGCGAAGCAGCGCTTCCGGCTCGCCGGATCGTACGGGGCCGCTCCCCCGGACGCCCGAAGCCTGTGGCTATGGCAGGAACGGGGCTATCAACTGCCTTACAGTACGTTCAGGGGGGCGGGAATCGACCAAAAGCCGCTTCCGCGCCGTGCAACCGTCGACGCAGGATGGATACGTCGGGGTCCGTCCGGCGTATCCGGCAGCGTATTCCTTTTTTACCGGGGCTTCTGGAACGATATCCTGCCGGAATACGCGATTGCATGGGACGGCGACGAGAGCAGCTTCAACACTGCGACACGGCTCTTCCAGGGGGCAGGCGGTCATGCGGCGGGCATATCCGGCACGATGGCTTTTCGCCTCTCGCCCGCGCTGCACCAGCGTATTTCCGGTACGTTCGAGACGGTCCGGCGCGACGGTCCGCCCTGGCTTGCCTACGGCGAACGCATCCCCCGGCTGCGCATCGCCGCCATCACCACATTAGCGGCGACGGATCGCTTCAACCTGTCGGCCCTCGTGCGGTACGCTTCGGCCACAAGCTGGCCCGAATACCGGAATGCCTCCATCGAAGCCGGAGAAATCTGGCCCTGGCGCCTGCCCGAGCGCTTTCTCATGGACCTGACCGCTTCGAAACGCATGGCCGGAGATCATCTGAATATCTCGATGGGCCTCCGCAACCTGCTCAACGACCCGGTGCGCTTTCACCCCGCAGGCGCCGTATTTTATATGGAATTTCACCTCTCCGTTACCGCGCGCTTCACGTCCATCGCAGGGTTTTAATCAGAGCATCCTTGAAATCATTGCCGCATGACTGCCGCCCGCCGCATACGAGCATTCCTGGAATTGGCCCGCCCGGCTAACGTCATCACGGCGTTCGCCGATATTCTTGCGGGTTTCGCTGCGGCCGGCGCCATGACGGGCCTGTTGTTCGGTCAGGGCAACGTACCGGTCGAGGAACTCGTATTCCTTCTGCTTGCCACGGCGGGGCTGTATGCGGGCGGCGTGGTCTTCAACGATGTATTCGACGCAAACCTGGATGCCAAAGAGCGCCCGGAACGACCTATTCCAGGCGGTCGCGCCACGCGGACGCAAGCCGCCGTCTTCGGAAGCGTTCTGCTTGTTGCAGGGATTGCGGCGGCGGCCTGTGTCGGCCTTCCGTCTTTCTTCATTGCCGTGGGGGTAGCCTGCTGCGCCCTCGGCTACGACGCCGCCGGTAAACATCACGCTGCAGCGGGACCGGTCATGATGGGGCTGTGCCGCGGCGGAAATCTGCTGCTGGGTGCCAGCGCCGTGCCGGGCATGCCTGCCGCCCTGTGGTTTCTTGCGCTCGTGCCCGTCGCGTATGTTGGCGCCATCGTCGTAATCAGCCGGGGCGAGGTGCATGGCGGCAGCAAACGCCCCATTCTGTTCGCCATGCTCGTTGCAGGCGTCGTATGCGCAGCGCTGCTTGCCCTCGGCTTCCGGTCCGACTACAGACTGCTGGACGCGCTGCCTTTTGTGCTCTTCTTCGCCTTCCTCGTATTTCCCTCGTTCCGGCGCGCCGCCGCCGATCCGTCCCCGGCGCTCATACGCCGGGCGGTCAAGGCAGGCGTACTCGCGCTGGTAGCCCTGGACGCAACGCTTGCCGCAGGATTCGGAACCTGGATCGCGGGCCTTATCGTGCTTGCGCTCCTGCCGCTCTCTATCCTCGTCGCGCGGCGCTTTGCGGTGACGTGAGGAAATTACTGGCATGATATGAATCTTGCGGCAGATTCAGCCCCTACCTCAGCACCAATCGCAACGCAAAAACCGCCACCCCTCCCTGCATGACGCCAAAAGCCACCGCCGCGCGAAAATCCTGCGTTTCGATGCGTGGCGTCAGCGCTTCGTTACGAGTCCGCTCGTACTCGTCGGCCAGATCGTCGGCTTTGAACTTGTAGTGTACTGCGACGGCGCCCGAGACAAGCGCCGTTCCCAGCGCCGCATAATCGATCCACGTGCGTTGTGCGCGGGGCGGACTTAAATACAGTTGGGGCGCCGTATCCTGTTCGTTGATCGGCTCCAGGTGCGCCACATGGCGGTTCCATACGGCTTTTCCCGGTTGTATGCTCTGGGAGATATATCCACGTCGCCGCACCAGAATGCTTCCTTCCACCGGATCCTCTGACCGGTGCAATAGCGGCGTCACCCCGATATAACGGGCCTGTTCAAGGTGCTCGATGAGCACATCGGCCCCGAACGGCTCTGATTCGATCCGGTAATGGTACGGAAAGCGCATGACCACGCGAGCCGTATCGCCTGCAACCACATCCAGCGGCCGGGTAATCGGAGCGATCGACCAGGCGTCCGGGTTCGGCGCGGTAAGACGAATGGAACGACTGGCGGCCGGCACAGCCAGAAGCATACTCGATGCACCCCCCACCAGCAGGCTGTCCGCAAAAACCAGCGCCTCGGGGAAGTTCGTGTCGATATGCACATACGCCGGGCCATCCCCGCCGCCTGCCTCCTGCGCCCGCGCCGGCGCATGGGCAAGCGCCGTACACAGCAAGGCGCCCCAAAGCGCTCGATGGACATGCAGCAACCGCCCTGCACGTCCCGCTCTTCCCGATTTACTCGCCTTCCGTCTCATCGTCCCCCGGGTCCGGTTCGTACGCATACACATAACGAGGCTCCGCCAGCACAATCAACAGCGACTCCTTGAGCGCAAAAGCGGATTTTATGCGCCCGTCCAGTTCCGTATTCCATATCAGGCTGCCGTCGTTCCGATCGAAACCCATCAGAAGAGCCCCCATGGTGCCTACATAGACGGTTTCGGCGGTAATGACCGGCGGGGCCGAAACCGCAGCAGAAGCATTCGCTTCCCAGTTGAGCGACCCATCCTCTATATCCAGGGACCGGACGATGCCGTCGGATGCGCCGAACACCACGTCGCGCGCCCCTGCCGCAGGCGCCGAAAGATACTTCTGAGGAGGGGCAAAACTCCCTCGCCGCATCGCCAGGCCGCCCTGGTCGGCAACATACTCGCCTTCCTCCCCGTTCGTTACATCGTATGCCCAGCGCAAACCGCCGCTGCGCGTATCGAACGCCCGCAGGCTGCCCCGTGTCGTTGCAACAAACACCATGTCTTCCGTAGCAGCCAGAGCAACCTGCACCGGGGCGCCTGCATCCGCCGACCAGAAAAGCGATCCGTCTGACGTATCCAGTGCGGCCACCCTTCCGCGATCGCTCGCTACGACAAGGGTATCGCCAATCAATACGGGCGTCGAGTAGATACCCGCCCGCTCGTCCAGCTGCACCGACCATGCCTCCTCCCCGTCCTCCAATCGCCAGGCTCGGACATATCCTTCCACATCTCCGGCAAGCACAAAATCGCCCCATACCGTAAGCCCTGAACTGACAGGAATATCGCCGGTCCGCCATAACCGGTCTCCGGTCAGCAGATCACTGGCGCGCACCGCTCTGCCTCCCCAGGCTACCGGCACGACGAGCACACCGTCCGCATAGGCCGGGGTGCCCTCGATAGCATCTCCGAATTCATCGCGCCCGAACCGCTTTCCCGATTCCAGATCAACGGCATGCACTTCCCCCTTGCGAGTAGCCACAAGAATCGCATCCCCCAGAACAAGCGGGGAAACAGGGCCAAAACCTGCCTGGGCATTGAATCTCCAGCGCTGTTGCAAAGGAGGATCGACCTGATCGGGCACGGCATTGGACCGGAGGGCGTCCCCCCCTTCGACAGGCCACACGGGGTCCATACTACGTTGCGGGTCCATACGAAGGGTTGAGCATCCGGACATACCCCCGATCACCGCGGCAAGAAGCACAAGGCGCCCGGAAACCCGGTTACGTGGAAAAATTCTCGCCATCGACAAATTCCCCGTTCCTAAAAATCCCAACCGAAGAAGAACTGCTTGAAAAAGCGCTCCCGGTGTCGAAAACCGTCCCGGTACCGGTATCCCACATCATAGCGCAGCACCAGCCCGCCGAAAAGATTCAGGCGCAGCCCCCCTCCGATCGCCCCTACCGTTTCGCCGATATTCAACTGCCTTCTGAGCAGGTCCGACAAGCCCGGCTCGGAATAGGAGCCATTCCATGCATGGGCGGCGTCGAAGAAAAAAGCGCCCCGCAAGTTTGCGACGCCAAGCGGCGCCAGCACCGGCAAGCTCAGCCAGGGCGCAAGCAGGATAGGAAAGCGCAATTCGTGAGACGTGAACCACATTTTTTGCCCGCGCACGCTGAAAAGAGGAAATCCGCGCAGGTCCCAACTGCCGCCCATGAAAAATAACCGGGCCTCCCGCCCCTTGTTCATCCTGCCCAGGCCGCGCGAGGCGAACGTAATGTGGCGGTGCAGCCGCCAGTAGTGGCGGAAATCTGCCGCAAACGTAAGGTAGCTTACGTTGGAATAGAGCACATCGGTGGTCCAGGCGGTCATCACGCTGCCCCGGTACCCTTCTATCGGACCGTTCATGCCCCAGAGCACATTATCGTGCACGAGCGACACGGAATTCGACACGAGCAGAGCCTGCCTGTCCACCTGCACCCAGGGGATATACTTGTCGTCCCAACTCAAGGATGTGCCCGCCTCGATTCGCCGGAACATGGAAATCGGATAGCTGATGAGTCCGTATCCGCCGTAAATGGTCTCCCATAGCGTCGGAAACGTACGCGCCGCGTCCGGGTCCGTGATATCGTAACGCAATCCCGCAAAACGGTAGAGCCCGTACGCCGTGTTGGTCCGGCGGTGCAACTGCTGGCGGGCAACCGCCACATTCAGGCTGCGCAGAAAATCGCTGCTGCCGCGCGAATTGTTAAAGACCGTCAGGAACCACTTGTCGTCCCCCATCAGGTCGGAAAACGCCAGCGCCGCCCCGCCCTGGGTGCCCCAAACAGGATTCTGGCTTACCACGGTCTGCGCCAGATCGAGCGTGAAATGTTTTTTGTACCGGACAGACTCCTCGCGGTCCTGGGCGTCGATACGCGCAAATACCCATGGCTCTTCCGACCTTGTCGGATCGACAATGATCTCGCTCCGAGGGCGCGCCCATAGCGAATCCGCAGCAGGCAGGCTGCGAATGGAAAAGCGCATGTGCTCGAATCCGGTAAAAAGGAGATTCCCGTCCTCGGTCCACACCGGATCGAACGCGGAAGTGGTCAGATTCGTGAGTCGCCGAAGACGGCGCCCGGCAGATACGCCTCCAGGGGCAGGGTCCGATTCGTTCAGGAGTCCCGCCGCGCCCGTCCCGGAGGAAGCCATCTCGGGAGAAGCGTCCACAGGGGCTTCCGCTGTCCAGATGTTCTGTGCGCTGTACCGCCCGTCTTCGCCCAGTACGGCGCTCGTAAACACAAGCCGCCTGCCATCCGGACTCCAGCGCGGGGAATGATCCAGCCGTTCGCCGAACGTCACGTACCCGATCGTACCCTCGTCGAGGTCGTAGGCAAAAATATTATAGGCGTTGTGCTTGCCCGTAGTCGTACGATCCGATGAAAAGGCGATCCGGCGCCCGTCGGGACTCCAGGCCGGATCGAGGTCGTCGTAGCTGTCGTTCGTCAGCCGGCGCAATTGGCCTGCGGCAATGTCATAAACGAACAGATCGCTGAAACCGCTCTCCGTGATGGAAGAAAACACGAGGCGCTCCCCGTCGGGGCTCCATGCCGGGGAATGCACGGCCACCAGGCCATCGAAAGCGTACGTGGCAAGCAGGACGTCCTCAATCAGATCGTACACATGAACAACATCCGTTTCCCCGCTTTTCGTGACGAAAGCGAGTTTCCCGTCCCCGGATATGCCCATCCGGCTTTCAAATACGTGCAGCGCCTCGAAATTGTCCGACCGTTCGCCCCGGATAAGTATTTCGGGCTCTCCAAGCGGACGAAACAGCGAATCAACCTCCACCTGGTACACATTGCTGTACCCCGTCAGGTTGCCCACGAAATACACCTTGCGCGAACCGTCCGCAAAACGATAAAACGTCGGCTTGGCGGTGAACCCCTCGGTGGCCACCCCTCTCGCCTCGATAGACGCAAGCTCAAGGTCGTCTATTTCCTGGAAATACCGCTCCCGGAGCCATTCCTGCCACTTCCGGTCTATTTCATGGAAATCCTCGAGAAACGTGACCTCCATCACATGGCGGAAGTCGCGATCTTTCCAATAGTTCTCTATGAGTCGAAGCAGTTTCTCCTCGCCCCATGTTTCGGCCAGGAAGCGGCACAGCGCCTCCCCCTGTTTGTACATGAGAAAGGTGCCGTTGATGCGATAGATGTTCGACAGGGGAACGAGATAGTTGGAATACACGGCGTCCCGCATGATCATCTCATGCGATGCATCGGGGGAGCCGGACCAGTATTCCGCAAGGCCCTCGGTAAACCAGAGCGGGAGGAAGCGCTCCGGAGGAACGCGGTGATCCCGAATAACCCGCAGCACCTTTGCATAGGTGAACACATGCACGAGTTCATGCCGAATGACCCGGCGAAACTGGTGCACGTTGCCGTTGGCGGGAATGACGACGCGGCCTTTCAGAAACTCGAAAAATCCGCCGACGCCGTCGGGAATGAAGCCCGGAGTAATGTTCGTCTGCTTGAAATGCAGGTTCGACGAATAAAAAATCAGCGGCGGACGATGCGTAAGCGAAAAATTGAACCGGTTCTGTAATTCCTCATACGCTTCCTCGGCAAAAGCGGCGCCGTACTCAGCCAGCTCCTCCATTTCCGAGTAGTGGTAAATATCGAAATGTTCCGTTTCGAGGAGATGCCAATCGAAATTTTCGTATTGGATCTTGTTGCGCCCGAAATGGGACGTGTACTGCCCCATGGCAGGAAGAGCAACTGCGCAACAGAGCGCAGCAAGCGCAAAATGTCGCAGTCGAAGGCAGCGCATGAATCGAAGCGACCGGCAGGAGAGGAAAACCGGAATGTAAAGCGATCCGGGTACAAGCGTAACACAAAAAATAACGCAAGCGTTCCCGGGTTACCACAAAAGATGGACAGGAAACCCGTTCCTTGCGTCCGGTCACGCCTCCAGCATGCTCGCCACGTCGCAATCGTGTTCGCGCAGCCAGGCCTCCAGAAGGGAGGTCACTTCATGGGCGTCCCGGGCCTGCAGCGCATGATCGGCCAGCGCCCGGGCCTCTTCCATGCGGATGGAGCGGAGCACGCGCTTCACCTCCGGCAGGTAGATGGGAGAAGCCGATAACTCGTCGATCCCCAATCCCAGCAGAATCGGCGTAGCCACCGGGCGAGCAGCCAATTCCCCGCATACGCTGACCCCGATGCCGCAGGCATGCGCCTCCTCGACGGTCTGCCGGATGAGTTGCAGAATGGCCGGATCCAGTTCCTGGAATTTTTCGGCCACCAGGTCGTTGCCGCGATCCACAGCAAGGGTATACTGTGTGAGATCGTTTGTCCCTATCGAGAAAAAATCGACTTCCCTGGCGAACCTGCCCGCCTTGATCGCTACCGAAGGCACCTCGACCATGATGCCGACGGGAATATCGGGGCTGTATTCCACGCCCTCTCTCCCGAATTCCTCATATACCGCGCCGAGATGTTCCTTGAACGCATACACCTCGTTCAGTTCGGTGACCATCGGCAGCAGGATGCGAAGCGGCCCGAAATGGCTTGCGCGTACGATGGCCCGCAGCTGCGGATGCAGCATGTCCGGTTTGTCGAGCAACACGCGCAGACCCCGCCATCCGAGAAACGGATTATGTTCGCGGTGCCCAAGCGGGAGCATTTTGTCTCCCCCGAAATCGAGCATACGAAACGTCGTGGGATGTGGCGCAACCGATTCGACGATGCGGCGATACGCCTTGAACTGCTCTTCCTCGGACAGGGATACACGCTTCCGCATCAGAAAAAGCACTTCCGTGCGGAAAAGTCCCACGCCCTCCGCAGCATACTCCTCGACGAGTTCCAGTTCCTCCATGAACTCGAGATTCGCCATCAGCCGTACGTTATGCCCGTCGAGGGTTTGCGCGGGCAGCGAAACGATCTTCTTCTGTTCTTGCTGTAATTGCCGGTAGCGTTTCTGGCGGTCCCGGTAGAATGCCAGCGTGTCTTCCGTCGGATTGACGACGACGCGGCCGGTCAGCCCGTCAAGCACCAGCATGTCTCCGGAAGCGACCTGCTCCGTCACGCCATGCGTGCCGACGATGGCCGGAAGCCCCAGGGCGCGCGCCATGAGCGAAACATGCGAGGTCGCTCCTCCATAATCCAATGCCGTACCAAGAATCGCCCGTTGACTGAACAGGACAATGTCCGCTGCGGTCAGGCTCTCGGCAACCACGATCGACTGGGTGTCGATGGCGGAAAGGATTTTGCCCCGGCGCAGGTGCCGGACGACCCGGTCCTGCAGATCGAGCATGTCGTTGGCGCGCTCGCGAAGGTATTCGCTCTCCCCGGCTTCGAGCAATTGCCGGTGGTGACTCATCACCACATGCGCAGCGTAATCCGCGCTCATCCGGTCGCTGCGGATATGTTCGACAACGGCTTCGTAAAAGGCCGCATCGCGCAACATGAGCGCCTGCGCCACGAAAATGTCCGCGCTGCTTTCTCCAAGTTTTTCGCGCGCCACCGCTGCAATTTTGCGCAGATCCCGCTCGGACCTCGATACAGCTTGTTCGAAACGGGCGAGCTCCTCCTCCAGATTTTCGGAATCGATGCGCCGCTCCTCTATTTCGAACGCCGCGCGCGCATAGAGATACGCCGGGCCGATCGCAATGCCCGGAGCCACCCCGATTCCCTCTGCAACATGCTCGGTCATTGTATCGACCAGATTCATAATTCCTCTCCGAAACCGCTTTCAAACAGACGCGCAATAGCCCCTGCCGCCTCGTTTTCGTCTTCTCCCTCGAAGACAAGCGTCAGGCGGGCGCCCTGTTCGGCCGCCAGCGTCATCACTCCGATAATGCTCTTCCCGTTGATTTCGAACTCGTCCTTGCGAATGAAAAACTCCGACCGGAACTTCGCTGCTGCACGAACAATCATGGATGCCGGACGCGTATGCACGCCGGCCCGGTTCGTAACGGTTACTTCTTTTGTTATCATGGGACTGTTATCATGGGACCTCAGAGTATCCGTCAATGCATCCGATCCTGCATGCGTTGCAACAGCCCGCGCAGGGTTTCCGAGGACGAAACGTCCGGGAGATGGCGCGTTGCACGGAGCGCCTCCCCGGTGTGCCGCCGCACGGCGGCCTGGGCCTCATCGATCACGCCCGCGCGCTGCATCCGCTCACGCGCCTCGTCCACCCGGTCGGCCGGCAGGCCCGACCCCTGGACAATACGCTCGAACCACTGGCGATCCGCGCCATGGGTTCGTTCAATGGCGCGCAACAGAATGTATGTACGCTTTCCTTCGATAAGATCGCCTCCCTTTACCTTGCCCCAACGGATGTCTTCCGCCGTCAGATCCAGCAGATCGTCGCGTATCTGGAACGCCCGCCCTGCATGTTTTCCGACGGTCCGCAAATGCTCCAGATGCGTCTCGTCCGCTCCGCCCAGCATCCCGCCAATTTCCAGCGTCGCCCGCAGCAAGGCGCCGGTCTTCCGGTCTATCATCGAAAGATACTCCCGGACGGTCACATCCGTTCGCTGCTCGAAGACCTCGTCCAGCGCCTGCCCTTCGCATAACAGGGCCAGCATATCCTGAAAACGCCCGATAGCCGCCACCGGACTCCAGCAAGGAGCGCCGGCGCGGGGCCTTGCCTGAGCGAGCAAGGCGTACGACAACCCCATCAGGTAATCCCCGCAAAGGATCGCGGCGCCTTCGTCCCACTTTACGTGTACCGACGGCCGGCCGCGCCGCTCGTTCGCGGAATCCATGATGTCGTCATGGACCAACGTGAAATTGTGAAAAATCTCAACGGCCAACGCGGCGGGAAGCGCATCGTCGTCATCCCCGCCGAAAATGCGGGCGGCCAACAGAAGCAGGACAGGTCGGAGCCGCTTGCCCCCGGAAGCCAGCACATACCGGACCGGATCGTACATCGCTTCCGGCTCCGCAGGGATGCATACGGATGCAGCGCCTGCCCGGACCGACTGCCCCGCCGCTAACGCCGACAAAACGGATTCTACACGTTCCCGGAGGGCTTGCGCCTCTTCCTCAACCGCGGAGACATCGGCAACGATCTGTTTGCTGTTATTCGATGGCATGATCGTCACACGGTTTCTGCACCGAACGCAGCCTGCGCAATCGCATCTTCGATGCGCGCATAGACCTCCTCGAGTTCTCCACCGGCGTCGATATCGACAATGATTCCCTGCCCCCGGTAATAATCCACGACGGGTCTGGTAGCCTCCCAGTATCCCTCGATCCGGTTCCGAATAGCATCCGGATGATCGTCCTGCCGCTGCACGATCAAGTCGGGATCGATATCCGGTGGCGGAGGCTTGAAAGCGAGATGATAATGCTCCCCGGTCAACCTATGCATTCTACGCATAGATAGGCGCTCTATTATGTCGTTTATGCATAGTTCCATGGCGACAACCAGGTTGAGCGAGGTATTGTGGGCTTCAAGAAACTCCGAAAGCCATTCCGCCTGCACGACCGTACGGGGATACCCATCCAGTATAAATTGGTCCAGACCAACCTCCACCAAAGCGTCTTCCGCAATATCCCGGGCGAATTCGTCGGGCACCAGCCAGCCCCGACGGACATATTCCTGGGCCATTCTGCCATGCGGAGTACGGGCCCGTATAGCGTCCCGGAACATGGCGCCCGTAGATATATGACGCCAATTCCGGCGCTCGGCGAGTAATGACGCCTGCGTTCCCTTACCTGTGCCGGGAGCTCCGAAAAGCACAATGCGCATGATATTAACTGCTCCGGTGCAGCGAATGGCATGATCCCCGGCCACCGGATATAATGAGATAACAAATGGGACAGACTACGAAAGGGGCTGGGCGTCTTCTTGCTGCGATGCACCCGTTTCTTTTCCTTTATCACGCGGCACGCCTTCTTCCAATCCGTCATCCCCTCGTTTTTCCCGGAATATTCGCAGTGCACCCCCGGATCGACCCCCAAGAAAATCCGCCGCAAAATCCGCTACCAGCCCGATTCCCGTTTGTAATAGCGTGATCCAGACCAGGGAACGTAAGCCGCCGCCCGGTGCGGCGGACGGACCGGATATACCGGTTTCCTGTATGCTTCGCGGTGCGCGGCGCCGCTTCCGGGAAATCATTTTTCCCACCAGAAGGCCTGCCGCTACGACCGCCAGCGCACTAAGTACCGGATGCTTCCTCACACCTGACCAGACCGCTTTCGGGGCCGAACCGACCTCGTGCTCGATCCGCTTGAGCCTCCCCTGAATCGACGCCTGCGTATCCGCAATCCGTCTCTCCAGGGCCGTTCTGTCTTCCTGCTCTCCCAGGTGAGAAAATTCTCCGCTCTGACGGGAAGAGACCGCATGTTTTGCGTGATCACTCACCGGTTTCCTCTTCGGAAAAATGCTTGCCGTTGTTTGATGTTTTTCGGGACGCTCCTCCCGAAAGGCGCGAGAGGTCCGTACCGTCTTCCAGTTTGCGGGCTGCTAACCGACGATTGCGCACATACAATATACCGGTCCACAGGAGAAGCAAACCGGTTACCACGAGAAACCCCCAGGCAGGATGACCTAACGCCCACCCTGCAAACAACGCGAGCGTAATGAGCAGAAACAATCCGGAGACCAGACCTGCGACGACGAGCGCGACTTTGAGCGCAGCCTCGTCTATCTTCTGCCGAATGTAGTCCTGCACGTCCAGTTGGACCAGCCGCAATCGCAATTCGATCCAGGACGTGAAATCTTCGAGAAGGCCGCGCGTTTCGCTGCCGAGGCGGTGTACTTTGCCCGTCGCGTTACGGTCTTTTTTCGCTTGGCCTGCACCACCGCGCTCGCCCGCTGCAGCGTTATGTTCCTCTGGAGTATGTTGCGGCGCCATATCCGGCCAGTATTCACTATTTTGGGGCGCCCGCACATCCGCGGGCATCCTCGTTTATACCCGATTTCGACGATACGGTTTTCCCATGCCGCAACTCGACATATCCCCCACCCCGAATCCGAACAGCCTCAAGTGTACGCTCCGCAAGGGTGCGTTCATTCCGGAAGGAATGGAATCGTTCAATTCCGCGGAAGAAGCAGCCGGACACGCTTTGGGGGAACGCCTGTTTCGCATCGGAGGCATTATCAATGTATTCATTATGCCCCGCTTCCTGACCGTCACAAAAACCCCTGACGCCGACTGGGGAGATATCCTGCCGAAAGTGCAACAGGCAGTGAAAGATACGAGGTAGCCATTCGCTTCTTCATAAGCCCGACAGAAAATCCACGGCGTCGACGCCGTCCGGGCGCCAATCGAGCGCAGGCCGCTGCGCTTCGCCGGGAGCAAGGAGCAAGCCCCCGAACTCCAGCCGCTTTTGCACCCGGGGCGCGGCGACGATGAGTTGCACCGGTTGCTGGCCCAACCATGCATTCGCCTCGGCGATGTCGTCGTATTCGACCCAGCGCAGATGACCGGGCGGCTGGGCTTCCGGCTCACCCCGGCTGACCAGAAATTCGAGCCCTTCCCCGTAGGCATGAGAAGCGCCAACCGCTTCCAGCAGGGCCCGTTGCATCGCAAGCCGCCCTGCTGTCCCGCCGTGCGCCGGGAAAACCCCTCGAAACCCCGCCATGGCCTCCAGCAGGCCATCCGGAGCAAGGCCGCGGGGCGCCCACATCACGGCGACATTGCGGCAACCGAACCCCTCGTGCAACAGTACGTCTTCCGCGAGACGCTCGTAGGCGTCGGCCCGCTCCTTGCCGTCGAGTACGCCCACCGCAAAAGAGTGCCCCCGGAACAGGCAGCGGGCCGGAGGAATGTCGTGCGCCTTGCCTGTCGTTTCGTCCTGTGCGTCGTCCGGCGCCAGGTCCCGAGCCCCGTCGTGCAACCAGGCGATCGTTTCGTCCGAACCGGTAGCGATAAGCGCATCGGCGCCGGCCAACAGTTCGGGCAGAAGCGCGAAGTTGGCCGCGATATCCGGTGCGAACCGGCAAAGATCGGCAATAAAAGCCGGCAACAATGCCGGAGACTTCGACGAAACGCTCCCGAGGTAGCGATGCCCGGTCAATAGTACCGCCAGAAAATCCTGCAACCCCACGAGCGGAATATTGCCCGCATTCAGTACACCCACCGTGCAGGGAGAAGAGGCGCTTCGCCCCCCGACCCATGCCTCCAACGCCTCTTCCGTAAGCAGGGACATCTGCTGGTTCACCGCAAACGCCACCGCCTCTTCCGTAAAGGCGTTGGGGGCTTCCAGCGTCTCCTTCACAGCGACCGTCCTCGGATCGTACTCGGGATCCGTCCAGGCATCGGCTGCTGCCGCCACCGCCCTGATGAGTTTGCGCCGGTCAAACATTTTCCAGAAGAAAATTGCATCCCCGGAGTTCGGCGTTTCCCAGCCGTCCAAGCACTTCGAAGCCGTCGCCGCGCTGCACGGCGCGGTCCTGCGTCAGCACTGCGGAAGCGGAATGTACGTTCGCGAGATCCAGCAAGGCCAGCGCGCCTTCGCTGCCTTCTTCCAGGGACTCGAAGGGATAGGCCGGATCCACCACCAGGAAACGCATCCAGGGAGGGGGATAGAAAACACCCCCCTGGCGGGAGTAACACGAGCTGAGAAGTTCGCACATGCCGTATTCGCTGCAAATGGATGCTCCGCCAAAACCCTCTCCAAGGCGCCGGTGCAGGGTTGTACGCGCGATTTCGCGGCGATGGGTCTTCATGCCTCCCGTTTCGATGACTATCGCATCGGGGGGCAGGGAAAAAGAGGTGGTTTCCAGCAGGTCGAGCAGGCCGAACGCCGCACCGAACACGATGAGCGGAACCCCCTCGCTTCGACTCCGCTCCGAAAGGCGGCGCAAACGCTCCGGGGCGCCCAGCACCGATCCGCTCCCCTCCGCCCCGAACCGGCGCATCAGAAAATCCACCATGTACAACAGCGACGAAGCGCTACCCTGCTCGATATATCCGGGAAGGCACGAGGCGAACAGAAACGGACCCGTTCCGAATTCACCGGCAAAGTGCACGGAAATCGCCCGCTCGTAGATCGACAGGTCCCGGACGTAATGCCGGCTGCGCAGGCCGCTTCCGGTTCCGCTGCTCTCGAACGCTTTTTCCGCCTCCTCCGGCGGGAACGCGGTGACGGGAACCTGTTTGAAAGCCTCTACGGGCAAAAAAACGGGATGGCGGGCTGTCGGAAGATGGACAGCCTCTATCGGATCGGAAGGGTCCCGGAATTTTTCACCGGCAGCCTTTTCCGAGCCGGAAAACGTTTCGCTCCATTGCGGATAAAGGGCTTTGCAGTAACGCCGGTACACGGGATTATGCACATACTGGTGCGCCAGCACCGCCTCGGCCATCTCGTCGAAAGCGGCAGGGGTCTTGAGGTCGGTAAATCCCTGGATTACGTCGTCGATCGTCATGGAATACGCATTCCGGCAAGCGTATGTGCAAACCATCTTCCAGGGCGTTCCTGTGCCCCTGTGGGTTCCTATCCCCCCGCGGGCATCGTACGGCGGGCCAGAAAACGATTCATCAGTACGAAAAGCACCGCCGCGGCGCCCCACTGCGCAAAGCAGGTCATCACGCTGTATGCATCGAACGGATTATACCAGGAATCGGGGGCATACTCCGTGGCGGACAGATACAACCACCATACAAGCAACGCCACCGCCTGCACCGGCACGGCAAAGCGAATAAGGAAGGTCCATAATTTGCCTACGGACCAGTCCCCTTCCCCGCCCGAAACAACGTTGCGGGCAAAATCGCCGGCGCCGTACCGGACCACCGCAAACGCTACGAATGCCCCGGAGATCATGAGGGCTACTCCCCAGACAAAATCCTGATTCCCCAGGAAACCGAGATACAAAGCGGACGGCACGCCGAGCACGAATCCGAAAATACCTACGCAGGCAATGGCCTGTTTGCGCTGTAACCCCGCATCGACCAGCACACGCGTCGCCAATTCGATCATCGAAATCAGCGAGCTGAATGCCGCGAACGACAGCCCGAGAAAGAAAAGCATGGCCATGCCCCGTCCAAAAGGCATACTGGCGAACAACTGGGGCATCCAGATAAAGGTCAGGCCGGTGGAGGCCGGGCCGCTGGACTTCATCACCTCAAGCACTTCAGGGCGGGACATTTCGGCGCCCAGTACGGCGAAAACCGTCCCGAAAATCATGATGGCGGCCAGAAGCGAAACGACATTATTCCCGATACCGGTGATAAATGCATTCTTTACAACGCCGTGCTTCCGCTGCATATAGGCGCCGTATGTCAGAATAAGCCCCCAGCCCGCGCCCGTATCCCATGCATTCTGCGTGAGGGCCTCCAGCCACAGGGACGGACGGGTCAGCAAATCGAGCTGCGGCGTAAACAGAAAGCTCAGTCCCTGTCCTGCGCCGGGTAACGTTACCGCGCGCAGCACGGAAATGAGAACGATCAGGAACAAGACGGGAATGAGCACCTTGTTCACGCGTTCGATCCCCGAAATGCCTTTCACCACAATGAACACGCCGCCGCCCATAGCCAGTGCATGAAACAGCAGCGGCAATCCCCCGGACTGGAAACCTTCCCACACCGCCGTCGCGCCTTGCAGGTCCATGGGCAACGGCTGGGCGACCGAGGTGAGTAAGTAATACACGCACCAGCCCGCCACCACGGAATAATAGAACATGATGGCCGTAGTCACGAAAGCCACGAAGGCGCCCATCCAGGCAAATCGTTTGCCCGCGGTCTTGATGAACGATCCCACGACGCCCTTCCGCCCATGCCGCCCGAGCGCATATTCCGCAATAATCAGCGGAATGCTCCATATGAACAGGAATACAACCCAGGCGATCAGGAAAGCGCCCGCTCCTTCCGCCCCTCCATTCTGCGCGGCGATGCGCGGGAATCGCCAGATGTTGCCTGTGCCCACGGCAATGCCGAGCACGCTCAGCAATAATCCGAGGCGGCTCGTGAACCGTTGCTCCGTATCCGAATGTCCGGGCATGATGCACTGAAGGATTAATCAGGGGGGAAATAGACGCAGAGAAGAATATACGGCGCAAGAACCGCACTGCGCATATCCGCGCCATACCGCGTCCCGCGTAATATCCTATCTTATGCCTCTTATGCCTGAATGTACGGCCGCCCGGAAACCGAACGGCCCCCTGCAAACGCAAGGCCTTCTTCCCCTCTCTAAAAATCGACAGACCCGATGCGCCGGGCGTCTCTCGCCAATGTATCCGACTCCCCGCCTTCCGGCCTTCGGCGGAAGGCGCTTGCCGCGTCGACAGGCGTGCTGCTGGGCCTCGGTTTTCCGCCGTTCCCCTTTCCCGTACTGGCGTGGGGAGCGCTCGTCCCGCTGCTGCTCCTGTGGACGGAGCAGCCCTCGGCGCGAAAAATGTACATGGACGCAAGCGTCGCCTTCCTGATTACGTTCCTTGTTGCGTTCCAGTGGCCGCTCCTGCACCATAACCCGGATACGGCCCTCCTGTCTCTCCCGGCGATGGTTGCGATCCCCTTATGGATGGCCGTGCCGTTCGGGATATCGTCCGCATGCCGGAAGCGCCTCGGAAAGCATGCCGCGCTCGCGCTGCTGGTTACCCTCTTCATCCTCATGGAATGGAGCCTGCGACGAGGGCCCCTTGCCCTTCCCTGGGCGCTCCTTGGCCATTCGCAGGCAGAACTTTTTCCTCTCAACCGGCTGGCCCGCTTCGGCGGCGCACCGCTTCTGACCGCGTTCGTGCTTGCTGCAAATGTGCTCGGCGCCGCGATACTCCTGTCCATGAAGAGACCAATCCGGAAAAATCATGGACGAAGCAGCCCGGTGCTTCGCCTTTTGCGCAGCAGGAGTCCGGCGATTGTGTCGGGCGCCGTGGTCGCCGCAGGGCTGATCGCCGCGTTTCTTCCCCCGGACGCACCCCGCGAAACCGGCCAACCCCTCACCATCGCACTTATACAGCCGGGGATTTCCGCCGAAACATGGGCGGATTTCGACGATACGCAAGCGGTCCGCACGCTACTGGCCATGTACGATGCGTTGGACCCGGATACCATCGACCTGGCGATATGGCCGGAAACCGCCCTTCCGCCCGGTAACGAATCGCTTCGGGAGCTTGTCCGCCGCCGCGTGGAGGTCCACGGCATACCGCTTCTGACAGGGGCCATCGACGAAGCACCGGTCGAAAATCCTGACCACGCCCAACGGCCCTGGTTCAACGCGGCCCGATACATGCGCCCCGGCAAACCGGAGGCGGTCTACCGGAAGCGCCGGCTGGTACCCTTTGCCGAAGGCGTTCCTTTCGAGAACAGGTGGCCCCTGATGCGGCGCCTTGCGATTCCTGCAGGCGGCGTGGCCGGCTACCTGCCCGGAACCTCCCCCGCGCGCATGGACCTCGACGGAATCCCCTTCGGCGTGCTGATCTGTTTCGAAACCCTTTTCGACGACACGGCCCGGGAATACGCCAGGGACGGAGCGCAATTCCTGATTGCGATCACACAGGACGGCTGGTGGAAGAATTCGTTCGGGTACCGCCAGCATCTGGCCTTCAACCGGCTTCGCGCCATCGAAACGGGACGCCCGTTTGTGCAGACGTCCGTATCGGGCAGCACGGCGTCCGTACGCCCGGATGGAGCAATCGAGGCGCATATCGGTTGGATGGAACGACGTGTCGCCATCGTGCGCATAGAACCGGCGACAAACCCGACGCCTTACATGCGATGGGGGGACGTCGTTTCTCCCGTAGCGGGCGTTATCGCCCTCATATTGTCGTTCATGGCATTCGTACGCCTCCGCAGATGATCCTGAAGGCCCCTCTCGTGTTGGCTTCGGCCTCGGAGCGCCGCCAGCAGCTGCTCCGGAATATGGGTATACGTTTCGAGACGTGTCCAAGTTACGTTACTGAACAAATCGATCCGGACATGCCCCCGGAAGACATGGTCCGGGTCCTTGCGCTCCGGAAAGCGCGCCATGTGGCGGACCAACGTCCCGATGCGCTTACGCTGGGAGCGGATACCGTGGTCGTACTGGAAGGAGACATACTGGGTAAACCGGACAGCCCCGCCGAAGCCGAACGGATGCTCAAGCGCCTCAGTGGCGCCACGCATTCCGTATACACGGGAATCGCCCTCCTGCATCCTCCGTCGAACCGGACCGTGCATGTTTCAGAGCGCACGAACGTAACATTTCATACCTTACGTGCTGCCGAGATAACCGACTATGTGGCGTCGGGGTCTCCCCTCGACAAGGCAGGCGCCTACGGCATTCAGGACAACCGAGGGCCGTTCTTCGTGCGGCGTATCGACGGAGACTACTACAATGTCGTCGGCTTGCCTCTTCACCGATTCTATCGCATACTCAATGACCGCTTCCCTGACTTGCTTGCAGAGCATTACGCAGCATGACTCCATGCCCGCATTAGCAGATATCCGCATCCTTCTCATTCAGGCCCGCAACACGGAGGATATCCGTACGCAGGAGCAGGATTGCTTCCGCGAGCACTGCCGCGTGCGCGCCGACCAGATCGCTGCGGTAAAGGTTCAGGCCGATCCGCTCGACCCGGACATGCTGAACCATGCGGATGTGGTCATGATCGGCGGCGCTGGAGAGTACTCGGCGACCGGATCTTACCCCTGGATGCCGGGCATCCTCGACCTTATCTGCCGAATTGCCGACCGCGGCATACCCACCTTCGGATCGTGCTGGGGGCATCAGATCATCGCCCGGGCCCTCGGAGGCCGCGTCATTCACGACTCCGACCTCGCGGAAATCGGATGCGGCCCCATGATGCTGACCGAAGCGGGAAAGCAGGACCCTGTGTTCGGCAACTTTCCCGAACGTTTTCTTGCAAATATGGGACATCACGACCGGGTAAGCGAACTTCCTCCCGGAGCCGTAGAGCTGGTCGTTTCCGAAACGCAGGGCAATCAGGCCTTTCGCATGGGCGACCTGCCGATCTACGGAACGCAGTTTCACAGCGAGCTGGATGCGCACCGGATGCGCAAACGGTTCTACAGATACCGGGGAAATTATCCTGAACTGGCCGATGAGGAGACCTTCCATGCGTTGCAGGAAACCCTCGCCGAAACCACCGAGGTGGACAACCTGCTGCACGACTTCCTGTTGGAGACGGTGATCGGGAGGTGAGGCGCGAGGTCAGGATCGCTCGCTCCGGTCGAGCAACCTATCAGGGCATCCTGTACACAGCCTCCGCATAATCGGCGGTGCCGCCCACCGGCGGGTTGCGTTTGCGCACCGTGACTTCAATGCACTCCAGGCCGGAATAGGCCTCGCGAATCTCGTGCGCAATGAGAAAGGCCAGCTTCTCGATCAGATAGAACCGGTTGCGTAAAACAATCTCCTGCACCAACTGGTACACGCGTTCGTAGTCCACGGTGTGGGCCAGATCGTCGGTTCGCGCCGCCTCCTCGAAATCGAGCGTCATCGACACATCCACTTCGTAGCGCCCCCCGATACGATGTTCTTCCTGCATCACTCCGTGATGCGCATAGAATACCGCATTAACCAGTTTGACCGTTCCGTTCGCCATATGCAGGAATAATTACAAGTTGAGCGCCTCAAGCAGGGCCGCATCCGCGGGATCAAGGGTCCCGGTACGATGCCGTGCTCTTAGTTTCGACACAAAAAGGGTGCCGTACAAGCCCAATACCGTGTCTGCGCGACGGCGGTGTTCATCGAACCGCAGCACGACCTCCGCATCCCGGAATTCGTCGGGGACATACACCTCTCTTGGGCCATGCGGACCTGACGGAGCCATTGCCGGAAAACTTTTCCCGGGCTCGAACACCTTGTTGCCGAAATGGCATCCTACACACTGCACCGGGGATTTCAGTTCCCGGGGCGGCGTGGACGTTCCCCGCGCCAGCGCGCCATCCTCTCCATATACGAAAAAATCCCAGAATCCGTCTGCGCGTTTGCGCATCACGGTGGTTTCGACCAGTGCCTCATCCAGGTAATGCTCGCCGAAAAAGATCGTACCCACCGGGTACAGAATGCGGCCGTCTCCTTCCGCAGCCTTCCGGAGCGCGGCGCGCACAGCTTCCTCGCGCACGTAAATGCGCCGCTGCGCGGTCGTCATGACCCCATGCAAGGCAACCTGCATCCAGGCGGAATCGGGGGCGAACCCCGCGCTGTCGGCAAAAGCATGGAGAGAAAGCGGAATCCCGCGCGCCCGGTTATAGGAGCCATCGATGAAGACCTCCAGTTCCTCCCACTCGATGCGCCCGTTGCCGTCGGCGTCCCGAAGTTGTTCGGAAATAGCGGGCCGATGCTGTGCGAATACGTCAAGATCGAGATAAAAGCGCCCGGAAAGATCATGCAGCATGCCCGCCTCGAAAGGATCGGCGGCTTGCGGCGCTACGTACCCGCCAAAATAGTATTGCAGAAAACGACGCGGCTCGGACTGGTCGACGGACAGGCGTACGAATGAATCGGAAAGGCCCGATTCGTCCGGACCGGCGCACGCGAACAGCAGCATGGGTAGCGCCATCCCGAGCACAAACTTCCGACGGAGGAATTTTTTCGCCCTTATTTTCATAATGTACATATTTTGTACATATATTATGGTCCGTCCCGGGACGGTGTATCCTGTGAACCGTCGCCCCCCGTTTCAGGGGCAAGAAATTGATCCAGCAATGCCTGAGCGCGGAGATCGCCCGGATGGTATCGAAGCAACGTACGCAATGTGCGAATAGCTTCGTCCGCGCGCCCAAGTTCCCCGTATGCGACGGCAAGGTTGCCGAGGGCAGGCGTAAAATCCGGTTGCACGTCGATCGCCCGGTACAAAAGCTGTATCGCCCCCTCCCAGTCCTGCTCCTGCATATGGACGCTGGCTGCATTAACCAGCGCGGGAACAAGGTCGGGGTCCAGGGCAAGCGCCCGGTCGAATAACCGCCCTGCCTCCTCCAATCGCCCCGTTTGCAGATACAGAAACCCGAGATCGTTCCAGGAAGCCGGATGATGCACCGGGTCTTCAGCCAACCCCGCCAGCCACGCCGATTCGGCCTCCGCAAAGCGGGCGGCTGCATAAAACGCTTCCGCAAGTTTCAGATGGGCCTCCGTAAAAGCCGGCTGCATTTCCACGGCGCGCCTGAGCGAGGCGATCGCGTCCCCCGGACGATTGGCGCGCAGCAGAGCTACGCCCAACCAATACCTGACAGGAACATCCTCCGGATATACCGAAGCCGCCTCCGAAAGCGCCGCCACCGCATCCTCCGCCCGCCCCTGTTCCAGCAGGGCTCTTCCGAGCGCAAGACGGGCTTCGGCATGGTCGGCCCCGGCCCGCAAACCGGCGTCCACCTTGACGATCACCGAGTCGAGATACAACGGCAGGGCATGAATCTGATCGTAAAACGCAAAATAGGCGGCCGCTTCCTCAAGCAATCCGAGCCCCTGACCCGCTTCGCCGGGAGGCGCCGTCGCGCGCACAAGCCGGAAAGGTTCGGGACGCACGAACACGCGCTCGATATCTTCCGGAGCGACGGCGGGCGGCAGTTCGCGGCGTATCCAGTGATCCGTAAACGTCACATGCGGAATGTCGCTTGCGCCGCTCGAACGAAGATGGCACGTCACACAGTCCCCGGTCATGGCCTCTGCTTCGGTATGCGCGCTTTCGCGCCCGCACACTCCCGACTGGCCTTCCGCTCCGCCCGAAGCATGACATCCTGCGCACACCGCATTGAAATGACTGTTCCCCAGATCGGCAACCGGAACATGCGGATCGTGGCACGTCGTGCAGGTCATATCGCTTTCCTGGAAGCAGGCGCTCTTTTCAAGGCGGAGCGCATGGCTCGCAATGCCGAAACGTTCCGGATCGTTCACCTGGTCGGCCGTAACGAATATGCTGCGATGGGCATCGAGAGAGACGCCCGGCCGGTAGGTGGAAGGCGTTTCGCCGGGTTTGAACACGGTAGTGCCCGAAAGATGGCACTGGCGGCAAACGGACAGTTGATCGCCTCGAGACAGTCGGGCCGGATGAACGATGGAGGAATCCGGATTGCCTGCCTCCGGCCCAAGTCCCGCCAACCGCAGATTAATATGCGCGCCGCCCGGCCCATGACAGCGTTCGCACGTAATCCCGTCGGACACGTCCCGGTAATGATCGAACGTGAACCGGCTGTGCCCGGAAAACCCGTTGTGGCAAGCCATGCATTCCGCCACGACAGGTCGGCTGAAACGCAGGTTTTCCTGATCGTACGAAGGGCTCAAATCCCACCGGCTGCGTTCGACATACCAGGTAAGAGGCATCTCCGTCAAATGCCCGTTCACATTCGCCAGATACGAGCGCGTGTGGTTGCCGGAGCCAATTACCCACTCGACGGGAAGCACCTGTTCGTACGTTGTTTGCCCCGACGCATCAAGGCGGTATTCGCGCTGGAACAGCGTATCCGCCTGTACAAAGGCCTCGTAGTAAAAATCCGAGGCTTCGTGGTACACCGGCGGCGCCGGCAACATCTCCGGGGCGGAAGCCGCATCGAACCTGGACATGGACCGGCCCATTCCGGTCCGGTGGTAGGACAGGTAATATCCCTCGTGGCAGGATGCACACGCTTCATCGCCTGCATACGATGCAACGGACGCCCCTTGCGACGAGGCGTCTCCCCGGTGCGGCTCCTCTCCGGTGGCGCATCCGGCCAGAACCGCCAGCAGGGCAAAGACGATGTGCGGCCGAATCGGCGGCCTGTGCATTATCTCCTCGACGTGAGCGCCCCCAGAACAACGCCGGCCAGAAAGGAAACCAGCAGCGCCGTTCCGGGATGTTTTTTGGCGTATGTACGCACTGAACCGCACGTTTCGTTGGCGTACTCTGAAACGCGAGAGGCCGTACGAAGAAGCTGCTCGTACGCTTCTGTCACCATATACTCCGCATCCTCGAGTTGCGCCTGTTCCTCGGGGGTCATCGGTTCGTCGCTGGAATTCGCCGGCTCCCCGTTGAGTGGATCGAGTGGAGACGCCGGTTGATCCGGTTTGCTTTTCGAAGACTTTTGAGCTGGCATAGTTCAGGGCCGATGGTTCCGGTCAATAATGTACGGGACAGTGCGTTACCAACGGGGTTACACGCGCCAAAAGGATTTTTTTTCCACACCCGTCCGGATATTATCCAAAAAGCGCATCTTTGCTGCAACATATTCGGCGGTTGGTTGGTACGGTGCAACAGCGTTTCCTCATGTTTTGCATTGCCTTTGTCATCGCCGGCCGCTTCCTTTGCGGCAACCCTAAAGCGATAGATTGCTCCACCTGTATGCGTTACCTCCTGACGCTTCTCGTTACCGCGCTTGTTTTCCTGTGTACCGGGCCTGCGGGAGATGCGTTGGGGCAGGATACGCCCGGTTCCACCCCGGAGCGGGCGGAGCGTACTTTCGTCGAGGCGCACGCCCTGTACACGACGCAGCTGTACCGCGAGGCGATCCAGGCCTTTTCCGGCTTCCGGAGGAGTCATCCCGATCATCTCCATGCGATCGACGCCCTGTATTATGAAGCCGAAGCCCATCTGGCTCTCGGATTTCACGACGAAGCAATCGCGCTCTTCGAACGACTGGAAAGAGAGTACCCCGGGCATCCCCTTGCTTCGAAATCGCGTTTGGCCCTCGGTAATTTCTTCTACCTGAACAAGGAATACGACCGGGCGCTTGGCGTATTCTCGAACCTGCTCGACGACGATCCGAAGCCGGACATTGCGGCGAAAACCCTGTACCGGATGGGAGCCTCGGCGCGGCATCTTGACCGGAACGAGGAAGCCCTCGGGTATTTTGAGCAGGCCGCAGACGAGTACCGGGAAACCGAGTATGCCCCCGTCGCCCTGTACGCAAGCGGATATACCCGGATCGGGCTGGCGCGCTACGACGAGGCCGCCGAAGCCCTTGAACTGCTTGCCGCGCGCTATCCGGAATCGCCCCATGTACGGAATATCGGGCTGGCGCTGGCCGAAGTGTATTACGAACTCGGCGATTACGACCGGGTGTTGTCCGAGATCGAAAGACGGGTCGGCGGACTGGATGAAGCCGGGCGGGAACGCGCGCTCTTCCTGCAAGCGGAAGCACTCAATCAATTGCGCGACAGCGAGCAGGCCATCGTCCACTACCGGCGCTTCCTCGAGCGCTATCCCGGGAGCGCCTACCAGCGGCGCGCGGTCTATGGGCTGGGATGGAATTACTATTTCGAGGGCGTACACCAGTGGGCCGCCGAACGGTTCGCGGAAGTCCGAAGCGGCCACGACGACGATCTGGCCGCCAGCGCCACGTACTACGAAGCCATAAACCAGGACCTTGCTCTCGAGCCCCTTGCCGCGATTGCGCTCCTTGAAAACTTTTTATCGCAATGGCCGGAGCACGAACTGGCGCCCCATGCCCATTTCGAACTCGCCGTCCTGTATTACCGGCAACATCGCTGGGACGACGCCTATCGCGTCTTTGGCGTACTGCAGGAAACCTGGCCGGAGCACGACCTTGCCGGAGAAGCGGCGTACTACCGGGCCAACGCGGCCATCGCACTGGGTAATTTCGAAGAAGCCTTCAGCCATTTCGACCGGGCCGTCAATGCAGGCGCCGCTTCCGAACGGCTGCGGGAAGAAGTGCGCTTTCAGCGCGCCTGGCTATCGTACCGCAACGCATCGTATCGGGAAGCCATGTATGGATTTCTCGAGATCCATGAACTGTCGCCCCGGTCGGAGCGCGGCCAGGAGGCCTTGTTCTGGGCCGCCGAAAGCATCTATCAACTGGATAACATGGCCCGCGCGGAAGAACTCTTCACGCAGTACATCCAGGACGTTCCCGAAGGGAAACACGTTACGGCGGCCTGGTACGCGATCGGCTGGACGCATTTCCGGCGCAGCCGGTACGGGGAAGCCGCGGAAGCGTTCGGGGTATTCCTGGACCGCCACCGCGCCTCCGATGAAGACGGATTCGTTTCGTATCGGACCGATGCCCTTCTGCGCCTTGCTGATAGCCACTATGCATTAAAGCAATACGCAAATGCAATTCGGACATACCGCCTCGTTGGAAATCAGGGGGGCGACTACGCGCTGTACCAGATTGCGCAAGCCTTCGACCACGCGGGGGAAGCCTACGAAGCCGTAAGCGCATTCCGGGAATTACTGGAATTTCATCCGGGCAGCGAGTGGGCCCAGGAAGCCCGCTACAGCCTTGGCCATCTCTTCTTCAGAAATCAGGATTACGACCAGGCCATCGAGGAATACAACGCGCTGCTCAGAACCTGGCCCCGGGATCCGCTGGCCGCGAAAGCGCAGTACGGTATCGGGGACGCCCTGTTCAATGCCGGGCGCGCCGAAGAGGCCGTAGGAGCCTATCGCGTGGTGCTCGAAGAATATCCCGGCAGTACATACGTTCCCGATGCCGCAGCCGGCATCCAGATCGCCCTGCTTTCCACCGGCGACACAGAAGCGGCGGCGGCGTTTCTCGACGAATTCGCCGAGCAAAATCCGGATTCGCCGGTCATCGACGAACTCCGGTTCCGGCTGGCCGAAATCAACCTGCAAAGCGGGCAAACGGACGAAGCCCTCGCCATGCTGCTTGATTTCATCCAGCAAAGCAGCAACGAATACCTGCTCTCGGAGGCCCACTATTACCTTGGAACGATCTTCGAAGAACGCGATCAACCCGAGGAAGCGGTCCCGCATTTCGTGCAGGTGATCGAGGAATACGCCGGCAGCGAACGCTTTCCGGACGCATCGCGTCGGCTGGGCGGCATCTACCTGCAAAGCGAGCGCCCGCTGGAAGCGCTCGAAGTGTTCCGGTATCTCGAATCCGACAGCGACGGCGACCCGCGCCTTGTCGCGGAAGCCCGCTACGGTCAGGGCATGGCCCTGCTGCAACTGGATCGATCGGACGAAGCGGAGCAATTGCTGCAAGACGCCATCGACGCGGCGCCCGACGCCGTGGAAACCTACCCGGCATACCTTGGCCTTGCCCGCGTATATCAGGAAGCCGGGCGCTACGGAGAGGCCGAGCCCCTGTACCGGCATGTGGCGCGCAACAGTCGGGACGAGACCGGCGCGGAAGCGCTGTATCGTCTCGGCGCGCTACTGAAAGAAACGGGACAAGCCGAACAGGCCCTGGAGGAGTTCGGGCGTCTGCCTGTGCTGTTCCTCGGATTCAGCGAATGGGTCGCTCTCGGCTACCTGGAACAGGCCCGCACTTTCCGGGCGCTTGGAGAGATGGGAGAAGCCGCCAGCATGTACGACCTCGTGATCGACGAATTCGGGGGAACCCCCCACGCGGCAGTCGCCGAACAGGAAAAAGAAACGCTCTAACCGATATGCGCTTCTCCGGCATATACAAACCACTCCTCGCCCGCCGCGCAGGCTGCCTTCATGGGCGCGCGGGCGCGCATACGGGCGCATTCCGTAACATATCCCGCATGCGACACGTATACACAACCAGTTTGTTCATACTGGCCATAGGCCTATGCAGGGCCGTACCCGCCTATGCCCAGGATACGGAAGAACCGGCCCCTGCGCTTCCCGATATTACGCCGCAGGTTGTGGAAATTCGGGCAGGTTTGGATATTTCTTTGCCATCCCTCCAGAGACAACCCCTGATCGGGTTCAACCCGCCGCCGCGCGTGGCTTCCGTCCCGGCGGACCGGATACCCTATGCGGAAGTCTACAAGCAGAAAAGCGCCGACCTTCCGGAGAGCCCGCTGGCTGCTCTGGATCCGGAGCCTGTCGCGTCCCTGAGCAGCGGCATGCCGGGCCGGGGTATGGCGGAAGCCGCCGCCGGGCGATACCTGGGACGGCTGATCCGTCTGCGCACCGAGTTGCCGATCTCCCGCAACACGGCGTTCCATGCGCGCCTCGATTATGCGGGCAGCAAAGGACACGCTGTCGCCGACACGCTTGTAGACGCCTCGGCGTCCTTCAATACGTTCGAGGCGCTGGTCGGTCTGCAACAGAAAACAAAACCCGTTTCATTCGGCCTCGACCTGGATGGTCTTGTGAATGCCCGGCGCATGTATGGCGCCCTGCCGAGCGCCGGGGGACGCATATTGGGCTTGCGGATGACCCCGCTGCGTACAGTGCAGGGCGGCGGCGGCGCACTATGGATCAATACGAACGCTACGACGCGCGTGGATTTCAGCGCCCGCGCGCGGTATAGCGTACATTCCTGGGAAACGAATGCAACCCGGCCGGAATCTGAAACCGGAAACGACGCATTTACCCGCAACGAATCGGCCTGGGCGCTGGAAAGCGAACTGGCCCTCCCTGTAGCGAACGGCAGTGAGATCATGGGAGACCTACGCTACACGCAACTCGGTTTCGACACGGAAGAAACAAGCGGCGTTTCGATGCTGGACGCAGGGGCCGGAGTCCGTATCCGTGTTGGCCCGCGGCTTCACGCCATGGGAGGCATGCGCTTCATGACCTTTGCCGACAACGATTCGACGTCCTCTTCCTGGATCGCACCGGAAGTCCACCTCGATTTCCGGCTGTTGCCGGCGCTGCAACTCTATGCACGCAACGATGCGCGCGCGGAACATCGCTCCACCGCGTCCATGTACCGGGAAAATCCGTTCCTCGTGGATCGCCCGGTCGTACAGCCAACCGTCTATACCCTCGATATGCGGGTGGGCGGACGCATGCAGATCGATGCCGTCGGGATTGACGTGCATGGCGGCTACGCCAATGCATCTAATTATCGCTATTTCGAGGCGGCCGGGATCGACGAGTCCCAGGGATACGCACAGGGCATGATAGCGGCGCGGTATGCCGCGGCAACCATTGCCTACGCCGGCGGAGACCTGTCCGTCCATCTTCCGGCAGGATTGAGCATCGCGGCAGGGCTCACGTTCCGGAACGGGCAACTGAAGGAAGACGACACGGATATTCCCTATTTCGGTCCGGTTACGGGGCGCGGGGCCGTTTCCTGGTCCTTCCGAAACGGCAGGGGCTTCCTGCAAACCACGCTGGACTACGAGAGCGCGCGGCACGTTACCGCCGGGGGCGCGCACAAACTCGACAACTACCTCGACGTAGACGTCAGCGCCCTCTACCCGATCACCCGGCGCATAGGGGTATTGCTTCGCCTGGACAACCTCGTTGCCGGAAGTTCGGCGCGCTGGGAGCATTACGACCGGACCCCGTTCGGCATATCGCTCGGCGCCCGAACGCAATGGTAAGCCGGAGCGCCGCCATGTCTCAAAACGATGCCCGGAATCAGGTCGAACATGCGCTGGCGGAAATCGTCAGGGAAACGTTGGCGGCCCGCCAGGACATACAGGTACCCGGCCTGGGAAGCTTTCGCATCGTACACCATGCAGCAACGCGCATGCGCGCGAAGCAGGGCGACATGGAGTTCACCCCCCCTCGGAACGAAATCAGATTCACGCCAGAGGCGTAATGGAGCGCGGGGATGGATATGGACCTCACCCATGAGATCGCGCGGCGCCTCGGGTCTTCGCCCGAAGCAGTGGCCCCTCTGCTGGAAGAGGTCCTGCAGCGCATTCGTCAAAAAACGGCCCAGGGCAAGACGGCGCGGCTCCCGGGAACCGGCGTCTTCCGGGATCGCGGCGCGGGCCTCGTTTTCGAGCCTGATCCCGGTCTGGCCGAAATTGTCAATGCGCCATTTGCCGGCCTGGATATTATTACGCTTACGCAACCGGCGCAGGGTAGCGAAACGGGGCAGGCTCGACATGGCCGCAGGCCGGGTAGAAGCATGCCCCATGCCAGTCGCAAGCGCAGGCGAGAACGTTCGCAGGAACACGTGCTGCCCGGAATCGGCATGATCGTCATCGTGGGAATAATCGCCGCAGGCGCCTGGTTCATGTTGTCCGATCGAACCGCAGACCCTGCCAAACCGGATATTTCCGCCAGCGCCTCGGAAGAATCTGTGGCCGGCGATTTCAGCGCTCCCGAAGATACGCTGCCCGGCGAGTCCGAAATCTCCCCCGCCCTTGTCTCTCCCGTCACGAACGACGCCCCCGCAGCTCGTCCTGAACTGCTGCGAGGCGGCGAAGATATTGACCAGGCTCTCGGGGGCTATACGATCGTCGTCGTCTCGGAAACAAGCGAAGAGCTCGCCCGGAACGCAGCCCAGGGCTGGCGCGAGCAGGGATTCCGGGTGATTATCCTCACTGATATGCAGGACGGCGCCACCCGATACCGGGTAGGCGTCGGGCAATTCGACCTTCTCGAAGAGGCCGCCCTCACGCGGGATGCACTGGCGGGAGGCGAATTACCCCGGGACGCCTGGGTTTTCCGTATTTAAGGATGCTCTGATTACCAACCGAAATTTTATGGATACTCCGATTACGCCCGAAACCCCCCGAAGGGCGCGTTGCGAACGTGAAGCGCTGAGCGAAGCGGTTTTGGTCAGAGTATCCTTAAAGCTCCGAACGAAGCGGTTTTGATCAGAGTATCCATATATTGACCCGACCGGCATGAAACCGGCATATTCCCCCCGCTACACTTTCCATCGACTTCATTTGCCGTACACCCGATGACGAATTCGACCCTGATGCAACCCCAATCCGTTACCTTGCCCGCCGATACCCTGACGAATCTGTCGCAAGTCGCCGGACCGGAACAGACAAGCCTGCTGGACACCCTCATACTGGGCGGGTGGATCATGATTCCGATCTTCCTCCTTTCTTTTATCGCCATCTATCTGTTCGTGGAGCGGCTCGTCACGATCCGCAAGGCGAAAACCGATCCGGAAACGCTGACCCGACGCGTACGCGACTATGTGCAGGAAGGGGACGTCAAAGGGGCCATGGGGTACTGCGAATCCAGAGATAAACCCGTCGCGCGCATTCTTCGTCACGGGCTGGAGCGGCTGGGACGGCCCATATCCGAAATTCAGGACGCCGTTCAGGCGCAGGGCAAGCACGAAACCTTCGAGCTGGAAAAACGCACCGAACTTCTTGCAAGCATTGCAGGCATTGCCCCGATGCTCGGTTTCCTCGGGACCGTAACCGGAATGATTCAGGCCTTTCAGGAAATCCAGGTCCTCGAAGGCAACGTAAATCCGAGTGTGCTCGCTGGCGGCATATGGGAAGCCTTGCTGACGACGGCGGCAGGGCTGGTTGTCGGTATCCTCGCCTTTTTCTTCTACAACTTTCTCCTGTCGAAAATCCGGCGGCTCGTAAACGACATGGAACGTTCGGCCACCGATTTCATCGACCTGTTGCAGGAACCTGCGCCGCCGGAAAAATAAGCCGGCAGGCGACGCCCTCGATACGGTACTGCCCATGCATCCCACGCCTTGATTTCGCAGGAGCAGGCCGTTAACCAAGCCCGACATACTCAGGGACCATGAACTTCAACTTCTCCAGCAATAACAAACCGCTTGCGACGTACAGTCTCGCAGGACTCACGGATATCGTGTTGCTCCTGCTTGTCTTTTTCCTCCTGACGTCGAATTTCATTCCCCAATTCGGCATTCAGGTGAATCTGCCGCAAGCCGAAACCTCTGCCCCGATGGACGACCAATACATCTCGGTGGCCATTACCGCAGATGGACAATATTACGTGAACCAGAATCCGGTCCAGCGCGAGCAACTGGCGGACGCCCTGCGTGAAGCGAAAGGGGATCGAACGGCCCTGGTCCTGCGGGCCGACGAAGAAGCAACCGTGGCGCAGTTTGCACTTGTGGCGAACCTCGGGCGCGCCCTGGAACTGCGCGTGCTCATGGCCACGGAACGCGGCCGGCCTTGATCTTGCCTGTTCTGCGGCCGTGATCTCGCGCACGGCACGCTTTTTGCCCCTGTAACCGCAAAGCATGCAACGCGTGCGGGCCTTCGACCTGTTTTTACTCCATACTCCCTATGCTCCGCAAACTGATTTTCATTGCCATGCTGGCGGGTGTGTCCAGCGTCCGGGTCGGCCATGCCCAGGCGCCCGTACACATCGTACGCGGACAGGTTCTTGACGCGCAGACGGGAGAATCCCTGCCGTCGGCCAACATACGGATCGAGGGAACGTATCGGGGCACTATCACCAATGCGGACGGCGTCTTCGAAATAGCCATCGAGGAGACGCCCGCCGAACTCGCGTTCCGGTACATCGGTTACGAATCGCAGCGGTACGCCATT
>LXNI01000282.1_pt1 | contig 64843 bp, 55 predicted proteins | sample 809091 | NCBI WGS metagenome assembly LXNI01 (sample SAMN04870527, study PRJNA318959) | sponge metagenome | biome: 01000161; feature: marine sponge reef; material: water | host: Sarcotragus foetidus | place: Greece: Milos, Mediterranean Sea | collected 2013-05-29 | depth 5-7 m
GCCTACCGGATAGCCGGCGAAGACAGTCTTTCGCTGTCCGCAGTGCTTACCGGCGTATACCCGTATGCGCGCTACAACCTGACGGACCGTTTGCGGGTGTGGGGTACAGGCGGATACGGTAGCGGCTCGCTGAGTTTGCAGGGGGATTCGCTTGCTTCCTCAACCTCGGACCTTTCCATGATACTCGGTTCCGTAGGCATGAGCGGCGATATCGTCTCTGCCGGTTCTTCGGGCGGTTTCGGCTTGTCGTGGCAAACCGACGCAATGCTTCTTCGTTCTTCGCTTGCTTCCTCGGGATTTCTTGCATCTACTTCTGCGATGGTGCATCGGCTGCGTCTGTCGCTGGAGAGTTCCTATATCCTGAAGATGGGCCATCGCGCATCCCTTGCGCCGAAGGTACAGGTGGGCGTACGTCAGGACGGCGGCGACGCGGAGCAAGGGAGGGGTGTGGATGTGGCCGGCGGCCTGGGCTTTATACATTCCGGCTGGGGATTGCAGGCGCGGGTGGATATGCACGGTTTGGTGGCGCATGAAGACAGCGATTTTGAACAATGGGGCGTATCGGGCATGATCCTGTTCGACCGTTCGCCTTCTTCGGAGCTGGGTATGTCGCTGCGCCTTATCCCCTCCTGGGGTTCGCCGTCGTCTTCGATGGGCGGCATGCACGCACTCTGGTCCCGCAAAACGATGTCGGGCATGGCGGGCTTCCAGCGCACCGACGAGGATCGTTCGCTTCGTCTGGACAGCCGACTCGATTACGGGTTTGCGGCAGGAGAGCACGGGGTAGCGTCGCCGTACGCCAGTCTTTCCGTCTCGGGCAGCGAAGCGGCGAGCGACCTGGCGGGTGCGGATGTGGAAGTAGGCGGCGGGCTGGGCTACTCGAACCGGTCGCTGGGCTTGCGCATGCGGGCCGGGATGCAAGGGGTGATGTCGGACGAGGCGATGGCCTTCGATGGGTGGGGCGCCTCCGGCATCGTCTTCTTCGATCCCGATCCGTCTTCGCCTCTCGGCGCCTCGTTCAATGTATCGCAGTCGTGGGGCATTGCTGCCCGGACAGGATTCGGCGGGATGCAAACTATGGGCTTCGGCGGGGCGCAGAATATGGAGACGATGCGCGGGCGCGAGCCCCTGCCTCGGTCCGTCACGGGTCTGTCCCGGGCTGCTCGCTACGGTCAGCCCCTGCGCGTGGAAGGCGAGATGGGCTACGGGTTCTCTTCATCGGGCGGGGCAGGAATTATGACCCCTTACGCAGGCGTTGCTTTTTCCGAGGAGGGCCGCAGCGGCGTTCTTCTGGGGTTCAACCTGCAGACCGGCAGGCGTTTCCTTCTGAATATTGAAGGCAGCACACCCCAGGCCAGGGCAATCTCCTTCGATTCCATGCCCGAATTCAGAGTCAGGAGCCTGCTGAAGTGGTAAAGGATGCGGGCGGGCCGATCCGTTGAAGGAGGGGCAAAGAGAGACAAGCCCCAATAATCCTTTTACCCGGCAGCCTTGGGCCCGGTGACGGCCTTGTCCGGGCTCGGCAAAATAAGAGCGAGCAGCACGTAGGCAATAATCGCAGGAGGGCCGCTGGAAAAGATCAGAACGAGCACGAATGCTATGCGAACCAGCGTAGGATCCAGGTCGAAATACTCCGCAATACCGGCAGCGACCCCTGCAATTTTTTTGTCGCGGGACTTCACAAGCTGTTTTTTCACGCCTTTTGCCCTGGGTTTTGTTTTACTCGGCTTCGGTGCTTTGTATTTCCTCCGGGGGCGCCATGACAGCACGCCAAAACCCAGAAGGATGATCAGAATGCCTGCCATCCAGGGAAGCATCCCGGCAAGGGCGCGAACGCTATACCCTTGCCAGATACCCATTTCCTGAACGATATAGACGGCGCCCACAAGAATAAGGGAAAGCCCGGCTATCATGGGCAGATTCCAGAACGGTTTGCTCCCCGTATCGCTTTCCTCGAACAGGAAGCGTTCCATTTCTTCGTCCGATAGCGTTCCGGGGTCCACAGGTTGGGGTTCTTCTTCAGGCATATCCTTCGGCATTAGGCAGGCGGGTTAGCAGGTTAGCGGTCACGGGCCGGTCATGCGAATACATGACATTCGCACAAGGCCCTTTCGTGTACGTAAGAAAACCGCCCAAGGTTACACTCGGGCTTCCATTCGGACAACTTCCTCCTCCGTGACCAGGATGTTCATACGGATATCATGCGGCTCGGAGGGAATGGAATCAAGCAGGCACGCCTGATACGTCACGCCGATCCGGATAGCCTGAAGACCTTGCAGGAAGGTATCGTAATACCCTTTTCCGTACCCTATCCGATGGCCATCCCGCGCGCCCCCGAGCATTGGGGTAATCACCGTGTCGATCCGGTGAGACGGCGCCTGCTCGCTTCCCGCAGGACGGGGAATCCCCCAGGGAGGTTCCAGAGAGGGTTCTTCTCCCGTATATCGCACCGCGTACATGGATGGGACATCGATATCCGGTACCAGGGGAAGAGCAACCGCCACGCCCTGCTCCCCGAGCCGGACGATGAGCGAACGAATATCCGGTTCGCGTCGCCCCGTCATCGGCCAGTATGCAAAAACGAATCCTGCGCAGTCCATTTCGGGAAGCGCAAGGATTCGCTCCACCATAGCGGCGCTTCGTCGCGCATATTCGTCCTGTGTCAGGTTCTGCCGGTAGGTGCGGAACTGCTTTCGCAATCTCGATTTCTCGTTCGCATCTGCCTTGTCGGGGTGGGGGATCATGTGGATAGCGTATGCGTAGGGAAGAATTTTATGAAGATTCCGGATCAGGAGCGGCCGTCTCGAAGTTGATCCGGGTGTTCTGATTTCATATCTTGTTAGGCTATTAAGGATACTCTGATCAAAACCGCTTCGCTCAGCGCGTCACGTTTGAAAGTACAGGTTATCATGATTCCATCGTTGGGATCAGGGGAAGCACTGCGAATTCGGTACGTTGTGGACGTGACGCGCCCTTTGGGAGGCTGCGAGGAGCACGCTGGCTGTGTCATTCCTCATTACATGGGGCCTGCCATGCTGCTTCGTCATTTCTTGCCAGCCCACTCCTCGCAAGCCTCTGAACCTTGCGGACTTAATCAGAGTATCCTTGAAAAATAAACAAGCGCCAGGGTTTCATCGTTACGTCTTCCGCCGCGATGAAAACTTTTTTCTGTATACGCAAGCCATTGTTGTGTAGCACACGTCGTCATGTTTGAGAGCCTCTCGCAAAAGGTTGAAGGCGCGTTAAAGCGCGTCAGTGGCCAAGGGCGCATTAACGAGTTGAATGTCGCGAACATGATGCGTGACATCCGGCGCGCTTTGCTGGAGGCCGATGTAAACTACCAGGTTACACTCGATTTTACGGAACGCGTTCGCAATGAGGCTCTTGGGGAAGACGTTCTATCGTCGGTTTCTCCCGGAGAGCAGCTCGTAAAGCTGGTATATGACGAACTGGTCCGCCTCCTCGGAGACGATCACAAAGGCATTGCCCTTGCACAGCATCCTCCCACGGTCATTCTTGTGGCGGGTCTGCAAGGATCCGGCAAAACGACCTTCTGCGCAAAGCTTGCCCATTATTTCAGGCAGCAGGGCAACACTCCTTTACTGGCGGCGGCGGATGTATACCGCCCGGCAGCGGTAGCGCAGCTTGAGACGCTGGCCCGCTCCATTGACGTACCGGTTTATTCCATTATGCAGGACGGGCAACCTGCCCGGGATGCGGTGCGCGTAGCGCGCGAAACCATTCGGGAGGCCCGGCGCACCGCGCGCGACATCGTCATCGTAGACACCGCAGGGCGGCTTCATGTGGACGAGGAGATGATGACCGAAGTGGCGGACATCAGGCACGCCGTAGACCCGGACGAAATTCTCTTTGTGGTGGACAGCATGACGGGGCAGGACGCCGTCCAGGCGGCGCTTGCTTTCAATGAACGCCTTGACTTCGACGGCGTCGTGCTTTCCAAGCTGGACGGAGATACGCGCGGCGGCGCAGCGCTTTCCATACGCTCGGTCGTGCAAAAGCCGATCAAATTTGCGTCCACAGGCGAAAAAGTGGAAGCGCTCACCCCATTTCACCCGGATCGTATTGCTCGACGCATTCTCGGTATGGGCGATGTCGTCTCGCTCGTCGAAAAAGCCCAGGAGCAATTCGATGACCGGCAGGCCGAGCAACTACGTAAAAAGATACGTTCACAGGATTTCGATCTGGCCGATTTCTATGAGCAACTCCAGCGAATTCGGAAAATGGGGTCGCTCAGTGAGATTGCCGGGATGCTTCCGGGCATGAATCGGCAGATGCGCGATGTGAATATGGACGACAACGCCTTCGTACACATTGAAGCCATTATCCTTTCCATGACACCCGAGGAACGTCGCCATCCGTCTATACTGAACGGAAGCCGCCGCCGCCGAATCGCGCGGGGCAGTGGAAGAGAGGTTCGCGACGTGAATCAACTGCTCAAGCAGTTCAAAGACATGAAAAGGATGATGAAAACCGTTACGCGCATGACGGACGCCAAAAGGTCTGTAGACCTTGCCAGCCTGGTAGGCCGGGCATAGCATCTTTATTGCAGCAAGGAACAGCAAAAAACTCCGCTTTACGCATCACACGTAATCAATCATAGGAACCAAGAGGCTCACACCGTGGCAGTCAGACTTCGTTTGCGTCGCATGGGACGCAAAAAACTCCCGCTCTGGACTATAGTCGCCGCCGATTCGCGTCGCGCGCGTGACGGTCGCTATATCGAAAAACTCGGTAATTACAATCCTCTCGTTAAGCCCTCTACGGTCGATCTTAACGTAGAACGGATACATTACTGGCTTGCACAGGGAGCGCAGCCATCCGATACGGTGCGTAATCTGTTGAGTCGGGAAGGCATTTTGCTGGAGAGGAGTCTTCGCCTCAAAGGAAAATCGGAAGCAGAAATACTCCAGGCGGTAACAGAACATCGCGAACGACATGCTGCAAAGCGGGCGGCTTCTGCGAAAGAGACCCCGCAATCCCGCCGCCAGAAAGCGCTGGATGAGGAAAAGAAACACGTGGCCAAGCAGGAAGCGGACACGGCAAAGCGCCGGGCCGAAGAACAGGAAAAAGCGAGGCTGGAGGCGGAAGCAGCTAAAAAGAAATTGGCCCAGGAACGTGCCGAGGCAGAGAAGGCTGCTGCTGAAGCTGCCGAAAAAGAACAGACTGCGGCCTCAAGCGCCGAGGCGGAACCGGTAGACTCCGCGGATGCAACCCCTGCCGCAAAGGCGGATAGTACGAAAGAGGAGACGCCGGAAGCCACTGCTGAAGCGCCGGCTGCGGCCGCGAGCGCCGAGGCGGAACCGGTAGACGCTGCGGATGCAACCCCTGCCGAAAAGGCGGATAGTACCGAAGAGGAGGCGTCCGCAACCACTTCTGCGGAAGACGATACCCCCGAAGAAGAGAAGAAGCCGGAAAAGTAACGTTCTCTTCCGTGCCTGTTCATTGATCTCATGACAAAGACCAGCCCAACCGATACGCTCCTGCTTTTGGGACGCGTATACCGGGCGCATGGGTTGTCGGGCGAAATCAAGGTAATCCCCGAAACGGACGATCCGACAAGATTCGAAGCCTTGTCGGCGCTGTATATCGGGCAGACCCCTGACACGGCTCGTCCTGCGAACGTGCAGGGCGTCCGCTATCAACACGCCCGCAAGGGGACGCTCGTAATTCTCAAGCTGGAAACCGTCGATTCGCGGGAAGCGGCCGAGGCATTGCGAGGCGCTTTACTGTATGCCCCTGCGGATGCGCTCCCCGAACCGGACGAAGATGAATTTTACCTTCGCGATCTGGTCGGACTTACTGTCGTCGAAGAAAATGGAAACCGGATCGGTGCGGTCGAGGATGTGTTGACGTTCCCGGGACAAGATATGCTCGTTATTGCACGTGACGGCCAGTCTTCGGCCATGGTGCCGGCTGTCCCCGAATTCGTGACGGCCATCGATCTTGAAGCAGGACAGATTACCCTTCGCGTTATCGAAGGGCTACTTGACGGATAAACAGGAAATACACTGTGCGCATCGATATTGTCACCGTACTTCCTGAGTTGGTTGCCAGTGTGCTGAAACACGGCGTGCTCCAGCGGGCCGCGGACAAGGGTCTGGCGGACATCCGGGTTCACGACATCCGAACGTACGCATTGGATAAACACCGGCAGGTGGACGATTACCCGTATGGGGGCGGCGCCGGCATGGTATTGAAACCGGAACCCGTTTTCAGGTGTATAGAGGCGGTTCGGGCAGAAAGTGACGCATCCGTCGATGAGATCGTGTATCTCACACCGGATGGCGAAACCTTGACGCAAGAGACGGCTACGGCTATGTCTCTCCAGGAACGCGTTGTGCTCCTGGCAGGACATTACATAGGGGTAGATCAACGGATCCGGGATGCGCTGGTTACTCGGGAAATATCCATGGGGGATTATGTCCTGAGTGGCGGAGAAATCCCGGCGCTCGCTCTTGCGGACGCCATGGTGCGCTTGATCCCCGGAGTTCTGGGGGACGCCGAATCGGCCTTGTCCGACTCGTTTCAGGACGGATTGCTGGGAGCTCCGGTGTATACGCGCCCCGCCGAATTTCGGGGCATGAGCGTGCCGGAGGTTTTGCTCTCCGGAAACCATAGAGAAATTGCCCACTGGAGAGAACAGCAACGACAGCGCCTGACGCAACGCCGCAGACCGGATTTATCGGAAGACTGAATCGGCATTCCCAAACCTGGTTCACGTCAGGTATCATCGCAATTTATACATCATCCTTTTTCGAGGTACATCGCCATGGCTACGGATCTATTACATCTCGTCGAAACGACTCAGGTTCGGGACGACATGCCGGAGTTCCGGCCCGGCGATACGGTGAACGTACACTTTCGCGTAGTCGAGGGGGATAAGGAGCGCATTCAGCAGTATCAAGGCGTCGTCATAGCGGAACAAGGTTCCGGGGCGGGCCGGACGTTTACGGTGCGCAAGATATCGAATGGGGTAGGGGTTGAGCGTATTTTCCCGCTCTACTCACCGAAAATCGCGAAGATCGAGCTGGTTCGCCAGGGGCGCGTACGTCGGGCGAAGCTCTATTTTCTGCGGTCCCGGCGCGGAAAGGCGGCGCGTATCAAGGAGAAAATCCATGACGCGTCCAAGTGATAGGGAATCGGGAGATATTACTCCTGTCGCCAAAAACCGCAAGGCGTATTACGAATACCACGTCGAGGAAACGATCGAAGCGGGAATCGCATTGCGGGGCAGCGAGGTAAAGTCCGTCCGGCAGGGAAAAATCAGCCTGCAGGAAGCCTGGTGCCATGTTGAGGGTGGAACGATGAAGCTGATGGATTGCCACATTGCGCCGTATGCGTTTGCCGACGCCTCGACGGCCCCCTCGCCAGTGCGCCCCCGGCAGCTTTTGCTGCATCGCCGGGAGATCCTCAAATGGCAAAAGGCTTGCGCCCAAAAGGGATATACGATTATTCCGCTGTCCGTTTATGTAAGAAACGGGTATGCGAAGGTGAAGATCGGGCTTTGCAAAGGGAAAAAACTGCATGACCGGCGGGCCAGTGTCGCCGAGCGGGAAGCAAAGCGCCGCATGGAACGGGCTTCCGGCGTTCAGCATTGAAACCCATGAAATTTCCTCCGATCGACAAACAACTTGCGCTGATCGAGCGCGGCGTGGCCGAAATAGTCCCGGAAGACGCCCTGGTCGAGAAACTGCGCAGGGCGGAGAAGACGGGCAAGCCGCTCATCGTCAAGCTGGGATGCGATCCAAGCCGCCCCGACCTGCATCTGGGTCACTCGGTCGTGCTCCGCAAACTGCGGCAGTTCCAGGATATTGGCCACCAGGCGGTGCTTATCGTAGGAGATTTTACGGGAATGATCGGCGATCCAAGTGGGCGTTCCCGGGAACGTCCTGCGCTGAGCGTCGAAGAAACCAGAGAAAACGGGCGGTCCTACTTTGAACAGGCGTCGCGTATTCTCGACCCCGAACGTACACGGATCGTCTACAACTCGGAATGGCTGGAGAATCTGAGCTTCGGCGATGTGATCCAGCTGGCAGGGAAATATACCGTCGCCCGGATGCTCGAACGCGACGATTTCGAGAAGCGATACAAGTCCGGCGAGCCGATAGGCATCCATGAGTTTCTCTATCCGCTTGCCCAGGCGCAGGATTCGGTAGCGATCCGGGCGGATATCGAACTGGGCGGCACCGATCAGAAATTCAATCTGCTCGTAGGGCGGGCGGTGCAGCAATCCGAAAAGATGGCGCCGCAGGTATGCATCATGATGCCTATTCTTCCCGGTACGGACGGCGTCGAGAAAATGTCCAAGTCGCTCGATAATTATATCGGTATTTCGGAGTCCCCGGAGGAAATGTACGGGAAGACCCTTTCCATTCCGGATGACCTTATCTACCCCTGGTTCGAACTGGCTACAAATATCCCGACGGAAGAACTGCCGGCGATAAAAGCCGCTGCGAAGCAGAAGCCCCGAGACACGAAACATCGGCTTGCGTGGACGATCGCGAGTATGTACCACGGCGACGATGCAGCGGACAAGGCTCGTAGCCACTTCGAGAAAACCGTGATAAAGGGGGGCATGCCGGAGAACATGGAAAGCGTCCGGTTTGCAATGGATGAAGGGCCCCGAATGGGTATTCTCGATCTGATGACCCGGGCAGGGCTGACGAACTCGAACGGGGAAGCGCGGCGCCTCATTACGCAACATGCCGTCTCCATTGACGGAGAGAAGATCTCCGACGTACGGATGGAAGTGGATGTACACGCAGGCCCCTCGTTCGTAATCAAGGCGGGCAAAAGGCGGTTCGTCCGCATTTTGCGGGAGGAAGAAGGCGGTTCCTGAGTGGAACCATTATCTCCGGGATACATACTTACCGTGTACGCTGACCACTGCGAGTACGCACATCGTTTCTGCTTGTAATGCGCGCGCGCCACATCGTTCTCCTTCTCGGCTTTCTTTTCCTTTCGCATGCCGGGTACGCCCAATCGGCGGATCAGGACATGGAGGAGGGACTCTCAGCCTTTCAGGAAGGATCGTACGAAGAAGCCGAACAGGTCCTGCTGCACATCACGGAGGCGGATCCGGATAGGGCGGAAGCACATTACCTGCTTGCCCGCCTGTATACCGAAACTCCTTTATCCGATCCGGACAAGGCCGAAAAGGCGCTGGACGAGGCGATCCGGGTTGAACCGGCGAACCCCGATTATCTGGTCGCCAAATTGCTGCAATTACGCTGGAAGCCCCGGACTCTCCTGCAAGAACGCCTCCGCGAACAGCGGCGAATCGCGCTTGCAAAACGGATTCTCGCTATCGATCCGACCAATGCGTTCGCGCACGAGGAACTGGGAACGCTCTTTATCCGCGACTTCTGGCGTTATCGCAATGCCATGATGTTTCCGACCATGGCCTTCAGCGGAAATCTGTATCGTGGAAGCTCGGCTATGGCGCTGGGCGATCCGTCGGGATTTCAGGCAAGTGCTCTGCAGGAAAACCTGGAAACCGACGATGCTTCCGATACGGGGGAGGATCAGCAGGCAGGTCCCGGTCCCTCTTTCGCCTTCGACCCCAACAATGTGTTCCTTGCGGACCGCTTCGATATAGAAAAACTTGAGGAGCAGGGAGTGCCTTTTCTGGAATACTCGGGACGAGCGCAGAAGGCGTACGAACGCGCGGTCGAACATCTCGAGGCCGCCCTCGCATCCGATCCCCTCAGGCACTCTGTGTATCGTCAACTCATGAAGATATACGCCCTGAAGGGGGAATACGATGCAGCGGGGGAGATGCTTGAAGATATGTATACGTTCTTCCCGGAAGAGTCCTCCACATGGCTGTATCTGGGATTGACGCGGGCATACGGAGGCGATCCTGAAGAGGCCGCCAGTGCTTTCGAGACGGCCTTGCAGTATATGAACAGTGAGGAAAAAGACGTCTTCGAAAACCTCTCTTTAATTCTTGTACCCGAAGAGGAAAATCTCTACGAAGAGGATCCCGTTTCATATACCGAAAGATTCTGGACAAGCAAGGATCCTCGCTATCTCACGCCCTGGAACGAACGAAAGATCGAGCACTATGCCCGGCTTGTATATGCCGACCTGCTGTACGCCAGCGAAGGCCTCGAACTGCGAGGCTGGGATACGGAACGGGGGCATATTCTGGTGCGGTACGGCCCACCCGAGCGGGATGTCGTTATTGTTCCAGGCAGTACGTCCGGGATAAAGAATCTTGGAGATGCGCCCACATCCGGAAGGGAGCCCAGGTCTATACCCAGAAGAGACATAAGACCAGTCGACATGGGCTTTAACCCGCGAACATTCCATCTCGGCGGGGATTTCGACATGCTTGCCGAAGTCAATACCTTCAATATATGGGACTATGGGGATTTCCGGTTCGTATTCGAAGATCCGTTTCGTAACGGAGAGTACCGGCTGTATTCTCCCAGCGCTTCCGATATGTCTGCCGGGGTTCCGGCCTGGCTGAACGATTACTCGATCATTGCGAGAGAAACGATTGCCCGGACTCCGGAGCGATACGAATATGAGGCGCCTGGTCGGCGAGTGGATATCCCGTTTGTGGCGAGCGCATTCAAGGGAAGTGGACAGGATGCGGATATTTATGTGTCGTACGGCATTCCTATTTCCGAGGACGGAAGTCAACGGGAATCCATAGACATAGCTGCCCGCATCGGGGCGTTTCTTGTCGGCGAACACCGGGATATCCTGGTCGAAAGGCGCCAAACGATATACGGGCTTGGAGGCGATCGCATTCGTTCCTTCGACGAAGCTCATCTCTGGGTGGGGGGGCAGGTCATGACGGCGCCTCCGGGACAACATGAGGTGTCCATGGAGTTTGAAACGGCCAGCGGAAGTACCGTCGCCGTGCAGCGCAGAGCCATTGAGGTGCCTGATTTTACAGAAGACAAACTCCAGGTCAGCGACTTGATGCTGGCCTACAGTATCGAAGACGCCGATCCCGGGAATGTAGAAAGCGCTACCGTACACCGGGGAGAATTCGCCATTATCTCCGCCCCGTGGAACGTGTTTTCGCACAGGCAGCCCATCTATCTTTTCTTCGAGATATACCGGCTTGCGCTTACGGAGGACGGGGAGACGCAGTACGAAATGGAGGCCCGGCTTGCGCCCAGAAACAACGCAAGGGGCGTAGCCCGGATCGTTAAAAATCTTTTCGGAACAAGTGGTGGCGTTTCGGTGAGCGTGCCCGGCACAGGATCGTTGCCCGACGAAACAAACTACCTTATCCTGGACGCCACAAATCAGGCGCCCGGACTATATACCCTCACGCTGCGCGTACGTGATCTCGTAAGCGGGAAAAGCGTGGACCGTACGATAGACCTTTTTCTGGAATAAGCCGTCGCACCGGCGTTTTCTCGCCTGGTCAAAGAAAAACAGGCCAGTCAGGTCGCGCCACTGGTTGAAAAGAACAGGCGTTGTCAGCCGTCTCCCTTGAGAATGTCTTCAAGGGCGCCGGAGACGGAGGCATCCATTTCTTCTACCTGGCGCACCATATTCGCCTTGTAATCGACAACCCTGTCGAGTACATCCGGATTGGAGGCGCCGATAATCTGCGCAGCCAACAGTCCTGCATTTCTTGCTCCGCCAATCGCTACGGTGGCGACAGGAACGCCTCGGGGCATTTGTACGATCGACAACAATGCATCGAGGCCGTCCAGTTTCTTCCCGGGCACAGGAACCCCGATCACAGGCAGGGGAGACCAGGCAGCAATCATCCCCGGCAAGTGGGCGGCGCCCCCGGCCCCGGCAATGATCGTCCTGACGCCGCGTTCATGCGCTGTGCGCGCATATTCCGCCATGTAGTGAGGAGTACGATGGGCCGAAAGAACACGGATCTCGAACGGTATGTCCAGAGTGCGCAGCACTTCTGCTGCTTCGGCCATGACGGGCAGGTCCGACCGGGATCCCATTGCGATGCCTACAAGGGCCATGGTTACAAGAGGTGTAGTGTCACAAGCGAAGGTGTGCGGCAGCCGTCTCGGCAAGGCGGCGCGCAGCGATGCGGTCGTTGCCGGTAACAGTGACATGCCCCATCTTACGATGCATCCTCACATTCGGTTTACCATACACATGCACGGCTACGTCAGGAACCGCCAGCGCTTCATCTATTCCTGTGGGAGACGCCATGCCGTCACGCTTGCCGAATACATTCACCATAATCGCTACGGGCGCGCGCAGTTCCGGATTTCCCAGAGGGAGATCCAGCACGGCCCGGACATGGTTCTCGAACTGCGAGGTGTAGCTGCCCTCGATAGAGTAGTGTCCCGTGTTGTGCGGCCGCGGGGCCAACTCGTTAATCAGGATGCTCCCGTCTTCCGTATGAAAAAGTTCGACGGCAATGAGTCCCGTTCCCTGAACTGCTTCCACGGCGGCAAGTCCTATCCTTCGTGCCTCGTCCGCTTCGGCCTCTTCGATACAGGATGGAACCTCGACCGCATAGCACCGATGATTGCGCTGTTCGGTGTCCGCAACGGGATAAATGACATGCTCGCCTCCGGGCCTGCGGGCGACCAGCACGGAAAGTTCTCCCCGGAACGAAACGAAAGCTTCCATTAACAGGCCGTCTTCTGCCGCAAGACGCTCCCAGGCCGCCCGTAGTTCGTCTGCAGAACGGACCGTCGCGTTACCGTACCCGTCGTACGCATGCGTATATTTTTTTGCGAGTACGGGATACCCGAAGTTTTCCGCCGCGGCAATGGCCTCTTCCAGCGTGGCGCAGCATGCAAAAGGGGGAACGGGTAGCCCGGCGTCCCGCAACCAGGTTTTCTGGCGGCCCTTATGTCGGATAATGTCGAGGGTAAAGGAAGCAGGGCGAACGGGGACATGGCCCTGTAAAACGGCCTCCGCTTCTTGTACCGGGGCCCATTCGCTCTCGGCCGTCACCACGGCGCAAACAGCTCCGAAATCGCGCAGCACGCCGGCATCGGTCCAGTCTCCCACGAAGGATTGCCCAAGCCCCTGAACGGGTCCGGACGCTTCCGGGAGCAAAAAGCGTACTTCGAACCCCATTCGTATGGCGGCAAAGGCAGTCATCCGGGCCAGTTGCCCGCCACCAAGAATTCCCACTGCAGGAAAAGCTCCTTTCGGAAAAGACGGCATGGCTCCTATACCCTATACCTTGCCCGAATTCCTGATGCCTGCGAGCAACTCATCCAGTTCTTCTTCGGACTCGACAAGCACTTCACGCGCCTTGGACCCCACAAACCGGCCCACAATCCCCGCCGTTTCAAGTTGATCCACAATACGGGCGGCTCGAGTGTATCCGACGGACAGCTTGCGTTGCAGCAAGGAAACCGAGCCCTGGCGGGCGCGCACGATAATGTGGGCCGCCTCGTCGAAGAACGGGTCTATATCGTCTATGCCGGAAAGATTCCCTGCATTGCTGTCCTCTCCGAACGGGGGTAGCATATAGGGGCCGGGGCCCTTCTGGCGCGCCACAAAATCCACTACGCGGTCCACTTCTTCGGAGCTTACGAATGGGCCCTGCAAGCGGGCAGACCTGCTTCCGAGCATATACAAAAGGTCTCCGTTACCGACAAGACCTTCTGCGCCGTTCTGATCGAGGATCGTGCGGGAATCCACCTTGGAAGCGACCTGATAGGCAATGCGCGCGGGGAAATTCGCCTTGATTAACCCGGTGATCACATCGACGGACGGGCGCTGGGTGGCAAGCACAAGGTGTATGCCTACGGCGCGCGCCATCTGAGCGAGCCGTGCTATGGGCGCCTCTATGTCTTTGCCCGCCAACATCATAAGATCTGCCAGCTCATCTATTATAACCACGATGTAGGGCAAATGGATGAAAGCATCTTCCTTGTCCAGTTTCCCGGAATGAACCTTTTTGTTGTAATCCTTGATAGAGCGGACCTGGGCCGCAGAAAACAGATCGTAACGTATTTCCATCTCACGCTCACAGGACTTGAGCACTCCCAACGCCTGGGCCACGTCCGTGATAATCGGCTCCTCGCTATTCTCCGGCATGGCCACATAGTGGTCGACCATGTACTTGTATTGCTGCAATTCGATCTTTTTGGGATCGATCATTACAAACTTCAAATTGGCGGGATGACATGCATACATCAATCCGGTAATCAGCGTATTGAGTCCCACCGATTTACCTGACCCTGTCGCTCCTGCAATAAGCAAGTGGGGAAGTTTCGCCAGATCCGTTAAAAAAACTTCTCCTTCGATGCTTTTGCCAACCGCTATAGGCAGCTCCATCTCGGAATCACGGAATCGCGCCGTGCCGATGACGTCGCGGATCCGAACGAGTTCGCGGCGCCGGTTCGGGATTTCAACACCCACGGCAGATTTCCCGGGAATCGGCGCAATGATCCGGATACCTCCAGCAGCCATCGCCATAGCGAGATCGTTTTCGAGGGCCGTGATGCGATTTATCTTCACCCCAGGGGCCGGCGTCAACTCGTACAACGTAACGGTCGGCCCAACGATTGCATTGATCTCGCGTATTTCAATGCCGTACGTATCGAGTTTGTCGAGAAGGATTCGCTTGTTTTCTTCCAATTCTTCATAGTCGATCGGTACCTCATCGGCATCACGCTCGTCCAGTAGATCAATAGCGGGAAAACGATACCGGGCTGCAAGCCTTTCGCGGGGAATATCTACCCGCCGTTCCACGATATCGGTGTGCTCCTCCTCGATACGCTCCTGGACATGTATTTCAATGTCCTTTTCCGTAGCCGGGGCCTGCGCTGTGCTTCGAGCGGGGGGACTTATGCCTTGAAAAGTGTCATTTAACGTACGGTCCGGGCCCGATGGGGCAGGCGCCGGCGTCCTGCCGGGGGGGCGCTCGGCTGCCGTTTGCACCGTCTCGCGGGGAGTTTCTGTGGGGTCCTCGGAATTCCCTGCTTTCTGTTTTTCCTGTTTCGCTTTACGACGTGCCTCCGCGCGTTTTTCACGTGCGGCGCGCCGGCGGGCCGCAGCGGCTTTTAGCGAGGCTGGCCAGGACCCGATCTTATCGAACAGGCGCTGCAGGTCCTGGTCCACCAGTAGCAGGAAAGCGATCGCAAGGGACATTGCAAGGATCACAGCCGATCCGATCGCGCCAAGAACATGCTGGAGCCATCCGGCCACCCCAAGACCAAGCCTCCCGCTCCATAATGCAAGTTCCAGTTCGAAAACGAGTGCAACCCAACCCAGAAGACTGGCTACGGTGAACGTGACGATAAGAATCAGGATGCCCGTCGAAACCAGTTTGCCGGTCAGGCGCCGCCGGAACAGCAGATATCCCACCATACACGCCAGGCCTGCCAGAAGAACAACCGGATAGCCCAGAAAACGAGGTACGAGAAGGCGGGCGATCCATGCACCTGCCAGTCCGAGCGCATTGGACACCTGATTTTCTCCGGGAATAAATGCGTCGCTCAGGGTGCTTCCCCGCACAATGGCGTCATCGGAAGCATGGTAGGTAACCAGCGCCAGCCCGATAAGAAAGGCCAATGTCATCACGACAAGGCCAAGCACTTCATGCATGCGGCCAGCGGATGCACGTTGCGTGCTTTGTCCGGAAACCCTCCTCCGATTATGTTTTTTATCAGATCCTGAAGCCATCACTTTTAAGAAATCAGAGTATCCATCCTCCTTATACGCGCGAAAGCGAAGTGCTGATCGAAATGGTTTTGATCAGAGTGTTCTTAAGGTACTGTGTGCCGAAGAAAAAACCACAGAGGCGAGACGGGGTGCGGACAATGCAAACGGACGGGCAAAGCCTTGTACCCTGATTATACGGCAGCAAGGGAAAGCTCCGTTTTATCCAGCACAACCCGGTTTTCCCGGTAATAGGGGAGTACAGGCAAGGAATTGAACTGGAAACAATAGTCTACATCGTCTCCAAAACCTTTCGATGCAAGCCATCTCGCATGGCTGCCCTGTCGCAAGGTAGCGTTCAGATGCATGCGATTGCGGTCGTATAAGGAAAAGGCTATGAGCGCCGTATCGGAAACCCCTTCCGTTCGTTTTCCATCCCACAGTCGATCCAGTATATAGCCCGCACAAAGGGTGTCCTCCAGTGAAACCCGGTGTTTCTGGCCAGCGCAAATGATGGTCAGGTCATTTCCCAACTCGCGGATCGCTTCGACAATGCGATCAATATTCAGGAAACACCCGATCAGAAGGCTCTTTGCATTCTGCCCCTTATGCATGGCTACGGTACCGTTGGTCGTACTAAGAATGATCGTCCGGCCTTTCACCCTCTCGCGGGTATACTCCAGGGGCGAATTGCCGCAATGGTACTCTTCGATCCGAAAACCGCCTCGTTCGCCGCCCAGCAGATAACTTTCCTGATCGAGGTTCGACGCAATTTTCCCCGCGTGATCCATATCCGGCACCGGCACTACATCCCGGGCTCCGTTGCACATTGCGGTCACGATCGTCGAACAGGCCCGCAGCACGTCGATCACCACCACGGTGTGCCCATTCACTTTTTCTTCCGGTACGGATTGACCAGTGATAAATACTTCTGTGTTCATGGAATGCAATGGTGTAATCGAGTGAGAGGAAAACAACGGCGCACAAGGCGCCGGAAGATACTCCTTGTCTTGCCGAAATGCACGGCAGGGGGTTCAGGTTTTATGTAACGGGGGTTTCTTAACAAGCGCACGAATCGTGCGGGATCGAATGGCTATGCTTATTTCGGAATCCGGCATGGTGCAGGCCGGGTCGTTGGGCACATATCCCAGGCCGATACCTCGTCCGAGCATGGGCGATTGCGTTCCACTCGTGACCACGCCCGTGTCCGGGCCCATAGGGGTCGAGATACTATGTCCGCTTCTTGGAATAGCTCCTTGCTCCTGAACTATAAACGCTACCAGCTTCCGGGACGGACCCTCCGAACGTACACGTTCCAGCACAGGTTTTCCAATGAAATCATCCTTGTCCATTCGGACGAAATACCCCAGGCCGGCCTCGACAGGATTGGTTTCCTCCGTAATATCGTTTCCATAGAGACGAAACGCAGCTTCCATACGAAGGGTGTCCCGAGCGCCCAATCCGGCAGGTTTCAGCCCCTGGTCCGTCCCGACCTCCAGGAGCCTGTCCCAGACTGATCCGGCCAGACCGGCATCGCAATATATCTCGACGCCTGCCTCTCCCGTATAGCCCGTTGCAGAAACGATAGAAAAACGCGCTTCTGCAAAACACTTTCCTGAAGCACGCCGGAAGTGGAACGGTTTCATGCCATGCAAATCTTCCCCGAGCGCGGCTTCCGTGATAGCCCGCGCCCGGGGGCCCTGCACGGCAATCAGGGCAATCTCGTCGGATATGTCTTCGATGATCGCCTTCGCCGGATTATTTCGGATCATCCACATGAAGTCCTTCTGGCGATTGGCGGCATTGACCACAAAAAGGTATTCGTCCTCGGCAAGGCGATATACGATCAAGTCATCGATAATACCGCCGTCTTCCCGGCACATACAGGTATAGACGGCCTGCCCGGCCTGAAGCGACATTGCTTCGTTGGTGATCAGGTATTGTACGCAATCGGCAGCGTGAGGGCCGCGAACAAGAATTTCTCCCATATGGCTGACATCAAAGAGGCCTGCCTCCCGGCGAACCGCACGATGCTCTTCAAGGATACCCTCCGTATAGCGCAGCGGCATTTCGTAGCCGGCAAATGGCGTCATCCGTCCGCCGAGCGCAATGTGCCGATCGTAAAGCGGAGTTTTTCGAAGAGTTCCGGATTCAGTCGATGCCATAGATGTCCACGTTACAAGCGCCAGGCGGTATAACCTGCGCGAATCAGTGTTTCGGTAGCAGCGGTAGCCGTGGCGTCCTCCGCGAAACCCATGCGGAAGGCGCCTCCGGTTCCTTCGCGTATTTTCAGAAGTTCAATATCCTTGATATTCAACGACGCCTCGTAGAGTATCGTGGCGATCGAGAGCAGTTCGCCAGGGTGGTCTTCCGCGTAGACATATACGTCCGCAAGGGGATGCAGGAATCCTTTTGTATTGCGGGGTATCGTTTCCCTCGTAGAGCGAGCGTCCTGGAACCGACTCTGCAATGTTTCCATATCGCCGCTGGCAATCTCCCGGCGAAGAACCTCCATTCGCCCGGCAAACGAATCAAGCACCTCCAGAATGCGCGTGTCGTTCGTTGTCAGAATATCGCTCCACACATCGAAAGGAGAGGAGGCAATGCGAGTCATATCCCGAAACCCGCCGGCGGCAAGTTGGAGAAAGGCATCGTCATGTCCGTCTTCGTTCGCCACATGATTCATGAGCGCAACAGCGAGCAACTGGGGAAGGTGGCTGACAAACGCGGCGATGCGGTCGTGGCGAGTAGGGGAGAGCACAATAAGACGAGCTCCCGTGGCCTCGATCAAAGCAACGAAAGAGGCATATTCTACCTCCAGGGTAGAAGCATCCATGTGGTCCGGGGGGCAAAGTACATAGGCCGCGTTTTCGAACAACAAGGCGTCCGCCTGATCGATTCCCCGGCGCTCGGAGCCGGCCATGGGGTGCCCGCCGACAAACAAGACGCCCGACGGCAATACGGTCGAGGCACAGGCTGCAACAGGGCCTTTTACGGAACCTACATCCGTAACAATGGCGCCCGTCTTGACATAAGGCGCAATCTGCTCCAGTAATTTCAGAACAGACTGGACGGGGGTGGCCAGTACAACGACATCGGCGCCGGAAACCGCCTCCTCGAGGGAGGATGCCGCCCGGTCAAGGGCGCCGATTTCTATTGCCCTGTCAAGCGGGGCGGATTGGTCAAAGCCAATGATCTCGACGTCCTGCGCCTGTTTTTTCCATACGAGGCCAAGGGATCCGCCAATCAGGCCGACGCCAAGGATGGCAACGCTTTGCATAGGGAGCGACAGGTCAATACACGCTCAGAAGATCGAGCAAAAAAGAGCCTATTCTCTTGCTACTTCTTTTTCCTCTTTTCCATCAAGACTCGAGGGGGCAATGTCTTTGTCTTCTTCCTTGCCATCCAGCGGCGGCGCGGCAACATCCACGTCGGATGGCTCGGCCTTCGGTGCTTTCTTTTTTCTTATGCTGAAGGATAGCGTGTCGGTGTCCTTCTTGTCTTTCGCAGTAATACGGATGGCGTCGCCTTCGCCCAGGTTCTTGCCAAGAATATGGTCGGCAAGCGGGTCCTCGATATATTTCTGGATCGAACGCCGCAGAGGGCGGGCGCCAAACTTTACATCGAACCCTTTCAGAACGAGAAATTCCTTGGCCGACTTTGTGATATCCACTTTGATGCCAAGTTCCCTGACCCGATCAAGCAACTCGTCCGCCATAATGTCGATGATACGGAAGATGTGTTCTTTCTCCAGCGAACGGAAAACGATCACATCGTCTACCCGATTCAGAAACTCGGGGTTGAATACCCGCTTCAGGGCGTCTTCCACCGTACTCTTCATGGTCCGGTAATTGAACGTCTCTTCCGATTGGGAAAAACCAATGCCTTTGCCAAGGTTCTTTATGTCCCGGGCCCCGATGTTCGAGGTCATAATGATGATCGTATTCCGGAAATCGACCCGGTGGCCAAGTCCATCTGTAAGTACGCCGTCATCGAGCACCTGCAGCAGGATGTTGAGTACGTCCTGGTGCGCCTTTTCAATCTCATCGAGAAGAACCACGGAATACGGCTTGCGGCGGACTTTTTCCGTCAGTTGCCCGCCTTCTTCGTAGCCCACATACCCGGGAGGGGCGCCGACCAGCCGACTGACAGAGAATTTTTCCATGTATTCGGACATGTCGATGCGTATCAACGCTTCGTCCGAATCGAAGAGATACTGCGTAAGCACCTTGGCCAACTCGGTCTTGCCAACTCCAGTGGGGCCGAGAAAAATAAATGAGCCGATAGGGCGGCCGGGGTCTTTGAGTCCGGCCCGGGTGCGACGTATGGCGCTCGATAGTTTCTGAATGGCCTCGTCCTGTCCGATCACACGCTTCATAAGCGCGTCGTCCATCCTGATAAGCTTCTTCTGTTCGGGCTGGGAAATTTTATCAACCGGAATACCTGTCATCATGGCCACAACCTGAGCGATATTCCCTTCGGTCACGTCATGCACTTCCGCCTCGGCCTTGCGCTCCCATTCCTGCTTGGCTTCTTCGAGTTCTCCATCAATTTTCTTTTCCTTGTCGCGCAACCGGGCCGCCTCCTCAAAACGCTGGCTCTTGACGACACTGTTCTTTTTCTTTCTGACGGTCTCAATCTCCTCTTCTAGGCGAACAATATTTTCCGGTACGCGGATATTCGCGAGGTGGACGCGCGCACCCGCTTCATCCATCACGTCAATGGCTTTGTCGGGCAAAAAGCGGTCCGTGATGTAGCGGTCGCTGAGACTCACCGCAAGCAGGAGGGCCTCATCGGAATAAAGGACGTTGTGATGCTCCTCGTAGCGGCTCTTGATGTTGCGAAGGATTTCGATCGTTTCTTCCGTGGTGGATGGATCCACGATAATTTTCTGGAAACGTCGATCCAGGGCGCCGTCCTTCTCTATATATTGCCGGTATTCGTCGAGGGTCGTAGCTCCGATACATTGAATTTCGCCCCGGGCAAGCGCCGGTTTGAACATATTCGATGCATCAAGACTGCCGGAAGCCCCGCCTGCACCGACGATCGTGTGCAACTCGTCAATAAAAAGAATGACTTCCGGGCTCTTCTCAAGCTCGTTCATCACGGCCTTCATCCGCTCCTCGAACTGTCCCCTGTATTTGGTGCCGGCAACAAGCGCCGCCAGGTCAAGCGTCACAATGCGTTTGTTATGGAGCACACGGCTTACCTTGCGCTGGACAATACGTATGGCAAGTCCTTCGGCGATAGCCGTCTTGCCAACACCTGGTTCACCAATCAACACAGGATTATTCTTCTTGCGGCGACTGAGCACCTGGGCAACACGCTCAATCTCTTGTTCTCTACCCACGATAGGATCCAACTTGGACTCCTCGGCCAGCCTGGTCAGGTCCCTGCCGAAGTTGTCGAGCACCGGCGTTTTGCTTTTTTCCATCTTACGGCGCTCTTTTCCTTGTCCTTCAGGCAGCGGCGGTTCCGACCCGCCACCGCCGCCACCGGCCGCTGGTATCTTTCCTCCTATAATGGAGTCTAATTCAGCCCGTACGGCATCGTACGTTATCGAAAATCCCTGCTGCAAAATGCGTGCCGCAACATTTTCCTCGTCACGAAGAAGGCTTAGCAGCAAATGCTCGGTACCTATAATATCACTCTTGTATATCTTCGCCTCCAGATAGGTGATCTTGAGGACTTTTTCGGCTTGCTTGGTGAACGAAATATTGCCTACGGCAAGCGCCCCACCCGTACCGCGGACCGTTTCCTCGACCGCCTTTCTGAGCTTTAACAAATCGCAACCAAGGCTACGGAGAATCTTGACAGCAATGCCCTCGCCCTCGCAGATAATCCCGAGGAGAAGGTGCTCCGTGCCAATGTAATCGTGGCTCAGCCGTATCGCCTCTTCCCGGCTGTCCCTGATAACATCTCTGACGCGATTCGAGAAATTGCCTTCCATGTCATATAACGAGGCTACGCGGCGAAGCTGGACCCGCACCCGCAAGTTTGCGTCGCATTGGGGTTCTCAAAGGTGAACCCTCGTGCATTCAGGCCGTCATGGTAATCCACCATTGTACCCATAAGATACAATCCGTGACGTTTATCCATGTACACGGTGACGCCGTTTATTTCAAAACTCGTGTCGTGGTCGCGCATTTTGTCGAAACCGAGAATGTAGCTCATGCCAGAGCAACCGCCTCCTCGAACACCCACGCGCAAATGAAATCCTTCGGGAATGTCCTTGGTGGACATGATCTTGCGAATTTCTCCCGCCGCGCGATCGCTGAGTGCGATAGGCGCAGGAGGGGTTTTTGTATGAGTACTGGTCCCGTTCGTCGACATGATCCGGGGGCGTTTTCGTAACCTGAACGAGGCGTGTAAGAAAGAGTAGCCTCGCATGGGGTGAACGACGGTCTGTGGGGGCGGTTCCATGTGCGGACACGAACATCAGTATCGGCGGGCAAGCACGATGGGCGCCTTGAACACATCCATTACCTTGTTACGGGCGTCATAGGCCTCGACAAAAGCAATGTATATACCCGTGCGCAAGCGGCGGTCCGCATCGTCCCGACCGTCCCACAGCAACTCGACGGATTTCGCAACGAGCCGGGATGCGACCAATTCCCGCACCCGGTTCCCCGCCAGATCGAACACAAGCGCCCGAATTCTGGATACATCGGAAGAGAAGGTGCAGCTGATGCGAACGATATCGTCCACACCGTCGCGATCCGGGGAAAAAGGATTCGGCGCAACATGTATTCCCTGCTCCGACGACAGGCTTTCACCGTCAATACGTATCGAATTGGGCATCCCCGGCGTTCCGCCACCCGGCCCTATCGAGCTGGTCCAGTTTTGAGGCTCATTGCCGGATCCGTCCACGTCGATCCGCTCCAGCGTGACGCCCCGGGTTTCCAGAACATCCGGATGATGCCACGAAGGATCGTACCGTACGTCGTCAAGCACTTCGCCGTCTTCCCTGTGTATACGAATACGGTCGCCTTCGTTAAGCAGGGTAAGCCCCTTACCGGTAACCACCAGGGCGTGTTCGTTATCCATATTTGCGGCGGCAAACAGCAGGTACTCTCCGGGCTCCACGCCGATAAACCGCCCTTGAACATGAACCGTATCGGCATCTCCGTCTTCGTCTGGATCCCGAGTCCGGTATAGCCCGTCAAGGTAAATGCGACGAGCAGATCGGTTCGCCAATTCAATGAATTCCACCTGGTTTGCAAACCCGTCATAATCGTCCGTAAGCGGTTCGTACAACATTTCGTTCACCACGATATCCTGGGGGACAGGCCGATAGGAAATTGGCGCCGATACCCGTTCCGAAATATTTCCGCGCAGATCGGATACCTGCTCGACCGCAACGGATGCACCCGTTACGGGACCCGCGAAAAGCACGCGCAGCCGGTCCAGGCCCAACGTTTGCACCTCCTGGGCGACAAGGTTCTCCAATCGAATAGAGGCGGGAGAAATGGTCCCGGTCCGTACAGGTTCGCTGAAATAAAGATCGAGCCGGGTGTCGTCGACAACTTTGGCGAAAGACAATGCCGGACCGGATACATCCGGGGCATACCGACTGTTTTCCGCCCCCGGCGTTGCTCCGGAAGTATCGATAGATACGGCAAAATTATAGGGATCCGAAGGAGCGGCGGGGTCGATGCGTTCCAGAGATCGGCCTGCTTCCACGGTGCTCCCGGCATAAAAAAGCGAATCGATAACCACTCCGCCGGACTCGAGAATCACGGCGTCGCCACCATTGTTCAGGCTTGCCCAGCGAGCCGGCGCAATATGGGGAACGCCGACAAAACGGCTGGAAAATGCGCTCCCGTCGGCAACGAGCACCGTGTAGGTTCCGGGAGCAAATGCCGATACCTCTCCGAAAAGCGGAAACGGGGAAGAAGAAGCATCCCGGATCGTCAGATCCTGGAGATCGAACGTGTGCACGCTGCGATTGAATAACTCGATAAACTCCGAGCCCGAAGAAAGGGGCCGGGGATACACTTCATTGATAACAATATCCCCAGGTTGCGGAGAGACGGGAGCGCCGATATGAATGGACCCCCCGGCGCCGGACACACCTTGAAGGGGCTGGGCATGGATTGGCAAGACGCACAGGCATGCCACCAGGCCGAAAGAAACAGGGATAAAGAAAAGGGCTCGCATGGGACCGCAGGGATGGAATCGGTCCCTTAAAGACACAGCTTGTAGAAAAACGTAACCTTCCGGGAATATTTTTCAGCACATGGCGTCAACCGGGCCCCTGCTCCGGATGGGTTTGGAGCACATGGGCCATCAGCGCTGCGGTGGGAGCCATAGCGTCCTCATCGATATCGAAGCGATCGCTGTGCAAAGGGTACGCACTCTCCGGACCGGAACGGGTACCTGTCCGGAGAAGCATTCCGGGTATTTTCGCCAGGTAGTGTCCGAAATCTTCCGAGCCCATGCTGGGGAGAGGGATATGAAAAACAGCTTCTTCTCCACAGAAGGACCGGATAACGGAGGCTACATGCTTCGTTAGTCGAGGATCGTTGTGCACGGCAGGCGCCCCGGCCTCTATGTCAATCTGCGCCTCGACCCCGTACAAACGAGCAAGTTCGTTTACGATACTTTTCAGGCGTTGTCTTATGGCGGCGCGCTCCTCGGCATCTGTGGTGCGGATCGTGCCTCCCAATTCCGCCTCGTCGGGGATCACGTTGTATGCATCCCCGGCATGAAACCGGGAAATCGTCAGAACGGACGCCTGACGCGCATCCGTAAAACGCCCAACGAGATGATAAAGCGCGTTGGCGATCTGATTGGCCACCCAGATGGTATCCACGACTTCATGGGGACGCGCCGAATGACCGGTGCCTGGCGCCTTGACGCATATACGGAACCGGTCTTTAGACGACGTAATAGGACCGGCCAGCACGCCATACCTGCCTGTATCCAGCGAGGGATCGACGTGGATTGCATATATGCTCTGCACGTCATCAAGAACTCCATCCCGGATCATGTCCACCGCGCCTCCCGGCGTACCTTCCTCGTTCGGCTGAAACAGTACGCGGACCGTACCCCGGAGATGCTCCCTGTTTCGATGCAGGATGAGCGCCACGCCGATCGCAATCGCCGTATGCGCATCATGGCCGCACAGATGGGCTACCCCCGGGTGGCGAGATGCATACTCCACAGATTTTGCATCTGTGGTGGGCAATGCGTCCATATCTGCCCGGTACGCAATAACAGGCCCGTCATGGGCTCCTTCTATATCCGTGTATAGGCCGGTGCCAGCCAGGGGACCCGTTACAACCAACCCGTTCTGCTCGAGAATGCTGCGAACAAACTCGCTGGTGCGATACTCCTCAAAACCCAGTTCGGGATGCTGATGAATATGCCGCCGTATGTCGCGCAGGAACGCCGCGAATGCCAGCGGTTCTGTACCGGCTTTAGCAATATCTGCAACGTCGATGGAAGGAATATCCGTTATGACGCTCATCTTCTTCAAACCATCCCGTTCCGTTTACGGAAAAACCATTCCGCGGCAAGAAGCGCAATAATGAATAGTAAAAGAGCAGGGTGTTTACGCAAATTCTCTTCCGTCGTTTGGGATACCGTATCGGATGCTCCTTCCAGATGGGTCGAGAGGACCTCGATAAATGCCTCAGGGCGGCTTTGATCCAGCAAAACACCCCCTGAGCGCTGAGCGACTTGCTGCATCAATATAGCGTCTGCTCCCGGTTCCCGATATTCCAGAGTCAACGATCCAACCGCAAACTCTCCGCGATCCGAACCCAGGATTTCTTCCCCTCTGTATGCTTCTGCTGTCCAGGCATAGGCGCCTTCCGGAAGCGCTCCAGCGTCGAGTGTGTATCGCCCGCTCCCGATTGCGTGCATAATATAGGGAAACTCTACGCCATCCGGCGAGATCAACCTGATCTCTACGGACGCATCCGGGACGGGATTAAGACTTTCGTCGTACACCTGACCGGAAAACTGAACCGATTCTCCACCCCCGAAAACATCCCGAACAGGATAGATACGTACAGGTCGGTCGTCTTCCAGAGCGGTAAGCCACTGGATAATGTTCGCAAAAAGTTCTGCCGGGAGTTGCTCGAAACGGGACAGGTCTTCAGGAAGATTTTGCCATCTCCATGTACCGGCGCCAAGTAAGGCGGCGACACGGTGTTGCGCGCGCCGTCGAACGACGAGCAGCGGTTCGGGGAGGTCAATTCCTCGCACCGACACGGTGGCAAGCACCTGGGCATCAGGAGTAAGCGTCCATTGAGTGCGGCTGTATTCCAGCGGGGGAAGAGCGCTCCATGCCTCCGAATCTCCACCGGAAATATGCATGACCGGGTGATTATTTCCTGCCGGCGTAGTTCGGAACGTCGCCTCCATGAAATCTCCCCGAACACGTTCTGCCTCAACAGGGAGTACGTCTTCGGAAATTATACCCAACCGGGGAATAGAGGTAGCTGAAGTAAGCAGAAAAAGCACAGGAATCCTCTGGCGGGCCGCCTCGCCGATACGCCGCAATACGGTTTCGTCGCTGGCTCGTCCGGGATAACCGGCCAACACCATGACATCGAAGTCCGCAAGCGAGGCCGGGAACGCGCCTTCGTAAAAAGCGCCCGCGCTTTTTTGCACGAACGGAGACACTTCGAATGCCGCATCCTGCTCAAGCAATCTCCGAATCGCGGCGACATCCGGGCCGGGGGCCGCTGCAACGAGAAGGATGCGCCGTTTGGAAGAAAGCACACGAACCGTCAGGGATTCCCGATTATTGCGGTGCGTCACTTCATCGGGAAACTCCGTTACAGCCACCGTATAGCGCCGGAGCCCTTCCGCTTCGGGCGTCACGGACAAATCGACGACGATTTCGGCATTCCCCGGGGGAATTTCAAGGTTTTGCGAGGTTATCGTTTCTCCGTCGGCAGCCAGCGATACCGTAACCCGGCGGCCGCCCATACCCTCTGCACGGATGCCGACCTCAATAGGGAGTTCGGCGCCCACGTAGGCCACTTCATTTGTGAGCACACGTTGCACTCGAATATCCTGCCGGCGCAACGTATCGCCTACAACTGCCGTAAAAACAGGCACCGGATACCGGTCGGATACATAGAGCGGGTTACGACCCGTATTGTACCGCCCATCGGAAACAAGCAGTACGGCGCGCAAATTATCATCCCGCAAGCGCTCCTCGGTGGAAGCAAGCGCCTGGGCAATATTGGTTCTAAATGCGTTCAGCCCCAATGAATCCGGTTCGAAACGGGGAAGCTCGCCGGCATTGAGATCCGAACCAAAACGGATGTACCGCACATCGGCGCCCTGCGCAGCTACCGGGACATGCTGGAGAATATCCCGGATACGGGCTTGTGCTACCGCAAAAGAAGTATCCGCACCGGACGCCAGACGAAGACTGGCGCTGTCGTCGAGGAGTACCGCTACGACCGGCTCTTTTTCGTCATGCTGGACAAGGCGTAAAACAGGTTCGAGCAGAAGCAGCAGAATGAAAAAAAGCGCGCAAAATCGCAGTGCGCCGAGCACGATCTTCTTGCTCCGCGGCAATACGGGCATCGTGTGACGATACAACCATACGGCCCCGGCGCCGGCTGCAAGCAAGGATACCGCCAACAGCCATGGACTCATGCCAAAAGAAAAAGACATTCGACGAAGGAGAAAGGGTGCTCGTTAAAGATACTCCGATTAAAGATACGGCAGGACCAGGTAGGCAAGGTAAGCCAGAAAACCTGTCAGGAGAAACGCTCCCTCCATGCGTCCGATCCTGTGTCGGAACCACACAATAGGGAGGAGCACCACCCCGAACGCAAGCATGACCGGAAAATGTACGGCAAGCACGTTCGCTTCCACATGCAGGGGACGGAACAGAGAAATCGGCCCCACCACGAACAACACATTCAGGATATTGCTGCCGAGTACGTTGCCCACCGAAAGTTCTGCCTCGCCCTTCAGGGCGCCCACCAGGGAAGTAGCCAGTTCGGGCAGACTGGTGCCGATAGCCACGACCGTCAGACCAATTATCACAGGAGAAACGCCGAGCATGGTCGCGATATGCACGGCGGATTCCATCATGAGCCAGGACCCGCCGGCAAGTAGCAAGGCGCCTCCCACAAGTAGCAAGGGGCCTCCCCAAATGAGCAGCCATTTCCAGCGTACCGACATCGGAGCCTTTGCAACTTCCGGGGAAACGCCATCCAATGTCTGTCTTTCACCGCCATACGCGCTTCCCCGCACGAGAAGAAATACAAAAACGATCAGCAGGGCAACCAGTACCATGCCATCGATCCGCGTAATCGTTCCATCCAGCGCCACCAGATAGAAAACGACCAGCGCAAGCATCATGGAAGGGTACCCTTTCGTAAGGACATCGCGCGATGCCAGAAGGGGGAGAACCAGCCCGCTTGTTCCGAGAACCAGGGCAATGTTGCAAATGTTCGAACCGACGATATTCCCCAGCGCAAGACCGTCTTCATCCGAAAAGGCCGCAAACAGGTTAAACACAAATTCGGGCATGGACGTACCGAGCGCCACGACGGTACCGCCAACAAGCAAGGGACTTACGCTGTGCCGCTGCACCAGCCCTGTGGCGCCCTTCAGGAGCCATTCAGCGCCGAAATATACCAGAGCAAGCCCCAGGGCAAAAAGAAATAATTGAAGAGGCATGACGGATTTTATTCTTTGCTAAACAAGAAATTGCATGGTTATCTTCATGTTATTCTTTTAGGTATGATAGCCGAATTATCCGATCTTGCATTCTCTGCGAAAAGAGAAAAGTGGACGATGAATCGTTGCGGATTAAGACCACATGGATGTATGAAGCGGACAGGCAGCTATTCAGAAGAATGACATGCCCTATTTTCCTTAATTTTAGCAGGTTGGGCGCGACATGATCCTGTTTAGCACAATATTGACGACGCGCATCCGGCCGGGATGGCGGAACGGTAGACGCAACGGACTTAAAATCCGTTGGAGCAATGCTCCGTGCGGGTTCGAATCCCGCTCCCGGTACGAAACCAGACCCCCTCATTCGTATATTCCATAGACAGCAACATTCCCGGAAGCCAAGAGGTGCTCCGATGAGAGCGTTTGTATATAGAAGCTTCGTGCTGTTGCTTTTGAGCGGGTCGGTGATCGGCGGGGCGCAATCAGGCTGGGCGCAGAATGCGCGGGACGAGTCTGCCGAAGATATCCTGCGAAAATCGGACGACCTGATGCGCGGCGACACCCAGGCCGGTATCTACCGCATGACCATCGTCCGCCCCGATTGGGAACGCACCATGATCTTCGAATACTGGTCGGAAGGGACGGAGAAGGCGTTTATTCGGGTCAAGGAGCCGGTTAAAGAGCGGGGGGTATCGTTTTTGAAGATCGAGCGCGAGATGTGGCAGTACGTGCCTCGCATCAACCGCGTCATCAAGATCCCCCCGTCGATGATGCTTCAATCCTGGATGGGCTCCGATTTCACCAATGATGATCTGGTCAAGGAATCGAACGTCGTCGAAGATTACGAGCACACGTTGCTGGGAATCGAAGCGATGGACGACGGCGAGGCATACAAGCTCGAACTGATCCCTAAGCCCAAAGCACCCGTGGCATGGGACCGCATGCTCTACTGGGTGCGGGTGGTCGATTATGTGCCGCTACGCGCCGAGTTCTTCAACGAGCGCGGCGAACACGTCCGCACTATGATTTACAGCGATATCCGCGAGATGGGCGGCCGCATCATCCCGGTGCGGTTCGAGTTGATCGAAGAGAAAAAGCCGGGCCGCAAAACCGTCATGGTGTTCGACGATCTTACTTTCGACGAATCCATCAGCCGCTCGGTCTTCACCCAGGCCAATTTGCGGCGATCGAGGTAGCACAACCCCATGACAAAGCTCCTCAAACTCGCCTGGCGCGATATCTGGCGTAACCGGCGGCGGAGCCTGCTGACGATGGGTGCCATCATCTTTGCGGTGATCATCATCTCGCTCACCAATTCCGTTCAGCACGGCACCTACGACGCCATGGAGGAACTCGTCGTGCGGCTCTACACGAGCGATCTTCAGGTCCATCGTACCGGATTTCAGGACGAGCGTACGCTCTCCTACTCGATGGAAGAGAGCGAACAAGACTGGGCCTCGTACTTCGACGAATACCCCTGGATCGAGGCCGTCAGTAAACGCCTGACCGGCTTCGGTCTGGCCAGCAGCGATTCTTCCAGCGCCGGCGCGCTGATTGTCGGCATCGAACCGGAGACCGAGGGTTCCATCAGCAGCTTCGCCAACACGCCGTTCGAAGGCCGGGCGTTGGTTGCTGAAGATCAGCAGGCGGTGCTCCTGGGCGCAACGCTGGCGCGCAACCTCAACGTGGGCGTGGGCGACTCGGTGGTGGTGCTCACGCAAGGCTATCGCAACGTGATGGGTGCCGACCTTTACTCTGTCAAGGGCCTCGTCCGCACGAGCAACCCGGACGTAGACCGGGCCATGATGATCATGCCGCTGACCGATGCCCAGTACTTGTTTTCGATGGAGGGGCGGTTTACAGAGGTGGTGATCAGGGGGCACGATTTTCGGGGGGCGGACTCGTATGCAGCGGTGTTGCAGGCGGCCCTGGGCGAAGAGCAGTACGAGGTACTGCCGTGGCGAGAGATGATGCCCGAAATACAACAAATGCGCGCCCTCGACGACGCCGGAAACTACATCTTCTATATATTCCTCATGCTCTTGATCGGCTTCGAGATTTTCAACACGACGACGATGAGTATGATGGAGCGGGTGCGCGAGTTCGGCGTGATGATGTCCATCGGCATGAAGCCGCGCCAGATCAGCCTGCTGGTGACGTTGGAGTTGATGCTGAAAGTCGTGCTGGCCCTCGCCATTGGCTTTTTGATCACCTTCGTGGCCGTTTCGATCCTTAAGGACAACCCGATCCCCGTCACCGGCGAATTGCAGGAACTCTACGAAGGGTGGGGCTTCACGGTCGAAGGAATCTCGTTCTCGGCGCGCATTGTGATCTTCTTCTTCCCGATGCTGGCCGTGACTACCGTGTCTTTACTTTCGATGATCTATCCGATCCTGCGAATGCGGCGTTTTTCGCCCGTCCAGGCGTTAAGGACGACATGAAAGGTCATGGGTCGTGGGGAAAAGACTCATGACCCATGACTGCGAGCGAAGCGAGCAAAAACCATGAGCATTCTTATAAAAATCGCCTGGCGCAACATCTGGCGTAATCCGCGCCGATCGTGGGTGTTGATTACCGCGCTGGCCGTGGCCGTTTTTAGCTTTCTCGGCTCGGTGGCCTACATCGACGGTTTTTCGATCCAGATGATCGATTCGGCGATCAATCTTCAGGGCGGGCACATTCAGGTTTCGGGCCGGGGCTATCACAAGAATCCGACAATTCGAACGTACGTGCCCGACGTGGCGCACGTCGAACGGGTCATCGCCGAGAATGACGCCATCCGCTACGCGTTGCAAACAACCACGCCAGGCATGATCAACAGCGCCGAGCAGGCTTCCGGCGTGGTTATCACCGGCGTCGATCCGGTGCGCGAGGTCGAGGTGTCAAGCGTTGCCGAGTCTATCATCGAAGGTTCGTATCTCGCGCCCGAAGGCGAGGCCAACGAAGTAGTCATGGGAGCGATGCTGGCCGAGCAGCTAAACGTGCTCCTCGGCGAAAAAGTGGTGTTGATGGCCAACGACCTGGATAACGAAGTCGGCGCCGGTGCCTACCGCATCGTTGGGCTGTATCGCACCAACAGTTCGGATTTCGACAAGACAAACGTTTATCTCCATCTAAACCAGGCGCGCAATCTCATCGGCTACACCGCCGAACAAGCCTCCACCGTGACGCTGCGCCTCGATCCCGGCCTCGACCCCGTCGAGACGGCGATTCATCTCCAGACAAGCCTCGACGCCGCCGATCTGGAGATCCTCACCTGGCACGAACGCTCGCCGCTGTTGGTGATGATGAATGAGATGATGAACCTGGCGAACATTTTCCTCGTGATCATCCTGTTCACGGCCATCGCCTTCACGCTGATCAATTCGTTCATCATGGTCATTTTCGAGCGGATCCGGGAGATCGGGATCATGTCGGCCAATGGTGTGCGGCCCGGCCAGGTCCGTCTCATGTTGTATCTCGAAGCCGTTTTCATCGTGCTGTTGGGCACAGCTGTGGGCGGGGCGATAGCCGTCGTGCTGATCATGTGGTGGAGCGCCGTCGGGCTCGATCTTTCGGCGTTTGCCGAAGGGCTGAGTTCGTTCGGCGCAGCGTCGGTGCTTTATCCGTACATCCACTGGGGCCACATTCTCAACGGGTTTGTGATGATTTTTGTGTTGGTGCTGCTGGCGGTGCTGTACCCCGCCGTCAAGGCCAGCCGATTCGAAACCGTAGACGCAATCAATTATGTCTGATCATTCGATAGAGTCACGGTCTGCCTCATTGGCGACGGATGGGCCGAAACCCATCGACGGGCAGGCGCCGCTTGTCGAGGCCACGCGCCTGGTCAAGATATACCAGGACAAAGAACACGTGCCGGTCACGGCCCTCAACGAGGTCGATTTCCGGGCGGCGCCGGGCGAGTTTACGGCCATCGCCGGGCCGTCGGGCTCCGGCAAGACGACACTGCTGAACCTCATCGGCGGCCTTGACAAACCGACGTCCGGCTCGGTGATCGTGGCCGGACAAGACCTCGCCGCGATGAGCCGCAATCAACTGGCCACATTCCGGCTGAACAACCTGGGATTCATCTTCCAGGCCTATAACCTGATTCCGGTGTTGACGGCAGAGGAAAACGCGGAGTTCAACCTGCTCTTGCAAGGGGTGCCGGCACACGAACGACACGAGCAAGTCGTCCGTGAATTCGAAGATCTCGGCATCGACAAAGAGTTGATCCACCGGCGGCCTGCCAAACTCAGCGGCGGACAGCAGCAACGCGTGGCTATCGCGCGAGCGCTCGTCTCACGCCCGAAACTCATCCTCGCCGACGAGCCGACGGCCAACCTCGACTCGAAAACCGGCGCGCGCCTGCTCGACAAAATGCGCAACCTAAACGAACGCACCGGCATCACTTTCTTGTTCTCCACGCACGACCCGATGGTCATGGAACGCGCCCGCCGCCTGGTTATACTCCGCGACGGCCAGATTGCCGAGGATGACGTGCGCGGGTAATCAGGAGGCGTCCACACGCCCTACCGGTACATCGCCATTTCAATGAAGAAAGGCGGGCCTGCACATGGTTCCAGACCGAACCGGTCGTCGAAGGCCAAGCGGTTGTCTGGCCGTTCGGGTCTGTGCGCCTGTACAAGGTAATGCGCAAACCATGCATCCTGAAGATGCTTCTTCGTTTCTGCAATATTTTCCTGCTCGCCCTCGGGCTGACGCCAATCCTCGCGTCGGCGCAGACGCCGTCGTTCGAGCTTCACGGCTACGCTAAAAACCTCGGCATCCGGTCGTCGTCAATCCTGTCGAACGAGCCCTTTGTGCTCGACATCAGCCGGCTGCGCACGCAAGGGCTTGTCAGCACCGGCGAGTGGCTCCACGCCGAAGTCTGGCTCGATACCGAGTTGCTGCTGGGCAACTTTCTCGATACACCCGAATTCGAACTGAGCGAGGCCCTCGAACGGCCTACGTTTTTCAATCTCGACTGGAAGATCACCGATGGCAAACGCTATCAGGTGCAGCAGCAACTTTTCCGAGCGTTCGCCACATTCTACGTCGGGCAGACGGAACTTACCGTGGGGCGGCAGCGCATCGCCTGGGGCACCGGCTTCGCCTGGAATCCGACGGACATCCTCAACCCGTTCAATCCCGGCGCTATCGAATTGGGCGAGAAAGCCGGTGTCGATGCGGCGTACGCCAATGTGCCGCTGGGTGCTTTTTCGCGGATCGAGGCAGTGGTGGCGCCGGGACGACGTCGGGAGCAATCGAGCGTGGCGGTGCGGGCCGGCACCAACTGGCGCGAGTACGACGTGTCGGTCATGGGTGGTAGTTTCCGCAACGACTGGGTCGGCGGCGGCAATTTCGCCGGGTATCTCGGCAACGCCGGCTTTCGCGGCGAGGCGGCCTATACCTGGAATGACGACGGACGCAACTACCTCCGCGCCATCCTCAACGCTGACTACAACTTCGCCGGCGGCTACTACGTGCTCGTCGAACTCTACTTCAACGGCCAGGGCAGCCGCGATAAGGGCGACTACGACGTAACGACGTTGCTTACAGGCGAGACGTTTAACCTGGCGAAGAACTACGCGGCGGCTTCCATCGGCAAATCCATCACACCGCTCCTGGCCGGCGCCCTCTACGGCCTTGTCAACCTCGATGATCAGAGCGCCCTCGTCGGCCCGGCACTCACGTATTCACTGGCCGAAAACCTGGAACTGACCGCCAGCACCTACTTCTTCATCGGGGCGAACAACACCGAGTTCGGGACGCAAGAACACGTCTTTTTCGCCTCGCTGCAATGGTATTTCTGAAGGAGGCAGGCTTTGCGGCAAGAGTATCCTTTATTTCCAATCCGTATGCGAGCAGCACACAGTCTTTCCGAACAATGATTGCGATGCGCCGTGAGATGTACGATCTTGTTGCCCGCACTTTTTGACAACAACCGGCGCCATGACCAAGCGTATCGTCGTCAAAATAGGAACGAGCGTGCTTACCGCTGGAACGCGGCGGCTCAACCATGCCCGGATGCTTGAAATCGTCCGGCAGTGCTCCGCGCTCCACAAGGAAGGATACGAACTCATCGTATGCACCTCCGGAGCCATTGCCGCCGGAAGCGAACGGCTCCGTATTTCCAGACGCCCCGACTCGTTGGCCGAAAAGCAAATGCTGGCGGCTGTCGGGCAAAGCAGGCTCATGGAAATCTGGGAGCAACTTTTCACACAGTTCGATATCCATGTCGGCCAAATGCTCCTTACCCGGGCGGATGTGGAGGACCGCCACCGATTTCTGAATGCTCGCGATACGTTGCGCACCCTGCTCGAACATCGGATCGTGCCGGTCATCAACGAGAACGATGCCGTGGCTACGGCCGAGATTCGGGTAGGAGACAACGATAACCTGTCCGCACTGTGCGTCCTGCTTGCCGAGGCTGACCTGCTGATTCTCCTCAGCGATCAGCAGGGATTGTTCACTGCGGACCCCCGGACAAATCCGGATGCGGAACTCATTGCGGAAGTGGAAGATATCGATGCCGCCCTGCATGCGGTAGCGGGAGAAAGCAAATCCGGCCTGGGCATCGGCGGCATGAAAACGAAACTGGACGCTGCCGACATGGCCCGCCGCGCCGGGGCGCATGTGGTCATTGCAGCGGGCGACGCCCCTGACGCGATTCTCCGCATCGTGGGAGGGGAGCAGATCGGCACCCGTTTCCCGGCGTTCGATACCCCGATCGGAAACCGCAAACGATGGATTCTGGGAGGCGCCGGCGCATCCGGAACCGTTATGATCGACAAAGGAGCCGCGACGGCACTGTCCAACGGAGGCGGCAGCCTCCTGCCGGCAGGAATCATTCACGTGCACGGCTCGTTCGAGCGTGGGGATGTGGTGCGGATTACGGACCCCGACCAAACGAACCTTGGCCGAGGCGTCGTTCGGTATGACAGTACGGATGTGAGCCGCATCCAGGGACTACAATCCGATTCCATCCACGAGACACTTGGATACGCATACGGCCCCGTCGTCATCCACCGCGACGATCTGATTCTTATGTAACGGATACTCTGATCAAAACCACCTGCGGCCGGCAGCAGGCCCGTGCGTACCCGGGCATACCCCAACATTCCATAACACCTTCATGCTTGTTGAAGAAATGATCTCCGTACACAAAATGGGAGAAAAGGCGAAGGCTGCGAGCCGTTCGCTGGCCACGTTGGGCACAGAGGCAAAAAACGCGGCGCTGGCCGCCATCGCGGACGAACTGGAAAGCGCCTCCGCTACAATTCTCCAGGAAAATGCACTGGATATACAAGACGGGCGGGAGGCCGGGTTGTCCGAGTCTATTCTCGACCGTCTGCTCCTCGATGAAAAACGCCTCGGCGATCTGGCAAGCGATGTCCGTTCCGTGATCGACCTGCCGGACCCTGTCGGCGTCGAGTTCGAAAGCCGCGTGCTCCCGAACGGAATGCGACTCGTCAAACGCCGGATACCCCTCGGTGTGGTCGGCGTCATCTATGAAGCCCGTCCGAACGTAACCATCGACATTGCATCTCTGTGCCTGAAAACAAGCAATGCCGTGATCCTTCGCGGAGGCAAGGAAACCCTGCGAAGCAATCTTGCCCTTGTCGCAGCCATCCGGAAGGCGCTGAAAAAAACAGGAGTACCCCCTGACGCCGTGCAATACATTGGCGATCCCGACCGGGCCCTTGTTGAAGAATTGCTGCGACTGGACGCCCACGTCGATATGATCATTCCCCGCGGCGGCGCCGGGTTGCACAGGCTATGCCTGGAAAAAAGCACGATACCGGTCATTACGGGGGGGATGGGCGTGTGTCACATTTTTGTAGACGACTCGGCCGACCTGGAGAGGGCGGAGGCCATCGTGGAAAACGCAAAGGTGCAGCGCCCGAGCGTATGCAATGCCCTGGACACCCTGCTCATACACAGGAAAATAGCCCATACCTTTTTACCGCCTCTGGCGAAGCGTCTCCACGCACAGGGCGTAACGTTTCATGCAGAGCCGGAAGCGCTGAGCATTCTCGAACAGACAGGGGGCATTGCGTGCCAGGCCGCCCAACCCGGCGATTTCGACCGGGAATGGATGGCGCTGATACTGAACGTCCGTATCGTGGACAGCGTAGACGACGCAATCGAGCACATACAGAACCACGGGACGGCCCACTCGGACAGCATCCTGACCAACGATTGGAAACGCGCCAATACGTTCGTCGACCGCATCGACTCGGCGGCGGTATTCGTGAATGCCAGCACGCGATTCTCGGACGGCGGCCAATTCGGCCTGGGGGCCGAAGTAGCCGTCAGCACCCAAAAACTGCATGCCCGAGGCCCGATGGGACTGGAAGAGCTAACGAGCTACAAGTGGATCGGGATCGGAAATGGACATATCCGGGCCTAACCCGACTGGAGCGTCGCGGCAAGCGTGATGTTCGTCCCCTGAAATAACTGCGAGACCGGGCAATTGGATTTTACCCCCTGGGCCAGCTCCTGAAAAGTCGATTCGTCGATGCCTGGCACATCGGCCTCGATCGTCAGGTCGATCTGCGAAATGGCGATACCTCCTTCCACTTTTACCAGATGCACCCCCGCAACCGTATGTACCCGGTTTGGCGTATATCCTGCTTTCGCCAGTTCGTTTGAAAGCGCCATCGAGACACATCCTGCGTGGCCTGCGGCAAGGAGTTCTTCCGGATTCGTTCCGGCGCCATTTTCAACACGGGAAGCAAAGGAATACGGTACGTGCTCGTCCAGAACCGTCACTTTACCTTCTCCATTTATCAAGTCGCCTTGCCAAACGGCTTCGGCTGTACGTACAGGCATGATCATCGTGGAATGTTTAATGGAATCACGTTCGGAATGCGTTAAGGATACTCTGATTAATTCTGCAAAGTTCAGAGGCTTCGAGAAGTGCGCTGGCAAGGAATGACGAAGCAATGTGGCAGGCCCCACATAATGAGGAATGACACAGCCAGCGCACTTCTCGAAGCCTACCGAAGGGCGCTTCATGTACGCCATGCACCAAATCACAGCATTTTTCGCTGATTTCAACGACATCGTCATGATGTCCTGTGCGTACAAACATGAAGCGCTGATCGAAGTAGAATTAATCAGAGTATCCTCAATATACGCACTCCCCTGAACGCATTTCCCGGTAAATTTTAAGGATACCGGCTGCGGGGGATACAAGCTACCACTTGCATACGGCTATATCGGGGGGTTCGGGCATATCTTCCGCCAGCAGCCAGCGGCAAAACAGAACACCCTCGCGATAACCTGCAGCGCTTATCCAGTTCCGGGGCGCTTCCCGGTGACTGAGAATCACTTCAAAACTGCCGTCTTCCGAAGGGGCTGCCGTCTGGTTGTTGATGCATACGGGAAACTCGGCGTAATTCGTCGATTGCATCAGAAAATTCCACGTCTGGATTCCCCAGTAACAACATTCCGGCGAGCGGAAGGTGATCTTCAGGTATTCGTCTTCCTCGATACGGAAACGGGCGAAGCAGTAAATATTGTCCGGCGTTCCCCAGCCTCCCTGTTCGGGATCGAATTCGAACGCCGGCAGAAATTCGTTCACGGGAAGCTCTACGGGCAGGGGAGCAATCCAGGTCGTGCACTGGAAAAACGTGGCCATCGTTCGTATGCGCCGGGCCAGTTGCGCATCCGTCAAAGGCAGGGAGGGCGGCTGAGGACTGGCGTTTTCGATGGACAGTTCGCTCTCCGTGGAATTCGGCCGGTCGAAGAAGTACTCCCTGGTAAACATGTTCACCGAATCCGGTTCGAGCCTGAATTCGTTCGGGTTCTCCGGACGCGGATCGGGTACAAGCCTGATCTCGAATGAACCGTCTTCTTCAAACAGGATATCGTGGTGATTGATATTGAGCGTGACCCGGTCCGCCAGTTCCCCATTCGGATCCCCGCCATAGATACAAAAACTAAGGTAACAACTGTCGAACCGACGGCCTCTTATGACATACTCCTGATCTCCCCGAAGTTGCGTGAAGTAATACACCGCATCGACGTTGTCTCCATACAGTCGGCGGCCGCCGACCGTGAGCGGCGTCAACAGGGGTTTCAACGGGTCGTTGAACAGGTAGAAGTCAACCGCGGCATGGAGGATGTGAAAGAAGTGCTGGTAGCCGTCAACCTTGCCCTGCTCGTCCAGGTCGGCATCCGGGTCCAGGAACGTCTGATCCGCATCCTTCATCACTTCCAGGAATTCATTAAACGCCGTTTTGCTTTCCATGCTGATCCTGTATATCAGGGTATGCCGTTTAGGGAGAAAACACCCGGTATCTGTGAACCTCAGGCGGCAGTTGTCGTCGCTATCTCGCTCAGGAAGTCGAGGTATTCACTGAAGGAGTCTGACACGTCCCGTTCGGTCAGTCCAAATTGTTCCAGTGAATACTCGTGCTTTCCATGTTTGTCCTTGCGTTCCTGAAGAAGGAATTGCTTCATGTTCCGTTCCGCCTCTGCACTCAGTTCCCAGCCGAAGCGTCGATATATCGACTTGACAACCCCAAGCTGATCCCGGGTAAAATCTTCGAAATGCAGATCGATTATCTGGCCTTCCCTGTCCAGTGCGCGCCTGTCCTTAATGAAACGATCAAAGTACGAGGACCAGATACGCAGGCTTTCCCGTCCCGTTCGAGCGCTGTCCTCGTGGTCGGAATACAGGGACCGAATGGATGTCATGAGACTCGCTACAGAGGCCACGATACGCGCCGGATGGCGGTGGGTCATGACTATCCTGGCATCCGGGTAAACCTCGAACAGCGCCCGCAAGCGGCACAGGTGTACCGGCGATTTGAGCAACCAGCGGGTGGATCGGACGCCACCCGATGCAAGAAACTGGAGGCAGGACCTGTGCCAGCGCAGGTTGGCGGTATGGTCCGCTTCCTCGGCAAACCACTCATGATAGGCCGGAAGGTAGCACTGTGTCATATATTGAAAACTGGTGAAGTTCATCGCCGTAATCCCCACGCATTCCTGCGGCGAATCCGCTTCCATATAGTGCTTCTTCCTGAAATCGGGCACCAGGCTGAACAGTTGCCCGAACTCTGAGCGAATACGATCGATGCGGGGATCGCGGGCGTACATGTTCGGTTGCGGCGCCGGGTGTGGCATCAGACTCTCCCAGCACAGGGGAGAGCGGTGCGCCGGATCGAGGTTAAGCAGCGCCTGCAGAATCGTGGTGCCGGTGCGCGGCATCCCGATCACGAATAGCGGGGTCCCTATTTCGGTTCGGCGAATGGACGGGTCTTCGTCCAGACTGCGTTCAACCAGGAATCGGTGGTGTGCAGCCCGCTGAATAACGCGTTTCAGCGCCAACTTGCCGAACGTGTTCAGGCGCGCATCCATCCGGATGGATGAGATCAGGCGCTCCAGTCCCTTTTCCATCGGATCGTCCCTGAACTCGAAATGGGCCGCGCGGGCTGCCCGCTGCAAGACACTGTCTTTATCCAGATCGAAGAGAGAGAACCCGATACGTTCGGCGGCGGAACCTGCAAGATTTAACGTCTTGAGGGTACCCGAGCGCTTTATCGCCAGGCCGGATTCATACATTTGCTATGTCCGCTGTTACGCTACGTCAACTGTTTCAGCTTGGCCGCTATCGACAAGTCGCCTTTTACCTTGATTTTTCGGGAAGCGACCAACATGAAGGGTTTCACTTCCCGCCGGTGCAGCAAGCCGTACGTTTCGAGCGACATGGTTACGGTACAGTCGGATTCAACATCGTTTCCCGTGATGATAGACACTTCATTGTGCTCTCCGCTTCCATCTATCAGCATGATCTCGTCGTCGAGACAGAATTTCAACGTCTTGCCGAGCGGGTCGATGGTGGCGGCTTTTTCCGCCATGTCAGCGCAAATGTCCTTGATATCCACAGATGTATGTTCGGTTATACGGATTGCAGTATGTTGCCGGAATCATATTTGCGACGCGTCAATATACGCACTCCCTGAAACGCATTTCCCCATAACGTTCAGGGAAAACACATGATACAACCCCTTTTCCCAATGCCCGAAAAAAAGACCGGAGCAGAAACCGTACGCTGGAATCTCGACGACTTGTACCCGTCGGAGGATGTGCTGGAAACAGATCTTGCCCAGGCGTTCTCCGAGGCAGAGGCCTTTGCAACCGCCTGGCGCGGCAAGGTGGCAAGCCTGTCGCCGGGCGAGATGGCCAACGCGCTTGAGCAACTGGAAAACATTCAGGACCGGATAGGCAAGGCATATACCTATGCTTTTTTACAATGGGCTACGGACACCGGCGACGAGCGGCGGGGAGCATTGCTCCAGCATGTACGCGAAGCGTATACCCGCACCCTGCGGCAACTCATCTTTTTCGGGCTCGAATGGGGGAAAACCGATGACGAGCATGCGACGGCCCTGATCGCTTCCGAGGAACTTGCCGGGTATCGCCATTACCTCGAAGTGGAACGATTGCAGCGGGATTACCTGCTCACGGAGCCGGAGGAAAAGATATTGGCCGAAAAGGCCGTGACGGGCCGGGGGGCCTGGAACCGTTTCTTCGACGAACTGCTTGGCGCCACCCGTTTCCGAATAAACGGAGAGGAAAAAACCGAGCAGGAAGTGCTGTCCATGTTGCATGAACCGGATCGCCCCCTGCGCAAACAGGCTGCTTTGGCCCTTACGGAGGGACTTGCAACGCATGGCCGCTCGCTTACCTGCGTTTTCAATACGATCCTTGCGGACAAGGCGCTGGACGATCGGCTTCGGGGCTATGCAACGTGGCTGTCCGATCGGAATCTGTCCAACGAAGTACAAGCCGAAACCGTGGAGGCCCTGATCGAGGCGGTCACCTCAAAGTATGGCCTCGCAGCCCGTTTTTATCGCCTGAAACGCGATCTGCTCGGGTACGACGAGTTGTTCGATTACGACCGGTATGCTCCTGTCGGCGAATCCGATCGGCAGTATACCTGGGAAGAAGCGCGAGAGATCGTGTCCACGGCCTACCACGCGTTCCATCCCCGCATGGGGGCCATCGCAGATCTTTTCTTCGACCGCAACTGGATCGACGCCCCGCCGGCTCCAGGCAAGCGGGGAGGCGCCTTCAGCCATGGCGCCGTCCCGAGTGCTCATCCGTACATCCTTCTGAACTTTGCGGGCAGATCACGCGATGTGCAGACGCTGGCGCACGAACTTGGCCATGGCGTCCACCAGTATCTGGCAAGGAAGCAAGGAGTCTTGCAAGCGGATACGCCGTTGACCACTGCCGAGACGGCTTCCGTCTTCGGCGAGATGATCGTATTCCGGGGAATGCTGGCGCAGGAGCAAAACCCCGCCAATCGGCTCGCCATGCTCGTTGGTAAAATCGACGATACGGTCGCCACCGTATTCCGGCAAGTTGCTATGAACCGGTTCGAGCATGCAATCCATACGGAGCGCCGTGAACGCGGGGAACTCAGCGCCGACCGATTTGCCGACCTGTGGATACAAACCCAGGAGGATATGTTCAAGGGCAGCGTAACGCTGGGGGACCACTACCGGTATTGGTGGAGCTACATCCCGCACTTCCTTCATACGCCGGGCTATGTGTATGCCTACGCCTTCGGGGAATTGCTCGTGCTGGCGCTGTACGCCCGGTATCTCGATGACCCGCAGGATTTCCCGGATCGGTACCTTGCCCTGCTCGAAGCCGGCGGGTCGGACTGGCCGCATGTACTTGCGGGAAGAATGGGCATCGATCTGCAGGATCCCGCTTTGTGGAACGCCGGACTGGCGGCCATCGAGGATCTGATTACGGAAGCCGAAGGACTGGCTCGAGACCTGTCTTAGTTTAGAGAGGTGTCTTCTACCGCGCCGCGATATCCACAAGTTCGCGGGGCAGGGCGGTCAGCGTATCGACGCCGTCTTCGGTAACCGCCACGATATCTTCGATCCGGGCCCCGGCCACCCCGGTCAGATAGATTCCCGGTTCGATCGTGAAGGTCATGCCGGGACGCAGAAGCACCGGATTGCCGTCCCGGATATACGGCGCCTCGTGTATTTCCAGACCCACGCCATGTCCGGTTCGGTGCACGAAGCGCTCGCCGAAACCGGCCTTTTCAATCACGGCGCGGGCGGCGCGGTCCACGTCCGAGGCAGACACACCCGGTCCCGCAACCTGCTCTGCCGCATGCCGGGCATGTTCCACCACCTCGACGATATGGCGGACATCGTTTCCCGGATCGCCATACGAAAACATGCGCGTCATATCGGAAAAATAGCCTTCCACGTTCGCCCCCCAGTCGCACAAAATCAAGTCTCCGGAACGCAGGGCGCGGTTACCCGGCACGGCATGAGGGTTTGCAGAGGAAGACCCAAAAGCCACAATGGGAGGGAAGGGAAGTTCGGGAGCACAGCCCGCATCCAGAAGCCGGGCGGTCAGACGGGAGGCTACTTCCTGTTCCGTGATACCCGGCGCTATGGCGGAAAGCGTGTCGCGCATGGCGTTTTCGGCCACCCGGATAGCCTTCCGCATCTTTTCGATCTCGTGCGCATCCTTGCATATGCGCAAGGCGGCAAGGGCTTCGTGCCCATCCGGATACGTAGACCCCGGCATCGCCTCCTGGAGCATACGGAGTTCGAGCACGCGCATACTTCCGGATTCGATCCCGATCCGTTGATCATCCAGGCCGCCTGCACGGGCGGCCTCCCGAAACGCCTCCGGCCAAATGGAGGGATCTTCTCCATATGTACAAATGTATACGTTATGGGTATGTTCGGCCAATTTGCCCTCCTCGAGCTCCGGAAGAACAAACACCGGAGCGCCGTTCCGCCGGAAAAACGCCACCGTCGGACGCTCGCTCAAGTGAAAATCCAGCCCGGTAAGATAGGCCAGCGAGGCGCCGGGAACGACGGCAAGAGCATGCAAATCGAGACGCGCCAGTTCGCGCGCAAGGGCGCATTGACGAGCCGGGAAGGGAGATTCGGGCATCGGAGCTACTCAGAGCATCCTATAAATAGGGAATTCCGGTGAAACGCCTTGGCGGCTTTGCGAAAAAGGAAGGTGGTGCCTACTTTAGCAAGATAGGGCTTTTTTATCCCTCCATATATTGTGCTGCTTTTGTAGTCAAAGCCGCTTAAGGCAATACCTTTCCCCATGACATTTTACGCACTTGGCATTAATTATTTGCGTGCGCCGGTAGAGGTCCGCGAATCCTTCGCGTCAGGCTGGGAGGAGGGGCATGCATTGTACCGGAATATCTCCCTGAATCCGGGTTCCGAGCTCGTCCTGCTCTCCACCTGTAATCGTACGGAAGCCTACCTGTATGGCGCAGAAGAAGACGTACGAACCGTGCGGGAAGCGTTTGAGAAGCATGCCGGTCGTACATGGCCGGAAGACATGTCGTTTCTCTACCGGGACGAACAGGCGATCCGGCATATTTTCGAGGTGGCCGCCGGCATGAAATCGCTGATACCGGGCGACCTGCATATCTATTTCCAACTGAAGGAAGCGTATGGCGTTGCGGTGGGGCAGGACTGTGTAAATACCACAATGCATCGCCTGCTGCACACTGCATTCCGAGCGGCAAAGCGGGTCATCAACGAGGCAGACCTATCGCAAAACAATGCCTCCATATCTGTCCGGGCCGCGGAAGTCGTCAAGTCGCGTTACATCCGGGCCCGTGCCTCAAAAGACGGGGATATCCGAAGAGAAGGCCCCGACGCCCCGTCCGCTCTGATTATCGGCGCCGGGCGTATAGGAAAAGAAGTGGGGGAAGCGCTCCGGATGTCAGGCGTACAGCGCCTTTCGTTTACGAACCGATCGGAGGGACGGGGCCGCGAAGCTGCCGACCGCTATCGGGCCCACTACGTGCCCTGGGAAGATCGCCACACTGCCGCCGCACAATCGGACGCGATCATTGTGGCGACATCGGCCCCGGAACCCGTGTTGCATTGTACGGAATTTGCCTCGGAGAGAAGCAATACGCCAGCACTGATTATCGATATTTCCGTACCGCGAGGCGTGGAAGAGCAAATCGGCGCACTGCCCGGTATCGAACTCATTACCATAGACCAGTTAGGAAAAGCAGAAACAAGAACCCGGGAAATGCTCCAATCTTCTCTGGAGAATGCGAGCAGGATCGTCGACGAGATGATCAGCGAGTTCGTTTCCTGGGTGTTCCTGCATCAATCGCTGCAACCGGCTATTCAGGCCATCGCGGAGACCTTCGAAGCCATCCGGGCGCAGGAAGTGGGCAAACATCGCCAGCGGTTTTCGGAGGCGGACCAGGAGCAACTGGATCGCCTTACCCGCTCTATCGTGCAGAAACTGCTGGCGGTACCTGTCGTGCGCCTTAAAAGCGTCGATCCCGAGCGCATCGATTTCGCCCATGGAGTACGTTTGCTTCAGCACCTTTTCCTGCGGCAGGATTGCGACGACGAGGAGTTAGCCGCTGCAGCGAACATATTCTTGCCTGACGCAACCGAGCAGGAAATACCCCGCGAAGATTGCCCGATAGACGCACAGCATTCCGACCAACTTCTTCAGGATGTGGAGCGCACCCTCAGCGATGCGTTACGGATTTCTTCCCGGGATCCGGATACCGTCCGCCATGAGTCGTAGCAGCCTGCCTCCATTGGTGCTTGGAACAAGGGGAAGCCCCCTTGCGCGGCGGCAGGCAACCATCGTCCAGGACAGGCTCAACGCGCAAGGACATCTCGTTGAACTACGCGAGATCAAAACGACGGGCGACCAGATCCTCGATATACCGCTTGCAAACATAAACAGTCAGGCGCTATTCACGAAGGAACTGGATCAGGCCCTGCTGGACGGCTCCATCGATCTTGCCGTACACTCCCTGAAAGACTGGCCCACGGAAACGCCTCCCGGTCTGGTCATCGGGGCGGTAAGCAAGCGGGAAGACCCGGCGGATGCGTTCGTTGGCCGTCCGGGATATTCCGGAGGACTCGCTGACCTGCCCGAAGGAGCTGCCCTGGCGACATCTTCCCCCAGAAGACAGGCGCAATTACTGGCCTGGCGCCCCGATTTGCGCATCGAGCCGGTCCGCGGCAATGTCGGCACGCGCCTTCGCAAATTAGCGGAAGGTACGTGGGCCGGCCTGATCCTGGCGGCGGCCGGACTGAAACGGCTTGGCATGCAGGAACGCATCACGGAGCATATTCCCCCCGATATCATGCTTCCCGCGGTGGGACAGGGCGCATTGGCTGTCGTTTGTACGGACCGGAACGAGAATATCCGTAGCCTGCTCCAGGAAACCGTGCACGACGTACCCACTTCGTGGGAAGTGCTTGCGGAAAGGGCCTTCCTGCGCACCCTGCGAGGAGGGTGCTCCATCCCCGTGGGCGCATGGGGGCGCGTACAGGACGACCAACTTGTGCTCGAAGGTTGCGTGGCGTCCCTGGACGGCGAGCAAATCTGCCGTTCGCAACGGACGGGCCCCGTTTCCGAAGGCGAAACCATCGGCGCCGAACTCGCCAACGAGCTGCTGGAAAAAGGAGGGAGGCGCATCCTGGAGGAACTCCGCAATCCGCATGCGTGATGAGAAATACGGTCCTCTTGCTGCGCTCCGGAGACGAATCCTCCGAAAATATACCGGACCAGGAGGCATCCTGCGCCTGGGAAAAGGCGCTCAATGAGGCTGGCTTCGATACGCAAACCCTGCCGGTGCTCACGTTCGAGTACATAGAACAGGATGCGTTATACAAGTCCTTGAAGCATCCGGACCGGTATAGGGGACTGATTTTCACCAGTCCGCGAGCGGTGGAAGCATTCGGCAAGGCGTTTCCCGGAACCGGGATCGAAAAAACGGGATGGGAGAATAAGACCCTGTTTGCGGTAGGCCCACGCACCGCCGCCGCCGTACGCTCCCTCGGTTACGAACCGGAAGGGGAGGGCGCCGGGTCGGCGGAGCAGCTTGCAGCCTATATCCTGAAACGGCGCACAGGGGGTACATTGCTGTTTCTATGCGGGGACCGACGACGGGATGTACTGCCTTCCCTCTTGCGCGAGGCTGGCGTCCGCACGGAAGAAATCGTCGCTTATAGAACCGGCTTGCGTACGCTGCACGCATGGCCCGGCGATAAAAAACCGGACTGGGTGGTGTTTTTCAGCCCCTCCGGCCTGGAAGCAATGCGCAAGTCCCCGGAAATATCTCTGGAAGGCATATCTATCGCCGCCATTGGGTCTGTCACGGCAGAGGCTGTGCGCGCCCGCGGCTTCCAGGTACGCGCTACCGCGCACGAACCCACCCCCGAAGCACTTGCCCTGGCGCTCCAGGGGGCGCATTAGGAGAACTTCATCTCTTATGGAGATACCGCATCCAACTCCTCGCGGAACGCCCGGGCGGCCCGGGCAGGATTCTCTGCCGTCGTCACTGCTGTCATGACCGCCACGCCGTGCGCCCCGGCCCGAATCACGGGTCCGACACGCTCCACGGAAATGCCCGCAATAGCGATGACGGGAATACGCACCACCGCGCAGACATGCGCCAGATTTTCCACGCCCTTCACAGAAGCCGGATTATCCTTGCTGGTCGTAGGAAACACAGGACCGAATCCTATATAATCGGCGCCTGCTTCCTGCATCGCCAGCGCCTCTTCGACGGTGGTGGCCGTACCCCCTATGATCGCCTCCGGGCCCATAATACACCGTGCTTCCCGGACAGGAAAATCCTGTTGACCAAGGTGTATGCCATCGGCCCGGCAAGCCAACGCAACATCGAGGCGGTCGTTGACAAGAAACGGCACGCCCCGCTCCCGGCAAACGGACGCTGTATGCTTTGCCTCCTCCAGTATGTCTCGAACGGATCCCGATTTTTGTCTGAACTGAATCGTATCGGCGCCCCCCTCCGCGGCAAGACGGGCAAGCTCCGCATGACGGAACCGCTGCTGGAGGCGAAGGTCCGTCAGCACATGAAATCGTCCGATGCGCTTGTTCATAAGGCAACCACACAATTCGCATGACAGAACAAGCCATGCGTTCCCGGATGGTCAGTCCGTGTTCGGACTGCAGGCAAAGGCGCGCGGCACAGGCAGGTCCATCATGGTTTTCAGGCCCGGCGAGGCATGCAGCACAAGAGGTATTGCATTGATCAGGGTAGCAACCGTGGCCGTATCTCCGAATATACCGCCGCGAACCACGAGATCGACCGGCGGCTCGCCCACGACACGCACGGCGTCGCGGGGCTCTTTGGCTCCCGCAAACATCTTCAGGTCAAGAGAAAGCAAGGGTTTCCCGCCCACATAGCCTGTGATGGAATGATGGATACCGGCCACACTCCCCGATGGCACCGTCAGAAACGGAGTGGATATTTCCGCGTCCGCCAGCACAGGGTGCAGTTGCTCGTCCACCCGGTCGAGCGGCCAACCAAGGCCCTTCGCCACAAAAAAGAGCGATTCCCTCAGCCCGATATGTCCGAATACGCCCGTCGCTTTCTTTTCCTCGAATTCCCTGGCCGAAAGACCGGCCCCCACCTTGAGCTGGAGCGGCTTCCGGCGCTTGCCTGCATCCACCACGCGCACGGCATGCACCTCCGACACGTCGGTGCACACACCGGTCGCCATGAGCGCCAGCGTATCCATAGCATAGCCGGGATTTACCCCCGTGCCCACGACAGCCACGCCGTGTTTTACCGCTTCCTTGTGCAAGGAGGCGCTGAGTCCGGGGTGCCGGTCGTACGAAAAAGAAAGCTCCTCGGTGGAGGAAACCACAGGAACGCCACAGCGAATGCATTCCTCGATCTGTCCATGCACGCGGTCCAGAAAAGAAGTAGTGGTATGCAACACCACATCGGGAGCGGTTTCTGCAAGGGCGGCGGCAGCATCCTCGCGCACGACGATCCCGGTAGGAGGGAGATCGCCCCCCAGCAATTCCGCCACGTCCCGGTCCGTTTTCTCCGGGTCTATATCCACGGCGCCTGCGAGGACAAGTTGACCTGTTTCCTGTTTAGCAAAAATCGTGCGGATGCATGCCAGCCCGATCGGGCCCACGCCGTACTGAAGAACACGCACAGGAGACGACATAAAGAAAGCGTACAGATTGGTTTAAGGATTACGGACGCAGCGTTGTACAATCGTTGTGCGTGTTTTTAAGAATATTTAAAAACGCGCCAACTCGTTGAGTGCCAACATGTTTTCCCTTAATTCATAAAGGGATACGCAAAGTGTCGTGCAGGGGCAAGGTTCTCTTTGACGACCCGTGGAGAAGTCCAGCGCGCCAGGTTCAACTGCGACCCTGCCTTATCATTGGTGCCCGACTTGCGGGCGCCCCCAAACGGCTGCTGGCCTACCACAGCCCCGGTGGGCTTGTCGTTGATATAGAAATTACCGGCGTTATCGATCAGCCGATCGGAGGTCTCTCGAATCGCATCCCGATCGGCGGCGAAAACAGCTCCGGTCAAGGCATACGACGAGGTGTTGTCCAATACGTCAAGCATATCCTCATAACGGGCGTCCTCATACACAAACACCGAAATGACGGGCCCGAATATCTCTTCCCGCATCGTTTCGTGCATGGGGTCGCGAACCCGAAACACGGAAGGAGCAATAAAATACCCTTCCTCGTCGGAGTACGTGCCCCCATGGACGAGGTCTGCATCCGGATCGGCATGCGCCCGGTCGATATATCCGGTGATGCGGTCGAAAGCAGGACGATCGATCACCGCGTTGACGAAGTTCGAAAAGTCCTCGACCGGCCCCGTTTTTACCGCGTCGAGTTGTTGCGTCAATTCCTGCTCTATGGACGGCCACAGAGAGGCCGGCAGGTACGCGCGCGAAGCAGCCGAACATTTCTGGCCCTGGTATTCGAAGCCGCCCCGCACGATCGCGGTGGCTACCTCGACCGCGTGCGCCGAAGGATGCGCCACGATGAAATCCTTGCCCCCGGTTTCCCCGACGATGCGCGGGTAGGACCGATATCTGTCGATATTCGTCCCGATCGTGCGCCACATGTACTGAAACGTACCCGTAGAGCCGGTAAAATGCAGACCGGCAAGATGCTCCGAAGCCAGTATCGGGCCGCCTATTTCCGGGCCGTGTCCGGGAAGCATATTGATCACGCCCGGCGGCAAACCCGCCTCTTCGAGCAGTCGGTACGTATACCAGGCCGACAGGAGGGCGGTCGTGGCCGGTTTCCATAGCGCCACATTGCCCATCAACACGGGGGCGGTGGGCAGATTGGCCTGGATCGCCGTAAAGTTGAAGGGGGTTATGGCGCTCACAAATCCCTCAAGCGCCCGGTACTCCATGTGATTGAGTATTCCTTCGGAAGAAAGGGGTTGATCTGCTATGATCCGCTCCGCATAGGCCGCATTGAATCGCAAGAAATCGATCGTTTCGCAGGCCGCATCGATTTCCGCCTGAAAAGCATTCTTGCTCTGGCCCAGCATCGTAGCCGCATTCAACGTATCCCGCCAGGGGCCGGCAAGCAGGTCGGCCGCCTTCCTGAAAACCCCGAGACGATCCGACCATGGCAGGCGCATCCACTCCTCCCGGGCCTCCAGCGCACAGCGTATCGCCTCCGTCGTTTCCTCAGGACCGCAAAGATGCGCCACGCCAAGCACGCACTCATGATCGTGGGGCGCCCTGATTTCCACGGTTTTTCCCGTGCGCACCTCGCGCCCGCCGATCAGGGCCGGAATTTCGACCGTTTCGCTGCGGAGCGCTTCGAGTTTTTTCCGGAGACGGCTGCGCTCCCCTGAACCCGGGGCATAATCGAGCACGGGCTCGTTTTTCGGCAATGGAATCTCCGGGATGCCGACAGAAGAATGCACGTGGTTCATGGTATCCTCTCCAGGATGAAGCAAGTGCGACACAGGGAATATGTACAGGATATCCTATACGGGTAGCATACCCGCAGGTTACACGGAGGTTTTGATTCCGGGCGCAAAAATGCGGGTTCGCCGAGTTGAGAACCGGCATGTACCCCGGCGGGTATCAAAAACCCCTCCGCCATGTCGTCGCACCGTACCACACGCCCATGTCTTCCCGCTTCGAACGCTTCATGGCGATGCGCTATCTCCGGTCCGTGCACGGGCAAGAGGAGGGAAGCCGCTTCGTACGGTTCATTGCCTGGATAGCTACCGCGGGCGTCGCCCTGGGGACGGCGGCCCTGCTCCTGGCGCTCTCGGTCGTAAGAGGATTCGGCAATGAAATCGAAGCCAAGATCACCGGATTCGGGGCGCATGTACAAGTGGAAACTTTTCGGGATGCCCCCATTGACGAGGCCACATCCATCCTGGATACGCTTGCCTCCACGCCAGGCGTGGTCGATGCGGCCGTCGTGGTACAGGAATTCGCCCTGCTCCGGCGGTCCCGGGAGCACATAGAGGGCGTAGCCATACGGGGCATGGAGCGCCCGCCCGCATATTTTCTGGAACAGATCGTGGACGGCTCTTTCGATACGCAACCCGACACCAGCGGGCATGCCGGCCTGGTCATCGGAAAGGAACTGGCCGACCTGCTCCAGGTGCAGCCGGGGCAAACCGTCACCTCCTTTTCCATGCGTTCGGCATCCGGAGGGGAACCGTCTTTCATAGGGGGCCTGACGGTGCCCCGCACGAAGACATTCCGCATTGCCGGCGTCTATGAAACGTCCCTTGCCAATTTCGACGCCCTGTATGTCTTTACCTCCCTTTCCGCGGCGCGGGAACTGCTTGCCTACGGCCCGGATCAGGCGACCCGGTTCGACGTAACGCTTTCAGAGGTAGGCACGGCCCGGGAAGCCGCCCGGGAGATAGAAAACAGGGTGGGTTTTCCGCTCCTGGCGCGGAGCATATATGACGTATATGGCGGGCTGTTTGCCTGGATCAACCTCCAGAAAAGCATCATCCCCGTGGTGATCAGCATTATCGTCGTGGTGGCTGCATTCAACATCATCGGCACGCTCCTGATGACCACGCTCGAAAAAACACGGGAGATCGGCATTCTGAAAAGCATGGGCGCCTCCATGCGATCGATCCGCAAACAGTTCGTATGGTCAGGCCTGCTGATCGGCGGCGTGGGGGTCGTGCTTGGAGAAAGTCTTGCCCTGACGCTGGTGCTTTTGCAGGACAAATACGGCCTCATTTCATTACCGGAAGAGGCATATTACCTGACCACGGCGCCGGTCGAGCTGCATGCTTTCGACTTCCTGCTCACCGGCGCTCTTGCGATGGCGCTGTGTGTGCTGGCGGCGTATGTACCCGCCCGGGTAGCCGCCGGCATCGAAGCGATACGCGCCATCAGGTTCCGTTGAGCGCCCATACATGACAAAACATGAGCGACAAAGAACTACAGAGCGTGCAGGTGCTGCTTTTCAGCGTGATCCGGGAACAGGCAGGGGTCGATGCAACGACGCTGCACCTCGATCCCGGAGAAACCGTGTCCGCCGATGTGCTTCTCGAAAGACTGGCTGCAACGTATCCGGCCATTCGCCCTATGCTCCCGCTCGTGCGCGTTGCGGTCAATCGGGAGTACGTGCCGCGAGAACATATGGTGCGCGCAGGGGACGAGGTGGCTCTTATTACGCCCGTCAGCGGTGGATGAGATGACCGGGATATCGAACGATTCCGCCTGGATAACCATCCGGGAAACGCCCCTTTCTCTGGAAGAGGTTTCGGAATTTCTCCGGGTCGAGGAGGCCGGCGGGGTAGATATCTTCCTTGGAACCACACGCCGGTGGACCGAAACCGAAGAAGAAGAAGCCGGCGGAAAGACCGTGCGGCGGGAAACGGTACTCCTCGAATACGAATGCTACAAACCTATGGCGCTCAAGGAGATGCACAGGCTGGTCGATGAAGCCTGTGCCCGTTGGCCGGTTCGCCGCGCCTGCCTGCTGCACCGTATCGGCGAAGTGCCGCTACGGGAAATAAGCGTCATTGCGGGCGTTGCGGCGCCCCACCGCGCGGACGCCTTCGCGGCATGCCGGTACCTGATCGACACGCTGAAGACCCGAGTGCCGATCTGGAAGAAGGAGCACTTCGTCGACGGGGACTTCAGGTGGGTCGAGGGGGATTCCCGCCCCGAATCCCTCAGCTCGCCAGATACGATGTGACCGCCCGGCGTATGCGCTCGACCGGATCGGAATGGGCGTCCGGCTCGAACGCGAGCCCGGTCACCGCCTCATACAACTCGATGTAGCGGGCCGCTACCTGTACGCGAAAATCGTCCGGCAAGTCGGGCAGTTCCTGGCCTGGTTCTCCCTGGAAACCCTGCTCCATCAGCCACTCCCGGACGAATTCCTTGGAGAGCTGCTTTTGAGGCGTCCCGGACCGAAGCCGCTCCTCATAGCCATCCGCATAGTAGTACCGTGACGAATCGGGGGTATGCACCTCGTCAATAAGCAAAAAAGCGCCGTCCGGGGCGCGGCCGAATTCGTATTTGGTATCTACGAGCAGCAACCCTCGCGCCGCGGACATCTCCGTGCCGCGTGCAAACAGGGCAAGCGAAGTAGCTTCCAGTTCGTCGAATGCCTCGCGCGTCAGCAGGCCGCGCGCTATAATTTCCTCCCGGGAGATATCCTCGTCGTGTCCCGTTTCCGCTTTGGTGGCGGGGGTGAGCACGGGCCTGGGAAGACGACTGCTTTCCTTGAGGCCGTCCGGCAGCGCCACGCCAGACACGCTCTGCCGCCCGGCCCGGTATTCCCGCCAGGCATGCCCTGCAAGATACCCCCGGACCACAAATTCGACGGGAACAGGCGTACAAGGCACCGCCATCGTGACGTTCGGGTCCGGAACCGCCACCAGGTGGTTGGACGCAATATCCTTTGTCCGCTCGAAGAAAAAAGCGGCCGTTTGGTTCAATACCTGCCCCTTGAAGGGGATCTGCTGGCGCAGAATGTGATCGAACGCCGAAATGCGATCGGTCGTGATCAGGCAAAGCGCATCGCCGGAAGCAGTGGAAGCGCGGTACACGTCGCGGACCTTGCCCCGGTACAGCCCGCCCGCCTCCGTGAAATTCGTCTCGCCGATCGTGCGACCGAGTTGTTGCCGGATCGCCTCCTCCAAAGACCGATGCAACGTGCCTTCTGACGTCATATGCGAGAAAACGGAATAAAAAAGTCAGGGAGAAGAAATCAGAGTATCCCGGACTCATCCGGGCCGGGAAGACCTGCGCGCCAACAGTTTGGGAACGATTACCCGATGCACCGGGGGAGCCTTTTCTTCTCCCTTCATGCGCTGCAGGATTAATTCGGTGGCATGCTCGCCCACTTCGTGCATACGCTGATCCAGACTGGAAAGACCAATGTACTGGCTGGTCTTGATATTACCGTAGCCCACCAGCGCAATATCTCCGGGTACTTCCCGCCCGGCGTCGCGTACGGCTTTCCAGGCCCCGATGGCCTGCACATCGCTCAACGTAAAGACCGCCGTAACGTCCGGGCGTTCCGCAAGAATCCGTTGCATCGCCTCGTAGCCCGCTTCTTCGCTGAAACCGGCGTGCTTATCGGTGCTTCCGGAGAAAATATCTTCCCCGGAGAACGAGCGTCCGGCTTTGCGCATGGTTTCCCGGACCTCCTCGAGGCGCGCGTGCTGCGTGGGGCCGCTCGTGTGCGATACGATGATGGCGATCCGGGTGTGGCCAAGGCCGATCAAATGTTCGATAGCCGCCGCCGCGCCCGCCCGATCGTCCCAGGAAAACGAATCGAAGTCGGGATGTTGCATACCCACAAGAACTACCTGAGAAGGCAAGGCGTCCAGTTCCTCCACAATATGCTCGTTGAGGGCAGGAACGACAAGAAGGAGGCCTTGCACAGCGCCTCGATCCAGAAAATTCATCAGCGTGGCGTTCAGCGACTTCGCTCCCAGATCGCAAAGCAGCAGGTCGATGTCCAACTGGCGGAGACGGAATCGGACGCCTTTGAGCAACTCGTTATAAAAGGGCATCGTGAAGGTGGGAATAGCCACGGCCAGGGACATCGTCGCCCTGCGGGCCAGCAATTTAGCCGTACGATCCGGACGAAATTGCAGGGCTTCGATCGCCTTGTGTACACGTATCCGAGTCGGCTCGGTCACCAGATCGGAGTCATTCATCACACGCGACACGGTGGATATCGAAACGCCCGCCTTTTCCGCCACATCATAAATGGTGATGTTTGATTTTTTCTGCATCGTATAAATTCGAATTGTTTGATCTGTCCCCGTAGAGGGTATATTGCGCAAAAGTACGCTTAACTCCGATCTCTGCAAAAGGTCCCGGCGCCTACCGGCCAAATTCTTCCATTGTCCTTTCCCGTTTGCCCGCATGGCGCGTATCCGGCTCGAAAATATCCGCAAGGTCTACGACAGGAATGTCGCGGCAGTCCAGGACGTGACCTTCGAGGTCGAGGAGGGGGAATTCGTTGTGCTGGTTGGCCCCTCGGGATGCGGGAAAAGCACGGTGCTGCGCATGATTGCCGGCCTCGAATCGATCACGCAGGGTTCGCTGTATATCGATCGTCGGAGGGTAAACGGCGTACCCGCGCGGGATCGGGACGTGGCTATGGTCTTTCAAAACTATGTCCTGTACCCGCACATGTCGGTGTTCGACAACATGGCCTTCGGGCTCAAACTGCGCGGATACGGCAAGGAAGAAATGAATCGCAGGGTCCGGGAGGCCGCAGAATTACTCGGCGTCGAAACGATTCTGAATCGGAAACCGGAGCAATTGTCCGGGGGGCAGCGACAACGGGTCGCCCTGGGAAGAGCCATTGTCCGCAAACCGCGCATGTTTCTCTTCGACGAACCGCTTTCGAACCTCGACGCGGGGCTGCGAGGAAAAATGCGGGCGGAAATATCGAGACTCCACAACCGGTTGGGAACGACCATGATCTATGTAACCCACGATCAGGTCGAGGCCATGACCATGGGGGACCGGATTGTAGTGCTCGACAAGGGACGCATCCAGCAGATCGATACGCCGCTTGCCCTCTACAGGCGGCCTGCAAACCGGTTCGTAGCCGGATTTATCGGGAATCCGGCGATGAACTTCATCGAGGGCCGCATCGTCGAGAAGGGGGGAGGGCCCGCATTCGAGGCGGAAGGAAAAAACCTGCTGATTCCCCTGCGGGAGCCCGGCCATGCGGCTGTCGGATCATGCGTCGGGCAGGCCGTGACCCTCGGCATCCGCCCGGAAGATATCCGGATGTCCTCCTCCTCGGGCGCTCTTCCCGCACACGCTGCGTACGAGGCCGATTTTCTGCTGGATGTCGTGGAGCCCATGGGCCATGAAGCATTTCTTTGCGCCAGGGTAGGAAAACAGGATATTCGCGCCCGGATTGCGTCACAGGCGCTCCCCGAAGCGGGCCGATCCGTCCGACTGGCGCTGGACCTGAGAAAACTTTATTTCTTCGACCGGGCCACGGAGCGGGCCTTGTGAGATGAACAGTCGCCGGAGGAGCCGTGCATTTTTTCCTGCAATTGACCGGCGTACGCAATATCTTCATACTCGCTTAAATTGTTCCACGCTATAAATCCATACCGTAAGCGTGTGGCGCTCCGCGCAGCACGATGTATTGCATGGATTGCACACATACTCCTTCATAACCATCTCTCAATAGCATGTTCAGGAAATTCCTTACCGTATCCGTTGCGCTGGTTGTCGCCGGATTTGCCTCCATGACGGTCCAGGCGCAATCGAGCCAGGACGAGATCGCCTCGGAGCTGGACGCCGTGCTCACCAACATGGTGGCCCTTGCCGAAGTCTTTCCAGCCGATAAATACGAATGGGCGCCTACCGAGGTCGTGTTTCCGGTCCGGCGTCATCTCGTGCATGTCTCGCAGGCGTCTTATTTCTTTGTAGGGCTTGGTGGGGTGGAAGCGCCCGAAGGAGTCGATGTGCAAGGAGCGCTTGAGAATGTGACGGAAAAAGAAGACGTGGTCGCGTTCCTGAAGCAAACGCACGAATTTGCGGTCTCCAGCATTCGCGGGATGTCCGACGAAACGATGGACTCCATGGTGGATTTCTACGACGGATCACAACGGAGCGTGCGTGCAGGACTACTCGTTTATCTGCGGCATAATTCCGAACATCTCGGGCAGTTGATCTCCTATGCGCGCATGCAGGACATCGTACCGCCCTGGAGCGAATAAGCACGAATAAGCATATCGCAAGAGCGTTTCTGCACTTGTCCGGTGCGGCGGCGGCAGTTTTTACGGCGGGCATGCCTCACCCGCCGCAAGCCCGCCCGCACCGGGCTGTGCCGACCGTGACTGCGATCGCGCGAAACGTACACGCATTCCTTCATCACCATCTCTAAATAATATGTTTAAGCAACTCCTTACCGTAACCGTTGCGCTGGCTGTCGCCGGATTCGCCGCAATGACTGTCCAGGCGCAGTCGAACCAGGACGAGATCGCCTCAGAGGTAGACGCCGTACTCACCAACATCGTAGCCCTTGCCGAAGTCTTCCCAGCCGATCAATACGAATGGGCGCCTACCGAGACCGTGTTCCCGTTCCGGCGACACCTCGTGCATGTTTCGCAGGCCTCCTATTTTATTTTAGGAGTCGGGGGCGTAGAACCGCCCGAGGGCGTCGATGTGCGAGGCGCACTCGAGAATGTGACGGAAAAAGAAGACGTGATCGCCTTCCTGAAGCAAGCGCACGAATTTGCGGTTTCCGGCATTCGCGGAATGTCCGACGAAGCGATGGACTCCATGGTGAGTTTGTACGGCGACCCGGAGCGGACCGTGCGCGCCGCCACGCTCGCTTATCTGCGGCATAATTCCGAGCATCTCGGACAATTGATTTCCTACGCGCGCATGCAGGACATCGTACCGCCCTGGAGCGAATAAGGATACTCTGATCAAAACCGCTTCGCCCTGCCACGCTGCTTCGTCATTCCTTGCCAGCGCACCCCTCTCAGCCTCTGAACTTCGCGGACTTAATCAGAGTATCCATAAATGAGCATATCGCGAAGAACCTTTCTGCACTTGTCCGGCGCGGCGGCCGCCCTTTCGACGGCAAGCATACCTCACCCGCCGCAAGCCCGTCCGCACCGGGCCGCGCCCATTGTGATTGCTTCAGGGAACGGCATCCGGGGCGTTGAAGAAGCATACCGGATGATGACAGAGGAAGAAGCGGACCCGCTGGACGCCGCCATTGCCGGCGTCAAAATCCAGGAATTGGACCCGTCGGACCAGAGCGTGGGCCTTGGGGGCTTGCCCGACGAGCGAGGCGTCGTTACACTGGACGCCTCGCTTATGCATGGTCCTACGCGCCGCGCCGGGGCCGTCGCCGCCCTCGAAGACATCGCTACGCCTTCCCTTGTGGCCAAGGCCGTGATGGATTACACGGATCATGTGATTCTTGTAGGGAAGGGCGCCCGGGATTTCGCCATCCGGATGGGATTCAAGCCGCAAAACCTGCTTACGGAGCAGAGTCGTCAGGACTGGCTGACCTGGAAAACAAGCCTGAACGCCGACGATAACTGGCTGGAATGGTCGGAAGCTGCGGCAAAACACACGGACGGCACCATTCACATGAGCGCCGTTACGGCAGGCGGGGACGTAGCCTCCGTAACAACCACGAGCGGACTGGCCTGGAAGATTCCCGGTCGGATAGGGGACAGCCCCATCGTGGGCGCCGGACAGTACTGCGACAACACGGTGGGATCCGCCGGCGCGACCGGGCGGGGCGAAGCCGCCATTCAGTCCTGCGGATCGTTTCTTGCCGTCGAATTCATGCGCCAGGGGTACGCTCCGGAAGACGCCTGTCTCGAAGTGTTACGACGTGTCGTGTCCATGACGGAAGACCGTCTGCTGGACGAACAGGGACGCCCGCGTTTCGGGCTGAGTTTCTATGCTGTCCACAAGGACGGGCGATACGGGGCGGCCACCATGTACGAAGGCCCGGAGTTTGCCATCGCCTCGGCGGACGGCGTTCGCCACGAACCCATGGCCTTTCTGTTCTCCAAATGAGTAAATCACCTGCCTTCGGGACCGTCGGCTGGATGGACCTGACCGTTCCCGACGCCGAAACCGTTCGGGATTTCTATGAAGCGGTGGCCGGCTGGAAGGCTTCCCCCGTGAGCATGGGGGAGTACGACGATTTCAGTATGTCCCCCCCGGGCGACGACGCGGAAGCGGTGGCCGGAGTGTGCCATGCACGGGGCCCCAATGCGGACCTGCCCGCCCAGTGGATCATCTACATTCTGGTCGAGGATCTCGAAGCGAGCATGACCGCATGCCGCGAGCAGGGCGGCTCCGTGATCGCAGGACCCGTATCCATGGGCGCCATGGGCAGTTATTGCGTGATTCGCGATCCGGCCGGCGCCGCGGCGGCGCTTTTTTGTCCGGGTGGGGACGAGGGGGCGTGATCCCTCACCCTCCAAGCCTCTCCTCAAGCAGTTTCCGGGCCAGGTCGGGCTTGGCCGCGCCGCCCGTGCGCTGCATCACCTGCCCCATGAAAAACCCCATAAGTCCTTTCTTGCCTGCCCTGTAGGCCGCAACCTTGTCGGGGAATGCCTCCAGCGTTTCTTCCACGGCGGGCGCGAGCGCATCCGGATCCTCCACCTGTTTCCATCCCTTTTGCTCGATGATCGTATCGGGATCGTGACCCGATGCGATCATTTCCGCCTGCACTTCCTTTCCGATCCGTGCAGAAATAGTTCCTTCATGCATTAGTTTGATAAGAGGAGATAATTTATTGGGAGACAATGCATAACCCTCTTCCATATTTTCCATTATTTCACGCGGAACCGCGTTGAGGAGCCATTTGGCCAGCGTATGCGCGGCGGCAGGATCGTCCAGTTCCCGGAGAGCAAGATCGAAGTAATCGTTTACCGCAGGTTGCTCCACCAATTCAAGAGCCGATTTCTCCGCCAACCCGGAGGACACGCTGCTGGCCAATATGGCCTCGACATTGGCTGCATACCGCTTGCGCTGCTCTGCGGAAAGCACTGCAACCCGTTCGTCATGCGTCATCTGAGGAGCGGAGGCCGAAGCAGTCTGTCTCTTCGGCGCCTCCGGAGCGGTTTCCGCACCGGGCCCCGGCGGCTGACTTTCTCCTCTCGCCTTACGCTCCACCTTCGCCCAGGTGTCCCGCAGCGGCACGATCCGGTTGAAAACCGGGCGTTCGGGCGTCGAATCCTCCGGATCCCTCCAGAAATACCCTTCCCGCTCGAACTGGTAGCGCTGCGTATCCTTATCCCCGGCAACGCTCGGCTCGATCCTGGCGTCCCGCAGCGTCACCAGCGAATCGGGGTTGAGATGGGCCATGAAATCGTCCTCGCCCGCTTCCGGATCGGGCGCGCGGAAGAGCCGATCGTACAAGCGCACCTCGACGGGGAGGGACCGTGCCGCGGATACCCAGTGGATGACGCCGCGCACCTTGCGTCCGTCGGGCGCCTTGCCGCCATGCGTTTCCGGGTCGTACGTACACCGCAGCTCGACCACCTCGCCGGTCTCGTCACGCACCACCTCCTCGCACCGGATCAGACAGGCGTACCGCAAGCGTACTTCCCGGCCCGGCGCCAGCCTGTAGTAGTTCTTCGGCGGATCCTCCCGGAAGTCGTTCCGGTCAATGTAGAGTTCCCTGCCGAAAGGCACCGCCCGCGACCCCTCGCGGGGCACGTCGTGCGGCCAGAAAGAAGCCTCCAGCTCCTCGTCGGCGGTATCCGCGGGGTAGTTTATCAGGGTGACTTTCAGGGGCCGCAACACGCACATCACGCGCGGCGCCTCGAAATTCAGATCGTTCCGAACGGTATAATCCAGCAGGTCCATCCCGATACGGTTATCCGCCTTGGCGACCCCGATCTCGGCGCAAAAAGCCCGAATCGCCCCCGGCGTAACGCCCCGCCGCCGCAACCCCGCAAGCGTCGGCATCCGGGGATCGTCCCAACCGGCCACATGCCCTTCCCGGACAAGGCGCAGCAGCTTGCGCTTGCTCATGATCGTGTAATCGAGATTCAAGCGCGCGAATTCGTACTGGCGGGGACGGGGCTCCTCGACGCACCGGTCGACAATCCAGTCGTACAATTCCCGATTGTTGTCGAATTCGAGCGTACACAAGGAATGGGTGATGTCCTCGATGGCGTCCGAGAGAGGATGGGCGAAGTCGTACATCGGGTAGATGCACCAGGCGTCGCCGGAGCGGTAATGATGCGCATGCCGGATGCGGTAGAGGAGGGGGTCGCGCATCTTCATATTGGAAGACGCCATATCCCCCCGGGCGCGCAGCACATGCTCGCCGTTCTTGTATTCTCCGCGTTTCATGCGGCGAAAAAGGTCCAGGTTTTCTTCCACGGACCGGCTCCGGTACGGACTCTCCTGTCCCGGCTCGGTGACCGTGCCCCGCGTCGCCCGTATTTCCGCCTCGTCCTGGCTGTCCACATAGGCGTGGCCGTTCCGGATCAGGTGCTCCGCAAAGGCATACAGCCGGTCGAAATAATCCGACGCGTAATACTCGCGGTCTTCCCAGTCGAAACCGAGCCAGCGCACATCTTCCTTGATGGACTCGACATACTCCACCTCCTCCGTTTCAGGGTTGGTGTCGTCGAACCGGAGATTGCACGCCCCCCCGAAATCCTCCGCCAGCCCGAAATTCAGGCAGATGGACTTGGCGTGCCCGATATGCAGATACCCGTTCGGCTCGGGAGGGAACCGCGTAGCGACCCGCCCGCCGTACGTATCGTTCCGCAGGTCGTTCTCAACGATCTCCCGTATGAAATGCGAACCCGATTCGGGAGCGTCGTCGGGATGCGGAGGGGAGGCCGGGGGTCCGGTTTCCATCATAAGGATGCTCGGATTACTACGCCGATCTTGAAGCGGATTCAAACGCCGCCGAACCCGAAAAGTCCCTCCTGCGTTCATAGCGCTTTGCAGGCGTTACACTTCGCATGAACGTATCGAACAAGACATCTCCTGTGATCCAGCAAGAAACGCGGCGGGTTCTCGTCTTCGCGTATTATTTTCCGCCGATGGGCCTGAGCGGGGTCCAGCGGACCGCCAAGTTCCTGAAATACCTGCCCCGTTACGGCTGGGAATCGACGGTCGTGACCTGCCGCCCGCACGGCTATTTCGCCTACGACGACAGCCTGCTGCGCGAAGTCGAGGAGGCCGGAATAACGATCCATCGCACCGCTTCGTGGGATCCTACCCGCCTTTTCGGCAAACGCGCGACCGTGGGCATGCCCCGCGAATCCGTACGGAAGGGGTTGTCCGCGTTGAGCCAGTGGGTCTTCGTACCCGATAACAAGGTGGGATGGATGCGTCCCGCCCTTGGGCAGGCGCTCGATATACTCAGGGAAAAACCGCACGACCTGATCTATTCGTCCGCGCCGCCGTACTCCTCGCACCTTGCCGCCGCCCGGCTGGCCCGCAAGACAGGCCTGCCCCTTGTCCTCGATTTTCGGGACGACTGGGTGGGCAATCCCCGCCATATCTACCCGACGCCATGGCACCGGGCCCGCTCGACCCGCCTGGAGGGCCGCGCCCTGAAGGCTGCGGACCGGATCGTCGCGATCGGCGACGCCATCGGGGAAAGCCTTGCCGCGCGCCATCCAGGCGTCCTTACCCCGGAAAACGCGCGGGTCATCCCGCAAGGATTCGATCCCGCAGATTTTGCCGTCGAGCCCCGCATTCCCCGGCTGACCACAGACCCGAAGGTCTTCACGCTGCTCTACAGCGGCGTGTTTTACGACGCCCAATCGCCGGAACCCTTTCTGCGAGGGCTGGCGGCGCTTGTAGAGAGAAAACCGGCGCTTCACAAGCACATACGCGCCGTCTTTACGGGTTTGCTGCCGGCATTCGCCAAAACCCTTGCCGCGCAACTGCATATCGAGGACATGATCCATCATACGGGCTATCTCCCGCACGAGGAAGCCGTAGCTGGCCTGCTTGCCGCAGATGTGCTCTGGATGACGATCGGACGAGCCGAGGGCTCCGAGCGAATATGGACCGGAAAGCTGTACGAGTATTTCGGCGCCCGGAAACCGATACTGGGCCTGATTCCGGAGGGCGTGGCGCGCAAGGCCCTCAAGGAGTATGGCGCCTCCAGGATAGTGGAGCCGGACGCCGCGCCGGATGTAATTGCAGATGCGATCGGACAGTTGTACGAGCAGTGGAGCGGGGGCCGCCTGCCGCATCCCGATCCGGCATGGGTAGCCGGATTCGATCGGGAGCGTCTTACAGGTGCACTGGCCGGTATTTTTAACGATATTATGGAAAAATAATAATGAACGGATCGCCAGTATCCCATGCCTGACAAGCCGTTGAATCCGGATGTAATGGAACGGGTGCTCGCCAGCAACCAGGCGAGCATCGAGCGGATTGTCTCCGAAACGGAAGCCTTTCTCGAAGGACGCGTGGATGACGAAGACCTTGCCTATAATATCGTGCTTCTGACCGCAGAGGCCGTTACGAATGCGATCGAGCACGGAAACCGGTTCGACAGCACGAAGCAAGTCCATTTCCGGATGGAAGCGGTGGACCGGCGCATCGAAGTGGTTGTAGAGGACGAGGGAGAAGGATTCAATCCCGAAACCTCTGCCGATCCGCTGGCGTGCGAGAATCTCCTGCAGGAGGGAGGCCGCGGGCTGCTCTTCATGCAATCCATGGCCGACGAGGTCTTGTTCGAGAACGACGGCAGGAAGGTGCGCTTGATCTTCCATGCCGGCTAAACCCTCAGGACTCACCTGGCTCCTTCTCGCGCTGCTTGCTGCGGCTATGGGCGGCATGGCGTGGTGGGCCGCCGCACCGGAAACCCGCGAGGGATTCGTCGTTGCAGCGCTTGCCGCCGGCGCACTCTGCGCATGGCTCTGGAAACGGGGGGATGTGCCGATGGGCCTCGTCATCGGCTTTGCGCTGATCTTGCGGCTGGCCGTATTCTGGCTGCCGCCAGGCCTTTCCGACGACGCCTACCGGTACGTATGGGACGGTCTCGTGCAGGCGGAGGGGCATAATCCCTACCTGCACACGCCCGACAGCCCGGAACTGGAGGCGCTGCGCGACGAGCCTATCTACGACGAACTCAATTCGTCCGGCGTCTACACGGTATATCCCCCGGTATCCCAGCTCGTTTTCCGGATCGGGGCCGTTTTCTACGAGCAGGGCTGGGAGGTTTCCTGGTTCGTCATCAAGGGGATTCTGGCGCTCTTCGAGTTCGGGGCAGTGCTTGTGCTGAGTCGCATGCTCCGTCCCCGGCAGTTGTTGCTGTACGCCTTGAATCCGGCGGTCGTACTTGCCGGAGCCGGGCAGGGGCATGGCGAAGCGGCCATGGTCCTGTTTCTGGCGCTTACGTTGTTCGCGCTAAAGAACAAACGGGGCGTGTGGGCTTCCGTCTGGCTGGCCTGCGCCGGGGGCGTCAAACTCTACCCGTTTCTTTTGTTTCCCTTCCTTTGGCGCCGATTCGGCTGGAAAAGCATCGCTGCGGGCCTCGGCATGGCGATCCTTCCCGCACTGCCTTTCCTGCATCCGGAGGGGATAGGGAAAATGCTTTCGTCACTGGATCTCTATGTGCGCCTTTTTGAATTCAATGCCGGCCTCTACTATAGCATTAAGTATTTCCTGGCCCTGCTGACCGGAATGGATCTGAGCAAGCTGCTCGGTCCGGCTCTCGCTGCGCTATATCTTACCGGACTGGCGATGCTGTACGCACAGCGCCCCGAATCGGCTGGGAAAGGCTGGAAAATATGGTCCGAATCAGCCGGAACGAGCCGGGAAACATCGCCCGAATCAACCGGATCAGACGGGGCGGGCTGGAAAACATCGGCCGGATCGGACGGGGCGGGCTGGAAAACATCGCCTGAATCAGCCGGAAACGGCTGGAAAATATGGATAATACTCCGGCGATACTTCCTGCCAGAGGATGGGGACCTGCGACGCCTTTTTGTCTGGGCGGCGGGCGGTTTCCTCGTCTTCGCCACCACCGTACACCCCTGGTACCTGCTTGGCGTGCTCGTGCTTGCAGCCCCGGCGGAACGGCCCTCCTGGCACTGGTACTGGCTTTCGGTGTGCGCGCTCGGCACCTACCTGCTCTATACCGGCGGACCCTACTGGATATGGGTCTGGACAGGGTGGGGAGGATGGACCGTACTGGCCGCTTGCCGCTATCGCCGCGCCCTCGTAGACCTTCTGCTGCGGGTGCGCGCCGCCCGAAAAGCGGCCCTGCTGGCGCGTTTTCTGGAGAAGAACCGGTCGGTGCTCGATGTGGGGGCCGCGGAAGGCTATGTGGGAATGGAATTGGCCAAACGCCTTGGCGCACAGGTGCAACTGGTGGATATCCTCGACAGGAACAGGACCGCGCTTCCACTGGACATATACGAAGGCCGACGCTTACCCTACGCTTCCGGCGCCTTTGACGCCTCCTTGCTGGTTTTTGTCCTGCATCACGCCGAATCTGCGGATGAACTGCTTCGCGAAACGCTTCGCGTGAGCCGCCGCGTGGTAATTCTCGAATCGACCTATGCGTCCAAATGGGAATTAGCGCTCCTTCGCAGGCTGGATCGACTGGCGAACCGCCTGCGGTCGGAAGGAACTGTGCAAGAACAGGAGGGAGGCCCCCGTTTTCGGACCCACGCCGAGTGGCTGGCCTGTTTCGAGGAGGTCGGCGCGCGCGTCGTCCATGCGCACCGCACCCGGCGATGCGTGGATCGTCAGTCGCTTTTCGTGGTAGAGGGGGGAGAGGGCGCTGGGTCTGTAAGCGGAGGAGGGCTCCCGAACAGGGAAAG
>LXNI01000283.1_pt1 | contig 64726 bp, 58 predicted proteins | sample 809091 | NCBI WGS metagenome assembly LXNI01 (sample SAMN04870527, study PRJNA318959) | sponge metagenome | biome: 01000161; feature: marine sponge reef; material: water | host: Sarcotragus foetidus | place: Greece: Milos, Mediterranean Sea | collected 2013-05-29 | depth 5-7 m
CTGCCTATATACATGACTACATATCCGCGTTCCAAAAAGCAAAGAAAACCCAGCCAATCAAGGACTTAAAACCAAAATGAACGGGATCTCAATCGGAAGTTCAGTTTAGGCCGTATTCGCATCTCGATTTCTGTTGTCGCCAAGACCCGCGATTCGCTAGAATCGGGCATGAAGCCATGGAATGTTTCCAGGGAGGAAGGCTATGAACTTTGAGCAGTATGTGCCGGCCGCGATAATCGCTGCGGCGATTCTGGGCACCTGGTTTGATGTTCGGCGTGAAATCAGCGATATGCGCCGGGAGATTGGCGGCGTGCGAAGCGATTTGTTCACGCTAAACGGTCGGGTCAGCCATATTGAATCGCAGGTGGGTCATATCGAAACTCAAGTGGGCCATATCGAGACCCGAGTGGGTCATATCGAGACCCGAGTGGGTCACATCGAAACCCGCATCACCCGTATCGAGGGTCTTCTCGCGCCGGTTCACGAGAACTTGCCGCCTGCGGTGGCGCCCGGGTCATCCTGATTAAAGGAAGGTTACGCCGCCGTCCACCATCAGGGTCTGGCCGGTGGTCATGCGGCTCAGGTCGCTGGCAAGCCAAAGCACGGCGCCGACCACGTCCGAACTGTCCAGCGGCCGCCTGATCGCCTGCTGCGAGGTCGTCGCGCCGATTGCCCTGTCGTATTTGTCGCCGAAGAACTCCGCCGATGCCTCGGTCGATACGATATTGGGCGCGACGGCGTTCACGCGCACGTTGTAGCGTCCCATTTCCCTCGCCAGGCCCCTGGTAAGTCCGATTACCGCGGCCTTGGAAGTGGTGTAGTGGATGACGTTGGCCATCCCGTATGTCGCGGCCAGCGAGGCGATGTTGACGATGGAGCCGCCATCGCCGGATTTCATGTGCTGCGCCGCCGCGCGGCTGGCCAGCCACACGCCCTTCACGTTCACCGCCATGGTGGCGTCCCACAGCTCTTCCTCGACTTCGTCAAACCGCGTGAGCTCCAGGTTGCCCCACCAGCCAGCGTTGTTCACCAGCACGTCGATCCGGCCGTAGGCGTCGGCGGTGCGGGCAGCCATGGCCTGAAGGTCGGAAAGCGAGGTCACGTCCACTCTTGCGGTCAGCACGTCCGCGCCCTGTTCGCGAGCAAGCGCTTCGCTTTCGTCGCAATCCTTGATATCGCAAAGCATCAGGCGGGCGCCCAGGCGGGCGAACTCCACCGCGTAGGCCTGTCCAAGACCGCCGGCCGCTCCGGTAATGACTACCGACCGCTCGTCAAATCGCATTTCGTTTCCCTCACCCGCCGCAAAGAGGCGTGATGCTAGCATCTAGTGCCGTGTCAAGCTCATATTGCCGCATCAGCGTGTCTCCCCTGGTTCGTGGCAAGGCGCGTCCCGCCGGGAATGGCGCCTCCCATTGCCCAGGGGCGCAACGCCGCCACGGCCCAGGGGAGTCACGCCCTTCGGGAGCGGGCGTAGCGCGCCCCTGCGGCGTTGCAGCCGTTCGCAATACGGCGAGTATTCCGGGCCGGCTGCGCCTTGCAGGGACACGCTACGCCCGCTCTGATGCGGCAATATAAGCTTGACACGGCACTAGTCGCTATGCCCGCTGCGAACCTGTCCTCGCCCCCCCGCGCTCCCCTGCCTTCCACCACGCTCATGCTGCTTCGCCGGAGCCGCGGCGGGCTGGAGGTGCTGATGCTCAGGCGTATACAGGGGGCCGCTTTCGGCGGCGCGTGGGTTTTCCCCGGGGGCGTGCTCGATGAGCAGGACCGCGATTCGCGGCTCTACCGCCGCTGCCTGGGACTCAGGGACAATCGCGCCAGCCGATTGCTCGCGCTTCCCGTGGACGGACTGGCCTACTGGGTGGCTGCCATCCGCGAGACTTTCGAGGAGTCCGGCCTGTTGATCGCGGTGAACGGCTGCGGGCAGGCGCGCCGCGCAACGCTCGCACAACGCAAGGCTCTGATTGAGGGCAGGGTCGGTTTCGGCGAATTGTGCCGGCGGGGGAACTGGAAACTCCCGGTCCGGGGCCTGCACTATGTGTCTCACTGGATTACGCCCAGCGCCGCGCCGCGGCGCTTCTCCACGCGTTTTTTCGTGGCGGAGTCGCCGGCCGGACTGAAAGCGAAGGCAGACGGCAGGGAGGTCTTGCGTGCGAGGTGGTTCAAGCCGGACAGGGCGCTGAAGCAGGACATTCCTCTTGCTCATCCGACCCGGCATTTCTTGCGAATACTGCGCGACATGGGGAGCATCGAACATACGATGAACTGGGCCGCCGCCGCAGGCTGCCGTTCCGTCCCGGTTACCCGCCCGGAAGTGCGCCGCATAAACGGAAAACTGATGTCCTGCCTTCCCACGGGCGAAGTGCTCGGACCGTTCAACATGGGGCATTACCCTCCTGCGCCGGGGAATTCGCAATCCGGCGCCGGAGTGGACTTTTCCGCACCCGCCTTGCAAATTCCCGTCCCGGGCCGCGCCGGCTGCGCGTAAGAGGACGCATGCGAATGCCGGCCGACGCTATCAGGCCCGGGGAACTGGTGCGACTTGCGCCGTCGATCCGACGCCTGACCGCGTTCAATGCCGGGACAATGACCGGGCCGGGCACCAACACCTGGATCCTTGGCGGAGACGAGGTTGCGGTCCTGGACCCGGGCCCCGCCTCGCCCGGACACATCGAGAACATCCGGAACAAGGCCCCCGGAGAGGTGCGCTGGATACTGGTCACCCACACCCACCCGGATCATTCGCCGGGCGCCGCGATTCTGGCGGAGCTTACCGGCGCTTCACTGATCGGGCCGCCGCCGCCGCCGGGAGAACGCCAGGACCAGTCGTTTAGCCCGGCGGTGCAGCCGAAGGACGGTCAGGAGTTCGACCTGGGCGGGTTTTCCCTGACGGCCGTACATACGCCCGGCCATGCATCCAACCACGTCTGCTGGTGGCACCCGCCGCAGGAAGTGCTGTTCACCGGCGATCACATCATGCAGGGCTCGACCGTTGTCATTGCGCCGCCCGACGGCGACATGAGCGCCTATATGGACTCGCTCGGCCGCCTGCTCGACCTGCCTGTGCGCGCCATGGCCCCGGGGCATGGCCATTGGATCGATCGCCCGCGGGAGGAAATCAGGGGACTGATTGCGCATCGCGAGCGACGGGAGAGCAAGGTGGTTTCCGCCATGGATGCGCTGGGTCCGGCCACGCTTGAGGCTATCCTTCCCAGGGTGTATGACGATGTGCCCGGCCGCCTGCATCCGGTGGCGGCCTTATCTCTTGAGGCCCACCTTCTGAAGCTCGAACGGGACGGCCGGGCCGTGAGCGATTCGGGCTCCTGGCGGCTGGCGGCGGGCGCGGCGCCATGAGCGAGCCGATCATCCGTCCGGCCCGTCCCGCGGACACCCCGACAATCGTCCGGTTCAATATTGCGCTGGCCGAAGAATCGGAGGGCCTGCACCTTGATCCCGCCACGGTCGAGGCCGGCGTGCGGCGAATGTTCTCCGACCCGGCGCTGGGCCGGTATTTCATGGCCGTTTCCGCCGATGGGGAACGTCTGGGGCAATTGATGATCACCACCGAGTGGAGCGATTGGCGCAACTGCATGATGTGGTGGCTGCAGAGCGTATACACGGCGCCGGAACACCGGGGCCGCGGCGTGTTCCGATTGCTTTGCGAACACGTGCTTGACGACGCCCGCGAGGCGGGATGCCGGGTGCGTCTCTACGTCGAGCGCGGCAACAGCCGGGCGATCGCGGCCTATCGGGCCCTGGGGTTCGATCACTGCGGGTACGACGTGATGGAGTACGCGGAATGATCACGCGCCTTCCTCAATGGCGCCGCCTGGTGACTGTCGTCAGGGGCGTCGCGGGATTCAAGGTGGTTTGGCTGAGCACCGTGCTGGGCGCCGCCTCCGGCAGGGTGTGGCTGGGCCCCGCGGCGCTGCTGGCTTTTGCCGGAATGCAGCTGATCTTCTCGAACAACCGCAAAAGGGAACTGCTGGTCCTTGCGAGCGGCCTTGCAATGGGCCTGGTCATGGAGACCGTCGTGGTGCGGGCGGGCTGGGTCAGCTATGCGCCCGGCTGGCCTTATCCGTTCATTGCCCCTGCCTGGATTCTTGCCTTGTGGGGCGCGTTTTCGCTGATGAGCATCGACGGCCTTGCCTGGCTGCGGGGCAGAAGATTGCTGGCCGCGGTCCTCGGGGCATCCGGGGGGCCGCTTGCGTATTACACGGGAATCGCCCTCGGGGCCGGCTCGGGAGCCGAGGTCGCTTTCTACGTGACCGTGGGTTTGTTCTATGCGGCGGCGACGCCGCTGCTGGTGGAATTGGGAGGTGCTTTAGAGGGCGGCGGGGCCGCCCCCGGAGGGGGGAAGGAACCGGGGGCGACCTGACCTTGTTCCCGGGATTGGGGGGAGGTCTCTTGGGAGGGGAGATCCGGGAACAAGGCGCCGCTGCTATTCAGGCTGGCCTACGCGCCCAGGATGGACGAGAAGGCGGCCAGCGGGCTTACAAAGGCGACCGCGAACAATACGGCCTCACCGATGACGCCCAGACTTCCGGCGCCATTTCTTGAAATCAGTGTCATTTCTCTTTCTCCTTCGCATCTCTTCTTGATGCACTGCACAAGATACGGGCGAAGGAGGTTTTTTCTTCTCACCACGGTAACGATTCGTAACATTTTGTAACGCGGTTTCTTTTTCCGTCCAAAACGGCGAAAGCGCCCATAAAATCACTGAGGCATGACCGCCCGGATATTCCTGATCGACGATGACGCCAAGCTCGCCATGCTGCTGCGGGCGTATTTCAGCCGCTTCGATCTTGAACTGGAATCGGCCCTCGAAGGCGACAGCGGGCTGAAGAAGATGGCGGCCTTCGATCCGGACCTGGTGATCCTGGACGTGATGCTTCCCGGGCGGGACGGCTTCGAACTGTGCCGGGAGATCCGCAAGACCAGCAGCGTGCCCATAATCATGCTGACCGCGCGCGGGGACGTGACCGACCGCGTAGTGGGCCTGGAAGTCGGCGCCGACGACTACGTGCCCAAGCCGTTCGAGCCGCGCGAACTGGTGGCGCGGATCCAGACCATCCTGCGGCGCGTCCAGCGCTCATCCACCCTTTCGGGAGTGGCGGAGCATGGTCCGCTGCGGCTGGATTTCGATCGCCGCGAAGTGCAGCTGAACGGCGACCTGATTGACCTCACGGCAATGGAATTCAATCTCCTGCAACTGCTATCGGCAGAGCCGGGACGCGTCTTTACGCGCGATGAAATTCTTTCGGAATTGCGCGGCATCGAACCCAACTTCTTTTCACGCTCAGTCGATATCAATATCAGCCGGCTGCGCCAGAAGCTCGACGACGACCCGTCCAGCCCCCGCTTCATTCGAACGATTCGCGGCGCCGGCTATGTATTTCTGAAAGGGCAGGGAGAAACATGAAAAACCGATTCGTCCGTGCGCTCAAATGGCTCGCCCGCAAGCCCGTAGAAGCCTGGCGTTCGCTTCCCGTGCGCCTGATACTGATCTTTGTCGCCAGCCTGTTCGTCATGATGGCGGGCGTTTCCATTCTGGCGGTCCTGTTCCCGCCCCAGGAAAACATGACCGTGCTGCGCATCTATGTCTATACGATGATCGCCGTTGTGGTCGGCGGCTGCTATTTTGCGGTGCGGCGGCTGTTTTACCCCCTGCAGGACATACGGTTGGGCGCCCGCCGGATCCGCGAAGGGCAACTCGACTACCGGATTCCCATTCGCAGGCAGGACGAGCTCGGGCGGCTTTCGGATCGCATCAACCGCATGGCGGACGAAGTCCAGCGAATGCTGGACGGCCAGCGGCAGTTGCTGCTGTCTTTGAGCCACGAGTTGCGCACTCCGCTGACCCGCGCCCGTCTGGCGCTGGAGTTCATTCACGACAAGGACGTGCGCGCGCATCTCGAGTACGACCTGGCCAGCATGGAACGCATGATCACGGAGTTGCTGGAGGGAGAGCGCCTGAACACGCGGGGCAGGCAGATGTCGCGCTCGCGGGTCAACCTGAACAAGTTGATGGCCGAAGTCATGCGCGGCGATTTTCCCAACGACCGCCACCGCGTATCCCTTAGCGTGCCGCCGGCTCCCGCACACTTGAGCGTAAACGCCGCCCGGCTGCGAATGCTGGTGCGCAACCTGGTGGAGAATGCATTGCGCTACAACCCCGAGGAAGGCAAGCCGGTTGACGTCAGCCTGCGCATGGAAGACAACGCGGCGGTTATCCGCGTGCAGGATCACGGGCCCGGCATCGAGCCGGAACACCTGGAGCAGGTCACAAGCGCCTTCTACCGCGCGGATCCGTCCCGCGGCGCAGGCACCGGACGGCATGGCCTTGGCCTGTACCTGTGCCGCCTGATCGCCGAGGCGCACGGCGGAAAGGTGGAAGTGGCCAGCCCTCCGGGAAGCGGCGCCTGCATTACCGCCTGCATTCCCGGCGAGCCGCCGGACTGAAGCGTGGAGGGCGTCCCGCCCGCCGAGGACGAGACGTCCTCGCTCCCAACGGCTCTCCACACCGGACGCCTTCTTATGCATAATTAACCGGTTATCGGCCGCACGGCCGATCGGGAGGACATTCAATGAAATTCAGACTTGCCGTTATTTCCGTTCTGGCTGCGGGCGTGATCGTTACCCCGCGTCTTGCAATAACGCAGGAAGCCATGCTGGAAGAGATCATCGTCACCGCACGCAAGCGCGAGGAGTCCGTGCAGGACATTCCCATCGCGGTCAGCGCCTTTACGGCCGACGATATCCGCGAACTGGGCCTTCAATCCGTCGATGACCTGGCGTTGTTCACGCCGGGCTTCTCGTTCCAGTCCGGCTTCGGGCGCAGCCCCTCTCAGGACCGTCCGGCGGTGCGCGGGCAGACCACCATCATTAACGGCATCGCCGGCGTAAAGGCGGTTTCCACCTTTGTGGACGGCATGTACGTGGGCGGCAATGTGTCGTCCGTTGACCTCGCCAATATCGAGCGGGTGGAAATTATCAAGGGTCCGCAGTCGGCGCAGTACGGACGCGGCACATACGCCGGGGCCATCAACTACGTGACCCGCCGTCCCACCGACGAGTTTGCGGGCGAAGTGTCGGTGAGCGGCGCGCAACACGAGACTTCCAGGGTCACCGCCTGGGCCAGCGGACCGCTGGTTGCCGATCGTGCCTACTACCGGATTTCCGCCGGATTCGATTCCTACGGGGGCGAGCACGTCAATACCGTCACAGGCGACGAAGTGGGCGACGAGGAAACCACCAACTTTGCGGCCAAGCTGTTCCTTACGCCCAGCGAGGATTTCGAGGCCACCTTCGCGCTGGCCTACCAGAAGGTGGACGACGGCCACCCGGCCCTGTCGCTGCAGGGCCGCGAGCACAACAACTGCTGCTACCGCGGGCCGCCGTCGAACAGTCCCGACATCAGCGGCGTGGTTGGTCCGCGGGCGCGCGAGTACTACATCGGCGAGGCGGTGCGCGACATCCCGGTGGCGCTTCTGACCGAAGAGCTCGACTCCGTGGGCGGCGCCGGCAATCGCCTGGATCGCCTGTCCATGTCGCTCACCATGCACTACGACCTCAATAACGGCTGGCGGCTGTCCAGCCTGACCGGAAACATCGACGACGAGGCCGATGCTTTTCTGGACGGCACCTACGGCGGCTACGACTTCGGCGTTGCCTGGGTGAACGGTTATCCGCCGTTCCTGCGTCCAAGTCTGGGGCGGTTGTTTTGCGTAACGATCGGCTTTTGCGGGAACTTCCAGCGCATGTTGCGCTACGACCAGACGGATTTTTCCCAGGAGTTGCGCCTTGCCTCGCCGGCGGACCGGGCTCTTCGGGTCACTGTCGGGCTTTACTATTACAGGGGCAAGCGGCACGAGCTGATGGATTCCAAGGTGCTTACCAAGCAGTCCGAGTCGCTCGGATTTGGTCTGGTTGGCGGGACGGTGCGACCCAATTCCACCTTCGATAACAACGACGTAACCAACACTGCGGTGTTCGGGGGCGTGGAGTGGGACATCAACGACCGGTGGGCCGCCACCCTGGAAGCTCGCTGGGCAACGGACGACACTCAGGTGCGCATATACGACACCAACGACATCAACCAGCTCAACAGCGATCATTCCGCCGAGTTCGACTCTTTCAACCCCCGCGTCACGCTGAGCTATCGTCCGGACGAGGCCACCAACCTGTACCTGAACGTTTCCAAGGGTTCCAAGCCGGGTACGTTCAATAGTCAGGTTCCGACAGGCCCCGACGGGCAGCCCGACGAGTCTTTCCGCGCCGTGGACGAAGAGGAGGCCTGGAACTACGAGGCAGGCTACAAGGGGCGGCTGCTGGACGGGCGAATGGTCCTGAACGTGGCCGCGTACCGCACCGAAGTGACCGACCAGCAACTGACCACGGTAATTGAGACCGCCACCGGCAGCAGCGCCTCGCTGATCGACAACGTGGGCGAAACCGCAATCAACGGCCTGGAAGTGGAACTGCAGACGCTGGTGAACGAACAGCTTACGGTCAATGTGGGATACGCCTGGACGAACGCCGAGATCACCAATTACATCAACACCGACCAGGCGGATATCAATGGCGCCAACGGTTCGCTGTATGACCTGAATCGGCTCGGTTCGGCAGCGGGCAAACAGGTGCCGCGCATTCCCGAGCACGCGGCCTCGGTGGTTGCAAGCTACGAAGGCGAGACGATGGCGTCGGGGTTTTCCTGGTTCTGGTTGGGCAGCGTGACGTATGAAGGCTCGCGCTTCAGTCAGATCCATAACCTGATCGAGACCGGCGCGATGACCCGGGTCGGGCTGCGGGTAGGCGTGCGGCGCGATTCTCTGGAAATCGTGGCGTGGGCCAGGAACCTGTTCGACGACGACGCGCCCCTGGACATTCTGCGCTACATCGACCGGCGCACCGGCGGTTTGCCGTCCCATGCCCGCATCCCCGGCTATGTCGCGGAACTGGGCAATCCATCCAGCACCCCGCGCGGCTTCGCCATCTCGCTGCCCCGCGGCCGGCAGGTAGGCGTAACGCTCACGTACGGCTTCTGACAGCCCAGGTTGAGGGCGTCACGGCTTTGGGTTGAGGGCGGGACGCCCTTCAACCCAAGAGGGCGTATCGCTCTCTTTCCGGGAACGGCTCGCGCTTGACGCCCGGCATGCCGTGGGTCAAACAGTTCATCAGGTTCGTTTGTCGGGGTAGGATTTTTGGAAGTTAATGCGCCTCACGGGCGCGCAAGCCGGAGGATTTGCTTTCGTGCCTGTTGAAATCTACATGGTGGTTGGCTTCCTGTTGGCGGCCTACGCGGTCGTTGCCAACGACTCCATTCAAACCCTGGGCACTTTCCTGTCGTCCAATTCGCACCGGCCGTGGTGGGTGCTTTGGTTATTCGCATCCGGCATCCTGTGCGCCGTACTGGCATTCGGCTGGTTTACCTATGACGGCGATGTGTCCTACGGTCGGCTGGTGAAATTTCCGGTCCCTGAAGGCGGCATAAGCTGGATTCACGTCATACCGCCGGTGGCGCTGCTGATCCTTACCCGGGTCGGGGTGCCCGTAAGCACCACTTTCCTGGTCCTTACGGTGTTCACCATCAGCAACCTGCAGGCGATGCTGATGAAGTCGATTCTCGGATATCTGGTGGCTTTCATCGCGGCCATCGTTCTGTTCCGGTTCGTATTCCATCGGGCCACGGAGTACTTTCATCGGACCCGCAAGCAATCCATTCCGCGCTACTGGGTCCTGCTGCAATGGTCGTCCACGGGTTTCCTCTGGAGCCAATGGCTGATCCAGGATCTGGCCAACATCTTCGTTTACCTGCCGAGGCAACTGTCCATCCAGTGGCTGGCCTTCGGCGTGTTGACGCTCATCGTCATGCAAGGCTACATTTTCTACACCTTTGGAGGCGTCATCCAGAAAATCGTCCTGTCCAAGACCGATACGACCGACATTCGCGCCGCGACAATCATCGACTTCATTTACGGCATAGTGCTCCTGGTCTTCAAGGAAATCAGCGATATTCCGATGAGCACCACCTGGGTCTTTCTCGGATTGCTCGCCGGGCGCGAGTTCGCACTATCCACGTACCTTGCGGCCACCGATTTTCGGCGGACTCTAAGGGTCGTTTCCACTGACGCGCTCAAGGCGCTGTCGGGACTTATCGTAAGTGTCATACTGGCGCTCGCGCTGCCCTACCTCAATCGACTGTTGTTTGCTGTGTAACTACACTGTGCGATTCGGAGTATTGACGCACGGAGCAAGAGCCGTCCGGCAGTTCGGTCGGCTTCTTTATGGGCACTTGGCACTCTGAAGGCCCGAGTGCGAGGCAGAAAAAGCTTCCCAGGAATTGATCGTGCTCTGCGCATCAATATGTAAGGACGTAGCCCCAAAACTCTCCTTGAGACGGCGTCATTCTTGAGTGTAGTCGAGCCGTTTGACAATGGCTCATGCGGCGACTTTGGTGGTTTGGCGATACTCATCGAAAACAGAAATAGATCACTATAGTGGCTTGAATTGGTGATCTAATAGGATATATGATTCACTATAGTGAACTTATGAGCCTTACTTGGAATGAAAGCGACCTTTGAAATCTATCGTGGCGGCCGTTGGCAGCTGGCCGCGACGCTGGCGCCCGACGATGACGCGGAGGGGATTATGAGCGCCTGCCGTTTTGAATACGATACGAAATACGCGGTCGATGCGGCCGGTCCCGACACGGCTGCGGCTGCGGGCCTGAGTTGCCGCTACCCGGTCGATTTCCAACTGCATAGTCTTGGGCGCTGGCCAGCTTTTGCGCTTGATATTTTACCGGGTGGCTACGGTCGCCAGCAGTGGCTTGAGCAGCTCGGCCTCCAGGAGGGTCCCGGGGCGGATTGGCCGTTGCTGCTTGCCGGCACAGCGTTTCCGCCCGGCAACCTTCGTGTGGCCGAAGCCGTCGCAGCCCGAGACTTCAACACCCCGGTTCCGACGGCTGCGGGTGATGTCGTCTCAATGATGGACCACCCCGGGTTTGCGCGCGACGATATCCTGGCGCGCAAGGAGACCTTCGTCGAGTACGCCTTTCAGCACGGCATCTACGCGGCCGGTGCATCCGATGTTCAGGGTGTCGCGCCCAAGTTGCTGCTCGCACAGGATCATGACGGCGCCTGGCATGCCGAGGGCCGGCTTGCTGACAATCAAGTGCAATCGCACTGGCTGGTGAAGCGGCCTCGCGGCGATCGTGCCGACGACCGCCAGGTGCTACGCAACGAAGCAGCCTATATGCGCGTCGCCGATCAACTCGGTCTGCGGACCTACGCCGAAATCGAGTGGGAAGACGACAACCTGTTTGTACCGCGCTTTGATCGCGAGGTACGCGATGGCAAAGTGTTGCGCTATGGCATGGAGAGTCTCTATTCCGCAGCCGGCATCGCCGAATACGGCGCGCGCGTACAGCACGAAGTACTGTGCGACGCGCTCACCGAGCACTGTACTGAACCTGCGGAGGATCTGATCGAGTACCTCAAACGCGATGTAGTCAATGTCGTGATGGGCAACAAGGACAACCACGGTCGCAATACCGCGTTGCTCCGGCACGACGACGGCCGCGTTGTGCTCGCGCCTGTGTTCGATTTTGCGCCTATGTACCTGGACCCCGAGGGCATTGCGCGTGTGTGTCGCTGGAACGTGGACATTGAGCAGGCCGGGGACCCGGACTGGGCCGGCGTCATCAAGCTGTTCCCCGATTGCAAGGAACGATTACGGATCGAGTTGCGCGGTTTCGGCACGCAATTGCAGCGGCTGCCGGAGACAATGCGAAGCTGCGGGGTTGACGACGACATCATTGAGCGCTGCGACCCTTTCGCAGCGAGGCACGCCAAACGCTTGCTGGAAATGTAGGAGAGATCGCCATGGGATTACCGGACGACACAACGGCCGCAAAGCATGAGCTGATGACGGCGATCGAGAATGGCGATCTCAGCCTGGGGCAGGCCGCGCAACGAATGCGCAAGATCACGGGCATGAGCCAGAAAGCGTATGCCGAGCGCATCGTCGGCATCGCGCCACGTATTCTTGCTCAAATCGAGCTCAACAAAGGCAACCCAACCGTCGAGACCTTGAACAAGATTGGGCGACCCTTCGGCTACACAGTCGGGTTCGTGCCACAACGGCGGAGATCACTGCTATGATCCTTAAACGCTTATTGGCGCAACTGCTAGAGGCGCTGGCCACGGACAGCGAGTCCCCATTTCGGGGTTACCTTGCTCCGACCGGCCTATGAAGAACTCATCGGGCTCGAATACCTCGTCGCCAACTCGAAAGACGCTAACCGTATCTTCTTGTTGTGGGCTCAAAAATCCGTTTCCGAAAGCGTTACTCAGCAGGCACAGCATTTGTGACATATGCGAACACGATGTTGTCGGCTCGCCTCATGGTCAGGCGTACTGGTGTTGGTTCCTTGCGCCGCGACGCGGCTCAAGCCGATTCGCCGATCTGGGGGTAGGGCACGGTGCCTTTTGAGTCTGGCGGACTGCTGGCGGGCTTCTTCGGCTTTCTGTGGTCGTCCTTTCTGCTTTTGTCGCCCATGCTGTTGCTCGGGTTGTTCCTCTCCGGGCTGATACACGTCTTTATTTCGCGGGAAGCCATTCTTCGATGGCTGAAGCACGATAGCCTCAAGTCCGTGAGCACGAGTGCGGCGCTCGGCGTTCCGGTGCCGCTTTGCAGTTGTTCGGTGGTGCCGGTGGTGGCGGAAATGCGCAGGAAGGGCGCGTCGCGCTCGTCCTGCATGTCGTTTTTGATTACGGCGCCGGAAACGGGCGCGGATTCCATTCTCGTGACCAACGCCTTCTTCGGCTGGATAGCGGCCGTGGCGCGCCCGATCATCAGCTTCGTGACCGCGGTGGTCGCCGGCGTCGTCAGTATCGGACTGATACGCGGCGACGACCCCGAGGCCGGGACCAGCGATCATGATCACGACCATGATCACGACCACGGCGAGCACAAGCCGCTGTTGTCCGGCAGCGACGACTGCTACGTCAGCCCCTCCGAAATGAAGCGCATGGCCGGGCGCTGGGCGCAAAACCTGTACCTGGCCGCCAGCAGGCTGAAGTCCGCCTCCCGGCTCAAGCCCGATTCCCATCATGCCCCCAGGTCCTCGGGCGCCCAGCCCGGACGGGCGTCCACGCCGCGGGCAGCCGAAACCTCGGACCGGGACGGCTTGAGTTTCCGCAAGGTGGTCCAGCATATTTTCCGCTACGGGTTTGTCGAGATCGCCGACGACATACTCTTCGCGCTGCTGGTGGGCGTGGCCCTGGGCGGCGCACTTTACCTGGCCATTCCAGGCGACCTGATGGCCAGCGAATATGCGCGCTGGCTGTCCTACCCGATCCTGGTCGTGGTTGGCATTCCGCTTTACATCTGCGCCTCGGCCAGCACGCCGATCGCGGCGGCGCTGGTCGCCAAGGGCTTCAGTCCCGGCGCGGCGCTGATTTTCCTGATGACCGGCCCCGCCACCAACACCGGAACCATCGCGATCATCATGAGCCAGTTCGGCGTGCGTTTTGCATCGGTTTACGTCAGTTCGGTAATCGCGGTTACGGTCGTGCTGGGAATCCTGGTCGATATCCTGCTCCTGGCGACCGGGCTGGGCATCACCGTCAACCTGGCGCCGTCCGAATCCACCACGATCCAGTTCCTGCAATGGGCTTCGGTGTTCGCGTTTTTTGCGCTGGTTGTGTGGCGCTTCCGCGGTGGGGCTCTGAAGAGCGGCTACGAAGACCTGCTGATGAACATCCGGCCGGTGTCCTCACGATGGAGGAGCACCTGGGCGCGCATCACGCGCAACCGCTAGTTCAAGGGTATGCTGACGCCGAACACCCCGATGGGCCTGATCGCGTGGGTGCTGGCGATCGGGATGTTCCTTGCCACCGGCTTTACCACGATCCCGCCCGACAGTACACTCGCAATAGCAAACCGTTTCGGAGTATTATCCGAATTGGATTAGCTGTTTCGGAACTGATGCCGAGTGAGTCTGTATAGGCGCGAGCTTTCTCTGGTCCTGCCAGGCGGCCAGTCGGCGTTTCTTTGGGGACCTCGCAAGGTGGGGAAATCGACGCTTCTGGCGCAAGAGTTCCCGAAATCGGCGCGCTTCGATCTGTTGGATACCCGGATGCTCATTCAGTTTATCCGGGAACCCTGGACATTCACCGAGCAGGTTCGGGCGCTTCCGGATGGGCAGCGCGGTCGCGTAATCCTGGTGGATGAGGTGCAGAAGGCGCCTGCGATACTCGATGAAGCCCATCGGTTGATAGAAAATGAGGGACTTAGCTTCGTTTTCTGTGGCTCCAGCGCCCGCAAGCTGAAGCGCGGCGCCGCCAATATGCTGGGCGGTCGGGCCTGGCGATTCCGCCTGCACCCGCTAACCTGGATCGAGTTACCGCAGTTTGATCTTCTCAGGGCGCTCAACCGCGGCCTGGTTCCTTCCCACTACGACAGCACGCAATATCGACGCGCCCTGAGCGGCTACGTGAACGATTATCTTAAGGAGGAAGTGTTCGATGAGGGATTGACCCGAAATGTCGCCGCGTTCTCACGTTTCTTCGATGCCTTGGGCTTCAGCCATGGTGAGGTCCTGAACTTCTCAAGCCTGGCGCGGGACTGCGGCGTTGACTCCAAGACCGTTAGAGAATACTTCCAGATTCTCGAGGACACGCTTGTGGGGCGCATGTTGGAGCCGTTCGCGCGGCGGCGGTCGCGCGCGATCATCATCCGTGCGCCCAAGTTCTATCTTTTCGATGTGGGAGTGTCGGGCTTCCTGACCGGTCGTCGAATCGAACGTTGTCAGGGGATCGATTACGGTCGGGCGCTGGAGCACTTCATTCTTATGGAACTGCTGGCGTACCGCAGTTATCGAGACCGCGATTTTCCGATCCGCTACTGGCGAACCAAGTCCGGCCTCGAAGTGGATTTTGTTCTTGGACGCAGGGGGCAAGTCGCGATTGAGGTTAAGGGTGGCCGGGTCCGTGCCGACAGCCTCAAGGGTATTCGGGCATTCGCCGAAGAACATGGGCCGTGCACCGCCATCGTGGTTTGCAGCGAGCCTGCGCCCCGTCACGCTGAAGGGGTGCGGATTCTGCCGTGGGAGTACTTCCTGCGTCGCCTCTGGGCGGGCGATTTGGTATAAGCTCCCACCCGGCTTAGCGCTGACGCCGTGGTCAGGACGCAAGCAGGGGCTGTTTTAGGAAGGAGATCGCGACCACGCAGGCGAAAAGGGCCAGCGCCAGACAGAAGAAAGCTTCCCGCGCGCGTGACGGCCACCGTAGTGCAGGCCCAGCGAGCATCGATCATACTCAAGCATCATCTCAAGCATCATCTTATAATTCCGGCTTAATGGGTCGTAAATTTGTGACAACTTCGCAGTGAGACTCGCCGAAGAAACCATACTGCTGCTCCTGGATGAGGACACGGGGTACCTGATCCCCTTGCCCGAATGGAAGCTGGCCTGTGTGCTGTCCGGCGCCGTACTGATGGACCTGGCGCTGGAGAACCGGATCGACACGGATCCTGAGAAGCTCATACTCATAGATGGTTCCCACACGGGCGACGAACTGCTGGATCCCTTCCTGGGCGACATCGTGTTCGAAACGGAAGTGCGCAGTCCCCAGTACTGGGTCGAGAAATTGGCCCCCCGGGCGGAAGAAATCTACGAAGCGACGCTGGAGCGGCTGGCCGAGAAGGGAATTCTCAATTTCGATTCCGGCGGCTTCTGGACCCTGTCAGCCAAAGTCGGGGCTTCGGGCAGCTATCCCGTCGGCGAGGGGGTCGTGCGCGAAGAAATCAAGACCCGCGTAACGAGAATCCTCCTGAACGAAGACGAGATTCCAGATCCGCGCGACATCATGATCATCGGCCTGGTGCGCACCTGCGGCGGCTTTGCGCACATGCTGGAAGAGGAGGAACTGGAGCAGGTCCGGGAACGGGCCGACCTCATTCAGCGCATGGATTTCATCGGCCAATCGATCTCCAACGCGGTCGACAGCATCTACAGGCCGCCGGCCAGCCTGCGGGTGGCGAGCCGCCGGCCTCTGCCGGTGCTCAAGCTGACGGAGTCCTTGCGCTCAAAGGCGTTCCGGAGCGGAAATTTCCCCGTGTTCTTTGCCGAGCAGAGTCAGCGATTGGGGCCGGTGTTCCGCTTCAAGGTTCCGGGGAAGGACGTAGTGGTGCTCGCAGGCGCCGAGATGAACCGCTGGGTCAATCGTCGCGGCCGTTATTATTTGCGTACCAAGGATTACCTGTCCCAATTTGAAACGGTCTGGGGCGTGGCGCGCAGCATCGCCAGCATGGATGGCGCCGATCATTTCCGCATGCGCAAGGCTATGCGCGCTGGCAACTCGCGCCACGTTGTGCTTGACCGGCTCTCGGAAATTTTTGCGCTTGGCCGGCGGAGCATGGGCGATTGGGGCGTCGGCAATATCCTGCCGGGTGAGCTCACGACACAAAGGCTCATGGGCGTGCAGATTTCCCAGTTGAGTTGCAGTGTCGACTCCCACGAAGTGGTCGATGATCTGCTCATTTATCAGAACCGCGCGTTGATGACCCATATTCAGGGCATGCTGCCGAAGTTCATGCTCCGCACGCCGAGAATGTTGCGGGCCCGGAAGAACATCCTCAATATGTTTGCGGAAATCCACTCCGGCCACACCCAGGCGCAACGGGAGGGCAAGCGCCGCGACCTGATTGACGACATGCTGGAATTCCATCAGTCCGATCCCCAGTTTCTGCCGGAAACCGACGTCGTGTTTGTTTTCGTGGCGCCGCTGATCGCAGGGCACTATGTGGGGAGCGCGATTTCGTTTGCGCTCTATGAGCTATTGACGAATCCGGACATTTGCGAGCAGGTGACGGCCGAGGCGGACGCGCTTTTCGCCAATGGCGACCCGACCGCCAAGGAGTTAAAGCGGGAAGCGCTCGACGTCTCGCACCGATTCATCATGGAAACGATGCGCCTGCATCCGGTAATTCCGTTGCAGCTCCGCAAGGCGATGAATACCATCGAAATCGACGGAATGGAAATACCGGCAGGGACCACGGTTTACGTGTGTCATACCGCTGCGCACTACAACGAGGAGAACTTCAGGAACGCCAGAACCTTCGATATCGACCGCTATCTGCCCGATCGCGCCGAGCATCGCACGCCGGGGGCTTTCGCACCGTTTGGCCTGGGCACCCACCTGTGCCTGGGAGCGCGCTTTACCGAGATGCACCTGATGGCGAACCTGCTGATGATCGCGCATCACCTGGAACTCGAGATGGTTCCATCGGATTACGAGCTAAAGCTCAGTGCTTTGCCGAAACTCAGCCCCGACAAGCATTTCAAGTTCCGGGTGGTCCGTCAGCGGCACCCTCTCGTTTAGCAAGAATCCCTTCAGGCGCTTGCCCACGCTTGTGGACATCGCGTCTGTTTGACACGGCGCCGGCATGCGCGGAGCTCGCGCTGTTTCCGCCTCTGTTCTTGTAGGGCTAGAATTCGGCCTATGCCGCAAGTCCAATTGAGCTCCAATACCGCCAGCCGGATTTCGAGGTCCACTCAAGCAACCGACCGGTCGCGGTTATTCATAACCGGGACGATACTCGCCGGAGCGCTGCAGGCCGCATGTTCCCTCGTTCCCCCGGCGCCGGAACCGGTGCAGGTGGCGAACATCGCCGACCATACGTCGTCCGGCGAAGCAGCTACGGAAGCTTCCTCCGGACGCATCGAGCCTGCCAGGTGGTGGGAAGCGTTCAATGACCCCGCGCTCAACCGCATCGTCGAAGCTGCTCTTGAATCGAATTTCGACCTCGCCGTGGCCGTGGCCCGCGTCGAACAGACCCGTGCCCGCGCCCGGGTCGCGGCGGGCGCCAGACTGCCTTCATTGTCGGCGTCGCTGGCGGCGAATGCCTACGACGTGCCTTCCAATGCGGGCCTCGGCGCTCAGTTGGACGAACTCGGCATCGACTCGGAGACATTCGACGCCTTCAATCTGACGTTTCCAGAACGGCTGGACCTGACAACATATACGCTGGGCGCAAATTTCTCCTATGAACTCGATTTCTGGGGCCGCAACCGCAACGATGCTCGCGCCGCCAGGGCGGAGACCCTCGCTGCGGAAGCGGACTTCCGGGCAGCCAGGATCGGTGTGCTGGCCGAAACGGTGGGGACTTACCTCGAAGTCGTCGATCTCCGCTCGCAGCGCGATCTGACTGCTGAAATCGTCGGGATACTTGAGGAGCAGGAAGCGCTCGACACCCTTCGGTACGAGCGCGGGCTGATTGATATTGACGAACTCTATGCCACGCGGCGCCAGCTCATCGACTCGCAGACCCAGTTGCCGCGCGTCGAAGGCCGCCTTGCCGACGCCGAAGGGCGCCTGTGGATTCTGCTCGGAGGCTACCGCGAGGATCTGGAGGCCGTCCTGCCCGATGCGCTCGCGCCGTGGGCATCGCCGGATCCCGTTCCCGCGGGTGTTCCGGCGAGCCTGCTCATGCAGCGCCCCGATGTGGCCGCCGCCCGTGAACGCGTCGAGGTGGCGCGCCATTCGCTTGGCGCACGGCGCGCCGAACTGTTGCCGTCGTTGTCGATATCGGGCTCCATCGGTGTCATGAGCACGGAATCGGGCGAATGGTTCGATGCGGACCAATGGTTCCGGAACCTGACAGTGAACCTGCTCGGGCCGGTATTCGAGCGCGGACGACTGCGAGGCAACATCGCGCTTGCCGAGGCGCGCATGGAGGAGACCGCCGCGGCGTACGGCCGTTCCGTCGTGACCGCGGTCAATGAGGTCCGCGCTACACTGATGGGACTGTCCGCCAGCGAACTTGCCGTTGCCCGCCTCACCACGGTGACCGAAGAAGCCGCGGCGGAAGCCGCGCTGCAGGCGCGCCGCTATGGTTCGGGAGTGGCCGATTACACGGCGTATCTGGCCGCTGTCCGGAACCACGTCGCTTTGCAGGCGGCGCTCGCGGCCGGCCGCCGCGACCTGGGGTACGCGCGGCTCGCCCTGCACCGCGCACTGGGCGGCGCGTGGAAGGTGGACGGGCCGGCTGTACTGAACCGCTCGGGCGCCGCAGTCGTCAACCGTCCGCCGCTTGTTGCGGCCACGATCGAGTAAGCTGCGATGCGCCGGTATTGGAGTGTCCTTGTCGCCGTAGGGATTGTTGCCGGCGCCGCGTTGCTTGCCGCCTTGCTGATTTCACTCGCCCCGGAACCCGAGCAGCGTGAGTTGCCGTCGCCGCTCCCCTTCGTCACCACCGCGACCGTGACGGCGGGTTCCGGCGCCATTCCGGTTTACGGCGCGGGCACCGTCCGGCCGAGCGCCGAGATCGATATTGCACCGCAGGTGGGCGGCCGCGTCGTGTGGGTCAATCCTTCCCTGCGCAGCGGCGGCCGCATCAAGGCCGGCCAGACGATGTTCCGCATCGAGGAAGCGGACTACGTGAACCGGCTCAGGGAAGCCGAATCGGCCCTGGCTGAACGCGCCGTGGAAATGCTCGAGGCCGAAGAGGAAGCAATGATCGCCCGGGAGGAATTCGAGCGCTTCAGCGAGCGTGAGGGCGGTTCCGGAATCGACGCCGAGACCAGTCTCCTGGCGCTGCATGAACCGCAACTCGCCGCGGCGCGCGCCGCGTTTCAACGTGACCAGGCCCGCGTGGACAACGCGATGCTCGCGCTGGCGCGCACGCGCGTCGATGCGCCGTTTAACGGTTTTGTGCGCGATGAGTCCGTGGACGTGGGCCAGTTCGTCACCCCGGGTCAGTCGCTGGGACGCCTGTTCGCGGCCGACGAAGTCGAAGTCGTGGCGCCGCTTGCCGACACCAGGGCCGCGCTGATTCCGGACCTGTGGACTGCTGACGCGGGCCGGGAGGAGCAGCCGGTTTCCGCCCGCGTGATCGCACAGTTCGGCGCCGTCCGCTATGCCTGGGACGGCTACGTGGACAGGGCGGAGGCAGCGGTTGACGACGAGACACGCACCATCGACGTGATCGTGCGCGTGCCGAAGCCCTTCTCAGCCGGCGTTCCCGTGAGCGGCGCCCGGCCCCCCAATGGTGGACCGCCACTGCTGGTGGGCAAGTTCGTGGAGGTTGAAATCGAGGGATTCGCGCCGGAGCGCTATTTCCGCGTCCGGCGCGCGGCGCTGCAGCCCGGCAATGAGATCTGGACCGTCGGCGCCGGCGGAACCGTCACCATCGTACCGGTTCGAATTCTGCAGCGGGGCGACGACGAGGTCTTCGTGACCGGCGACATCACGGACGGCCAGACGGTCATTACCGGCGGCATCCAGTTCGCCACCGACGGCATGCGCGTACGCACCGGAGAGGCGCCCGGGCCGTAATGCGCACTGCGTGAGCCCGCCATGAGTCCCAGGGAGGCGAATGCCGGCGAGCCCGGCGGGCCGATCGCTTACATGGCGTCCAACGGGGTCGCCGCCAATCTGCTCATGTTTGCGCTGCTGGCGGCGGGCCTGGTTTCGCTGACGGGACTCGAACGGGAAGCCTGGCCATCGGTGCCCTTCAACCAGATCGAAGTCTCCGTGCCCTACCCCGGGGCCACTCCGGAAGAAGTCGAAGAGTCCATCGTCGTCAAGATCGAGGAGCAGGTCAGTTCGCTGACCGACGTTATCGCAGTCAAGTCGGTTGCCGCTCCGGGCATGGCTTCGGTACGGGTCGAAGTGGAATCGGGCGCCGACATCAGCGAAAGGATCAGTGACATCGAATCGGCGGTGGCGCGAATCCAGACCTTCCCGGCCGGCGCCGAACGCGCCGAGATCAGGGAGATGACCAACAGCCAGAGCGTCATCCGGCTGATCCTCTACGGCGACATTTCAGAACGGTCGCTCAAGGAACTCGCGTACCGTATCGAGGACGAACTGGCGTCGCTGCCCACCGTCTCGCTCGTGGAAACGAGCGGTGTGCGTCAGTACGAAATCTCGATCGAAGTCCCTTCGGACCGCCTGCGCGCGCTCGGCCTTACGCCCGCAGACATTGCCGGCGCCGTGCGGCGCGGTTCGCTCGACCTTTCCGCCGGCAGTATCGACACGCGTGAATCGCAGGTGCGTGTGCGCACGCTCGGTCAAAGCTACGATCAGCATGATTTCGAGGACATCGTCGTGCTGAGCCGAAGCGACGGCACGGTGCTCCGGCTCGGCGATATCGCCGAGGTGCGGGACGAATTCGAGGACATCGACCTGATCGTCCGGCACCAGAACCTGCCTGCTGCGTTCATCGAGGTTTCCCGGGCCGAGGGCGAACAGGTCATGGAGGTCGCAACGGCCGTGCACGACCACCTCGCCGAGGTGATTGTCCCGTCCCTGCCCGAGGGTGTCGGCCTGACGGTCTGGAACGACGATTCGCAGACCTACTCCGAGCGGGTCAATCTGCTGCTCAAGAACGGCGGGCTGGGTCTGCTGCTGGTGTTCGTTGCGCTCGCCCTGTTTCTCGCGATCAGGCTGGCGATCTGGGTCACGCTAGGGCTCATCGTTTCGTTCGTTGGCGTGCTGTCGGTCATGCTGCTGCTCGGCCTCGCCATCAACACGATATCGCTGTTCGTTTTTGTACTCGCCATCGGCATCATCGTGGACGACGCCATCGTTGTCTCCGAACATATCCACCTGGAACGAATGAAGGGCACGCCCGGAGTCACCGCGGCGATTCGCGGAGCGCGCCGGATCAAGGCGCCGCTGACCTTCGCGGTGCTGACATCGATAGCGGCCTTTTTCCCGCTGCTATACATCCCCGGCGGCATCGGCGAGATCTGGAGCGCGCTGCCGATCATCGTCATCGGCATGCTGCTGATTTCACTCGTCGAATCGCTGTTGATAATGCCGAATCACCTGTCGCATTTGCCGGGTCCGGATTGGGCGCCGGCCAACGCCGTTGACCGCTTCTTTGCGGGAACCCAGGGATTCGTGGACCGCGCCCTCAACCGTTTCGTCGAAGGCCCGCTGGATCGGGCCCTCAGGTTTGCGACGGGGCAACCGCTGGTGACCGTTTCCGGAGCCATCGGCCTGCTCATCGTGAGCGTTTCGCTGATCCCGGCGGGAATCGTGCCGTTCACCTTCGCCGATGTGGTCGAGGGTGATTTCGTGACGGCTACGCTCGAGATGCCGGACGGCGCCACGGCGGAGCGCACCTACGAAGTTGCTCAGGAACTGGAAGAAGCCGGACGCCGCGCCATCGAAAGGCTGGAACTGGACCGTCCGGACGCCGCGCCTGCGCTGCTTTCGGGCGTCATGGTGATGGTCGGCATGCGCCCGCGCGTGGAGGGCGGCGGGCTCGCCGCGAATCCGACCGTGAATCCTGAAGCCAATATCGCCACGGTCGAGTTCAAGCTCCTCGGCGCGCAGCAGCGCCGGATCGGGACGATCGAGGTGGTACAGGCCTGGCGCGAGGAACTGGGAATCCTGCCTTACGTGCGTGGCATCACGCTGAGCGGCGAAGTCATCGATCTGGGCAATCCGATCGAAGCCGTCCTGTCGCATCCGGATCCGGACCGCCTTGTGGGAATTGCCGAATCCGTGGTCAACGGTCTGCGCAACGTGCAGGGCGTATTCGACGTGCGATCCGATCACACGCCCGGCGTCAGGGAGATTCAACTTAAATTGCGGCCCGAATCGCGCACCCTGGGCCTTACCCTCGACGATCTCGCGCAACAGACCCGCGCCGCAATATTCGGGGCCGAGGCGGTACGGGTCCAGCGCGGCACGGAAGAAGTACGCGCCTTTGTCCGGCTGCCGGCAGCGGAACGCAACGCCATCACTGACGTGGAAGCTTATCTGATCCGAACGCCGGGCGGCGCAGAACTGCCCTTGAGCCAGGTGGCCCGCTTGTCGTCCGGCATATCGCCGCCGGCGATCCGGCGCCGCGACGGCGAACGCGTCGTTACGGTTACGGGAGACGTGGATGCAGCCTTGATATCCGCGGGCGAAGCCAACGCGATCCTGACTGATGAACTCCTCGCTGGACTCACCGCCGAGAACCCGGGACTCACGTACCTGCTCGGCGGCGAACAGCAGCAGCAGGTCCAATCCCTGGACGCGCTGTATCGGGGCTTTGCGCTTGCCATGCTCATGATCTTTGCGCTGCTGGCGATACCGCTGCGCTCGTACACCAAGCCGTTCATCATCATGGCCGTGATCCCGTTCGGACTGATCGGCGTGATCATGGGCCACCTGATCCTCAACATCCCCTTCAGCGCCACGGCGATCATGGGGATCCTCGGGCTCAGCGGCGTTGTCGTGAACGATTCGCTCGTGATGATCGACTTTATCGACCAGCGGCTCAGGGAAGGCGCCCCCACGAGAATCGCGATCATCGACGGCGCGAAGCGGCGGTTCCGGCCGATCATGCTGACGTCCCTGACGACCTTCCTGGGCTTCACGCCGCTGATCCTGGACCGCGCCATTCAGGCCCAGTTCATGATGCCGTTCGCCGCCTCGCTCGGCTTCGGCATTCTGATCACCACGGCGATACTGATGATGCTCGTGCCGGCCCTCAACGCCATTCTGCTGCGCGTGAACGCGCCGGGCGAGTCAGCGCCGGTTGACCAGGCGTCGCCCGCGCGACTGATTCCCTGAGTCCGGCGGGCCTTGCCTGTCCTTCGCCTTTCGCCGCTCCCCCTGTCTGAAGAGGCGCCATCCTGGCTCGGTTCCGCCATCCTGGCTTCAACGCTCTTCAGACAGGGAGAGCGGCGAAAGGCTTTACCTGTGCCGGGCTGACTTGCGAGTGAATCTGATTACCTGGTCTGACGCGCTGGCCGCCGTCACCGGAGCCTGTGGGACGGCGCGCGCGCGGCGGCTGTCCGTGGGCGATGCGCTGGGCGCCGTTCCGGCTGAAGAGGTTGCGGGCCGTGTTGCGTCTCCGGCCTTCAACAATGCGGCGATGGATGGCTTTGCCGTGAGTGCGGAAGATACTGCGGGAGCGGCCCGGAACTCGCCGGTTGAATTGCGGATTGCGGGCGAATTGAAGGCGGGCCCTCCCGCGCAAGCGGCCGGGCCCGGTTCCGGATGCGTTATGCGCGTGGATACAGGGGCCCTGGTGCCGGCGCCCCTGGACTCCGTGATTGCCCGGGAACAGGCAACGGTGACCCGCCGCGATGGCGCCGAATTCCTGTGCCTGCGCGAGCCCGTGGAAAAGGGGCGCAACCTGCGGCTTGAGGGAGAGGAATACCCCGCGGGCGCCCGGTTCGATTACGTTGGACAACGCCTTCGCTCAGGGCATATCGCGCATTTGTCGGCCGCCGGCGTGAGCGGGCTGCGGGTGCGCACGCCGCCGCCGCTGGCGCTGTTGAGCACAGGTGACGAGGTGCGTCCAGGCGGCGTGTCGCTTGCTCCCGGCGAAATTTTCAACGTCAATGCCGCGTGGCTGTCGTCGTGGTGCACAGAGCGGCGACTGCCCGTGTCTGTGGCGCGTCATGTTGCGGATGATGCGGGCCGGCTTGCGCAGGCGTTTCGGCAAGCCTGCGAATCGGGCGCCCGGGTCCTGGTGTCCAGCGGGTCAGCGTCGGCTGGACGGCACGATGTATTGCGCGAGGCCCTGGACATGCTGGGGGCGCGAATCGTATTTCATGGGGTCGCCATGCGGCCGGGCAAACCGGCGCTTCTCGCGCTGCTGAACGACGAGGTTCCGGTTTTCGGGCTTCCCGGCAACCCGCTGGCAACGGCTGCCGGGATGCGTTTCCTGGTCTGGCCGGCCATTCGCGCCATTCTGGCGATGAAGGCCGAAAAGCCTCGACGCAAGGCGCTTGCGGATGCCTGCGACCTGCGCGAGGGTTACACGCATTTCCTGTTGGCGCGCCGCAGCGCCGAGTCAGGCGCGCTGAAGCTGGTTAGCCCCCAACGCCCCGGTCAGGCCGGCGCCCTGGCCGCCGCGGACTGCTGGCTGTGCCTCGACGGCGGGCCTCACGAAGAAGGCGCGCTCGTGGACTGCTACTCCCTCTGAGGCGGGATCGAACGCCTTCTCCCGCAGGGCGCGGTTACGCGTCGCGAGCTGCAGCGCGGAAGTGCTTCAGCCCGTAGATCAGGAACAGGCCCGCGATCGGTGAAGCGACCGCCCCGACCAGGGCGATCGAGCTGCCTACGGCCTCGTTGTAGCCGAAGACGCTGTCGATGACGAAGCCGACCGCGGTGGGCCCCGCAATCGCGGACAGGATGTTGAGCGCCAGCATCCAGACCGCCGAGACTGTTGCGCGCAACTGGTTGGGCGTCACCAGTTGCAGCGCGGCCGGTCCGCTGGCCACGGCGAAGCATCCGAAGAAGGCGTAGGGGCAGAACAGCACCATCGTCCAGAACGGGCTCTCGAGTTGCGTCGTGACAAGGCACAGTGGAGTGAGCGCCGCCGCGGCGATGATGCCGACCCAAAGCGGCGCGTCCACCCGCCCGCGTCTTCTCAGGAAATCGGTGAACCAGCCGCCGGCGAACACCGCGGCGGGGGAGCAGAGCAGCAGAATCCATCCCAGGTACTGGCCCGACTCGGATGCGGTGTAGCCGAGGTTCCGGATCAGGTGGGTCGGCCCCCACAGCAGCAGGTTGGCGATTGGCGCGGCCAGGATGGCGAAGCCGAAGAAGTGCGCCAGGAACATGCGCCACCGTTTCGAGAAAAACGCGATGACGTCCGGCCATGGAATTTTCTGATCCACGCCCTGCATCAGGCCCAGCCGCGGGGGCTCGCGCATCGTCAGCGCAAGCAGGGCGACCAGGACGCCGGGCAGGCCCACGATCATGAACGCGAGCTGCCAGGGCTTGAACTGCGTCAGCACGCCGGCCAGGCCGACGGGAAGACGGTCGAAGGGAATCGCGGCGACCAGTTCGATGACCTGTGCTCCCACCAGAAACGCCACGCCCGCGCCGATGAAGGCTGCGCACTGAAAAACGCCCAGGGCGGTGCCGATACGGTCCTTCGGGAAGAAGTCGCTGATGAGGGAGTATGCGCAGGGCGACAGCGTGGCCTCTCCCACGCCCACGCCCACCCGCGCCAGCGCCAGGTGCCAGAAGTTTCGCGCCAGGCCGCAGGCCATGGTCATCAGGCTCCAGAGAAAAATACCCGCGCTCACGATCAGCCGCCGGCTGCTGCGGTCCGCCAGCCGGCCGATCGGCAGGCCCATCAGGGCGTAGAAGATCGCAAAATACAGTCCTCCCAGCAGGCCGATGGCGAAATTGTCGATTTCGAGGTCCCGCATGATGGGCGGGACCAGCAGCGACAGGATCAGGCGGTCCAGAAACGAGAAGATGAAGGCGATCATCAGCACGCCGACGGCGTACCAGGCCACCAGCGGACTGGGCCGGCGCGGCGCGTTATTCATGCGCTACCAGGGTTTCTCGATGTCGACGTCGGTCAGCGCATCCCCGGTCGGCACGCCCAGCAGCAGCTTGCCGGTGGGCGTCAGCCCGTTGTCCCAGTGGACTCCGCCGTGCGTCGATATCGTGCGCATGTCGCGGTAATGGCGCTGAACGGGGTTGTTGCCCGTCTGCGCGGTGACGCCCATCATGTTCGCCAGCCGGGTGATGGAGCTCAGGCAGAGCTTGGCCGCCATGGCCGATTCCCGCCGCACGCGCAGGCGGTCGATGCCCCGTATCGTCCTGCCTGAGCTGCCGGCCTCGTGCAGGAACTGCATCAGGCTGTCGATGATCAGGTCGGCCACCCGCAGTTCCTCGTAGGATTCCGCGACCCGGATCTGCACGGGAATCTGGTCGACGATGCTCTCGCCCAGCATCGCCCCCGTACGCTCCCGGGTCTGTTCGAGATAGTGCTCCAGGCCGCCGCGGGTGGCGCCCAGCATCGGCCCGCACAGCAGCGTATAGAAAAGCTGTTGCAGTTCCGTGCGATAGATGTAGCTCTCGTGCAGCTTCGACCCCGGCGGGTCGGAACCGCCCAACTCCTCGGAAAGAACAGTTCGGTATTCCGGCACGAAAGTGTCCTTGACCAGGATGTCCTTGCTACCGGTGCCCTTAAGCCCCTCCGCATGCCAGGTATCGACGATCTCGTAATCTTCCGGAAGCAGGTGCGCCATGCGGAACTTGAAGGTCTTGCCTTCGGAGGAACGGCCCTTCACGCTGTAGCGGCCGCCCACGAGGGCGCAGTTTGCGTGGTCCACGCCGCTGGCGAAACGCCACTGGCCGTTCAGCACGAATCCGCCGTCCACCGGCTCCATCGTTCCGCCGCCGGCAAAGGCGGTTGCGATGATCGTGTCGGGGTGGTCCGGCCAGAATTCCTCCTGCGCACGCGCCGGAAAGCGCCCCAGTATCCAGGTGTGGGACATCACCACGGACGCCACCCAGGACGTGGACCCGCAGCCGCGGCCGAGTTCGCGGGATACGTCCACATGCGCGCCCCAGTCCATCTCGAATCCGCCGTAGCGCCTGGGCGTGAAGATCTTGTGGATTCCCGCCGCCTTCAGATCAGCCACGGTTTCATCCGGCAGCGTCCGAAGCTCGTCGGTAGCCTGGGCGCGCTCGCGCAGTACCGGCACCAGCTTGCGCGCCTCGCGCACCAGTTCCTCGCGGGTCGGAATGTAGCTGGGTTGCGCCGCGGCCGCGCTCGTGCTCTTGGTCTGCGCCACTGTGTAGACTCCTTTGAGAACTCCCGTTGATTACCGCCGGCGGAAAGCTCCCGACCGGGCGGAATGGGCAAGTTTAGCCTCAAACCGGCGAATTGAGCGCCTGCGGGCTTGGCTTACAATGCGTCCTGGGAGGATTACGCATGAAACGACTTCGCAGATTGACGGCCCGGTCCCGGTCCCGGTCCGCTGCGCCGTTGCCGGTCATGGCCCTGGCGCTGCTTTGCGGCCTGCCGGGCGCGGTTGCCGCCGCACAGGAGGCGCCGGCCGCGGAGGGCGGTCCGCCGACCGTCCTGATTACCGGCTCGAATCGCGGAATCGGACTTGCCTTTGCTGAATGGTACGCGGAACAGGGCTGGAACGTAGTCGCTACCTGCCGGCGGCCGGAACAGGCGGACGACCTGAACGCCCTGGCCGCGGAACATGCCAACCTGAGTGTCGAGCTGCTGGACGTCACGCAGGAAGACCATATACGTGACCTTGCCGATCGCCACGCGGGTCAGCCCATCGACCTGCTGATCAACAATGCGGCGGTCCTTGGCCCGCTGCCAGAACAAAGCCTCGGCGGCCTGGATTACGACAGGTTTGAACTGACCATGGCGGTGAACGTATACGCTCCGCTGCGCCTGTCGGAGGCGCTGGCGGACAATGTCGCCGCCGCCGGAGGAAAAATCGTCGCGATTACCAGCGGCGTGGCTTCGTTGACGCTGATGAGCCGCATGCGCGGCCTGTATTTTTATCGCATGAGCAAGTCGGCGCTGAACATGGGCTGGCGGGCCTTGCGCACCGACCTGAAGCCGCGCGGCGTTGCCGTTCTGCTGGTTTCGCCCGGACAGGTGGACACCGCCCTGCTGCGGGAATCCGGCTACACGGGCGAGGCGCTCACGACGGAAGAAAGCGTGGCGGGAATGGTGGAAATCATCGCCGACGCTACACTTGATGACCCCGGACTGCCGATCAATGTCGACGGTCGGGTTCTACCCTGGTAGGAGAGTACCAATGAAAAAGACCACTATGTTTGCCTGCGCCGCCATGGCGGTTTCGTCCATGTGCCTGGCGGAGCCCAGCGGGGACTCGCAATTCGCCGGCGCCAGCAGCGGCCTGGAAGGCCGTGAGCACGAACTGGGCCTGGCGCTTAGCGTTGTGCTCAAGACCATGCACGAGGACGAGTCCTACGTGCATGAGCTCAACGACGCACTGGTAAAGGCGCTACTGTCGCAGATGCAGTTCGCCAAAGACCGCGGCATGGTCGACGATCTGATCGCGCACGAGGTCGAGACGCTGGAGCCGCTGCTGAAGCGCATCCGCTCGCACTACGAGCGCACCGGCGACCTGGAAATGGTGATGGTGGGGATGATCGACCGCACGTCCTGCCACTACCAGCTGATCTTCGAGACGGAAAGCAAGCCGGGTTATCGGGCCTGGCAGTCGCCCTGGTCGCGTGTGCTGACGCAGACGCAGCGCCTGGGCCAGCACGACATGACCGAAGCGGAGGTCCACGACATCTGGGTCCGGCAACGCCTTCAGGCCTATGCCAACGTGATCGGAGTGGGTCTGGAAGTGTCTGAGCTTGGCGAAGACGGCCGGGTCTGGGTGCGAGCCGTAGAACGCGACGCGGGCGCCGCCGGCCAATAGCGGAAACAGGGCTTCCACTCCTCGGAAGGCCTATTCCGTTCTGCCAAGCGTAACAGCACGGGAAGCCGCATGGATCATACCTATTTTGCGGAGATTTCCTGGGACGACGAAGCGGGCGTCTGGTACGTCTCCGACACGGACTTTCCGGGCCTGGTGGCAGAAGCAGCGGCGGAGAGCGTTCTCCTGGAAAAGATTCGTGATCTGGTTCCGGAGCTATACGAACTCAACCAGCATCTTTTCGATCAGCCGGCGCCGGATGCGATCCCGTTGCGTATGACGTCCAGGCGGTTGGAGACCATACGCTTGCCAGGTTGATGGCAGGCTTTTCGGCGAAACTGAAGCGGAAATTGCGTAAGGCGGGTTGCCGCCGCGTTCGTCAGGGTCGCGGCGACCATGAGATCTGGTTCAGCCCTGTTTCCGGCAAGAATTTCCCGGTGGACACCAATATCAAGTCACGGCACACGGCAAACGCCGCGCTCGCGCAAGCCGGGCTGGAGAAAGCCTTCTGATTAATGAGCATACGATTGGGAAGCGTGGGCAAATGAACATTGGCGCACCAGGCCAATAGCGCCGCCCACTTTCGCTACGATTGGGGGAATCGACGGGTTGCATGGGGGCGCCGCCCCGCTGAAAGCAGGGCGGAACGCCCTCGCTTCCAGGCGTATCAGTCTTCCAGCCTGCCCGGAAGGTTGCCGATCTCGATTGCGCCGTCCGATTTCCGGTCCAGACTGTCCAGATACGCCAGGTCCGCGATCGAGAGCACATAGCTCGCCCGGTTCTTGACGTTACCGGCGCTAATCGCAGTAGGCTCAGCTCGGGTGTTCCGTCGCCGTCCAGATCGCCTGCTGGTGAAAAATGTTCTCCAACAAGAAAGTCTTCACCGCCCAATCTCCAGTTACCGAAGCGCCCACTGATTCCGTGTCAAGTCCTCCAGGCGTCCGTCAAGCGACGCCATTCGCAGGCTCAAGGGCGAGGATCAGCAACCGCATCGCCTGGGCGGCTGGCAATCAGGGTATCTCTCCAGAGCGAAGCGGGCGGCTGGCGGTCCTCCGCCAGCAGTTGCGCCAGCGCAACGGAGGTATCCAGGTAAATCAACGGTCGCTTCGGTCCGCGTCCAGTTCCCGGAGAATTTCGCTCAAGGGCGCCACCGGGTTTGATTCCGGCGGAGCGCCATCGGAGGGTAGCAAGGGAGCGCGCAGCCAGCCTTCGCGGACAGCATCGGCAAGGAAGGCATCGGCGAGCTCGGGGCTTCTGGACGGCCTTGGCGCACTGAGTTCGACCGTCACACGGTCCCGGTGTGTGACCAGAATAGTTTCGCCGGAAGCCGCCAGCCGCACGTACTCGCTCAAGTGGTTGTTCAGTATCTTGATGCCGACCGATCGCATGGACAAAAAATAGCTACCTGTAGCCACTGTGTCAAACGGACCGCGGCCCGGACCAAGGACTTCACCGGCCTTCAGCGGCTGGCAAGCGCTATGCGCGCGGACTCCGGCGATGAACCAGGTGTTTTCGGGGAGCGCCCGGGCAGCTTGCCCCGGCTGATTCAATGGACTTCAGAAACTGCGGGACAAGGCAAGAAACAGTGTGTTTTCCGGGCGGGCCCCAGCGCGATGACCCGGCTGCAGCGAGCGCCAGGCCTCTGCTCGTATGCGCCATGCAGAACTCCGAATCGCGCTCGGGCGCAATGCGGTTTCGTAGCCCAGCGTAACGTCGAGTTGCCGCCCGGACGGTTCTGCTCCAAGCCATGCCGTTTCCCGCACGACTTCGCCCGAACGAGTTCTGCCCGTCGGGTAATCCAGTTCCAGCGCCCCCGATTCATTCCTGAGCGGCTGTGAGACCATCAGCCAGAAGCGCTCGGCATTACCTGACGCTTTGCCTTGCCAGTGAATGCCTGCGGCGAAGGCGCTGCTCAGCACACGCCGCGCGCCGCGCAGCAGGCCGTGATTTGCCTCGGCTGAGGTGTATCCGCCTTGCGCGACGGCGACCAGGCGCATCCCGCCGCGTACTTCCCGTTCGGCGACAAAGCGTGTGAACCAGGTGTTCCCTGCCAATTGCCCGTAGGCGCCGGCGGCGCCGGCTCCAAGAAGGCGTTCCGATTCGCGCAGAAATCCCAGTTCCGCTGAGACACGGCCAGCGCCGCTGCCCATGTCCAGGTTCAGGAATGCGCCTTGGGTCCGCCCGGGCGCAGCGAGGCGTTCGCTCCGCGTAACGCCGGAATTCTGAACGAAGATACCGCTTCGGAGGCGGCTGCGGCTGTGCGCCGGGGAAAGTTCGCGCGCTATGCCCATTCCGTGCGTTCCGAACTCGATCCAGGCATTTTGAATGCCGGTTGTCCGGCTGAGGGCTTGCTGAATGCTTCCGTCTGGCGAGAGCGCGCTGACGAGGCCCGCGGCCGTCGCAACTGTCCATTCGCCCAGTACCGCGGCCGAATTTCGCCCGGGGCCGAAAGACCGCTCGACGAATCGGGCAAACCGGCGATCCGCCCTGTAGGCGTCATCCAGCGGCCAGTGCGCGTTGAAGCTCTCCATCGGGATGAAGAACGGGGCGTTCATGCTGTCGAACGCCGCCAGTTCCCTTCCGGCGAAAGCGTTTTGCAGGGCATCCCCCCAGGCGGGACCTGCCGCCACGGCGCTGCGCCCCAGGGCCAGCGACGGTCCGTCCAGAGCATGGGAAAGTGAAGCGCTCATGGCGCCGATGGGCCTCGTGGCCTTCTCGATGTCCAGAAGCCCCTGTCCGTATATGTTGCGGTTCGCGTAGATGCCGCTCTTGTCGGCCGCGGCAAGCAGGCGGGTCACCATCTCCGTGGAACCGAGTTGTCCTCGAAAAGCTTCTTCCATCAGCGCCAGCGCGCCGGCAACATGCGGAGTGGCCGACGACGTTCCCCCAACCCCCCAGTAACCGTCCCGGCTGCCCTCTCTGGGCGCGAGAACGCCATGCCCGGGCGCCGCCATGCAGAAGTCCGCCGCGACCCCGCAACGGTTGGAATACGAAGCGATGGTCCCGTTGGACTGCGTGGCGACGACCGCGATGAAATGCCCCCTCAGCGCCGGAAACAGGTGCGGCGTTGCGGCGCTGATATTGGGCGATGAAGCGTCTGCCATATTGCCCTGCAGATCGAACTTCCCGTGCGAGTTGCCCGCCGCCCACACCAGGATCATCTTGTCCGAATCGGGTGTTCCAGCCTGCAGCAGGCTGTCGATAGTACGGCCGAAGGCGCCGCGGTACTCGGCCGCGGTGTAGTCCGTGACCACCCCCTCGTAGCCGAAACTGTGATTGACGATGCGAGTCTGGCCGCTGAGGCGGCGGTAGATTCCCTGACCCTGCTCATCCAGGCTGCGGTACGCGGCTCCGTTGCTCAAATCTACTGGACGGTATTCGGGACTCCCACTTCCCAGTTGGATGCCGATCATCAGGAGTTGCGCGTCGTATGCGACTCCATGCATCCGGTTGCCCAGCCTGGCGGCAGCGATCAGTCCGCCAATCGCCGTTCCATGCGACCCCGTGTCGCGAATGGAAGTGAACGAGCACGTACCGCTCGGACAGGACCGGGATGCGATGGCGGATTGCGAATGCAGTTTGCTCTGGAACGCTACATGGTTCGGATCCACACCCGTGTCTATGATCCCGACGGTTACGCCGGCGCCGGTATAGCCTCGCGCGTAGGCGTAGTCGGCCTTTATTTTCGACAGGCTCCACTGGGTGGCGAATTCCGGCGAGCCGGAGATCGCCACGCGCTCCGATTCCTGCGCCGCGCTCAGCCCCGGATCATCCGGAAAGCTGGTTGGGTCGGGGCGTTCCGGCGCGGGAGGAGAGGTTGGAGGCGGCGGTGGGATCTGGTTTCCGCCGCTGCTTCCGCAGGCGGACAGGAGAAACGTCGACAACAGCAATAGGGCTAAGCTTCTTGTATTTGTCATTCACGTCACCTTTGAACTACCCCACCAGCCCCGGCATATCATTCGACCGCAAGTATAGCAATCGGCCATTTGCACAGAGCAATCGGCTGTCCGGCGAAGAAGAGAGGCTTTTCCCCATGCGAGCATTCCCCTTGAGGCGCCTGGCGCTGGCCCTTGGACTGACCTGTTTGACTATGGTGGCAACAGCCGACGAGCCGCCCGCGGCTTACAAGACCGGCTGGGGCCCGCACGGCGTTCACGTCATCGAGAACCATGTGTTGCCTGCCGAGCCCGGCCAGCGCGGCCTGCGCGCGAGGATTGTCTATCCCGACGGCGCGGGCCCGTTTCCGCTGGTGGTGTATTCGCATGGCTTCGGTTGTTACCGCGAGAGTTACGCCGGGCTCACCGACCACTGGGCCTCGCACGGCTATGTGGTCGTATTGCCGGAGCATCCCGACTGTCCCACCTCGGAAGGCAAGCTGACCCCCGAAGATGCCCGCAACCTCCTGTACATCCGTATATCCGACGTGGCGCGGGTTCTGGATGCGCTTTTTGCGCCCGGCCAGGAAATTCCGGGGCTGACGGGCCGGATTGACTACGGCCGGAAGGCGATTGCCGGTCACTCCTTTGGCGGGATGATCGCGCAGGTCGTCTGGGGCCAGCCGCTGAAAGATCTGCACAGTTCGGAGCAGGTCGGTTACGCCCTCGGTTTCGATGCGGCCATCGTCATGAGCGGCGTGGGCCAGATGCCGCAGATGGCGGAAGGCTCATTTGACGAGGTGCCGGGGCCGGTACTCGTTACCGGCGGCACGCTGGACCTTGGAAATATCGGTGGGCCGACGGTGTATCCCTGGGAGTGGCGGATGTCGGCGTACGATCTGAGTCCGCCCGGCGACAAGTACTCCGTGGTCCTGGAAGAAGGCGATCACTATCTGGGAGGGCTGATCTGCCGGGAGGACCGCGGTGGGCCGGAGAATCGCGGTGGCGCTCACGATACCGGCGGGCTTGAGATCCTGGCCGGCGTCACCACGGCCTTCCTGGACGCCTGGCTGAACAGGGACGCGGCTGCGAAGCAGTTCCTCGAAGACTTCGAGGCGAACGTCGGCATCACCGACGGCCGCGCCCGCTTCGCCCGGAAGTAGCTCTTCGCGCCTGGTTGTGCCGATCCGTCGTCCTTCTCCGCTGCACCTCTTCCGGGGAGACGCTGTGAGCGCCGGGTCATCGGCGCTCACTGGCTCGGTTCCGCCATCCCTGGCTCCAACGCTCCCCACAAGAGGTGCAGCGGAGTAAGGACTTTGGCTGAGTGACCGGGGTCAGGGTTGGCCGAGGGCGACGCTGTCGCGCCAGGCCTCGATCATGCTTGTCTGCAGCAGGAACGCCCGCGCCCGTTCCGGGTCCGCCGCGATTCGCATGAATTCCGCCTGACGCTTGCGCTGTGCGTCCGGATCCAGCGACTCCATGCGCTCCTTGTTCTGGATCGACTGCTTCTGAATGAATTCGGTGGCGATCGTGCGGCGCTGGTGGTCGTATACGTCCAGAAGGTCTTCGCCGGCGCCCTCGCGCAGGATCGAGATCAGCTTCTCCGCCAGCACGATGGCGTCCTGGATGCCGCCGTTCATTCCCATGCCGCCCAGCGGGTTGTTGATGTGCGCGGCATCCCCCGCGATCGTGATATTGCCGACGCGATAGGTTTCCGCGACGCGCTGATGCACCCAGTACAGCGTGCGGTGCACCACCTCGTAGGGCTCGTCGCGGGGGACCACCGCGTTCAGCCGCTCCTGGGCGTATTCCGGCGCCAGGAACTTCTCGTCCGGTTCGCCGGGAACCGTGGGCAGCAGCACCCGCCACAAATCGGACGTGCGCAGCAGCACGCACCATTCTTCCGGATCCGCCACATAGTTGACGTTGCTCAGGTTGTCCATGTGCGCGGCGAAGTCGAAAGGCGTGCTCAGCACCAGGAACTTCTCGGGATAGGTGAACCCCACGTAGCGCATCGTCAGGCTCTTGCGCACGGCGCTGTTGGCTCCGTCCGCCCCGATCAGGTAGCGGCCCGTGTACAGCTCCTCCTGTTCGCCGGTGAAGCACAGCATGCGAACGCCATCGCCGTCCTGGCGCGCGCCGATGACTTCCCGCCCGAAGAGCGCCTGGGCGTGTGGATAGTCCTTGAGCATTTCGCACACGACCTGCGTGAGCTTGTATTGCTCGCACTGCAAGCGGTACGGATGCCCGGTTTCGTCGGACAGCAATCCGAGGTCGAAAATCGCCGCCTCGCCCGTCGAACGGTCGCGGTACTGGTAGTCGCGCGTTACCAGCCCGAGAGGAATCAGGCGCCGGGTGAGATCGAGATCGTCCAGCAGGTCCAGCGTAGGGGGGTGGAAGGTCGAAGCCCGCAATTCGAGCGGCAGCGTATCGCAGCCCTCCACCAGGATCACGGAAACTCCGGCGCGCGCCAGCGCCAGGGCCGCCGTGCAGCCCACGGGGCCGGCGCCGGCGATCAGGACTTCGGCGTGTCGCTCGGGCATGGCGCGGGTATCTTACCCGCTTGCGTGTTTCTTTTGAGGGCGGGACGCGCTCGCTCGCGGGGGTTGCGGGCATAATGCCACCTGTTTTTCGCCGGGTCCCGGTTTATGTTCATTATCTTTGCACTTGTGCTGCTGGGCGCGATGGGTTTCAGCATCGTACTGCCGTCCATCATGTTCGTGGCCGAGGACTTCGGGGGCGGCGAGGCCATGGCCGGCTGGATTGTCGCCAGCTATGCGATCGGCCAGCTCATAGCCACGCCGGTCTGGGGGCGGCTGAGCGACCGCTACGGCCGCAAGCTGGTTCTGGCTCTGTGTGCGGCGAGCACGATGATTGCCTTCCTTGCCCTGGCCTTCGCCTACGACGCATTCACGCTGTTCGCGTCCCGCCTGGTCGGCGGTCTTGCGGGCGGATTGTTTTCCGTCAGCCAGGCCTGGGTGGCGGACACGACCACGCCCAAAAACCGGGCCAGGGGAATGGGAATCATGGGCGCGGGCATCAGCCTGGGCTTCATTCTGGGACCGTTTGTCGGGGGAGTCCTGGGGGGCGAGACGGCGGATACCGCCAGTCTGTTGCAGCCCGGGCTTCTGGGCGCGGCGCTGGCTGCGCTGCTTCTGGTGGTCATCCTCCTGTTCATGCGCGAAAGCCTGCCACCCGAAAAGCGCGTGGCCTCCCAGCCCCTGGGCGCGGAATTGCGGCAATGGGGCGAGGTCGGCGCGCGGCCCGTGGTCAAGCGGCTGCTGGTTCTGGGGCTTCTCTGGATGACGGCGGCGGGCATGTTCGAAGTGATGATGCCCCTGTGGGTCGGGGACACCCTGGGATGGGGGCCGCGCCACGTGGGTGTCCAGTTCCTCTTCCTGGGGCTATGGGTGGCCATCGTCCAGGGACTGATCGCAGGCAGGCTGTCGACTCGCTTCGGCGAAGTCGCGGTCATTGCCGCCGGCATCGTCCTCTATGCTGTGGGAATGCTGCTCCTCGCCTACCTGGGTGCGGTTGCCGGACCGGAGTGGCTGCAAATCGGCGCCGGCGTGCTGGCGGACTTTACCGGCCAGCCTTGGCTCGTGCTCGGCCTGGGTCTGCTGGCCAGCGGCAGCGCACTGCTGGTGCCCAACATCTCAAGCCTGGTATCCAAATATGCTTCGCCGACCGAACGCGGCACCGTCCTGGGCCTGTTCCAGTCCTCCAACTGGCTGGGCAGGACCATATCGCCTCCCATCGGCGGCATGCTGTTCCAGTCCGAGGGCGCGAACGCTCCGCTGTTCGGTTCGGTTGTAATACTGATCCCGTGCCTTGCGGGACTGCTCGTATGGTTTGGCGGCTCGCGGGCGCAGCCGCATAAGGAGGTCGAAACATGAGTGATGGCAATGTAACGATTACGCGGCACTTCGTAAGCATTCGCGGCAGGTACGGCGAACGCCAGGTGCACTATCGGCGCGCGGGCGACGGGCCGGCGCTGGTGCTGCTGCACCAGTCGCCCCAGTCGTCGCTCGAATACGTATCGCTGATGAAGGAGTGGGGCCGGCATTTCACCGTCATCGCTCCCGACACGCCCGGCTATGGCGCGTCGGACCCGGCCGAGGGAGAAGACCTGACCATGGCGGATTTCGCCGACTGCGTGGCGGAATTCATCCGCGCACTCGGCATCAGCAAGACCGGCCTGTACGGCTTCCATACCGGCGCAGCGATGTCGGTGGAGACCGCGGCCCGGCATCCGGACCTGGTGACCGCGGTGGCGGTCAACGGTTACGGCGCCTTCAACGATGAGGAACAGGCGGAGTTGCTGGCCAACTACCTGCCGTCCTTCGTTCCGGCCTGGGACGGCTCTCATCTCACCTGGCTGTGGAGCCGCCTGCGCCAGCAGCTCATGTTTTTCCCCTGGTACGACCTGAGCGCTTCCGCCCGCATGTCATACGACCTGCCGTCGGCCGACCGCCTGCAGCGGGAGGTGCTGGAATTCCTGCGCGCCGGCGACAACTACCGCAAGGCCTACGGATGCGCCTTCTCGCACGACGGCGCCGAGGCGGTAGTGGAGCTGAAGGCGCCGGGCCTTGTCACCGCGTGGGTCGGCGACGTGCTGGCCTCTCAGCTGGAACGCATCCCTCCGCCCCCGGACGGAGTTGAGGTGTATCCGAGCCCGACGCCTCAATCCGCGCTGGAGGATTGCTTCAAGCTGCTGGCCGCCCATCCCGCGCCGGTTCCACCGGCCTCGCCGCCGGCGCAGGCGCTGGAAGGGCGCCTTTGGAGCGAAATGGTCTCGATTCCGGGCGGACAGGTTCGCGTTTACCGCAACACCGACGCCGACGGCACAACGGTAGTCGTGCAGCACGACGCCGCCGGCTCAGGTCGCACGGTGCAGGGACTCGCCGAGTCCCTGATCGGATCGCACCCGGTGCTCGCCGTGGAACTGCCCGGGCATGCCGATTCGGACAACACCATCGGCGAGGGCGACGTCAGCGTGGCGGATTACCGCGATGCACTGGCGCAGGTTCTGGACGCGCTGGGCCTCGAGCAGGTAAACGCTTACGGCGTCTGGGGCGGTGGGTCGGTCCTTCTCGACCTGGCCATCGAAGACCCCGGCCGGGTAGGGCGGCTGGTCATCACCGGCCTGATCGATCACACCGAGGAGGAGCAGGCGGATCTGCTGGCGAATTACACGCCGGAGATCGTTCCCCAATGGCATGGCGGGCACCTCCTGGAAGCCTGGCACATGATGCGTGACCAGGGCATCTACTTCCCCTGGTACTCGCGCAAGGCGGAGTCGATGCTTCAGGGCGAGCCGTACCTGGACCCGGGCATGGTGCACCGGCGTGTGGTCGAGGTGCTGCGGGCGCCGGTCATGTGGCGCAAGGCATACCACGCGCACTTCAGGTATCGCGCCGGGCAGCGTCTGGCGGACGCGGACATCCCGGTCCTGCTGGCTACGGCGGAATGGGACGTGGCGCGGCAACTCAGCGAGCGCCTGGCGGGCGAACACGCGCACTGCGATGCCCTGCTGCTTCCCGATAACCCGGCGGACTGGGGAACGGCCGTCACACCGTTTTTGAAGGGGGACGCCTGATGAATTCTGAATCGACCTTGCAACCTTTTGGCCCCGGCGACGTTTTCGCCGGCGCCACGCTTCTGAACGATCCGGACGACGACCACGCCGGACGCGGGCGGATCATCCAGTATGACGCCGGCCTGAACGAGAAGGGCGTACTCTGGATCGATGACAGCACTCACCTCGTGGGCGGGCTGAAATTCGGTCCCGATGGCGTGCTCTGGGCGTTCGACAGCAACGCCCACCTGGTGATTCGGGTCGGGTCCGACGGGCAGCGCCTCCCGCACATGGATTTTGCCGAACGCTCCTTCTCCAACGTGAACTTCGGCCCCGAAGGGCGGATTTTCCTTTCGGAACACCTGGTGGGGTCCGAAAGTCGCCTGCCATTGCAGACGGTGCTTGCACGGATGCCCGGCAGCGACCGGTTCGGCGACGGCCATGTCTTCGAGTACACGCAGCAGGGCGAACTCGTGGCCGAGCACGCCACCGAAACGCATGGCGGCATGGGCGGGTTCCTCGGGGTCACGCATTCCACGCTGGCGCCGGACGGCAAGACGCTCGTTTATGTATCGGAGACCGGCAAGAGGATGATGCGCTTCGACCTGGAGGCCTCCCGGCAGCTGCCCGACATCCTGAACCTCCCGGAGGAAGAGCGCGCCGCCATGTGCTTCGCCGTGGCCTACGCGCAGGACGGCTCGCTGCTTCACATGCGTGGAAGCGCCGTTGAGTTTCTGAGCGAGCAGGGCGAACGGGAAAGGGAATTGCCCTTGCCCGGATTCGGCTGGGCCACGATGTGCCTGGCCGCCGACGGCGAGCATCTGCTGGGCGGCAACTTCTTTACCGGCCAGATCGTGAGGATGAGCCTGGAATCGGGGGAAATCTCGGCCAGCGCCAATGTCGGCGTCGAGCGCTCCCTGGCCGGAATCGCGGAGTTCGCCGGCGCCTGAGCGCCGGCCCCAGGGGTCCGGCATGCTGGGCGTGGACAGCAGGCTGGTTACTCCGGCCACGATCAAGTGGGTGCGCGTGGGCCTGATCGCCGGCATCGCCGCGATGCCGATGACCATATTGCTCTACTACGTGCTCGGTCTGGCGGTCGATGCCGCCTGGCAGGGCAGCAACCTGGTGCGCCAGTGGTTCTGGGTGCTGGCCGCGCTGGTGCTCGCCAAGGCGGCCCTTGCCTGGATTTTCCGGACCGGGCAGTTCCGGGCGTCGGGCGAAGCCAAGCTCAACGTGCGCGACCGCATCCACAAAAAGGTCGTCGATCTCGGCCCCGGCCTGCTCGGAAAGCGGCGCACGGGAGAAATCGCCAATATAGCCACCGAAGGCGTCGAGTACCTCGACTATTACTTCAGCGTTTATTTCGTGCAGATCTGGGTGGCCATCGCCATACCCATCATGCTTTGCGCGGCGATCTTCTGGGTCGATTGGGTGGTGGGCCTGTGGATGCTTGCAGGGGTTCCGCTGACCCCGTTGTTCGTCGGATCGTCGGCGCGCGGCTTTCGGCGCATCAGCGCGCATAACGAGGCCGTCAAGAACCGCAACAGCTCCCAGTACCTGGATTCGATTCAGGGAATGACCACGCTCAAGATGTTCAACCAGGACCGGGCGCGTGGCGAAGAGATGGCAGCCGGCAACGAGACGCAGCGCCGCAGCACGATGAAGCTGCTGGCTGTGGCCCAGTCGCAGTTCGTTTTCCTGGAACTGGGGTTCGCCCTTTTTTCGACGGCGGTGGCCATGGCGGTGGCCCTGTATCGTTACTCCGGGGGTCACCTGACGCCGGGCGAAGTGGTTGCGCTGGTACTCATCAGCCTGGAGTTCAGCCGCACGCTGCTGCTGATCGGCGAGTTCTTCTTTGCCGGCGCGCTGGGCCGCGAGGTGGCGCGCAAGGTGCGCGAGTTCCTGGACGAGACGCCGTCCGTGCGCCGGTCCCGGAAAGAGGCTTCAGAGAAGTTGCCTGCCGGCGAGCTGAGCATCCGGCTTAAGGACGTTTCCTTTACCTATCCGGGGGCGGATTCCCCCGCCGTCCGGAGTTTCTCCATGGATCTGAACCCGGGGGAAACCGTCGCGCTGGTGGGGCGTAGCGGTTCCGGAAAGACAACCGTGACCAACCTTCTGCTGAGAACGCTGGACCCCGCCGCCGGCGAAATCCTGTTCGGCGGCATTCCGGAACAGCAGCTGTCCCTCGCGCAGATACGCGAGCGGATTGCGCTGGTTCCGCAGGACCCCTTCCTGTTTTTCGGGACGATTGCGGAAAACCTGCGGGTTGCCGGGGCCGACGCATCCGATGACGAACTCATCGCGGCGCTCAAGGGCGCCGAGCTGTTCGACTTCGTGCAGGCTTCGCCGGCCGGACTGGATACCATGGTAGGCGATCAGGGCATGGCGCTCAGCGCGGGACAGGCGCAACGGCTCGCCATAGCCCGGGCGATCCTGAAGGACGCGCCGATCGTGATTCTCGATGAGCCGACCTCGCAGATCGACGTGGAAACGGAAGCGGCCCTGCACCTGGCCCTCAAGCGCCTGACGAGAGGCAAGACGGTGCTGCTGATCGCGCACCGCCTGAGCACAATCGAGCAGGCGGACCGCATCGTGGTGATGGAAGAAGGCGCGGTTGCCGAGCAGGGCACGCGAGACGAACTCCTGACCCTCGGTGGAATATACGCGGGGATGATCCGCACCAAGAGGGAGCTGGAAAGTCTGGCCGGACCGCGCGGCGCGGGTGGATTGACCGAGGCAGGCGTATGAAGGCCGGGGCGAGCAACACGCGGATCATTCGGCGGCTGCTGACGCACATGCGGCCGTTCAGCTGGATCATGTGCATTTCACTGACGGCCCGGGTGGTCAGGATCGTTTCCCAGGCCGCCGTGCTCGGCATCGCGGCGGCCAGCGTCGGCATCTACGTTGCAGCGCACGAACCGGGGGCGGTCGCCTGGGACGTGATCTGGACGCAGGTGAAGTGGATAGCGGCAACAGGCATGATCGTGGGCGTTGCCTCGTATATCGAACAGTACACCGGGCACTACGTCGCCTTTCACATCCTGGCCGCCTTCCGCAACAGCTTCTACTACGCCATGCTGCCGCTGGCGCCTGCGCGCACTTCCAAACTCCAGTCCGGCGACGCGGTCAGCCGGGTCATGTCGGATTGCGAGCGCATCGAGCCTTTCTACGCCCACACCATCGCTCCGGCGGTTGCGGCAATCTGCGTGCCCGGCGTCATCCTGGCCTGGTGCTACAGCGTGCATCCCTCTTTTCTGGCTGTCCTTGCGCCTTTCTACCTGGCCACGACCTTCGTGTTGCCGTGGCTGGTGGCGAAACTGGGCGGCGACGGCGTCGCCTACCGCGACAAGCTGGGCCTGGTCAACGCCTACGTGGCCGACAGCATCCAGGGTGTGCGCGACACGGTCGCCTTCGGCTACGAGAAACGCCGCGGCGAGGAGCTGTGGCGCATCGGCGCCACCATGCAGGAAGGACAGGACAAACTCTACGGCGCGGACGCCACCCAGCGGGCGCTGGGAGAGATATTCGTTACGGTCGGAATTCTTGCCGCCGCCTGGTGGGGGATCGAACTGGCCATGGATGGGCGGATCTCCGCGCTGGTCGATCTACCGGCCATTGTCGCCGTATCCGTGATCGGCTTCTACACTTCCCTCGGGCTGGCCAACAATTACACCGATTTTCGCGTTTCCATCATCGCGGCGCGGCGCCTGTTCTCGATGATGGACCAGCCCCCTGCGGCGCGCGAGTCGCCGGATGCATCGGCGGACGGCGCAAGCTCGGCCTCGCTGCATTTCCGCGACGTGTCGTTCGAATACGATTCCGATGACGCCGAGTGGAGCCGCGGCGCCGGCGTGCTGAAGGACTTCTCGCTCGACATCGAGGCGGGCCGGCACGTGGCCCTGGTCGGCCCCAGCGGCACGGGCAAGACGACGCTCATCAACCTTCTGCTTCGCCATTGGGACGTCGGCCGGGGCGAGGTTGCAATCGGCGACAGGCCCGTCACCGATTTTCCCCTGGACACCCTGCAGAAACAGTTCGCCGTGGTGTCGCAGCGCAGCTACATCTTCAACGAGTCCATCCGCGACAACATCCTGTTCGGACGCCCCGACGCCGGCGATGCCCAGATGAAGGCGGCGGCGAAGGACGCCGGACTGAGCGACTGGATCGCCACGCTGCCCGATGGCTATGACTCGCCGGCGGGCGAGCGCGGCAGCAAGCTGTCAGGCGGCCAGCGCCAGCGTATCGCCATTGCCCGGGCAATCCTCAAGGATGCGCCCATCGTGCTTCTGGACGAGCCCACTTCCAGCCTGGACGTGGAAACCGAAAAGGGCGTGATGCGGGCACAGCGCCGCCTGTGCCGGGGCAAGACCACGCTGACCATTGCGCATCGCCTTTCGACAATAGTCGACAGCGACGAAATCCTGGTCATGATTCAGGGCAGAATTGCGGAAAGGGGCAGCCACGAGGAATTGATGGCCCGTGCAGGTTGGTACTCGAAAATGTTCACCCTGCAGCTCGACGAGGTTGACGCAGCCCTGGTCGCATAGGAGAAGGCCATGAGCATGATGGACCGGCACATCGTGATTGCCGGCGGCGGAGGGGGAATCGGCGAGGCGCTGTGCCGGTCGTTCATTCGCCAGGGCGCCAAAGTGCTGCTGGCCGACAGGCTCGACTCCAGGAGCCTGGAGTTCGGCTTCCGGCCTATGGAAGAAGCGGACGCGGGGCAGCTGCGCTACGAGCAGTGCGACATCACCCGCAGCGACCAGGTGCGGGAATTCGGGGGGGCAATCGAGAGCTTTCTCGGCGGAAAAATCGACGTGCTCATCAACTGCGTGGGCATCAACATGCCCAAGTCCCTGCTCGAACTGGCCGAAGAAGACTGGGACCGCGTGATGGACGCCAACGTAAAGGGCGCGTTCCTGTTGTTGTCGGCGCTCGCGCCGATGGTGAAATCCGGAGGCGCGATCGTGTTTCTGTCCGGCGCCGCAGCCTTGCGTCCGGGCAGGATCGATGCGGCCTATGCCTTGAGCAAGTTGGCCCTGAACCACCTTTCATTGATGCTGGGGGCCGAAGTCGCGCAACGCGGCATTCGGCTGAACGCCGTGTGTCCGGGGCCGATCATGTCCGACCGGGTAATCGACGAGCGCCTGATCGACCCCATCACTTCCGAGCACCGCACGGCCGCGGAAGTCAAGAAGGAGCTGCTCGAAGAAATGCCGCTGGCGCGCCATTTCGGCGACATCCCGCCGGTGGAGTCGGTCGTCGATGCCGTCAACTTCCTGATCAGCGACGAGGCGAAGTTCATCACCGGCGCGATTCTGCCAGTGGACGGAGGAAAGTCGCTGGCGGCGATGTAAGTGCGCGGGCAGGTCCCGCGGGCCTTGTTCAGAACTGGTAGGAAAACTGCACCGTTACGGTTGTCGTATTTTCGCCACTGCCGCCTTGCCTTGCGGAATAGTCCCTATCGCGGCCCCATTCCACACCAAGCGTGAGCGGCTCGAAGAGTTCCAGTGACACGCTGGCCAGCAGTCGCCGGGCGGGCAGTTCCAGAGCAAGCAACTCACGGGTCGCCTGCCAGCCTCCGGCCACGGTCATGTTTCTTCCGGCCACATCGAAGTCATAAGCTGCTTCCAGGAGCCAGCCGGACGGCTTGGCGCCGCGTCCCGAAAATTCGAGTTCGCCGCCCGAGTACGACTCAAGCGCACCCAGGTACTCGCCAATCAGGGTCATGGCGCCGAAGCGGAGGCTGGCTTGCGCCGACCAGGCTGCGACCCGGCTGACGGAACTTTCGCCGCCTGCGGTATCCGAAAGCAACCCCAGAATGCCGTCGGCAAAACCGATGTCGCTGGTAAACGAGAGATTCAGGGCTACTCCTGACGACGCCCGCACCGCGGACCAGGCAAGGGCCGCCCCGTAACCTGCGGCGCCGCCGGCCGATTGCAGCCCGTCGTCGCCGTCGAAGCCGAACACCGAAGCCTGCAGGCGCCCGGCAGTCCATCCCAGCGCCAGGGCGATTTCGTTGGTTTCGCCCAACTCGAGCGTCAACGGTTCGGAAATCATGCGCGTATCGAATACGCCGAAGGGGAGAAACTGACGGCCGGCAGTTACGGACCACGGCCCGTCCGGGGGGCCGATGGCAAGTGTGGCGTACTCGAGGTAGGTTGCTTCCGAGCCGTGGACATGCCGCCTCTCGCCGAGATCCGTATGCTCGTACAGGAAACCAGTCTCGATGGCTGCCCAGTCGCCCACAGCCGCTGCAAAGGCCAGGCTGGCTTCCGAAATGGCCGACCTGGAGTACGCGCCCTCCAGTTCGGGCCGCGTGAATACGGAGTCCAGGTCCGCATGGCCCCCGATCGCCAGCCACTCGCCCGCAGGCTGCTCCTGTGCCCCGGCAGCGCAGGTCAGCAAACCGATAAAGGCCAGGATTGTGCTCCTCAGTTTCCGGGGCCTCGTGAACCGCTGGGGCGTCGGTGTGGCGGAAGAGCAGTGAATGGATCGTTCGAGCATCGTTTCCGCCGGCGAAAAATGCTAACACACCGGGGGTTGCGGACCGCTGGTCTTTCGGTGGCGCCCAGGCGGTCGATGACGCCGGCGCGCAGGGGATAAAATTCCGGCTCCGATTGGGAGTCTGCCGGGAGAAGAGTCGATGGCGATACAAACGCGGGATGTGGAATACGGTCACGGAGACAAGGTTTTCGAGGCGCGCATGTACTGGGACGACGCGCGCGGTCCGGCGCCGGCGGTGGCGGTGGCGCATGCCTGGAGCGGGCGCGCCGGGCACGAGTGCGAGGCGGCGGAGAAGCTGGCGGGCGAAGGCTACGTCGGGATTGCGCTGGACGTTTACGGCAAGGGTGTTCTGGGCCAGAGCGTTGAAGAAAACATGGCGCTGATGAACCCTCTGATTGAAGACCGGCAGCTGCTGCAGGCCCGCCTTCTGGCGGGGCTGGACGCCGCCGCTGCGCAGCCGGAAGTGGACGGCGGGAACATGGCCGCGATCGGATACTGTTTCGGCGGACTCTGCGTGCTGGACCTGGCGCGGGTCGGCGCGCCATTGAAGGGCGTAGTCAGCCTGCACGGCCTTTTCAATCCGCCCGGGAACACCGACGGCAATTCGATCAGCGCAAAGGTGCTGGTGTTGCACGGCTGGGCCGATCCGATGGTTCCGCCCGACACGGTAGTCGATCTGGCCACTGAAATGACCCGGGCGGGCGCCGACTGGCAGATCCACGCCTACGGCCACGCGCTGCATGGGTTCACCCATGACGCCCCGGCTGTGGCGGACGGCATCGGCTACAGCGAATCCGCCGACCGGCGGTCCTGGCAGTCGGTGCTGAACTTCATGACGGAGTTGTTTGCCTGAGCAGATAGATGGCTTCGTATTCGACCAATGAGTTCAAGAACGGGCTGAAGGTGATGCTGGGCGACGAGCCCTGCGCCATCATCGGAACCGAGTTCGTCAAGCCCGGCAAGGGACAGGCGTTTACGCGGGTCAAGCTTCGTTATCTTCGCACCGGCCGCGTGATTGAACGCAACTTTCGCTCCGGCGAATCGATTCCCGCCGCCGATGTCGTCGACCGCGAAATGGACTACCTGTACAGCACCGGTCAGGACTGGGTGTTCATGGATACCGAGACCTACGAGCAGTACGAAGCAAACGAGGCGGCGATGGGGGGCTGCGAACGCTGGCTGGTGGAGCAAAGCCGCTGTCGCGTCACGCTGTTCAACGGCGCGCCGTTAACGGTCACGCCGCCGAATTTCGTCGAGCTCAAGGTCACTCAGTCCGATCCCGGGATGAAGGGCGACACCGCCACCGGGGGAGTAAAGCCGGCGACCCTGGAGACCGGGGCCGTGGTGCGCGTGCCGCTGTTCGTGGAAGAAGGCGCCGTGATCAAGGTGGACACGCGCAGCGGAGAGTACATCGGCCGCGCCTAGTGTCGTGTCACGCCTGTATCGTCGCATCAGAGCGAGCGTAGCGTGTCCCTGCAAGGCGCGGTCCGCAGGGAATACTGCCTGTATTTCCAAGGGCTGCAACGTTGCGGGGGCACGCTACGCTCGCTCCCGAAGGGCGTGTCTCCCCTGGCCCGTGGCCGCGTTGCGTCCCTGGGCAATGGGAGAAACCATTCCCGGCGGGACGCGCCTTGCCACGAACCAGGGGAGACACGCTGATGCGACGATACAGGCGTGACACGACACTAGCCCGCGGCGGATCAGACTTCGACGGAAATCCGTTCTCCCAGGGCCTGTCCGCAGCGTACTTCTTCCGCGGGCTCACGCTCAGGCAGCCAGGCAAGCAGATTCCGTGTCGCCACCAGCACGACCGTGGAGCCGAGGTTGAAGTGCGCGAGGTAGTCGCCGCGCTCGCACCTGGCGCCCAGGGGGCCCGGAAACCTCCACCGGGTCGGCACCGGCGGTATGCTCGAGTCTGTGCGGATATCGAACGCGGTGCTGATCGAGCCCACGTTGAGCGCGCCCACCATCACGACGCAGAATTTTCCGTCGCCGGTGTCGAAATGCAGCGCCAACCGCTCGTTGGTGGCCAGCACCGGGGGCGCAGCTTCGATAATGGCGGGGTTCACGGAAAGCCGCCTTCCGGGCAGGTACACGATTTCCCGCAGTTGTCCGTCGAGTGGCATGCGCACCCTGTGGTAATCTGCCGGCCGCAGGTAGATGACGGCGACATGACCCTCGTCGTAAGGCGCCGCGCAACGCGAACCGCCGAGCAATTCCTCGATGGAGTAGCTTGCTCCCTTCGCCCTTGAAGGAGCCGTGCCGTTGACAGAGCCGATTCGCGTCAATATTCCGTCGGCGGGACTGACAACGCAGTCGTCCCCGCCCTCCGGTGTCCGCGCGCCTTCCCTGAGTTCGCGCGAAAAGAACTCGGCGAGGCTGGCGTATCCCCGGGGCACGGGCCGTGCGGCCTCCTCCGTGTTGATGGAGAACAGCCAGGCGAAGACCCGAATCAGTAATCCCCCCGGTCCCCTGAGGCGCGAAGCGCGCGCCGCCAGCCGGCTGAGTGTCAGCAGCGGCAGAATGAAGTGCAGGCGTACAAGCAGTCGGGCAAGCAAGTTCAGTCGTCTCAGGCGGGATCGCCGATTGTAGCCTCAGGCGATCGAAGACTCGCGAAGATTCGGATAGATGCGCTTTTGCGACCTTGTCGATGAGTTGGCCGCCCGCCTGGCAGCCGGGCGGGTCCACTTCGGCCACGGCATGGGCAGTGCGCACGAAGAGGCTTTGGCGCTGGCGAACTTCGTCTGCCGGTCGGGGTTGTGGCAGCGCCGCTCCCTGCTTGGGCGGCAGGTGTCGCCGTCCGTCCGCGCGCGGGCCCTGAGGATTGCCTTCCTGCGAACTTCGCGCCGCCTGCCGCTGGCCTACCTGACCCGCCAGGCCTGGTTTGCGGGGATGCGTTTCCACGTTGACAAGCGCGTCTGCATTCCCCGCTCACCCCTGGCCGAACTGATAGAAGACGGCTTCGGACCCTGGCTGCTTGCAGGCGGACCGCGGCGCGTCATCGATCTATGCACCGGTTCGGGCTGCATCGCCGCTGCCTGCGCATTCGCATTTCCCGGAAGCGAAGTGGTCGCGACCGACATTTCGGCGGCCTCCCTGTGCGTGGCCGAGCGCAATCTGCGCCGGCTTGGCCTGCTGGGCCGTGTCGAGCTCCGCGAGGGTGACCTGTTCGCCGGCGCGCGCGGGAAATTCGATCTCATCATTTCCAATCCTCCTTATGTGCCGACCGCTGCGTACCTTTCCCTGCCTCGCGAATACCGGCACGAGCCGCGGCTGGCGCTGACGGCGGGCGCCGACGGGCTGGCCATAGCGTCCCGTATCCTGGGCGACGCGCCCGGATACCTCGCCGGGAACGGGCTTGTGGCGCTGGAGGTCGGTGAGGCGCCCGGCGCTCTTGCGGCCTCGCGACCGGAACTGCCTTTCTTCTGGCCGTCGCTGGAAAGGGGCGGGGAGGGCGTCCTGCTGCTGCGGGCGGAGGATCTGGCGCGCTGATTTGGGAGGGAAGGCGTCTCGCCTTCCCGGAGGGCGGGACGCCCTCCTTACCCGGGGGTTATTCGGGAGGCGGTTTCTTGAGGAGCTTGGCCAGCATCCTGGCGATCTCCAGGCGCATCACGCGCCGGTCCAGGATCATGTCCAGGGCGCCGTGCTCCAGGAGAAACTCAGCGCGCTGAAATCCCTCCGGCAGTTCCTCGCGCACCGTTTGCCTGATTACCCGGGGACCCGCGAAACCGATCAGCGCCCCGGGTTCGGCGATCACGATATCGCCCTGCATCGCCAGGCTGGCCGACACGCCGCCCATGGTTGGGTTGGTCAGCACGGAGACGTACGGAAGCCCCGCCTCCGCCAGCTTGTGCAGCGCCGCGGTCGCCTTGGCCATCTGCATCAGGGAGAACAGCGCCTCCTGCATGCGCGCGCCGCCGGAGGCGGAAAAGTTGACCAGGGGCATGCCGTGTTCACGGCAATAGTTTGCGGCGCGGACGAATTTCTCGCCCACCACCGAACCCATGGAGCCGCCCATGAAGCCGAACTCGAACGCGCTGGCCACCAGCGGCTGTCCGTACAGCTTGCCTGCCATCGTTACCAGCGCCTCCAGTTCCCCGCTGCCGTCCCGCGCCTGGGTGATACGGTCCTTGTACCGCTTGGTGTCCCTGAACTTCAGCGGATCCTTGGGCTGCAGCCGCGGGGCGAGTTCCCTGGCCGTGTCGCTGTCCAGGAACAATTCCAGCCGGCGCCGGGCCGACAGGCGCATATGGTGCTCGCATTTCGGACAGACATGCTGAATGCGCTCGACTTCCGAGCGATAGAGTTGCGTGCCGCAGGCATCGCACTTGACCCACACGCCCTCCGGCACGCTCTTCTTCGGCCGTCGCGTCGTGATCCGCGACGGCATTAATCTGCGCAGCCAGGAAATCGCCATAAGACTTTGATTTTAGCCTAAATATCTTCCGGCACTTGAAGAAGCGCATCGAGACCGGCCGGGCTTCCCTGAGGGAGCAGGGCCGGCGGATACTCGATCCGTTGAAGGTACAGGCCCTGGGGAGGCGCGGCCGGGCCCGCGGCCGTTCGGTTGCGCGCCTCAAGAACCTCGGCGATCCAGGCGCCCTCCTTGCGGCCGCGCCCCACGTGCGCCAGGGAGCCGGCGATGTTCCTGACCATGCGCTGCAGGAAGCCGTTTGCCCGGCAAACGATCCATACCCGCTGTCCGCTGCGGCGCACCCGGATGTCCATGACATTCCGAACCGGGGACCGGGCCTGACAGTCGGCGGCCCGCCACGAGCTGAAGTCGTGTTCGCCGGCAAGCGCCTGGGCCGCGCGGTGCATCGTCTCGTCGTCCAGCCTGTCCCGGATCAGCCACGCGCGGTTGCGTTCCAGCGCCGAGCGCACGCTGCGATTGAGGATCAGGTAGGCATAGGTGCGGGTGACCGCCGAGTGCCTCGCATGGAAATCGCCCGCCACCTCGCGAACCCAGAGCAGATTGATGTCGTCGGGCAGGTAGGTATTGGCGCCGAACAGCCAGTCGCGCCGGCTGCGCCTGGCGCCGGTGTCGAAATGCGCGACCTGCTCGACGGCGTGGACTCCGGCGTCGGTGCGCCCGGCGCCCATGCATCGCACCTCCTCGTCGGCCACCCGGCTCAGCGCCCGGTTGACCGCATCCTGAACATTGGGGCTGCCGCTTTGCGACTGCCAGCCGTGGAAGCCGCTGCCGTCGTACTCCAGCCCGAGGGCAAGCCGTGTCATGCGCTCTCGGGGTTCTCCGGCGTAAGCCTGTCGCGCATCCGGCGCAGCGCTTCGGCGACTTCTTCGCCGTACTCGTCGTCCCTGGCTTCAGCTATGTGGGCGAGAACCTCGAGCGCCTCGGCGTCCCGGCTCATTTCCTGGAGTGCGCGCACCAGGTCCATGTAGTTCTCGGGCTCGAGTTCGCCCAGGGCCTCCGACAGAACTGCGTCGGGCTCCACCGTTATTTCGTCGTCGGCCCGCCCGGACTGTTCTTCTCCGCCGCCGTTCCGCCCCCGCGAAGCGTCGCCGGCTTTTTTCGCATCGGCGCCGCCGCGAAAAAACCTTCCGGCCACGGCCGGCGCGCCGAGCATGATCCCCGATAGAACACCAAAGGTCAGCACGGCGAAGACCAGGGACAGGCCCCAGGCCCACAGCGAGAACAATCCTTCCTGCGGGATCGCGGGCGCGGCCACAAGCGCAATGAACAGCGAAACGGCCAGTGTCGTGTTCCGACCGTATGGTCGCATCACGACACTTGGATTCGGAGCGCGATCCTGCCTTTCATACCCGTTTCGCGTTACGGAATCAGACCGCGTTGTCGCGGATCATGAGCTCTGCAATCTGCACGGCGTTGAGCGCTGCCCCCTTGCGCACGTTGTCCGCGACTACCCAGAAATTGAGGCCCTTGTCGTGCGAGATGTCCTCGCGCACCCGTCCGATGAAGACGGCATCGGAGCGGGTCGCGTCGATCCCCGGGGTGGGATAGCCGCCGGCCTGGTCCTGGCTCATGACTACCACGCCCCGTGCGGCCCGAAAGAGCCCGAGCGCCTCCTCGACCGCGACCTTGCGCTTCAGTTCCACGCTGACGGCTTCGGAATGGCCGTAGAACACCGGCACGCGCACCGCCGTGGCGCTTACTCTCAATGCCTCGTCGCCGAGGATCTTGCGGGTCTCCCACACGATCTTCATTTCTTCCTTCGTATAGCCGTTGGCCTGGAAGTCGTCGATGTGCGGCACCGCGTTGAATGCCGCGCTGGGCGTCTCCGCCGCCTCTTCGGGGCGGCCCTTGCCGGCCATCATTTCCGCCGTGTGCCTGACCAGGTCCTCCATCGCACGGCGTCCGGCGCCGGAGACCGCCTGGTAGGTGGCCACGCCGATCCTCTCGATACCGATCGCGTCGTGCAGGGGTTTGAGCGCAACGACGAGCTGGATCGTGGAGCAGTTCGGATTGGCCACGATTCCACGCTCGCGGCATTCGGCCAGGGCCGAGGGATTCACCTCCGGCACCACCAGCGGCACATCGTCGTCATAGCGAAACGCCGACGAGTTGTCGATCACTATCGCTCCCTGTCCCGCGGCGCGCGGCGCATGCTCGGCCGCGGTTCCGGCGCCGGCCGAGAACAGCGCGAAGTGCACGCCGGAGAAATCAAAGTCGTTCAGCGCCTGAACCGCGACCTGGCGTTCGCCGAACTCGACGGTCTTGCCGATCGAGCGTTCGCTGGCCACCGCGTGGAACTGGTCAACCGGGAACTCGCGCTGCGCCAGGATCTGCGCGATGGTCTCGCCGACCAGCCCTGTGGCGCCGACCACAGCGACGTTGTAGCCGTTCATGTCAGCTCCGCGCCGCCGCAGTCCGGCGGGAAGCCTCGGCCTGCGAGGAATCCTGGCGCTCGACATCGCCGCATTGCGCGCGGTCGCGCAGGTAATGGTCCATGAGCGTAATCGCCAGCATGGCCTCGGCGATCGGCGTGGCGCGCAGTCCCACGCAGGGATCGTGCCGCCCGCCGGTGCTGATTTCGGTCGCCGCGCCGGCGCGGGTCACCGTCGCACCCTTCTTGCGTATGCTGGAAGTGGGCTTCATCGCGATGCTCACGAGCAGGTCCTGTCCCGAGGAAATGCCGCCCAGGGTGCCGCCGGCGTCGTTCTTCAGAAAACCGCCGGGCGCAATCTCGTCGCGATGCTCCGAACCGCGCTGCTCCACGGCGGCGAAGCCGGCGCCGAACTCCACGCCCTTGACCGCGTTGATGCTCATCAGCGCGTGGGCGATGACCGCCTCGAGCTTGTCGAACACGGGTTCTCCCAGCCCGGCGGGCACTCCCCGGGCGCAAATGTTGATTCGCGCGCCGATCGAGTCGCCCGCCAGCCTCAGTTCGTCCATGAACGACTCCAGTTCCTTCAGCCGGGCGGGGTCGCCGCAGAAGAACGGATTGTCGTTGATGATCTCGGGGTTCGGGCACTCGAGCCGGATCGGTCCGAGCTGCGCCACGTAGCCGTAAATCGTAATGCCCGCCCGCTCGCTTAAGTACTTGCGCGCTATCGCTCCGCCGGCGACCCGCATGGCCGTCTCCCGGGCGGAGGCGCGTCCTCCTCCGCGGTAGTCGCGAATACCGTACTTCTGCTGGTAGCTGAAGTCGGCGTGTCCCGGACGGAACTTGTCCTTGATGGCGGAGTAGTCGCGCGGCCGCTGATCGGTGTTCTCGATCATCAGCCCGATCGGGGCGCCGGTTGTTACGCCCTCGAATACCCCCGACAGGATCCGCACCTGGTCCGCCTCCTTGCGCTGCGAAGTATGGCGCGAGCGCCCGGGACGCCGCCGGTCCAGGTCCACCTGTATGTCGGCTTCGCACAATTCCATGCCGGGCGGGCAGCCGTCCACGATGGCGCCCAGCGCCAGGCCGTGGCTCTCGCCGTAAGTTGTGACGCTGAACAGGCGTCCTATGGTGTTGCCGGACATGGTGCAATCCGCGCGCGGGAGGACAAGGACAATATTTTACGCTTGCACAAGTTCGCCGGGAGTGGGACGCCTTCCCTCCGGGACGCCTTCGCCCCCGGGCGCATATAATTCCGCGCAATGCAATCGCCGGTGCTTGAGCGGCTGGTGGGCGGAGCGGTGCTGGTGGCGCTGCTCCTGTTGCTGGCCCTGGTAATCGGCCCTCGAGAGGGGGCCCGTATGCCGGACAAAGGCGGGGCTGAAGTCCCCCGGGCACAGGATGCACCCGGCTTTTTGGAAGGCGAGGCTTCAGCCTTTCCTGCTGATGAGGGCAGTGATGGCGAACGCGTTGCCGCCCTCGAATGGGACGGACAGCGTCCCGAGCCGGACGCCGAGCCTCCGGCGCCCGCGGCAGGCGGTCCGGAACAGGCAGGCGCCCAGGCCCCGCCCGATCCTTCAGCCGCCGCCGTTTCCGCAGCGCCTGCAGGCCGGTGGGCCGTTCAGGTCGGCAGTTTTTCCGCGCGCGACAATGCCGACCGCCTTTCCGACTGGTGCCGTGAACAGGGCTACGGCGTTCGGGTCCTGGCCCTGCCCGACAATGGCCGGACGCTCTACCGGGTCCGCGTGGGCCCCTATGCGTCAAGGGACGAAGCGCGTTCGGCGGTCGCGGAACTGGCCTTGCTGGGACGCTCGGGATTCGTGTCGGACTGGCCGGAGGCGTCGCCGTGACCCTTTTCGACTGGATCGCGCTGGCGGTCTTCCTTTCCGCCGCCTGGCTCGGAATGAAGCGCGGCTTTCTGGGCGCGTCCCTGAGCCTGGGTTCCTGGGTCGCCGCAATCTTTCTCGCCTTTGCCTTCGGCGACCTCGTCGTGTCGACGCTGCTGTCGGACTGGCCGGCGAAGATCGAGTCCTGGCTGGCGGGCAACCCGCTGGCCGGGGCGATCTTCCGCGGCCCGTCGGTGGCCGAGTCGATTGCCCTTTGGGGGGCGCGCCTCGGCATCCTTGTCATCGTGCTGGTGATCGGCACGACCCTGGCCGGCCTGGTGTCCAGGGCCGTTGATGGCAGCGTGCTCGCTTCCGCGGATCGCGCCTTGGGCGTATTATTGGGCGCAGCCAAGGGCTGGCTGATTGCAGGTGGGCTTCTGCTTTTGTGCACACACGTGGGGCCGGAGAGTTGGGTGCAGGGTTCGATGACCCTGCCGATCCTTGAGCCCGTAAGTAACGCCCTGGGCCTGCTGCTCGCCGCATTGGGAGGCCGCTGATGTGCGGGGTAGTCGGCCTGATGAGTCACGGCGCGGCCGCGGCGGAGATCTACGACGCGCTGATCATGCTCCAGCACCGGGGCCAGGACGCGGCCGGCATCATGACCGACGATGAGGGCATGTGCCGCAAACGCCGGGCCCGGGGACTGGTGCGCGAGACCTTCCGCACACGCCACATGCAAAGTCTTCGCGGTTCCGCCGGCCTGGGCCATGTGCGCTATCCCACCGCCGGCTCCGACAAGAACTCCGAGACCCAGCCGTTTTTCGTCAACAGCCCTTACGGAATCGCCCTGGCCCACAACGGCAATCTGACCAACGCCCATGAGCTGGCCGGAGAGATGCGCCAGCGCGACCGCCGCTATCTCAACACCGATTCCGACAGCGAACTGCTGCTCAACGTGTTCGCCCACGAGCTCCTGCGCACTTCGCGCCGATCGATGGACATCGACGCCGTGTTCCGCGCGGTGCGCGGGGTCCACAAGCGCTGCAGGGGCGCCTACTCGGTGGTGTGCCTGATTCTCGGTTTCGGCCTGGTCGCTTTCCGCGACCCCTACGGCATTCGTCCGATGGTCGTCGGGCGGCGGGAATCCGCGAAGGGGCCGGAGTACCTGGTGGCGTCCGAGAGCGTCGCGCTGCAGCAGCTCGGCTTCGAGTTGCTGCAGGACGTGACGCCGGGCGAGGCCTGGGTCTTTCCCTATGGAGAGGAGGCGCTGACCCGCCAGTGCGCGGTCCGCACGCAATACACGCCGTGCATTTTCGAATACGTGTATTTCGCCCGCCCCGATTCGCTCATGGACAAGATCTCGGTGCACAAGGCGCGGCTGAGAATGGGCGAGCGCCTGGCGGAAAAGATTCAGCGCGAGCACGACACCAGCGACGTGGACGTGGTCATCCCGATCCCGGACACCAGCCGCACCAGCGCCATGGAAGTGGCGAGCCGGCTTAACGTCAAGTACCGCGAGGGCTTCATCAAGAACCGGTATATCGGCCGCACCTTCATCATGCCGGGCCAGGACGAGCGCAGGCGCTCCGTGCGTCAGAAACTCAACCCGATCAACCTGGAGTTCCGCGGCAAGAACGTGCTCCTGGTGGACGATTCCATCGTGCGCGGCACTACCTCGCGGCAGATCGTCGAGATGTCCAGGGAGGCGGGCGCCAGGAAGGTCTATTTCGCTTCGGCCGCGCCACCGGTCCGCCACCAGAATGTGTACGGGATCGACATGCCCGCGCCCGACGAGCTGATCGCATCCAATCGCAGCGTGGAAGAGATCCAGGAGCGCATCGGCGCCGACTGGCTGATCTACCAGGACCTGGGCGACCTGATTTCCGCGGTGAATTTCCGTCGCGCGGAGATCACGGGGTTTGACGTGTCCTGTTTCAACGGCGAGTACGTGACCGGCGAAGTGGACCGCAAGCTGCTCCTGCGGGTTGCCCGGGAGCGCGCCGACAAGGTGCGGGCCAGGCGCCGGTCGCGCAAGCGGAAAGGCAAGAAGGCCGCAAAGGTGGCCGCCGCCCGGACGGCAGCGCCCGCTCAGCCGGCGAAGATAGCCGAATTACCCGCCCTGGAAGTCGAACGGGGCTAGCCGGAATCCGTTCTCGTCGTGCTCCAGCGCCCAGCCGCGCTGGTACCAGTCCCCCAGCACAATCCGCGTGGCGGGCTCGTCGTCCAGGTCAAATTCATGCACGGCCGGGCGGTGCGTGTGGCCGTGAATCATTCGCCGCACTCCGTTCGCGCGCATCGCCTCGGCCACGGCGGATGCGTTGACGTCCATGATTTCCATCGGCTTGCCGCCGGTCGAAATACGGCTGGCGTCGCGCGCCTGGGCCGCGAGCGCACGCCGGGCCGCCAGCGGCAGGGCCAGGAACTGGGCCTGCCACTTCGGATCGCGGACCATGGTCCGGAATTCCTGGTAGTCGTGGTCGTCCGTGCAAAGGGTGTCGCCATGCATCAGGAGCACGCGTTCGCTCTCCAGTTCGACCACGCTGCTTTCCGGCAGCAGCGTTACTCCCGTGCGCCGCGCGAAACCGTCTCCGGCCAGGAAATCCCGGTTGCCGTGAACGAACCGCGCCGGAACCCCGCCTGAAGTCAGTTCCGCCAGGGCGTCCATGATTGCGCCGGCCAGCGGGTCGTCGTCGTCATCGCCGATCCAGGCTTCGAACAGGTCGCCCAGTATGTACAGGGCATCGGCCCGGGCGGCGCGATGCTTCAGGAATTCACGGAAGGCTTGGGTTGCGTGGTTTCGGGTGGCGTCCAGGTGGAGATCGGAGATGAATAGGGTGCTCATTCCGTCACGCGCAATACGCGCTCGATGATCACCGGCGCCGCCGGCGCCTCGGCGCGGAAGGGACCGCCCGGACCGGTGGCGCGGTCGCCGATCGCATCGACCACCTCCATGCCGCTCACCACCCTGCCGAACACCGCATATCCCCAGCGTCCCGGCCGCGGATTCAGCGCCACGTTGTCCTGAAGATTGATGTAGAACTGGTTTTGCGCCGAGTGCGGGTCCCCGGTGCGGGCCATGGCGACCGTGCCGCGCAGATTGGAGCGGCCGTTGCCGGATTCGTTCGCCAATGTTTCGTCGATCGCCCGCTCCTGGAAATCTACCGACCATCCGCCGCCCTGAATCACGAAGTCCTTCACGACGCGATGGAAGATCGTGCCTTCATAAAAGCGGCTTGCCGAGAGGCGCAGGAACTGCGCCACGGTCAATGGCGCGTCGTTGGCGAACAGCTCCAGTGTGAAGGCGCCGGCGGTGGTTTCCACCCGCACCCGCGGAAAGGGATCGAAGGCGTCTTCCGCCTCGGCGGCTTCCTGCGCCTCGGCTGCGCCGGCGCCCAGCGCCAGCAGGCACAGCGCCGCAGCCCACACCCGGGAACGAGGGCGTCCCCCCTGGGAGTGTGGGCGTCCCGCCCTCTGAATTCTCATATGCCTCATTCTTGCTGCTCCCTACGAAGCTCTCGTGTTGTATATCGCGGCATCCAGCGTGTTCTGCAGCAGCATGGCGACGGTCATGGGACCCACGCCGCCCGGAACCGGGGCAATCCAGGCTGCGCGCTTGCGGGCCTCCTCGAATTCTACGTCGCCGCGCAAGGTTCCGTCGCTCATGCGCGTGATTCCGATGTCCATCACGACGGCGCCCGGCCGTATCCATGCGCCGGGGACCAGCCCGGGCTTGCCCACGGCGCTGCACAGAATTTCCGCATCCGCAACATGCTTCTCGAGGTTGCCGGTGAAGCGGTGGCACACCGTTACGGTGGCGCCGGCCAGCAGCAGTTCCAGGGCCAGCGGCCGCCCCACCAGGTTGGAGGCGCCCAGCACCACGCAATGTTTGCCCTTCGGGTTGACGCCGATCCTTTCCAGCATGCGGATCACTCCCACCGCGGTGCAGGGCCGCAGCCGCGGCTCGCGCAGCGCCAGGAGGCCGAAGGTCAGCGGATGGAAGCCGTCCACGTCCTTGGACGGGTCAATCCGCTGGATGACGTTCAGGGTGTCGATCTGTTCGGGCAGCGGAAGCTGCACCAGGATGCCGTCCACGTTTCCGTCGCGATTGAATTCGTCGATCAGCGCCAGCAGGGCCGGCTCGTCCGTGTCCGCCGGAAGATTGCGGTCGATGGACAGGATTCCGGCGCCGGCGCAGGCGCGCCGCTTGTTGCGAACGTAGACCTGCGAGGCCGGATCCTCGCCAACCAGCACCGTGGCGAGCGCGGGCGCGCGGTGGCCCGTCGCCGATCGTTCAATCACGGATAGCCGGATTTCCTCGCGAATCGCCGCCGCGATGGCCTTTCCGTCTATCAGTTGCGCGGTCATGAGGATTTCGCAGCGATTTTACCGACTGGCGTGCGTGCTAACCAGCGCGGCGGCAATACGGCCACCGGTCCCCGTTCACACCGCTCCCCGTTCAGGTGACGCGGGCCTGCAAGGTTGCTATCATCCGGTGCTTCTTGAGCGGTCCCCGCGGGCCCCGCATCCGGGAGAGGAAAGCATGCGATTTTCGATCATTCTTTGGGCGATGGTGCAGGCGATGCGATTGACCAGGCTCATGTACGCCGAGTTCAGGAATCGCCTCAAGGAACGGAACGTCACGGCGCAATTCAGGTTGCAGGACAACTCCCAGGGGCGGTGGGTACAAATCGCCGACGGCAGGATCCGCTCGGGTAGCGGCATTCACGACAACCCCGACTTCGCCGTCGTCTTCAAGAACCGGGCCATCGCCGAGGAATTCCTGACCCCGCCCTTCGACCAGCTCGTGCGGATCGACGCCGCCAAGAACTTCAAGCTGACCGTTGAAGGATCGGACGAGGCATCGGTCTGGTTCATGATCACGCTCAACCGCATGCAGTCCATTCGCTGGAAGATCGGGACCGACATGGGCGACGGCGTGGTCCGCTATACCAACGGCACCAATGGCGGACCGATCTTCGTCTACGTCAAGGAGGGCAAGATCGTCCGGATCACGCCCGTGGACTTCGACAAGGACGACGCGCCTTCCTGGACCATCAGGGCGCGGGGCAAGGAATTCACGCCGCCGCGGCGCACCACGCTGGCCGCCCATGGGATGTGCCAGAAGTCCATGGTCTATTCGAAGAACCGGATCCTTTACCCGATGAAACGGGTGGACTTCGATCCCGACGGAGAGCGCAATATCCAGAACCGCGGCAAGTCGGAGTTCGAGCGCATCAGCTGGGACGAGGCGCTGGACATTGTGGAAAAGGAGATCAAGCGTTCCAAGAAGCATGGCCCCGGGGCCGTGCTGGTGGCCCACGGCTCGCATCACCAGTGGGGCAACCTCGGCCATTACCTGAGCGCCTTCAACCGCTTCTGGAACCTTGTCGGCTGCTCGAAGCTGCACAACAATCCCGATAGCTGGGAGGGCTGGTACTGGGGCGCCATGCACCACTGGGGCAACAGCATGCGCCTTGGCACGCCCGAGTTCTACGGCACCGTGGAGGACTGCCTCAAGGAAGCCGAACTGATCGTCTTCTGGTCGAGCGACCCGGACGCCAGCTACGGCTACGAGGGCACCGTGAGGCGCGAGTGGGCAAAGGAGCTGGGCATCCCCATGGTCCATATCGACCCGTTTCTGAATCACACCGCGGCCCACCTGGGCGGCAAGTGGATCTCGCCCAAGCCCGGCACCGATTCCGCGTTGGCCCAGGCCTTGTGCCACGTGTGGATCACCGAGGACCTCTACGACAGGGAATTCGTCGAGAAGCGGACCACCGGCTTCGACGAATGGAAGGCCTACATCCTCGGCGAGTCGGACGGCGCGCCGAAGACGCCCGAATGGCAGGAGGCCGAAACGAGAATACCTGCGCGCGAGGTCCGGGCGCTGGCCCGGGAATGGGGCAGCAAGAAGACCTATCTCGGCGCCGGCGGCTGGGGTTGCGGCCTCGGCGGCGCCGGGCGCGGGCCTATGGGCATGCAGTGGGCGCGGATGATGACCATCCTGGGCGCGATGCAGGGCTTCGGCCGGGCGGGAGTGAACTTCGGAAACCTCCAGTTCGGGGCCCCGCTGGACTTCTCCTTCTACTTTCCCGGTTACGCGGAAGGGAGCATGTCGGGCGAACTGGCCTACAGCGCCAATGCGGCCAACAACTACCAGCGCATGCCGCATGTCGTGACCATGAACTCGTCGCGCCAGAACATTCCCAAGATACGCCTGCCCGAGGCAATCATGGAAGGCCGCGCGATGGGCTTTCTCACCGATGTTTCCTCCGTGCGGGGCCAGTTCCTGCAATTCGGCTACCCGGCGCCCGGCCACGCGAAGATCCAGATGATGTACAAGTATGGAAGTTCTTCCTTCGGCACCATGGTCGACTCCAACCGCTGGGTGCAGATGTACCAGTCGGAGAACCTGCCCTTCGTGGTCAACCAGTCGGTATGGATGGAAGGCGAGACGCCGTATTCGGACGTCATTCTTCCCGCCTGCACCGTGTTCGAGCGCTGGGACATCGGCGAGTACTACAACGTCGGCGCGGGCTACGTGCATCACATGTTCTCGATGGTCAATCACCGGGTGGTTTCGCTGCAGCACAAGTGCATCGAGCCGCTGGGCGAGTCGAAGTCCGACTACGACATCTTCCTCGCCGTGGCCGAACGCCTGGGGCTCGGCGCGATGTACTCGGAAGGCGGCAATACCGAGCTGGACTGGTGCAAGCGCGTGTTCGATTCATCGGACGTGGCCAAGCACACCACCTGGAAGGAGTTCCTCAAGAAAGGCTACTTCGTGGTGCCCGCCGATCCGGAAGACGCACGCGCGCCCACGGCCAATCGCTGGTACTACGAGGGGCGGAAGAAGGACACGCCCGAGCCGTATCCGCTGCCGGCGGATTACGTGGGCGAGTTCGGCGAAGGACTGCAGACGACTTCCGGCAAGTTCGAGTTCCTGCCCGAAACCCTGAGCCAGATCGACGATCCGGCGCGGCCGCCGCTCAACAAGTACCTGAAGAGCTACGAGAATGCCGAAGCCGAACCGGCCCTGGCGGACTTTCCCCTGCAGCTGCTGACGCCGCATACCCGGTACCCGTTCCACATCATGGGCGACGACGAGGGTTGCACGCTGCAGGACATCCGCGAGCACCGCGTAACCGTGAACGGCCACTCATACCTGGTGGCGCGCGTCAACCGTCGGGACGCGGACGCCAGAGGGGTAAAGGACGACGACCTCATACGCCTGTGGAACCTCAGGGGCTCGGTGGTCTGCGCCGCCCAGGTGACGGACCGGCTCAGGCCGGGCGTGGTCAGTGCCTGTACCGGGTCCGCGCAATACCGGCCGGTGGGCGAGCCGGGCAATTCGACCGATCTCGGTGGCTGCGTGAACATGCTGAGCCCGAAGAAGACCATTACCGAGAAGTCCAGCGGCATGGCGCCGAACACCAGCCTGATTCAGTTTGAGAAATGGACCGGCGTGGACAGCTGGCAACGGTCGGAGGCGGCGTAATGGCGAAGAAATGGAACATGATTGTCGACGTCGCGCGCTGCGATAACTGCCGCAACTGCTTCCTGGCGACCAAGGACGAGCACATCGGCAACGAGTTCCCCGGCTATTCCGCGCCGCAGCCGGAACGCGGGCATAGCTGGGTGGACATCAAGCGCCGTGAGCGCGGCAGTTGGCCGGCGGTAGAGGCGCACTTCATGCCGGTAATGTGCAACCACTGCGATGACGCGCCCTGCATGAAGGCGGCAAAGGACGGCGCCGTCACCAAGCGCGCCGACGGCATCGTGCTGATCGATCCGGTGAAGTCGAAGGGGCAGAAGGAGATCGTCGATGCCTGTCCCTATGGGGCCATCTACTGGAACGAGGACGAACAGGTCCCTCAGGCCTGGTTCTTCGATGCGCACCTCCTGGACAAGGGTTGGGACAAGACGCGGATCGAGCAATGCTGTCCGACCAACGCTTTCCGGTCGGTGAAGGTCGAGGACAGGGAGATGCAGCGGATCAGCGAGGAAGAAGGCCTGCAAGTCCGCAAGCCGGAACTCGGCACAAAGCCGCGTGTGCATTACAGGAACATGCACCTGATGACCCACTGCTTCGTGGCGGGGTCGGTCGTCGTTGACGCCGACGGCGTTGAGGAGTGCGCCCCGGACGCCGAGGTCGTGCTGGAACAGGACGGCAGGGAACTGGCCCGCACCACAAGCGATACATTCGGCGATTTTCGCTTCGACAAACTTGCGAAGAACAGCGGCCAGTATCGCGTGCAGATCAAATCGGATGCATCCGGCAGCGCTTCGGCGACGTTCGAACTCGGCGAGGAGTGCCTCTATATCGGCGCCATTTCCCTGGCGAACTAGGGCCGTTTCTCGTCGTGCTCGCGAATGGCTTTTTTCAGTTTCGGTGACGGCCGAAAGAGGACCCCCAGTCGAACCGGGACGCTGATCAGCGCGTCATCATCGTCGATGTCCGCTCCGGGCAGGCGCACCCTCATCGGCTTGTATTGCCGGGGCATGAGCCGTCCGAATCCTCTGAGCGTGACCTCCCGATTCTCGGCCAGCCCCTGGCCGACCACATCGATGAATTCATTGATCGCCTTGCGCGCCAGCTCGAAGTGCGGAACGCTCCTTCGCGACTCGCGGGTAACCATTCTGGGTGCGGGTGCCTGGGGGGGCAGGTTGTCGCGGAATTGCAACGCCACTTCCCTGATCATGTCGCGACGTCCAAGCTTCCTGCTCTTCCTGGACTTCTTCAAAGTCATGTTTGCCGTCGCCCCCCGACTTGGCCCCTGGCAATCTGTATAGTAATCCTCCCAAATGGGTTATGGCAATGGCCTTGTTCCGCCCACAAGAATCATGGGATAAACAACATGCGCTCACGTGAAAAAAACACTCCCGTTGTGCGTGCCGATATCGAAAGGCGGTTCAGGGAAAACCTGAACATGACGATTTTCGGCGCCGGCGCCATGGCAAAGGCCATTCTGGAGGTTTTCAGCCGCAATCTGGTCGAAGGCGCCACGATTGACCTGCGCACGGTGGGGAAGTTCGAAACGAAACTCAAGGCCGCCCGGATGCACCACATGGTGACCGGCGCCGCGAACGGGCGCATGAGGATGACGCCGGCCCGCCGGGTGGTGCGGTTTTCGCCTTCCAAGAAGCTGCGCGCGCGCATGATCGCCCATCACGAGGCGAATCGCGGGAAGCTCTGATTGAGACCGCTTGCGGCTTGCGCCCGGGCTGGCGCCGTCAGGTCAGGTCGAAGCCGCGGTAGCCCTTTTCAACCACCCGCTCGCAATGCTCCGCGTAGGCGGGAAAGCCACCCACGTAGGGCATGAAGCCCCCTGGCTTGCCCGGGATATTGGCGCCCGTGTACCAGGAAGCGCAGTTGCCGCGTATGGACTGTTGCGCCACCTCGTCGTTGTGCGCGGCCCAGTCGTGTTCCTCCCCCGCCTTCGCTTCGATTGCGTCCAGCCCGCGGTCGCGGATGTGGACGAGGCAATCGGCGATCCAGTCGACATGCTGCTCGATACCGGTCACCATGTTGATCAGCACCGACGGGCTGCCCGGCCCGTTGACCATGAACAGGTTGGGGAAACCCTGCGTCGCCAGGCCAAGATACGCGCGCGGGCCTTCCGCCCACTTTTCCTCCAGCGACAGGCCGTCCCGGCCTCTAAGGTCCACGGCCAGCAACGCTCCCGTGATGGCGTCGTAGCCGGTGGCGAACACGATGGCGTCCACCGCATGCACCGTTTCGCCTACGCGAACGCCCTCGGGCACGATGCCGTCAATCGGCTCGCGGCGGATGTCCACCAGCGTCACGTTGTCCCGGTTGTACGTCGGGTAGTAGTCCGTGTCTACGCACATGCGCCGGCAGCCCAGCGGGAAGTCCGGCGTCAGCAGGCCGGCCACCTCTTCGTCGTCCACCAGCTCCCGGATCTTGCCCCGCACGAAATCGGAAGCCGTCCGGTTGGCGTCCTCGCTGAACAGCAGATCGGCGAACGCGCCCTGGAACGCCAGCCCGTAGTTCCGCCACCACCGCTCGTACACCTCTTCCCTTTCCGCATCGGACACGGCCAGCGCGGACCGGCCCGCCGGCTTGAACGGCAGCGCGGTGAAGCCCCGCTTCGATGCCGCGCGAATCTCGCCGTATCGGGACTTGACCTCGCGTAACTCGTGCGGATCGAGCGGACGGTTGCCGGCCGGCACGGCGTAGTTGGGCGTGCGCTGAAACACAGTCACATGCTCGGCCTGCTCCGCGATCAGCGGAATCGACTGAATGCCGGACGACCCCGTGCCGATCACGGCCACCTTCAGGCCCCTGAAATCCACCCCCTGGTGCGGCCACTGGCCCGTGTGATACGAATCGCCCGCGAAGCTGTCGCGCCCGGGAATGTCCGGCAGACTGGGCGTGGAAAGAACGCCGCTCGCCATGACGCAGAACCGCGCCCTGTGCGTCTGCCCGTCGTCGGTCGTGACCGTCCAGTGCGACGGCGCATCGGCCGACGCCTCCTGGAACCGGGCTGCAGTGACCCGCGTGTTGAACTGGATGTGCCGGCGCAGGTCGAACCGGTCGGCCACATGCCGGATGTACGAGAGAATCTCAGGCTGGGACGCATACCGCTCCGACCACTCCCACTCCTGCTGAAGATCGTCGTCGAACTGGTACGAATAATAAATACTCTCGATGTCGCAGCGGCATCCCGGATATCGGTTCCAGTACCAGGTGCCCCCCACATCGTCGCCCGCCTCGAACGCCTGCACCGAAAACCCGAGGCGGCGGAATTTGTGGACGGCATAAACGCCGGCGAATCCCGCCCCCACCACAATCAGATCTAGTGTGCTGTCTCGCAATTGCGTTGCCTTTCAGAGCGGGCCTGAAGCGTCAATGCAAGGCGCCGTCCGCAGGGAATACGTCCGTATTGCCCAGGGCGGCAATGCCGCAGTGGCGCTTCAGG